>Ga0187852_1000997_pt1 | contig 28322 bp, 22 predicted proteins | sample June2016WEW_6_40_FD_134511 | JGI IMG/M metagenome (GOLD analysis project Ga0187852, IMG submission 134511) | Peatland microbial communities from SPRUCE experiment site at the Marcell Experimental Forest, Minnesota, USA - June2016WEW_6_40 | ecosystem: Environmental > Terrestrial > Soil > Wetlands...
ATCCAGCTATTCAACTCCAGCAGCATGCCGGCCTTGGTGCGCCGCTTCACCGGGATGTCGAACTCGGTAAGCACGAAGTCGAGAAAATCGTGCACCTCGAGGCGTGGATTGAAGACAAATGCCGAGGAAACGCGGACCTTGACGAAGGAACCGAGAACAGCTTTGAGCAGGGTGGTCTTGCCCGTGCCCACTTCGCCGGTCATTACGACAAAGCCCCGGCGCGACGCAATGCCGTATTGCAGCGAGGCCAGCGTCTCGCGAATCTGCGGGAGCATGCACAGGAAGCGCGGATCCGGGCTGGTCCCGAAGGGCGAGGCGCGAAGACCGAAGTTTTTCTCGTACATGACTACCCGCCCATGCTCTCCGCCGGAATATCCGTGCGGGCAAAGCTCTTGCCGCCGTCCCCATCTTTGGCATTTTTGGGAAGACCATTGATATGAGAGAGAACGGCCAGCGTAGGCAACTTGGTGAATGCCCAAACATCCAGCTCAGTGCGCAGTGTGGTATCGCGGTATTCCAGCAATGCGGCCAGCAAAAGACCCAAAAACAGGCCGCCCGCCAGGCCCGCGGCTGCGAATTTCGTGCGATTGGGAAAGGAGGGGGCGTCGGGAAGATTCGGCGGATCCATGACGCGGAACTGCTCGCCTTCCTGACGATGCTCGAGAGCCGTCGCCATGGACGATTCGTCCATCTTCTTCAGCAGGCTGTTATAAAACTCCAACGCAATGTCATGATCGCGCGTGATCTTCTTGTATTCCTCCTCGACCAGCGGGCTTGCCTCAATCTTGGACTCGTAGGTTCGAATCTCCCGTTCTAACTGAGTCTGTTCTTGCTTTGCGCTGGCAATGGACTGTTTTTGCGCGTTGAGTTGGGCTTTGAGTTGCAGAAGCTGAGGTGGATCGGGGTGGGCAGCAGCGATTGTCGCGGCGGGCGCCGGAGCAGCCGCGGCCCGCGCGATCTCTGCCTTGAGGTCGTTAATCTTGCGCGTGACTTCGACTACATCGGGATAGTCAGGCGTGTATTGCGCCTCCAATTGCTCCTTTTGCGCGACGAGAGCCTTGAGTTCCTTCTGCCGCTCATCCATCGAGGGGCCGCCGGTCTCGGAGCCCTGCACCTCATGCTGCTGTTGCGCAATCATCGTCTCAAGGAAAGTCTCGTTGGTCTGCATATGATCCAGCGATTGCGTAACGGCGCTAAGCTGGGTGGTAAGCGCCTGAAGGGTGCTCTCATTCGGACTTCCCATGGCGAGACTCATATCGCCGAGTTTGACCGTCTGCGTGGGAAGTCTGCCGATGTTCTTTTGTTCGAACTCCGCGAGTTTTGCGTCCTGCTCGTCTAGGTTGGTCTTGGCGTCGGCCAGTTGCTGCTTAAGGAATTCCGTGGTGCCTTCCGCGGATTCTTCGCGGGCATTGAGATTCTCGCTGACAAACAGAGAGGTAATCTCGCTGCAGACCTGCTGCGCGGTCCTCGCGTCCGCGGCCTTGAAGGTGATATAGAAGCCGGGCATGCCGCGGGGGCCACCGCTAATTGGCTTGACGTCAATCGCCTTCTGGGTGGCGGCGACGCGGTCGTCCATCGTGGCCCCGTTGCCCGCAAACAGGTTGAAACGCTGGATGATCGGCTCCAGGCGCGAGCGGCTCAGGATTTGCTCCCGCAGCGAGGCCAGGCGTTCGTTCAGATCTTCGGTGAGAACCGGGGTCACATAGTCCGTCGGCACCTTCTGCTGCTCAATCAGCACCAAGGTCTGCGACATATATTGGGGCGGAATCCAGAAGGTAAGCGCAACCGCAGCGCCGAGAAACACGAGGGTCGAGAGGAGGACCAGCCAGAGCCGCCGCTTGAGAATACCGAAATAGTCCTGCATTGTCAGTTCGCGATGCCCGAGCATAGGCCTCCTTTTGCGCTCATTGCCTTAGATGGATCTGCGGGGGTGTAAAACCAATGCTAAAATTGATGGTCTGGAATAAGCCGTTGAGGGGAACGTTCGAAGCCGACGAAGTCGACGACTGGCTCGTCGCCATGTAGCCTGCATAGGCGGAAAAAAGACGTCCCAGGCTCCTGGTGACCTGCGCATTGCCGTACTTCGAATCGTAGTCTCCCTGCGTGCCCAGGCCCGCGGATGTTAGCGAGCTCAGAGCATCGGTACGGCGGTAGCCGCCACTCAATGTCATCGTGAACTGACTTCTGACCTGGCGCCCGAAGTGCCGGCTGAAGCTCCCCATGATATCGTCCACTTCCGCGCCGTTGAGGTAGCCGCCGCCGCCATTGACCCCGTGACTATAGGTGAGGCTCGCAGCGCCCAATTCGGAGGTGTCTGCAGCCGAAGCATTGACTGAGTACCCGATAAAGCCCGGCACCGGGGTACTAGGCGCTGGGGTGCTGGGGGGCGCCGGGATGCTGGCGTTGAAAGTGACCCATTGGGGCCCGGCAGAGACGCTTGTAGAGACCCTGCGGGTCCATGTGCGCTGCCAGCCGGCGACAGCGGTATTGGCATCCATTGAGATACCAGCATTGGCATCGATGGGGACATTGCTGCCGGAGTAGCTATACCGAGAGAACGAGTACTCTCCGAAAAGCGAGTTCCGGGCATCGAGGCGGCGGTTCAGTCCCGCGTGGGCCATGAGTCCGTTTGTGTTCAGGCCACCGCCATTGGGGTAAAAGAGCTGGTTGTAACCACCGCCCGCGCTCAGCGTCGAAAACGCGCTGAGTTTATAGCTATACGTGGCAGTGACGTCGTTATTCAACATGGTCGTGTTCAGCGTCAGAATAGGCTCGGCGGTTGACGAGGTTGGATTGGGTTGATCGATGGGCACGCCTTTGTGATAGTCCACGAAGTCGCTCAACTGCAGAGACCAATGCTGCCCGGCAACACTCTGCGAAACCGACAAGCTCACGTAAGGTCCGCTGTTGAAGTCTTGGCCGGAGAGGGTCCAACTATCACCGGCGCCGAAGGTAAGTGAAGTGGGATGCCGTTCGCTGGTCGTCGAATATCCAAAATTACCGGAGAGGTTGGCCATCTGCGAAGTGCCCCCCGCGTAGAAATCGGCCATCTGCATGTAACGCGCCGAATAGGACAGGGTTCCGCTGATACCGAGCTTGAGCGGGCTGGTGGCTTCCGGCTCGACCTGCGCCTTCGCGACGGCAACCACTCCGAGAATCGTCATAATGGCGATAAGAGCTTTCATTCGTGGGCCTTATGGAACAACGACGGTATCGCCCGGCTTGAGCGGAAGGTCAAACTGGAGGTTCCCCGCCAGCGCCTCCTTGTAATGTACCGGAATCCTCAGGCGCTTCCCGCCCTCGTCGCGCAGAATGTAGATCTTCTTCTTGTTGGCGAATTCCGTCAGACCGCCAGCGCTGCTGATGGCCTCGAGCAGAGTCATGTCGGGAGTCATTTCCACCGGGCCCGTCCTGCCCACTTCTCCGATCATGTAGATAAGCTTGCTGTGGATTTGCGTGACCACCACGGAAACATTGGGGTCCTGAACATACTTCTTCAGCTTGATTGTGAGCTGATCGGCCAGATGAAGGGGCGTGAGGCCGGCGGCCTGAACATCGCCCACGAGGGGAATGGAGATCATGCCATCGGGGCGAACCAGGATGCTGCCGGAGAGCGTCGGCTCCTTCCACACCGTGACCGCAAGGACATCGTTGCCGCCGATCACATAGGTGTCGTTTGCGGCTGCGGCCTGCTGTACCGGCGCCGCGGGCGCCGGGGACGCCGCAGGCGTTGCCGCAGGCCCCTGGTTCTGCGCGGAGCACAAGAGTCCCGGCGCGAGGATTACAAACATCAGAAGAGTTCCAGATTTCATCGTGCAACTCCGTTACGGATCGATGCGGGCGGAGAATCGATTCCAGCCTGTTTGAGTTTGTAAAGCAGGGCCTTGTAGCTGATTCCAAGCTCATCGGCCGCGCGCTTGCGATTGCCGCCTGTCGCGGCCATGACTTCGGAGATCATGCGGCGCTCGATCTGCGTGGATGCCACCCGCGATGCCTGTTTCAAGGGATGGGTCCGCCGATTGGCGTTGAGTTTTGTGGCTGCGGCCGCCGCTTTGAGCGCGGCCAGGGAGATGGATGGATTGTCGATGGCAGCTACGGTCTTCATGGCGGTTTCCAACTCAGCCAGATTGTCGGGCCATGAGTGCTCCATCAGGAAACCGGCAATCTCCTGGCCCAAGACCGGCTTGCCGCGGTCAAACTGCCTTGCATAGTGTTCTAAAAGGTCATCGGCGAGGGACAGGATCTCGGCCTTGCGATAACGCAGCGGCGGGATGCGAAGCGTCACGGCCGAAACCAGGTAACAAAAATCCTCACGCATGCGCCAGTCCCTGACTTCGTCCAGCAGTTCCCGGCTTGTCCCGCACACCAGGCGGCAGCTTTGCGGCCAATCCAGATGCTGGCAGGCGCTGACCAGCCATTCCTGCAGGCTGGGGCTCAAATCGGCTATCTCCGCCAGGTACAGTGTTCCCCTGGTGGAGAGCAGTTCGCGAAGGGCCTGTTCGGTCGCTTCGGCGCTCTCCAATTCGGTATAGGTGCTGCGGGACCGCCGCGACATGGCGTGGATCTGGCGCGCAATCAACCGCTTGCCGACGCCATGTTCTCCGGAAATGAGCACGGGGCAGTCAGACTCCGCAATGCGGGCGAATCCGAGTTGAAGCTGGCCCGAAACCGGGGCACTGTGCTTGAAGTGCCGCTTCAGGCCAGGGATGGTCGAATGATCTGCCATAGAGAGTCCCTGGGCTCCATCCCTGCTTTAGCAATACGGGTTCCAAACTGTGATCGGATTACGGGAGAATCGTTTGCCGAGTCTTTCCGGTGACTTCCCGCGCCTCGAGCAAGAAAACGTACACAAGGAAGGGAAAAGTTTTTCCCTCTGAGGCGATTGGATTATCCTTCTCTGGTTCAAGAAGAATGGAAATCGTTTTCCACTTTCCCCATCTAACATGTTACCAGTCCTTGCCGAAACAAAAGAAATGCAAGTGGTTCGAGGCAATTCGTCTTCGGCACTCGGATTGCTAGTATTGCTTTGTGTCAGGCGCTGGTTGTAGTGTGTCTGTGATCTCATGTCGACGGCCATAACCCAAGACGCAAAGGCACCGCAAGGTGCCAAGAAACCGTGGCTTCCGCGCGACCGGAATCTCCTCGGGGGAGGGTTGCTGATCGCCGCGCTCCTGGCGGCGGCCTATTGCCGGGTTCTGGCCAAGCTCGTAACCGACTGGTGGCAGATTCCGGATTTTTCCCACGGCTTTCTGGTTCCACCCTTCGCGGCTTACGTGTTGTGGAGAAAGAGGGCGCGCCTTTTTGCTACCGGGATTGCCCCGTCTTGGAGCGGTGTGGCACTGGTGTTCTTTGGGCTGCTCGTTCTTCTTCTGGGAGTCTATGGATCGGAGTTGTTTCTTTCCCGCATCTCGCTGATCATGGTGCTGGCCGGCCTGGCGCTCGGCTTTGGGGGCGGGAAACTGCTGGCCGAGACGCGGTTCGCCCTCCTGGTCCTGCTGCTGGCCATTCCCATTCCCGCGATTCTCTACACGCAGATCACTTTTCCCTTGCAGATCCTGGCTTCGAAGCTGGCGGCCGCTTTGCTTCAGCTCTTTAACGTGCCGGTGCTGCGCGAGGGCAATGTCATTCAGCTCCCTGCGATGAGCCTGGAAGTCGCCGAGGCTTGCAGCGGGATTCGCTCACTGATGAGCCTGCTCACGCTCGCGATTTTCTACGGCTATTTTCTGGAACGGTCCATGGGACGCCGCGTGGCGCTGGCCCTTGCCAGTTTGCCTATTGCCATTGCCGCCAATGCCGTGCGCCTGCTGGGAACCGGCCTGAGCGTTCAGTACTGGGATCCGGATAAGGCGATGGGCTTTTTCCATGAGTTTTCCGGCTGGGTAATGTTCCTTGTTTCTTTCGCCTGCCTGATCGCCGTCGATCAGGCGATGGGCTTGTTTCCACTTAAAAGGAGGCAGGCATGAACCGGCTGCGATTCTGGACGGTCGCCTTGCTGCTGGCCGGCGCGGTGGTCATCTTGTATGCCCGGCCAAGCCGCGATCTGATCCCCGCGCGCGACCCATTGGCGCAGTTTCCGGTTGCGTTTTCCGGCTGGGAGGGCAGCGATGTGCCCATCGACCAGGAGACCCGGGATGTGCTAGGAGATGGAGATTTTCTGGAGCGCAACTACATCCGGCAGGGCCAGCCGGCTCCCATTGACCTGTTCATTGCCTATTTTCCCTCGCAGAGAACCGGCAGCACAATCCATTCGCCGAAGCACTGCCTGCCCGGAGCAGGATGGACCTTCGATTCGTCACGCTACGTCGATCTTCAGGACGCCGATGGCCGGGCGCATCGCGTGGGCGAATACGTGATCGGCAACGGACAGGCGAAGCAGTTCGTCATCTACTGGTATGAAGCTCATGGGCGCAGCGTAGCCAGCGAATATTGGGCCAAGGTCTACCTGGTCGCCGACGCCATGCGCATGAATCGCACCGACGGAGCACTGGTTCGCGTCATCACGCCGATCCTTTCCAAAGAGGGAGAGGCGCAGGCCAAAGCCCGGGCCGAGGGTTTTGCCCGGCAACTCGCGCCCACGCTCACGCGTTTTATTCCCGGCTAGTCCCGTGGTGGAAGGCGGGACGGAAAACGAGATGGATGCACCAAACCAGGGCTGTCGTTACCCCGGCCGGCAGCCAAGAAGGATGGAAGATCATGAAGAACACGCCCAAGGCACTTGAACTCAGCCGCAGCCGGTCCTCGATCCACCTGCGCCAGCGCGCGCTCCTTGCAGTCACTACCCTCTTCGTTGCCCTTGCTGTTCTCTCCGGCTGCCACCGCGATCCAACCGTCGCCAAACAGAAATACATGGAGAGCGGCAAGCGCTATGCTGCCGAGGGGAAGTGGCGCGAAGCCACCATCCAGTTCTCCAATGCATTGAAGCTCGACAGGAACGATCCGGACGCGCATTTCGAACTGGGGAAGACCTATCTGCATCTGGGCCGCTTCGGCCCGGCCTATGCCGAGATTCAACACACCGTGGATCTGGATCCGGCGAACTTCTCCGCACGCATCTCGCTGGCCAATCTTCTTCTTGCCGGGGGCAGAATCGACGATGCCCAGGCACAGGCCAACACGGTCTTGGCGGCGCGGCCCAACAACCCCGATCTGCACGTGCTGCTTTCCGCGATCGCCTTCAAGCGTGGCGACAGGGATTTATCCCTAACCGAGCTGCGCCGCGCGATTCAGCTGGATCCCAATCGGGCCGCCCTGCACGACAATCTCGCATTCCTGCTCTCCGCCGATCCCAGCAATGCCGCGGCGACCGAAGAGGAGTTGAAGAAAGCCGTCGCGCTCGATGCCAAGTCCGCAAACCCGAAGATTCTGCTGATGGCTTTCTACGTCAGGAACAACCGCTTGCCCGAAGCCGAGCAGATCGGCTGGAGCGCCGTGGCCGCCGATCCCCAGAACGTGCCGGTGCGGGAGGATCTGGCGCGGGTGATCCTGAGGATGGGCGATCAAGCCAGGGCCGAGCAGGTGCTCCGCCAGGCATCGCACGATCTCGCCGACAATCCCCAGGGCGTTCGCCTGCTCGCCGACTATTACACATCCAGCGGACAGTTCGACAAGGCCAAAGCCGAATTCGCCAGTCTCGCCCAGAAATATCCTTCCAATGCCGCTTTGCAGAAGGCATATGCCCGCTCCCTTATTCAGGTCAACGACCTCGCCACGGCCCGCACCGTGATCGCCTCGCTGCAGAAGAAGAATGGCAAGGATCCTGAGGTGGTCGCCCTGAATGGAATTGTGCTAATCGATGCCGGCAAGGCCAATGACGCGGTCAATGCTCTGGAGCTCGCCGTTAAGGATTCCCCCAAAGACCCGTTCCTGCAGTACTGGCTTGGCAGGGCGGCCCTGGCCAGCGGCGATTCCGATCTGGCGGAGAGAAGTTTCCTCGAAGTCGAGAAGCTGAATCCCTCCATGCTCGCTGCCGAGGAAGCGCTGGCGGCAATTGCCTCGCAGCGCGGCGATATGAGCCTGTTGGCCGATGTGGCGGACAAAACCATCGCCGCGGCCCCGCGCTTCGCGGCCGGGTATGTTTGGCGCTCCTTCGTCGAAATCAGACATGACGATACCGCCAAGGCGGAATCCGATTTGAAGACCGCGATCTCGGTTGCTCCCCGTGATGCTCTCGGCTATCTTCAGCTTGGCAAGCTGCGTTTTGCCGAAAAGCGTTTTCCCGATGGCGTCGCGCTGCTCGAACAGGCCCTGCAATATGACTCCGACTCCGTGGATGCCCTCCGCCTTCTGGTCGATTACAACCTGTATCTGAAACAGCCGGATAAGGCCCTGGCCCGCGTCAACGAGCAGATCAGCAGGCGGCCGCAAAACAGCGGATTTTTGGATATCCTCGCGCAGTTGCAGGTCCAGAGCAAAAGCCTGGATCAGGCCGCTGCTACGGCCCAAAAAGCCATGCAGATGAACTCCGCCGACATCGAGGCGGAGATGCTCTACACACAGATTGCAGTGTCGCGCGGGCAGACTGCGTACGCCATTTCGGCCACGCAGCAATGGGTCAATGCGCACCCCGACGACGCCTCCGCGATGGCTCGCCTGGGAATCCTTGAGGAAGCAAGCGGAAACAAAGGGCAGGCCGAAGCCGATTACAAGAAGGCGCTCGGGCTCCAGCCGCACCAGCCCCTGGCGGCAAACAATCTTGCCTACCTGATGCTGCAGAACGGCGAAAACGCCGACGTGGCGCTGTCCCTTGCGCAAATCGCCCGGCAAAGCATGCCGAACTCGCCGAATACCGCCGATACGCTGGCCTGGGCCTACTATCAGAAGGGAACCTACGGTTTTGCGCGCGACCTGCTGGAGGACGCGGTAAAAGCCCAACCCGGCGACGCAACGATGCAATACCACCTCGGCATGGTGTACGGAAAACTCAAAGATAAGGCCAACGCGACGCTGCATCTGAAGAAGGCGATTTCTCTTGAGCCTAATTCGCCGGCCGCCAAGGATGCGCAGGCCGCGCTGGGCGCGCTGGGTTAATCAATCGCGACCGCAGGCCGACGGCAGATACCGCCGGCCTGCGGTTCTCGGCCGCAAGAGCCGCCTGGCCAACCGTGACCGCTGCCGCTCCATTCAAGCCCGTCCGAATCGGATATGTCGAATACAAAAACGATCGCCAAAAACACGGGCTGGTACGGCATTGAGACAGCGATCGATAACCTTCTCACGATATTTACGTCGATCGCCATTGCTCGCTATCTTGGGCCAGAGAAAGCAGCTTTTATCATCTTCGTGCAATATGTGTCCGGGATCACCGGCAATCTAGGGTCAGTTGGCATCCCCGCCACGCTACGCAAGTACATGGCCGAGTTCCTTGGCAAGGGTGACAGGGGCACAGCACGCTACATTTTTCTGCGGACTCTCCTCCTGCAAACGATGCTGGCTACAGTGGCTACTGCAGGCATCGTCCTGTACGTTCGGTCCGACCCGAGTGCGGAACTCCGCATGGCGGGCATCCTGATCGCGTTGAGCATCTGGCCGCAGATGATCAATTCCATCCCGGCTCAGGCGAATGTCGCGGCCGAAGACCTGTTCAGGAACTTGCCTGCTTCGGCGATTTCTATTCTGGTGTTCTTTCTGAGCATCATGGCCACGGTGATCTTCCACTGGGGTGTAGTGGGGGTTGGCGCGTCCGTGCTTGTGTGCCGCAGCGTGGATTTCCTGGTGCGGTTCATTCCCACGTTCACGTGGATATTCACCTGGGAAACCACGCACGCCCATCCGGAAGGGCTGCGGAAAAGAGCCATCCAATTTGCATGGCAGAGCCTCATCATCATGGGCCTGGGGCTCGTGGTCTGGGACCGCTCTGAGCTCATTCTGCTCAAGTTTCGCTGTTCCGACATCAGTCAGATCGCATTCTATTCTGTTGCTTTCAGTATGGCAGGGCGCCTTCTCGTCCCTTCTACTATTTTCGGCTCGGCGACCGGAGCCACGATCTTTGCCCAGTATGGAAGAGATGAGTCGAAACTGCCTGGCCTGGTGTCGTCCGCCTATCGTTATCTCGCGCTAAGCGCGATCCCGATTCACACGGTCTTTACCGCTCTCGCAGGCCCCGTCCTCCTGATGTTTTACGGTGGGAGATACAAGGGCGCAGAGGCGGTGGTCATGATGGCGCCGCTGCTTTGCATGTCAAAAGCCTTCTTTAGTCCCGTGCAAAACCTGTTGCAGAGTTTTGAAAAGCAACGGTGGGTGATCGCAGCCACCGTTCTTGCCGGTGCGGTGGATATAGCGGTGGCATGGATGCTCATTCCGGCTCACGGCGCGGTGGGCGCATGCATTGCCAATGGCGTGGCCCAGTTCCTGGCCGTGGCCCTGCTGTGGGGCATTGCTATCGGCATGTTCAAGATCAAACTTCCCTGGTTGCTCACCGCAAAGGTCGCATTCGTCAGTGTCGCGGCCGCTTTGACCGGCCACTTCTGTGCCAAGAGCTTGGCGCCGATTTGGGCGGTTTTAGTTTGCGGAAGCGTTTCCATAGCGGTTCTTCTTCTCCTCTTCTACCTGTTCCGGATTCTGCAGGAGGAAGACCGGGAACGCCTGAATCAGGTTGCCTCAATGCTGCCCGGTCCGTTGCCTGCTGTGGCGCGAACCATCGTATCGGTACTCATCCGGACCAGGCGAGTGCCTCTGACGGCCAAGGACGCCGCATTGCTTTAACAGGCAAAGGAAACGATACTATGCGGGTTCAAGAGTTCATCCTCAAAGTCAAGCGCGCCGAATCGCCGCTCTATGCCCGGCTTAAACGGCTCGTAAAGCAGGCTTTGACTTTCATGCTTCCCATTCCACGCTCGTTGGATTGGTTTTTCTTGTCTATAAGCTATCTAAGGAGGCTGCGCTTTGAGATCGACGAAAGGATCTTTGTCGCGCTTTATCGATTTCCCCTGCTTCGCGCACATTGTGCGCATGTCGGCAAGAGGCTGCAGATGGAACTGGTTCCGAATTTCAGCGGACCGATTCGAGTCTATCTCGGCGACGATGTGTGCCTCTCCGGAAAACTCACTTTCTCCGGAGCCCGCATCTTTCCGGATCCGGAATTGAGGATTGGGGACCGCACCTTCATCGCCCACGAAAGCCGCTTTACGGTGGCAAAATCCATCATCATCGGCAACGATGTTCTGATCGCCTCCGGCTGCTGGATTCTCGATTATTCCGGGCATCCATTGGATCCCGAGTTGCGGCTGGCGGGCGTGCAGGTCGATCCCGGGGATGTGCGTCCGGTCCGCATCGAGGACAAGGTTTGGCTGGGCAGCGGCGTCATCGTGCTGCCGGGGGTGACGATCGGCGAAGGCGCGGTGATCGGCGCGGCGACAGTGGTCACAAAGGACGTGCCTTCCGGAGCGATCTGTGTCGGCAATCCGGGAAGGGTGCTCTCGCGAACTGTCCATGAGCCGGGCGCGAGAGGCAGGGAGCAGGAATGAGCGCACAGGCCGCGAGACGATGCCGGGGAACGGGGGCAATGGCGTACGCCTTGTCCAACACCCCGGTCGCGATCGTGGAGGCGGGGCGATCCAAAGAGGAGATTGAGCAGCCATGAATCAGCCTGAGACCACAATCAGCGTCGTGATCCCGGCCTACAATGCGGCACACTTCCTGCCGAGAAGCCTGGCCTCGGTCTTTGCGCAGACCCTGCCTCCGCAGGAAGTGATCGTGGTCGACGATGGATCGACTGACGGCACCGGCGAAGTCGCAGCCGCTCTCGGGGCGCGCGTGATCAGGCAGGAGAATCGCGGGCTGGCAGCCGCTAGGAATACGGGAATCCAACACGCGACAGGCGAGTGGATCGCGCTGCTCGACGCCGACGATTTGTGGGCTCCCGAAAAACTCGCGCGACAGGTTTCTGCCATTCGCCCTGATACCGTGCTCGTTTACACCGGCGCCAGGCACTTCGACGAAAATGGCACGCGCGCGGCGCAAAGCGCGATTGCCCCGCCTACAGCAAGAAAAATGCTTCGTTATTGCAACCCAATCGTACCGTCCTCAGTTCTTCTTCGGCGCGAGGCAGTTCTGGCTGCAGGAGGATTCCGTGAAGGCGCTCCTGCTTGCGAGGATTGGGGAATGTGGGTGCGACTGATGCCTTTGGGTTCGTTCGCGGCGTCGCCCGAACCCCTGACGAATTACTATGTTCATCCTAAGAGCATGAGCGCTTCGCCGGGAAGAATGCTGGAGGGTCTGAAGGCCATTCTGGACCCGATTCTGCTGGCCGGGTATCGCGGAATTGAGCGTTGGAGTTGGCGGCGGCGCATTTGGGCCACGCAGTTGTGCAGCGCGGCATTGATCGCACGAGAGAATCACCTCCACGACGAGATTCGTTATTTTCTGCGCTCGTTCGCAGCCTGGCCGTCTCCGTTTTGGCAGCCGCAGCGGTATTGCGCGTTTGCAGTGAGTATAAGGAATCGCATTCGGGACGGCTGGGTCCAGGGCAAGCGCGCCGCCTCTGCGTTACCCGCTTCTGCCGCCGCAACCGATCACGAACTTCAGCAGCAAGACACCGAGGTTCCCGGGCATGACCAAATGCATCCTCGTTGAATTCGGTGGTCCCGGCTGCCACAACATGGGCGATGTCGCGATGATGCAGGTGGCCGTCGAACGGCTACTTGAGTTCTGGCCATCGGCCCATGTCGAGGTCGTGACCAGCCGCCCGGATCTTCTGGCGCGATTCTGCCCCTCCGCCGCGCCGATTCCACTCGAAGAGCGGAATGCATGGCTATCCGGACGTGATTTGGCGATCGGGCTCCGGCAGAAACTGCCCGCGGCTCTCTCCGGGAAGTTCGTGAGTTTCGAAAGAGCGCTTTGGTTACGGCTCCCCCGAGTGGCAGACCTGGCAGTCCGGGCCAAGGCGAGGATTCTCCATCGGGAATTCACTTCTCCGGAAATCTTTCGGAGACGGCTGAGAGAGGCGAGCTTGGTTATTGTCTCCGGAATGGGTGGGCTCAACGACGCCTTCGCAGACAGCGCAATTCCATTGCTGGACGAGTTGGAAGCGGCACTGGAATCTGGAATTCCCGTCATCGCATTCGGCCAGGGCGTCGGGCCAATCACAGACGCCGCGCTTCTGGAAAGATCCCGGGCAGTACTACCGCGCCTCGCGCTCATCTCTCTTCGCGAAGGCATTACCGGACTGCCACTTTTGAAATCCCTGGGGGTTCCGGATCACAAGATTCTTGTCACGGGCGACGATGCCATTGAATTGGCCTATAACCTCCGAGGTCCCGCGTTAGGGAACGCGATCGGCGTCAACCTTCGGCTTGCTGATTACGCAGGAACCAGCGAGGATTCGGTTGGCAAGCTCCGCGACCCTCTGCAAAGCGTCGCTGAAGCATCGAAGAGTCCCTTGGTGCCAATACCGATCGCGCTGCACGAAAGCGATTCCGACGTAGCAGCCGCGGAGAAGTTATTAGGCACTCAGGGCTGTGTTTCTCTTGAGAAGGTCGCACGCCCCGAGGATGTGATTCGGATGATTGGAAGATGCCGGGTTGTTGTGACAGGAAGCTACCACGGCGGATTGTTTGCCCTGGCCCAGGGTATTCCGATCGTTGGGCTGATGCAATCTCCTTATTACGAACAGAAGTTCAAGGGTCTTCAGGCCCAGTTTCCCGGAGGCTGCAGGACGCTGGATTTCAGGACGCCCTTAAGCGCTCGTAAGATCCAAGATGCGATTCTGGCCGCTATGGAATCAGCCGATGAAGTGAGAGAGTCGCTGTTGGCAGCAGCGTCTCGACAAGTGAAGCTTAGTCGAGAGGCATATCGTTATGCGCAGACGCTTTGCCCGCTTGAACCTTGAGTCCGTAGTTTGAGAAACCATGAAAGTCAGCGTCATCATACCCGCGTACAATGCCGAGCCATACATCGCGCAAGCGATCGAGAGCTGCCTGCAGCAGACAGCCCCGCCGGATGAGATCATTGTGGCCGATGACAGCTCAACCGACGGCACCGCCGCGATTGCAAAGAAGTCTTCAAAGTTCGTCAAAGTCGTCCAGCTCACGGAGAACAGCGGAGTCTCCGTCGCGCGCAATCGTGCTATCGAAGAGTCGACCGCAGACTGGATTGCTTTTCTCGACGCGGATGACTACTTTCTTCCGGACAAATTGGAACTGCAGGCCGATTGCATTCGCGAAAACCCGCATGCCGTCCTCATCTACTCCGGATTCCGCATCGTCGCCGGCAATGGCCTGCCTGAGGACGGTTCTTTTTCCCCAGCGGGCGATCTGGCTTGGAGACTCCGTTACCAGAACCCCATTCTTACAAGTTCTGTTCTATTGCGCAGAGAAGCATTCGACGCGGCCGGAGGATTCGACCCCGTCTACCGCAGCGCGCAGGACTGGGACATGTGGCTCAGAATTGCGGAACGCTTCTCAACCGCCGCATTTGCCGCTGTTCCAAACCCACTGGTTATGTACCGCAGAGTTCCAGGAAGTCTCAGTTCGAGCGCGATGCGATACTTCAATGTGCGTCAACCGATCATCGAAAACAGAAGCCTATATCGCACTTCGGGCATCCGCAGACTGCACCTGCGTCGCCGCATCCATGCGTTTAACCATTTCGACACATCTCTCGCGCTACGCGAGGAGAGATCCACCGGAGACCTTGGCATGGTTCTCAAGAGCCTGGCCTTGTGGCCATTCCCCGGCAGGATGCTGCCCATGAAGAGGTATACAACCGCACTCGTTATGCTCATGCAACATCTGGGTTGGTGGCCTAACCTCTTCCGGCCCAGCCATGCGGCATCGAAGACTCCTCGCGAGCACAAAGGATAAACTCGACTTCATGAAACTTCCTCGCCACGCGGAAATCTGGCTTGTGCCTTAAGTGAAAGACCGTGTTCACAGAGCTGCGAGGCGCGTAAGGCCGAAGCGCGCCTGGGTGATGGTGGGCGACCATAACGAGCCGCCGGGCAGAAGCCCGTCGCTCGATCGCGCTCGAAAAAGGTGGCCGACGGGCGGGCAAATGGAACTTAGTCGTGAGGCGTATGCTACGGTATGCCGGATAGCCTGGAAGGGATATTCATCGCATGGACTCAGAGAAAGTTCTGTTGATTCCTCAACCTCAACTCTCCATGCCCTCGGAGGGACTGTGGCGCGTCGAGGCGATTGTTGAAGGGCATCCGGTTTACATTGAAGCCTCTGTCCCACTTTCGCCACGGCCCGAAGTTTTTCTCTGCTCTTTCTACTTTCCTGCCATGTCCAAGGGATGGAACCTGCGGGTTGCCGGCGGGCTCGACTCCGTTTCTCTTAAGAACCTTGCATTCATTCAGGCGCAGGCGATGGATTGGTGGCCCGGCTTTGGCGGCGGCGATGTAGGAGCAGAGCCAGTCGCAAGAGCGGAGGCCGGCCGCGAGCGTGCCGCCTTTTATACAGGCGGGGTGGACTCCTCTTACGTGCTCCAGCATTTGCATGCACAGCTCGGCTCTGCGGTGTTTGTGGAGGGCTTCGACATTCCGCTCGGCGATGAGGAAAGGTTGAGGGCGACGCGCGCAAGTCTTCGAGCGACGGCGGCGGAGTGTGGCCTCAAACTGCTCGTAGTGCGGACGAATCTGCGCGAACATCCAGTGTTCAAATTCGCGAACTGGGAAACCACTCACATTGCAGCTCTGGCAAGTGTAGCCCATGCGCTGGGCCGGCACTTTCACACTCTCTATGTGGCAGCCAGCGACGTGCCGCCGCCATTCGGAACCGCGCCCGATCTCGACGCGGCGTGGTCCTCAGCCTCGGTATCCATTGAGAATTTCAGCGCCGAACTGTCGCGGCTTGAGAGAGTGCGTTCCATTGCTCGGTGGGAGCCCCTGCGGGGACGGTTGCGCGTCTGCTGGGAAAACAGCTCAATTGAACTGAACTGCGGCTTCTGCGAGAAATGCGTGCGCACACGACTGCAGCTTCTCGTTTCTGGAGCAGAAAGCGGTTTGGATTCATTTCCCAAGGATCAACCCCTGATTCCGGCGATGCGACGGATTGTCGTGGATCATGCACTGGTAGGTCAGTGGCAACAGCTTGTGCCGCTGATAGAGGACCGCAAGCTACGGCGCGCCGTGGAGAAGACGATGCGGCGGAAAAATCTTCCTTTCTTCGAGCGTGCAAAGCGTAAGACTCGACGCATTCTAGTGAAGCTTGGGCTCTAAGCGGTTCATTTGGCAGCCCGGAATGCGGCGCGGGACGGAATCAGGTTGCGGCAGTTCGACACGCGCGAGATTAGCCGAGCACTGGGACAGAGTAGTGCGGGCGCAAAAGGATGCGGGATACGCAGTGGAGTTTGGAAGACCTGGCGGTTTCGTTTCAGGCTTCCAGATCATGCCGATTACACCAGAGTCGCGCCGATGGTTGCCTCACGCAAAGCACGCGTAGTTTAGAATCCCATTGCGATCGAACCGGTGGTTTTGAATGAAAAGCATGAGCGTGACGCAGATCAATGTATACGAGGGTCCCGATGCAATACGGGACTTTCTGAACCCGGGAAAATGTCTGCCTACCCCGCTGGTGGAACTGCCTGAATCGGTAAATCCTTTCCGTGCGGACGGTGTGCGTATTTTTGCCAAGCTGGCCTATCTTTCGCCGTTGCTCAACATCAAGTATCTCCCCGTGTGGAATATGCTCGCAGATGCTCAAAGCTGCGGGGCTCTCGATGGCGTGCACACAATCGTAGAGAGTTCATCGGGGAATGCTGCGTTCTCACTGTCTGTGATCGCCAGGCTCTTTGGCGTCAAGCGGACGATCGCCTACGTCCCATTCGACATTGCGCCCGGAAAACTGGATATGTTGCGCCTTTGCGGTGTGCAACCGGAACTGAAACGGGGTGCGCCGGATGAGCTCAGCGCCATCGCGCAGGCGCGCGAGGCGGGACGCAAGGAAGGATTCTTCAGTCCATGGCAATACGGCAACGAAGCCAATCCGGCGGCATATGAAAAGTGGTTCGCACCGGAGATTTGGCGACAGACACACGAGGCGCTCACGGTTTTTGCCGCCGGATTAGGTACGACGGGCACACTGATAGGGTCGGCGCGCTACTTTCGGAGGCGCCGGCGTAAAGTGACCATAGTGGGGGCGATGTGTGCTCCCAATGAGGCTGTGCCAGGCATGCGCTCGGCGGCAAAGCTAGAGGAGATCAGTCTTGACTGGCATTCCATGACGGACGCAGTTGTCGATGTCCGGGCAAAGGAGTCTTTCCGGCGCAGCTTGCAGCTCTGCCGCGAAGGTATTTTGGGAGGACCTGGTTCGGGGTTCGCGCTCGCCGGCCTATGCCGCTTCCTCAAAGAACGCAAGGCGAAGGCCGGGTTAGACGACCTGCGAAATCGTCGCAGTGAAGTTGTCGCTGCCTTCGTATGCGGGGATACTCCATTGCCTTATCTCGATAAGTACTCGACTTACCTTGAGGCCTCGGAGTTCTGAAGGGTTCGCGCGCGAGCCGCCCTCAGAACAGCATCCAACAATACGTCCATGTCGCTGAACCGCGTGCGATGGTTGGTAATGTTCACGCGAATTACCGTGCGTCCGTCAATCTTGGTTGTCGAGGAAGCAGCCCGCCCGCCCTCCTGCACGTTGGCAACGATATCCGCATTCAACTTGTCCAATGCGGATGCATCAAGGTTCGGAGATAATACACGAAAGCACACAATATTGAGCAGAGCCGGAACCACAAGCTGCAAGCCGGGTTCGGTCATGATTCGATCGGCTAAATAACGCGCCTGAGCACAGTTCTGTTCGATGATCCGGCCGATCTGGCGTGCGCCGTGTTCCTTAAACGCGAACCAGATCTTGAGTGCAAGAAAGCTGCGGGATAACTCGGGACCGAAGTCGCAGGGCCAATCTCCTCCTCCGGCAAGACCGCGCCCATAATGGCGCAAATAGTCCGGCTGCATGGAGAATGAGGCGCGGTGAATTCTCGCGTCGCGCACCAGGATGGCGGCCGCGCCGTACTGAACGTGGGCCCACTTGTGAAAATCGAAGGCGATCGAGTCAGCGCGCTCGATTCCTTTGAGACGATGACGCAGTGCTTCGCTCAGGATACACATGGCGCCAAAGGCGCCGTCCACGTGGAACCAGAGTTTCTCGCGGGAGCAAACCGCGGCGAGACGATCAAGATTGTCGATCGCGCCGGTATTGACTGCACCTGCGGATCTGATCACGCAGAAAGGTTCGCGGCCGGCAGACCGGTCGGCTGCGATGGCCATTTCTAAAGCGCTTACGTCGATGGCAAATTGCTGATTGACAGGTACGACATGCAGGGATGACGAGCCCAGCCCGACTATCTCAAGTGCTCTGGCGACGGAGTCGTGGACTTGCTGCGACGCGTACGCCACGAGCGCAGCCGGCCGGCGCATGATGCCGTCGGATGGTTCAATGGGAACTCCGTGTATCTAGAGAAACGCCGGCCAGGGGGATGTTTAAAGAGCCTGCTGCCCCGTTGAACGTATTCATTCCGAGTCTACAAAGACAAAGTTTCGAATTCAATTCTTCGAGCGGGCTTTTTAGCGTTCGGCCGCGACTACGCGCGAGTATCTCAGAAAATTCAAGGTGCAACGTCGCACGCAGACTAGGCGGCCGACTCTGCGGGAACGTGCATGCGCCACACTTCAACCGATGAATTATCATTTGGGAAGCTGACCGCATGCACCTGCCTCGACACGCCGAACTCTGGCTAGCCCCATATGTGAGGGGCCGCCTGCGCAAAGTGGTGAGACCGATAAAACCGAAGCGCGCCTGGGTCGTGGTCGCGGACCACTATGAGCCGCTGGGAAGAAGCGTGTCTCTCGATCGGGCGCTCGCGAAGGTGGCCGCGTGGCGCGACAAGTGGCCGCGCATCGCCGAGGAAGCTCCCAGGGACGCGGCAGGGCAGCGGCCGCAATACAGTTTCTTCTATCCGCAGGAGGAGTACCGCAGCGACCTCGTGGAAGGCATTGCCGCGATGGCGCGCCTTGGGGTCGCGGATGTGGAGGTCCACCTGCACCACGAAGACGAGCGGCCCGCCGCGTTTGTTGATAAGGTGAGCGAATTCTGCCAGCGCCTAGCTGGCGATCATGGTCTTCTGCGCCAGCATGACGGGCGGACCGCATTCGGGTTCGTCCACGGCAACTGGGCGCTCGATAACTCGCATCCCGACGGAAAACATTGCGGCCTGAACGGCGAAATCGCCCTGCTGCGCGACCTGGGCTGCTACGCCGATTTCACGATGCCGTCGTTGCCATCTCCCACGCAGGGGCGCGTGGTGAACCAAATCTACTGGTGTACGAGCAACGCCGACGGCAGCCCGCGCTCCTTCGACCGCGGGATCGAAGCCACAGTGGGTGGCGGGCGGCAGGGCGACCTACTGATGATCACGGGACCACTTGGGGTCCGGTTCGGCGAGCGGTTGATGCCGCGGCTGGAGACGGGCGAGATTGCCGCTTACGACCTGCCTGCGCCCCAGCGCGTGCGCCGCTGGTTCGATCTGGCACCGATGATCGGCAGCGACCTGTTCTTGAAGCTCTATGCGCATGGGGCCGACGATAGGAACATTGATGCACTGCTCGACCGCGGGCTTGCGGAGCTGTATCGCCTGTTGGCCGAAGAGGCGGAGCGCATGGGGATGGAAATACATTGGGCGACGGCCTGGCAGATGTATCGAGCGGTTGAGGCTCTGACGCAGCCGCATTCATCTTCGTCGCCTGCATGAGCGGCTGCACCGCCTTCCGCGGAGCGGATGCGAGCCGCGCACTCAGCAGCGGACGATCTTGGGCGAGTCGATGCCGCGGGTGGCGTTGCGGGTGTCGATGACCAGTTGCGCCTCGCGGACGATCTGGGCGTAGTCGTAGCTGGAGTGGTCGGTGACGATGAGAACCGCGTCGTACTGGCCGAGGTTTTCGAGCGGCGCTGAGGTCATGTTCAGGTCGTATTTGCGGCCGTGGCCCACGGTGCGGAAGTAGGGGTCGTTGTAGGCAACCTCCGCGCCCTTCTTGCGCAGCAGCTCGATGATGGTCAGCGCCGGCGACTCGCGCAGATCGTCGATGTCGCGCTTGTAGGCCACGCCCAGAACCAGCACCTTCGATCCCTTGAAGTTCCTGCCCCGCTCGTTCAAAGCCGCGGCCAACTGGTCGAGCACGAAGTACGGCATGGCCGTGTTCACCTCGCCGGCCAGCTCGATGAAGCGGGTGCGGAAGTCGAACTCGCGCGCCTTCCAGGAAAGATAAAACGGATCGATGGGAATGCAGTGCCCGCCCAGACCGGGGCCGGGATAAAAGGCCTGAAAGCCGAAGGGCTTGGTCTTGGCCGCGTCGATGACCTCGTGAATGTCGATGCCCATGCGCAGGCACAACTGCTTCAGCTCGTTCACCAGCGCGATGTTGACGCAGCGATAGATGTTCTCGAGCAGCTTGGTCATCTCCGCAACCGCCGGGCTGGAGACCGGCACCACGCGGCGGAAGATCGTGCCGTAGAGGGCCGCGGCCATCTCCCCGGCCGCCGCGCCGCAACCGCCCACCACCTTGGGAATGTCGCGGCGGTCGACCGTGTCGTTGCCGGGATCCTCTCGTTCCGGAGAAAAGGCCACGTGCGCGCCGGCCTCATCGGCGCCGCGCGCCACCTTGAGGCCGCGCCCGTTGCCGCTTTCCAAGAGTGGCGCAACGACCTCATCCGTGGTGCCGGGATAGGTCGTGCTCTCCAGCACAATCAGCTGGCCCTCGTGGATGTGCGGCGCGATGGCCGCGACCGTGCCGGTCACATAGCTCAGGTCGGGCTCGTGGTGCTCGTCGAGCGGCGTGGGCACGCAGATGATCACCGCATCCATGGCGGCGATCTGGGCGTAGTCGGCCGTGGCGCAGAAGCCCGCCTTCTGCGCTGCAACAATGGCTTCAGGCAGAATGCGCACGATGTAAGACCGGCCCGCGTTGAGCGTGGCCACCTTATCGGCCGCGATGTCGAAGCCGGTGACGCGGAAGCGCTCGCCCGAGAAAAGCAGTGCCAGCGGCAATCCCACATAGCCCATGCCCACGATCCCGATGCGGGCCTGACGGGTTTCCAGCTTGTGCTCGAGCTCGATGAGTGGCCTTGCGGTCGCGGCTTTCATGCTGTCGATTGTACAGGCTTAAAGCGAAAAACCAGGCGCACCACGGGCGGCAAGACTACAGGTGTAGTTCGCTGGGATGCCGCAAAAAACAATGGCCCGGGCCTAAAGGCCCGGTCTGTTTTGCGGCTTTTCCAGGGGCCTGAAGGCCCCTGCTCCCTCCGCAAAATCCTATTTGCAACAGTAGAGCTGAGGTGTCCCGCCAGTGCTAAGGCGTCTCGCTCTCCGCGGCCGGTAGCTTCTCCGCCACGCTCTTGGCCTGCGTAAACAGGTAGAGATAGTCCGGTCCGCCGGCCTTGGAGTCGGTCCCGCTCATCTTGAATCCGCCGAAGGGATGCGCGCCGACCATGGCGCCCGTGCACTTGCGATTGAAGTAGAGATTGCCCACGTGGAAGGCGCTGCGCGCCACAGCCTTTTTCGCCGGATCGCTGGTGTACACAGAACCGGTGAGGCCGTACTCGGTGTCGTTGACTATGCGCAGGCCTTCGTCAAAACTGTCGACTTTGATGAGCGCCAGCACGGGCCCGAAGATTTCCTCCTGGGCGATCACGGCGTGGGGCGGAACTTCGGAGAAGATGGTCGGCTCAAGGAAGTAGCCGCCCGCCTCGGTTTCCAAAGCGTTGCCGCCGGCAGTCAGGTTGCCCTCCTTCTTGCCGGTTTCGATGTAGCCAAGAATGGAGGTGAGCGCGGCCTGATTGATCACGGGGCCGAGATCGGCATTGGCCGCCGGATCGCCCACGGTGAGCGTGGCCACGCGCTCGCGCAGGCGCTCGACAAAGACATCATAGAGGGACGCATCCACAATGGCCCGTGAGCAGGCCGAGCATTTCTGGCCGCTGAACCCGAAGGCCGACGCGACCACACCTTCGATGGCAGCGTCAAGGTCAGCGTCGGCGGCGACGAGAATCGAATCCTTGCCGCCCATTTCGAGAATGGTGCGCTTGATCCAGATCTGGCCGGGATGGTGTTGCGCGGCGCGGAGGTGAATTTCGAGACCGACTGACCGGGAGCCGGTGAAGGCGATGAATCGGGTCTTGGGATGCTCGACGATGGCGTTGCCGAAGGCAGCGCCGGAGCCGGGACAGAAGTTGACCACGCCGTCGGGAATGCCGGCCTCTTCGAGAACTTCGACGAAGCGCGCGGCGATGGTGGGCGCGTCGCTCGAGGGCTTCAGGATCACGGAGTTGCCGGTGACGATGGCGGCGGCCGTCATGCCGGCCATGATGGCGAAGGGAAAATTCCAGGGCGGAATCACCGCGCCCACGCCGAGCGGGATGTAGAAGAGTTCGTCGCGTTCGCCGGGGTATTGAATGGGCGTGGTAGCTGCGGCCAGGCGAATCGCCTCGCGGGCGTAGAACTCAAGGAAGTCGATGGTTTCGCCCACGTCGGCGTCGGCCTCGGCCCAGTTCTTGCCCACCTCGTAGGTAAGCCAGGCCATGAACTCGAACTTGCGCTTGCGAATGATTTCGGCGGCGCCGAGCAGCAGCGAGACGCGGTTCTCGACCGTGGTCCTGCTCCACCCATCGAAGGCGCGCAGCGCGGCAGTCATGGCAGCATCCACTTGCGCTGCGCCGGCCTTCTGATGAATGCCGACAATTTGCACCGGGCGCGCCGGATTGATGGAGCGGATGCGCTCGGCAGTCTTCAGCCGCTTGCCGCCGACGATGAGCGAGTATTCGCTGCCGAGGTGCGCGGCCACTTGGTCGAGAGCGCCGCGCATGGCGCGCGTATTCTCGGGGTCGCTGAAGTCGGTGAAGGGCTGGTTCGAAAACCCACCCTTGGGTGAGCGCGGCGTGATGGCGTGAGGAACACCAGCGATAGCCATAACGCTTTCAGTTTAGTTCAAGAAATGGCGGCGCGAGCCAGGAAAAGAGCGAGAATGCGGACCGGTGCGGGCAAGTGACCGGCAATTGCAGTGAGAGCGACGGCGGCGTCCTCAATTGATTAAGGCGACGAGTACCGTCACGTCGTCGTGAAAAAGGCCGTTTGCGAAGGCGGAGACCGCGGCGACGATCTCATCGCGGCACTGGTGCGCACTTGAGGTTTGGCGAGAAAGGAGGGCTTTCAAGCGTTCTTCGCCAAACTCTTCATACTTACTGTCGACGGCTTCGGTGATGCCGTCGGTGTAAAGTGCGAGAACGTCACCGGATTTGAGTTCAGCCGACCCACACGCGTATGTCGCACTGGGCAAGATTCCGAGCACCGGTCCGCCCTCGCTCAGAGTCTCTGTCATGCCGCCGCGGTGATACAACAGTGGCATGTTGTGGCCTGCGTTGCAATAGTCCAGACGCATCCGCTCCGTGTCGATGACCGCGTAGAAGAATGTGATGTATTTTCCGGGAGCGACATTGGCGGCGATAAGCTGATTAGCCCTGGCGCACAGCTCGTTCGAAGCAAGGCCGGCGTGAGCAAAGGCGCGCACGATCGCCTGCAGATTCGACATGAGAAGCGCGGCGGGCATGCCTTTGCCGGAAACATCGCCGATGACGACGGCGACGCGGGAATCGGCAAGGCGGATTGCGTCGTAGTAATCTCCTCCCACTGTGCGCGCAGGCAGGCATTCGGCCGCGAGCTGGCATCGCTCTATCTGCGGCAACTCTTTGGGCATCAGCGCCCGCTGAATCTCGCGGGCACTCTCAACTTCCTGCTCGTGCAGGCGGATGGTATGCGCTTCCGCCGCGACAGTTTCTTCGAGCTGACGATTGCGCTCCTCAAGGTGGCTGCGCGTTCGCGCGTACAAACGGATCAAACACGCCGCCACCACGGTGACGACAACCACCATGCGGTTGGCGAGGTAGAGATCGGACCACTTGTTCACAACGCCTAGCAAAAGCGTGAGCGAACTGCCGATGCCGGCGCAGACGAGAGCGAGCGTGAGTTTTGTGCCGCCGTAGATGATCCAGTCCGTGGGAAAGCGCGATGCGTCGGCCCATCGCCTGAGCGTCTTTTCGGTGGCAGCCTGCAACGCCATCATCGGCAGCAGGTAAATGATTGCGATCGCGACCGCCCGGGCGGCCTCCCCACCGAATGAGCCGCGCAGGATGAAGAGACTCACGAGAGCGCAGCCGGCTGCAAGGGTGACGCCGGCAATGAGCAACCACAGAACCTGTTTTGCGGCCCGGCTATTCATCTCGCTCGTCGCGCTCCTTGCGGATTCTCGCCAACGTGTCTGCCGATTACTCGAGCTGCGACAAACCGCAGCGAGGTCTGACGGAGGCCCAATCGCCGGGTTCCGGCGCATGCCGCGAAACACGCTGGCTCGAACGGATTTAGAGTACTACGGTCTCCCGGATGGTACGCGGCAGGAAACAAGGTCAGTATGTATTGAGATTGGCGCGGACTGAGGCGAAAGGTCTGGCATCGCGATGGCGGTTGGCGAGCACGTCGCGGATTAGATGGCACGACTGCGCTTGCGGAAGACGACCTTGAGCTCGCGGCGCCAGTGCTCGGTGAGGCCGAGGAGCTCCCACTCGATCTCGGGCGCGAGGTAGCGCAGCACCGGCTCATTGGCCGGGTGAATGCGCAGCGCCGGCGCGGCGAGGATGAGGCGCGGCGGAAGTGCGGAGATCTCCACGCCGGGAAAGTAGCCGCTGCGCGTGAAGGCCGAGAGCGGCGCGGCGGCTCCGGCCCCGACCTGGCGGTCGGCGTTGAGCGCGCGCACGCGCATCCAGTAGTCGAGAGTCTGCAACGGAAGATGCAGGTCCTCATTGGCCTTCAACTCCAGAACCACAAGACGCGCGTTGCGGTCGAGCGTGAGCAGATCGAGCATGCCGCGGTCGCCGGTTGATAGCGCGGGGACCTGGTTGTAAACGAGATCGCCGCGCAACTCGGGAAGCATCTCCGGAAGCGCCGTGCGCAGGCGCGACTCGAGCCAGCGCTCGGGCGCCATGCGGAAGAGCAGATCGGTGTGCGCGCCGTCGGCGTGGCGGCTAAGGAACAGGCGGCGCAGCAGATCGCGGCAGAGTTCTTCGTTTACCTGGGTGAGCGGGGTTTCGCCCCGCCCCGCTCCGAAGGTAACGTCGTCCTGGCGTGCGAAAGAGTGCGCCGCAGCGCCGTGACGCACGCAGGCGAATTCGAGACCGTGCAGAAGCAGGCAGACTTCAGTCGCGGAATGGGGGCGGATTTCGATGCGCTCGCGCGCGGCATCGGGAACGAGCGTAAGAATGCGGGCAATTCCGGATTGACAACGCTCGAGCGCGGCGGAGGGCGAAAAGGCGTGCACCAGGCGCGCGTCCAGGTTGCCAATGTCGCGAAAGTCGACAGACGTGAGTTCTTCGCTGCGCTCGTCGAGAGTCAACAATTCGAAGTTTACGGCGGCGTGGTTGAGCCAGGCCATGCGCTCGGCCGTAGTGCGCCAGGCGCCCGCCGGGACAACTACCTTGAGTCCGCCGAAGTGACGGCGTGCGTCGGCGTGCTGGCGGCAGTAATCGAGCCAGAGAATGCCCAGGGTGAGAACGCCGTCGATGACGGAGGCGGATTCCGCCGCGCCCACGCCGATCACGGCATCGGCTGCGGTTCCCTTCAGCATTCGGCCGCGGACATAGGCAGGGCCGAAGCTGTGTTCGAGATCCATGGCCGTGCGCAGGCCGTCGACCTTCGCGCCGATAAAATGCCGCGTTAGCACGCGCTCGAGCAGACGCTGATAGTTGCGGCGGGCGGTGTCGCGGGTGGTAGGAGTGCGGCGCTCGCTGGTGGGGACGAGTTCGAGAAACTGCGGCCGGGCCGCGCCCATCTTCCGCGTGGCCAGGCGCAGGGATTGCGCGCGTGGTTTCACGTCTACCACGGTGCGGACCAAGTTGCGCTCGTCGCTCCAGATCTGGAGCAGGCAGCGCCCGTGCGACTCTTCGACGGAGCAGCGCGCGGTGCGCATGTCGAACAGAGCGCGGCCATCTTCAAGGAAAGCCGCGGCCGGATGGGCGGCAAGATACGTTTCGATTGTCTCAACGAGTTGCGCCGGCGAAACGGTTTCAACGCCAGAACTTCCTGCAACGGCCTTTTGTCGATCGGGCGGAGGGCCGGCGTGCATGGCGCTCCTCTACCACCCCATGCGCTCGCGCAGGCGGGTGATGTGCGCGACGTGGTGGCGCGAGTGCCAATCGTAGATGGCGAGATTGCCGGCCAGAGTCATGCGCCCGCGTTCGGGATGGACGAAGCCCTTCTGGAAGTCATCCTCCGACATGGCCTGAAGCAGGCTGACGAGACGCGCGTGCAATGCGTCAACGAAGACCAGCGAGCCATCGATGGGCAGGCGCGAGTCGGGCAGGCGCGCCCAGGCGGCCTCGTCGTAGGGCTTGATGGTGGGCCAATCCTCGGTGAGCGCGAGCTTGAAGCGGATAAAGGCATTGGCGTGGCTGTCGGCGAGGTGATGCACCACCTGGCGAATGGTCCAGCCGCCGTCGCGATAGGGCGTGTCGAGCTGCGCGTCGTTGAGGCCGGCGACCGCCGCGCGCAGACGCTCGGGAAGCAGGCGCAGAGTCTCAATGTGTGCGGCGCGCACACCGGGCAGGCTGGCGGCGGGCGGGCGGAAGCGTCCGATGGGATAGCGAAGTTCGTCCAGATCGGTCATGGCAGCAACCATAACACGCTTTGACCGTACAGCGAAACGCGGGCAGCGGGCCGGTTCGGATCTGTCGCAAAAGAGCGCGACTTCGGCAGCGGCTCAACCGCCGCAGATTGTCTGCGGGCTTTGACCCCTGAGGAACGATGCATTTCAAACCGGCCGTGTACCGAATCGCGATCGGAAAAACACAAAAATACCCGCCGTTCACGCGGATGGGGAAGGCAGCGCGAAGACCGGCGCCTACCCTTGGTGGTGGTGATGGTGATGTTGATGTTGATGCTGATGGTGATGATGGTGGGACCCGGAAGCGAACGCCGGACTTGCAAACACCATCAAGAGCAGCGCTGTTGCAAGTAGTTTCTTCATAGAACGAATCCTAACACGCAGCGATTTGCGGGCGGAAGCACGTTGCCGCGGCACGTATCCAGAAAAACAACGCGCCGCCAGAACCGTGCCGTTGCGGTGGACGCGGGCCTCCGGCCTGTCTGATAGCAAAGACGCAGCCGGCGTACACTGGGGTTACGATGATGCGGCACGAAACTTCCCCAATTCCGAGCCATCGGCGCTACTTTTTTGAGAAATTCGGCTTGACCGAGCGGCTGCTGGAGCGCTGCCTGGGCGAGGCATTGAGCGCGGGCGGCGACTACGCCGACCTTTACTTCGAATCGGTTACGGCCACGGCGCTGGGCGTGGACGAGCAAATTGTGAAGTCGGCGAGCCAGGGCACGAGCGCCGGCTGCGGCATTCGCGTGCTGAGCGGCGAGCGCACCGGCTACGCCTATACCGACAACCTGAGCCCGGAGAGGCTGCTGCACGCGGCGCGGACGGCGGCCTTGATCGCGTCGGCGCCGGCAAAACAGACGGTGCAGGGATTCACCGAGACGCAGACGGCCAATCTTTACCCGGTTCCTCTGGGCGGCTACGACCTGGATCTTGCGGCGCGCCTGGAGCTGGTTTTGCGTGCCGATCGCGCTGCGCGGGCGTTTGATGCGCGCATCGTGCAGGTGCGGGCGAGTTACAGCGAGGAGTTGCGGCGGATTTTGATTGCCGCGTCGGACGGGGCGTTCGCCAGCGATACGCAGCCGCTTTGTCGGTTGAATGTCTTCGTGATCGCCAAGGACGGCGCGGTGACCACCAAAGGCTCGGCGGGCGGCGGAGGCCGCGCTGGGTTAGAGCAATTCACTCTGTCCAAAAGCCCGGAGCACCTGGCGCAGGAGGCGGCGCGCGGGGCGATTCTGCAATTGGGCGCGGTGGCTGCGCCGGCCGGCGAGATGGAAGTAGTGCTCGGTCCGGGCTGGCCGGGAATTCTGCTGCACGAGGCCGTCGGTCACGGACTGGAAGCCGACTTCAATCGCAAGGGAACCTCGGCGTTTACGGGATTGATCGGGAAGCCGGTGGCGAGCCCGAAGGTGACCGTCGTCGACAACGGAACCATGGCGGGCCGGCGCGGCTCGCTCAACGTGGACGACGAAGGAACGGCGACGCAGGAGACGGTGCTGATCGAGGGCGGGGTGCTGAAGGGCTACTTATCCGACAAGCTTTCGGCGCGGCTGATGGGCATGCCGAATACCGGATCGGGCCGGCGCGAGAGCTACCAGTCGATCCCCATGCCGCGCATGACCAACACCTACATGCTGGCCGGCGACGATGCGCCCGAAGACATTCTGCGCAGCGTCAAGCGCGGCCTCTACGC
>Ga0187852_1001001_pt1 | contig 28297 bp, 18 predicted proteins | sample June2016WEW_6_40_FD_134511 | JGI IMG/M metagenome (GOLD analysis project Ga0187852, IMG submission 134511) | Peatland microbial communities from SPRUCE experiment site at the Marcell Experimental Forest, Minnesota, USA - June2016WEW_6_40 | ecosystem: Environmental > Terrestrial > Soil > Wetlands...
CATCGAGGGGAAAGAAATCCGCGGCATCGAGGACCGTTTCCATCCGGACGGCGGCCAGCACCGGATGTTCCGGCCGCTCTGGTGGCGCACTTTCCGGTACGTGCAACTGGATGTCCAGACCGGCGACGAGCCCTTGGTGATCGAAGACTTTCGATCACGCTTCACAGCCTATCCATTCCAGATGCGCGCCAGTTTCGAGAGCGACGATGCCGAGCTTGCGAGAATCTGGCAGGTAGGCTGGCACACGGCGCGGCTCTGCGCGCACGAGACCTACATGGACTGCCCGTATTGGGAACAACTTCAATATGGCGGCGACACGCGCATCCAGGCGCTCATCTCGCTCTACATGACCGGCGATGACCGGCTGGTGAAGAACGCCATCGAATCGCTGGACGAATCCCGAACCCCGGAAGGCTTGACCCAGAGCCGCTATCCGTCGTTCTTGCCACAGTACATCCCGCCCTTCTCGCTTTTTTGGATCGGGATGATGCATGACCTGTGGTGGTACCACGGCGACGTGGATTTCCTGCGTGGTTACCTGCAGGGCGTGCGCGGCGCGCTCGGCTGGTTCGAGCACGGTCTTACGCCCTCGGGATTGCTGGGGCGCCTGGAATGGTGGAACTTCGTAGATTGGCCGCCACAATTTGAGGACGGTGTGCCCGCCCAGGAAAGCAACGGCCAATCCTCCATGCTCAGCCTGCAATTTGCTGGGGGGCTGCGCAATGCTGCGGACCTTGAAGACTCTTATGGCAGCAAGGAGCAGGCGGCTCACGACCGGGCGCTTGCTTCGAAGATCTCGGCTGCGGTTTATCGCAGTTGCTGGGATCCGGCGAGAAAGCTTCTGGCCGACACGCCCGCGCGCAAGACATTCAGCCAACACGCGAATATCCTGGGAGTGCTCGAGGACTCAATTCCCTTGGCCGAGCAACGCGCGGTGATGAAAACCGTGCTTGCCGATTCCAGCCTGATCCAGGCTACTTACTACTTCCGCTTTTATCTTTTCCGGGCCATGAAGAAAGTGGGTCTGGGCGACGAATACATCGCCCAGCTACGCCCCTGGCGCGATATGCTGGCACTCGGCCTGACCACCTGGGCGGAGAATCCCGAGCCGACGCGCTCTGACTGTCATGCCTGGAGCGCTCACCCTAACTTCGACTTGCTGGCCACGGTTGCCGGTATAGAACCTGCGGCGCCGGGCTTCCGCGAGGTTGCCATCGAGCCCCATCTGGGACCACTTCAGCATCTTAAAGCCACCCTACCTCATCCGGCGGGAGAGATCGTTGTCTCCTATCAACGAAAAGGGCAAGGATTGGCTGCGGACGTGACTTTGCCGGGAAAGCTTTCGGGCTGGTTTTACTGGAATGGCAAGAAGACTGCGCTGCACGGCGGACCGCAGCACATTGAGATGTGAGGAACATCAAGAGATCGGTTGATCGGGAGATCGGGTGAACAGAAGTTCAGAACACCCACCGGTTTCCTGACTCGATAGTTCGTTGACGAGGTAAGCCCGCGGAGCGGGCGTAAGAATGTAGCCCACGGCGTAAGCCGTGGGTTCGGTCTCAGACCCTCTCCCCCCTTCCCCCTCCCCCGCCGGGCGGGGGCGGGGGACCAAAAGGGGGCGGGGGCCGTTAATCCCAGGGCTTCCGCCCTGGGCTACTATCTTGCGCCCCTAACGGGGCTAGCGCGACTGACATCACCAATCACTGGATCGGCAGTTCACCTGACTACGGAGGTTTGCCATGTGGATACTCAGGCGCACGTCAAGGCCCTTGCGTTGGATTCTGACGTTTATTCTGGTGCTGGCAGCGTGGGCTGCCCGAGGGCGTTTGGCCTGGCTGAAGGAGGGTTCCGTGACGGTGACCGTGGGACCTGCGGAAGCCGATGTGATCGGCACGGATAACATCGCTTTACAGAAAGCGGTCGATCGCGTTGCCGCTGCAGGCGGGGGGATTGTCCTGATTAAGGCTGGAACTTACACGCTCAATAACTCGCTGCGCCTCGCCAGCCACATCACCCTGCGAGGCGAAGGGCCTGCGAAAACCATACTGAAAAAAGCGGCGGGGGTTAAAAGTAAGCTGGCACTCGATGCCGACTACGGTGAATTCCTGGCCACGGTTGAGGATGCGCACGGTTTCGCGCCCGGCATGGGGGTCACGCTTCTCGACAAGGTCTCGCCTTCCGGCTGGACGCCCAGCGTGCGCACCATCGTCCGCATCGAGGGTCAGACGCTTTACTTCGATAAGTTCCTGCACATGGACTATTCCGTCGCGAATGGCGGCGTGGTATTCAACACGTTTCCCCTCATCGCCGGATATGAGGTTGAGGATGTGCGCGTCGAAGAGTTGACGGTAGACGGGAACCGGGCGACGAGCGGGGTTCTCGACGGCTGCCAGGCCGGCGGCATCTATTTCTTCCATTCCCAGCGTATGACCATTCGGAACTGCGTGGCGCATGACTATCCCGGCGACGGCATCAGCACCCAGTTCGTGGAAGATCCGGTGGTAGAAAACTGCGAGTCCTATAAGAACGCCGCATTGGGCATCCACCTCGGGACGGGCGCCCTGCGCGGCGTGGTCCGCTTCAACCGCGCCCACGACAACGGCGAAGACGGCCTTTACCTTTGCTGGCGTGTCCAACACGCGCGTTACGAACAGAATCAATCATGGAACAACGGCCAGGATGGAATTTCCCTCGGGCACAAGGACACCGACAACGTCTTCTTCAAGAATGTGGTGTCCGGAAACGGACGGGCCGGAATCTTCTTCCGCGACGAGCCGGAAAGGGACGCCGCCAGTAGAAACACCTTCAGCGAGAACACCGTGGAAGCTAACGGGCGCCCCGGTGGCACAGGCTACGCTATCCGCATTGAAGGCGAGACCCGCGACGTCAAGTTCTTCTCGAATACCATCCGTGGAATGCGCAAGGGAGACAAGTCAACTCAAACGGTCGGCGTCTACCTTGGTCTAAAGACGGACGGCATCACTTTCGCCCGCAATGTTTTCGAGCACAATTTGAACAAGGCCGTGGTGAACGAGTCGCAGGGACCGCACAACCAGTTGCAAGATGCCGGGGACTAGGATCGGCAGGTGGGCAGGTCGGCAGATAGGCAGGTCGTAAGGTGGGCAGACCGGCAGGTCGGCGGAGCGATGGGGAGTGGAAGTTGCTATGGTTGAGGCGGGTAGGATTCGGTCATATCGGGACTTGCAGGTTTGGCAACTGGGTATGGACTTAGCCGAGGCTTGCTATCTCCTTACAACGCGCTTTCCCAAAGACGAGCTCTTCGGAATGACCTCGCAGATTCGTCGCGCCGCCAGCTCAGTACCCGCCAATATTGCGGAGGGTTACGGGAGAGACAGCAAAGGGGAGTACATCCAATTCCTTAGAGTCGCACAAGGGTCTTTGAAGGAACTGGAAACCCACCTGACGCTGTCGTGCCGCGTTGGATTAATGGCAGAATCCGAAACAAAAGACGTCTCGGAAGAGTGCGATCACTTGGGTAGGATGTTGCACCGGCTAATCCGAGCACTCCAGCGATCAACACCCACGGGCGACAACAAAACATAGACAAGCGCTTCCAAGCTTCTAGAGCGGAGGGCCGGCAAATCGGAATCGATCTGCCGACCTGCCCACCTGCCTATCTGCCGATCTGCCGATCTGCCTACCTGCCGATCCTCCGGCCTGCCTGCCTCCTCCCCGGCCGGTAGCCCAAGCGATAGGAGATCTGATCGCTGGCAGCGCAAACTAAGCGGGCAATTTCGGGAACGCGCTCAGCGGAGAGTCGCGTCGCAGGCCCGGCGACGCTGAAAGCTGCAACGGCGTGCCCGGTGTGGTCGAAGACCGGACCGGCCACGCCAATCAATCCCTCGAGTGTTTCTTCCTGATCCAACGCATACCGCTGCTCGCGGACCAGTTCGAGTTCCTTCCTCAAGCCCGCCAAGTTCGTAATCGTCTTCCGGGTGTAATGAGGAAATCCCGCGGCACGCACGATAGGGCCCAACGGGCTGCGAGGCTGGTACGCCAGGAGCGCTTTGCCTACGCCGCTGCAATGCAGGGGAGCGATGTCCCCAAGGCGGACGTCCGGGCCACCCGGTTGGGGGCTGGGGTATGAGGCTACAACAAGCGCCCCAGTTTCCTCGAGAATTGCCAGGTGGACGGCCTCTTGCGTCTCGCGGGTTAGTTTCTCGAGGAGAGGTTCGGCGACTTGGCGAAAGTCCAGGCGATTCAGAACCCCAAGCCCCATCCGCAACACCCTGAAGCTGAGCTGGTAACCGCCCGTGCCCGGTGCTTCCTCGACGAACCCTTGCCTGACGAGGTTCGCGACCAGCCGGTGAACGGTGGTGATGTGAAGGCCCAGATGATGGCTTAATTCTGTAAGCGTATAAGCCGGCAGTTCCCCCTCCGCCAGAAGTTCCAGAATGTTCAGCGCCTTGACCACGGATTTGACGGTGTAATCGCGTCCCCTCTCGAGGGGTGTGGGTTGAGCTTTCTTCATAGGGTGAGAATTACGGCAGGAGGTGACCTCCTGTCAAGCGGCGTGCATGGACCGCCCGGCCCATCTGCACAACCGCCGACCTGCACATCTGCCCACCTCCCGTCCGCAACCTGCTATAATTCACGAGCATGACCCAGCCCAACTCATCGCCCTCCAACTCCGAACGGCCGAAGCGCTATTTGATTACCGGAGCGAAGGGATTTATCGGCGCGTGGATTGCCAAGACGCTGCTGGAAAGCGGCAACCCGCCCAGCATTTTCGACATCGATCCCGGCCTCCAGCGTCTTAGCGCCATCCTGGGCGAGAGTCAGCTCAAAGAGATTAACTTCATCGAGGGAGACGTCACGAAATACGCCGACTTGGACCGCGCCATCGCGGAAAGCGGGATTACCCACGTCTTGCATCTGGCAGGTGTGCAGGTGCCCGGATGCGCCACTGATCCCCTGCGCGGAGCGATGGTCAATGTCATCGGCACTCTCAATGTTTTTGAAGTCGCGCGGCGGCGACGGGACCTGGTGCGGCGCATTGTTTATGCCAGTTCCGCGGCGGTTTTCGGTCCAGAGGAGTTTTACGGCGGCGAGACAGTCCCGGAGGGCGCACCCTTGCTGCCGGGAACGCACTACGGCGTTTTCAAACAGTGCAACGAAGGCAACGCGCGCGTCTACTTTCTGAACGACGGTATCCCGAGCGTAGGCATTCGGCCTTGGGCGGTTTACGGCGTGGGCAGAGACATCGGAATCAGCTCCGACCCGACGAAAGCCATCAAAGCGGCCGTTTTGCGCAGGCCTTACGTTATCGGCTTCACTGGCTCGATCGACTTGCAGTACGTCCGGGATACTGCACGGATCTTCATCCGCTCGGCGGAGCGCGAACTCCCCGGCGCCAAAGTTTATACCCCGCGGGGAAGCGTGGTGCGCGTCGAGCAGTTTATCCAGACGCTCGAACAACTTCTTCCCGAGGGCCGAGGGCTCATCAAAGCGCGCGGCAATCAACTGCCCATCGCGCCCGACCTTGACGACAGCGCCTTGCGGCACGACTTGGGAGAAGACTTAAACACGCCGCTGGAAGAGGGGATCAAGGAAACGGCGAACATTTTTGAGCGCCTGGAGCGGGAAGGACGTCTCGAGACCAAGGACATTGAAAGCTAGGGCCCTTTTCCGCGTGTTCGTTGGCAAGGCCTCAAACGGTTTCAGCCCCGAAGGGGCGACCTATCAAAGCCCAGGCCAACGGCCTGGGTCGAGAGTCAGCAATACTGGGATTTGTAAGCCCTGAAGGGGCGTAACAAGGCCGGAGATCGAGCGCCGCCGGATGCCCGCTCAGATCCGCACGTTGTTTCGCCCCTTCAGGGCTTGCCTCGCGACGGGCCTGTTCCAGGACCCAGGCCGTTGGCCCATAGGCGTTAACCTAAGGGTGCGAGGCCTATGAAAGCCGCGGAGCGGCCGCAGGAAGTAGCCCACGGCGTGAGCCGTGGGACATGGTTCAACGGCCATGATCACAGCCCCGGAAGGGGCGACAGAAGCGGTGCTGGAGTATCTGCCGCCCCTCCGGGGCTGAGACAACTCAGGGTTGCTCTTCCATTCCACGGCTTACGCCGTGGGCTACTCTCTGCCGCCCCTCCGGGCCTCTGGAAGCGGTCATTCAGACCTATACTGCCGCCAGCGGAGCCATTAGGCTAACGCTAATGGGCCGTTGGCCTGGGCTTTAATAGGTCGCCCCTTTGGGGCTCATTTTGGGAGTTCTACTTATGCTGAAGACGACCGATAGCTCGAATCCCCATGAAGCGCCACGGCTGTTTATGGCGGGATGGATGGTGCCGTTTGTCCTGGTCACCGCGTTATTCCTGCTCTGGGGCATTCCGAGCAACATGAACGACATCCTGATCAAGCAGTTCATGAAGTCGTTTGAAATGACGCGCCTCAGGGCCGGCCTGATCCAATCGGCTTTCTATATGGGGTACTTCCTGCTTTCGATGCCTGCCGCCCTGGTGATGCGAAAATACGGGTACAAGGCGGGCCTCGTGACCGGATTGTTTCTTTACAGCGCCGGAACGTTCCTGTTCTGGCCGGCCGCGCACGTCAGGGAATATGGTTTTTTCCTGGTTGCTTTGTTCGTAATCGCGAGCGGCGCGGCATTCCTCGAAACCGGCGCGAATTCCTTTATTGCGCTGCTGGGTGATCCAAAAACCTCTGAGCGGCGACTGAATTTCTCGCAAGCTTTCAATCCTCTCGGGGCAGTGACCGGCGTGCTGGTGGGAACGATCTTCATTTTTTCTGGGGTTGAGCTGAAACCTGCGCAGGTCAGTGCGCTGCGTGCGGCCGGCACGTACGACGCGTATCTGGCAACCGAAACTATGCGCGTTGTGACGCCCTATCTCGTGCTGGGCACGGTGGTTTTCATCTGGGCTTTGCTCATCATCCGAACCAGGTTTCCCAAGATCGCCGATGAGGCAGAACCCGAAGGCAGCCGCAAACACGGCAGGTTCAAAGACTTGTTCCACCACAGCCACTTCGTGCAGGGAGTTGTCGCGCAGTTTTTCTATGTCGGGGCGCAGGTGGGGACCTGGAGTTACTTCATTCAGTACATGCAGGACTACACCCGGCAGCCGGAAAAAGTGGCGGGCTACTTCCTGACCGGCAGCCTGGTGGCGTTCGGCGTCGGCAGGTTCACGGCCACTTACCTGATGAAATTCTTTCAGGCCAGCAGGCTAATGGGAATCTACGGATGCGCTAACATAACGCTGGTGGGCCTGGGGATCCTGTTTCCGGGCTGGGTGGGAGTCTGGGCGTTGTTCCTGACCAGCTTCTTCATGTCGCTGATGTTTCCCACGATCTTCGCCCTGGGCATCAAGGAGCTGGGACCCAATACCAAGCTGGGCGGGTCCATGATCATCATGGCGATTATCGGCGGGGCGGTGGCCACGCCCATCATGGGATTGCTCTTTCAAATGACCCACAGCATGGCGGTGTCCATGATCGTGGTTTTGGTCTGCTACCTCTTCATTACCTACTATGCCTTCGTGGGCTCGAAAGTGCGGCAACCCAAGGTCGCGGAATTGGTGGCAGGGTGATTTTCGCTCGGGGCTGAAAATAACCGTAGAGGGCTGTACGAGAGCAGCCCCTGAAAACGCGCGAGCGGATCAAAACAGCTCATGCAAAGCCGCAAAGTCGCAAAGACGCGCAAAGTGGATGCCTATTGGTTACCCTGCGCGTGTTGCGCCTTGGCGTGAAACCGCATCTATTAAGATAGTTGTGAGGATAGTTTATGGAACCGACACGATTAGAGGACGTCGCGATAGTCATCAAACCCGGAAAAGACAACGTTGCCGTAGTCACCGTGGAGTTCATCGATGCAGGGACCGAACTGAAGTACGGCGAGCAATTGCTCACTGTTTCAGGGCGGACCCTGCGCGGTCAAAGCTTCGCCATCAAGGGTATCCCGGAAGGCTCAGCTTTCATCTCGCTGGGTGACCCGATCGGTCTGGCGGCTGTCTCGCTCAAACCCGGCGACCCGGTCAACGAGGCGAATATCCAGCGGCGGCTGCCCCGGCTGCGGGTGCGGTATCGCGATAACCCCGGCCCCGCGGCGCTCGACTCTGACCTGTCGCGCTTGACCTTTGAAGGCTACCGGCGTCCTGACGGAAGTGTGGGCATCCGTAACCTGATCGGAGTGGTGACTTCCGGGATGTGCTCGTCGACGGAGGTGAAGGAAATCGCCCGGCGCGCCATGGGAGAAATCTACACACGCGAGAAGTTTCCCAACGTGGATGGCGTGGTTCCCATCGTGCACGAGTCCGGTTGCGGCATGCCCGATGGGCACGCGGTTGCGATGCTGAACCAATGGCTCGTGAACACGCTGCGGCACCCCAACCTGGGCGCGGCGGTTTACGTTGATCTCGGCTGCGGAAAGACCTGCGTGGAATGTTCGGCCCCGGTGTTTCAAAATTCGGTGCCGGATTACAACCAGCGCGTAGTGAACATGACCATCCAGCACCTGGGAGGCAGCCGTAAAACGGTCGCGCGGGGCCTCGAAGTCGTCGAGAAATTGCTTCATTACGCCAATGGGTTTAAGCGTGAACCCGCGCCCATCTCAAAACTCATCGTGGGAACTGAGTGCGGCGGTTCGGACCGTTGGTCGGGCGTGACCGCCAACCCCGCAGTGGGAGTTGCTTCGGACATGTTCGTACAGGCCGGCGCCGCGGTGTTTCTCCCCGAAATTCCCGAGCTTCAAGGCGCCGCCATGGTGGACCTCGTGCGCCGCGCGCGCACGCGGGCGGTGGGAAAGAAGTTGATGGGTGCGCTGAAACGTTACGAGGCCTACGTGAAGAAGTTCGGTGAGGATTTTCGCGATAATCCCTCGCCCGGCAATATCAAAGGTGGTCTCTACAATATCTACCTGAAATCCAGCGGAGTGAAGGCGAAGGGCGGCACCTCGATCGTTGAAGACCTTATCGACTATGGCGAGTGGCTGGGTGACCGCAAGGGCCTGTACGTTCTCTATACGCCGGGATACGATCATCTCTGCACGCCCGCGCTTTTCCTGAGCGGGGCGCAGGTGTGCCTGTTCACGACGGGTCGCGGCACGGGTATCGGCTGCGCCCTCGGACCCGTCATGAAGATCGGCTCCAATCCTCAACTCGCCCGGAGCTACGACGATTTGGATATCAATGCCGGCACGATTCTGGAACGCAAGGAGACCACCGAAGAAGTCGGCCGCAAGATTTTTCAGGAAACCCTCGATGTGGCTTCAGGCCGCAAGCTCACCCGTGCGGAAGAGGCCGGCTTCCACCACGAGTTCAAGATTTGGGAACAGCTCTGGCCGGCGTTGTAGAAAAGTTGTCAGTAGTCAGTTGCGGTGGTGTCATCCTGAGCCCGTTCGCTTCGCTCGGGGTAAACTCCACGAAGGATCTCGGCAGTTTGTTTTTCGTTCAATCCCAACAAAACTGCGGGGATCCTTCGCTTGACTCAGGATGACTCACGACGCTTGTTTTTCCTCGGCGGGGCGAAACACTTGCGTGAGCAGCACGCCGACTGAAACGAGTAACACACCCCCAAACACAAGCCCATTCAAATACTCGTGAAGGAAGAAGTGGGCGAAAAGCGTGGCCACGAGCGGCGTGAGCGAGGAGAAAGCCGACACACGCGCCACGGCCATCAGGCGAAAAGCCGTGAACAAGCAGTAGACAGCGAAGATGCCGGAAAGGACCCCGCTGGCGAGGAGGGCCAGGATCGAATGCCAGTTGGCGTCGCGCAACGCCGGCCCGCGAGCCAGGGCGGCCCATCCAATTAATCCAACCAGCACGCTGGTCGAGAACTGCAAGAGGATCGCGGTGGATTGATGCGCGCCTCGGAGTTGGCCGTCACGCCATAAGACCCCGGATATCCCGTAACTTAGGGCGGTGCAGAAAGCCAGGGGGATCGCCCAATACCAGAGTGGCGACGCGGGATGTCCCTTGGACTGCCCCCAGGAGAGTGTTGCCAAGCCCCCAAAAATCAAGAGCACACCCACCACCGCGAAGCGAGGAATGCGCTCGTGCAGGAAACGCCAGGCGATAAGCGTCCCCCAGATGACGTAGGTATCTTGCACGGGAATGGTTACGGTCACCCCGCCCAGGCGGATGGCATAGTAAAAGAGAAACAATCCTAGAGTCGAGACAATGCCCGCCCAAATGAAAGATAAAATGGCACGGCGGCCAATATAGCGGGGGGAAGCGGGCTTGATTTGGTCCAGGGTGTGGTGCCTCCAGACCAGAAAGATGCCTAAGAACAGGCTCGGCACGCCGCGGAGAAAGGGCCCGATCAGCGGATCGGCATGAATGACGCCAAGACGATCGAAAATGTTCGCCGAGGCATACCCCAGCACCGACCCTGCTGCCCACGGCTCACCGCGGCGACGAGTACTCTGATTCTGTGGTTCAGCCATTTGTTTCCAGAGTCATCACTGAATGCTTAACAAGACAAACGGCAATTATAAGTCATATAGGGGCGGTTCGCGAACCGCCTCTACGGGAAACGAGATTCTGTCTCTTGTATTACCTGCGGAAGAAATGCTAAGATTCTCCTGAAATTACCCGACCTTCGGGGCAGGGTGAGGGAAGGAATTAATTGCGCGCCTTCCCAATTCCCAATCGGCGGTAAAGCCCGCGAGGGGTGGTCCGAAGCGCTCAAGCCGGCGCAGTGCGTCCGGGAGAATTCCCAGACTGAGCTCGGAGGGCCTGCAAGCCCCAGGATCCGGTGAAACTCCGGGGCCGACGGTACAGTCCGGATGGGAGAAGGTCAGGACGGATGTGACCTGAGGCGCGAGTGTGTACCCACCGCCAGAGGTGGGGAGCGCGAACACGCCTTCAGGCGCCCACCACTGTCCCTTCCCTAATGCCCCAAGCAGAAAATTAGATGTGGAACCAAACCTTGAAAAGCCTCACCACAGAGGTCACAGAGTCCACTGTGAAGAGCTGTGCTTTTCTCTCTGTGATCTCCGTGTCCTCTGTGGTGAAATCCTTCTTGGCCGCTGTCATAACTCTACAACTTCTCGCCACCATACCGGCTCGAAATCTCCACGCGCAGACTTGGAACAGTCACCTGGAGGGAATGGTGCTCGATCAGAGCGGCGCAGCGATTCCCGCGGCCTCGCTCGAGCTTCGCAATCCTGCCACGGGCCAGGTTCGCCAGGTTCAGACGGACGCGAATGGTTTTTACAGTTTTCCTTTTTTGCCTGTAGGTAACTACGAACTTGAAATTGCCAAGACAGGTTTCGTTTCCAAGGTCGAGCGCGGGTTGGTGCTGCGAGTTGGAGAACCTGCGCGCGTAGACATTCACCTGCAAATTTCCCCCTCGAAAACTGAAGTCCAGGTGGACGCTCGACCGCCCCTTGTCGAAGCGGCATCGCCGGCCATCGGAGATGAAATCGAGAATCGCCGGGTGGCGCTTCTTCCACTGAACGGTCGCGAGTTTTCGCAGCTCGCGTTACTCGCGGCGGGTGCAACTCCTCCTTATTCGAATGGCTCGACGCAGCAGTTCAACACCCCGGCGTTGGGTTTGGGCTTCTCGGTCAATGGGCAACGCTCCGAGCGGAACAACTTTTCGCTGGACGGCGTGACGCTGATGGAGCCTTTTGCTTACAGCCTGACGGTGAACCCTTCGATCGACGCGATCCGGGAGTTTCGCGTCGTCGAGGACTCTTACGGGACCGACCAGGGCATCACTTCGGGCGCGCAAGTCAACATCGCGTCTCGCTCCGGCAGCAACCGCTTCTCAGGTACGGCCTACGAGTTTGTGCGCAACAGCGCGCTCGACGCCAAGAACTTTTTCGACGACCCGGCCCTTCCCATCCCGCCTTATCACCAGAACCAGTTTGGCGCGAGCCTGGGCGGCCCGATCCGCCGCAACCGCACGTTCTTTTTCACGAATTACGAAGGTTTGCGGATTCGCCAGAGTATTACCAACACTACCTTGCTGCCGACCGCCGCCATCCGCGCAGGGGATTTCAGTGGTATTAATCCTGAAACGGGCAATCCCTTTCCTGCTCTTATCAATCCCGGTACAGGGCAGCCGTTTCAGGGGAACATCATCCCGGCCTCAAGCATCGACCCGGTGTCCCGTGCTCTCCTGGATCGTATTCCGTTGCCGAACAATTCTGGGGCGGCTCCCGGCGAAAACAACGATATCAATGTGGGGCTTCACAGCGTCACTGCAGATCAGGCGATGGCCCGGATTGACGACGAGCTGACGCCGAAACACCAGCTCTTCGGGCGATTCCTCCTGTTCAATCAGCGGCAACTCTTTCCCTTCGTGCCGGATTCCTTCGCAAATAACCCCTCAGCGCCGCCAGGCTTCGGCACCAACCATGACGACACGGGAAGGAACCTCGCGCTCGGCATCACGTCGGTTTTTCGGCCGACGCTCATCAACGATTTTCGTTTCGGTTACGCTTATTATTTCGGAACCAAAGAAGCTCAGAACATTCACAGCGGATTTCTCGAGTCGCTGGGAATCACCCGCGCACCGGGATCCACCAACGACGGCATTCCCGCCATTGACGTTCCCGGCTACGCTGACATGGGTGATAGCGATATCTTCCAACCTCAAATCCGCAAGGACAGTACTTTCCAGTTCACCGATAACGTAGCGTGGGTCAGCGGCCGGCACACCTGGAAGTTCGGCGCCGACTTGCGGCGGTATCGCCTCTTTTATCTGGTCGAGGATTTTGGACAAGGGGTTTTCTCTTTCAGCGACGGCGCAAGCTCGGTTTCCGGAACCGCCTTTTCGGATTTTCTGCTGGGCCGTCCCTTCCTCTCTTATGCCCAGGCGGGAAACTCCGGTGGAAACGATCGCCTGGACTACTTCGGCGCTTATTTCTCGGACGAGTTCCACGCCACGCGCCGCCTGACCCTTACTTACGGCTTGCGAGAGGAGTTTTACTCGCCACCTACCAACGCCGACGGGCGTGCGTCGATTCTCGACCCCAGTGACGCGACGCGCTTTATTGTGCGGAACGACAAGCAACAGGCGGCGGCGTTGATCGCGGAACCGCTGATTCAGAGCCTTCAGAAGCTCTATGGGCTATCCTTCATCACGTCTCAGCAAGCCGGCCTGCCGCCGTCGCTCATCCGTCCGGATTGGGCCGGCTGGGCGCCGCGTTTCGGGTTCGCATACGATCTCAGCCGGCGTCACACCACTTCCTTGCGCGGCGGATTCGGGGTCTTTAACTCTCTTGGCGAACTTGACTACGCTTCCGAAACGCGCCTTAGCGCCCCTATTACCGAGTTCCTTTTCGGCCTCGACACCTGCCGGTTCTACGGCCCCGGCGCATGCGGGCAGTCGTATGCCCCGCCCATCCTCACTTATCCGCTTGCCTACACCCTCGGTAATTCCGAGCCCACCGCCATATCTTCGCCGCCTAATTTGCGTAACGGCTATGTCTACGAATGGAGCTTATCGGCCGATCACCAAATCGCGTCCAATACAGTTCTCTCTATAAGCGTCGCGGGATCCGACGGACACAAACTGCCTCGCCGCTCGTTGCAGAACCAGGGTGTCCCCAACTTGCCGGATGAAAGACGGGGTTATCATCCGCAACCCGGCTCGAACCAGTTCATCCGGGCCACCGATGTTAACTCGAACTACAACGCCTTGATCGCGCGCCTGGAACGGCGCTTCTCCCGCGGTCTTTCTTTCGTGGGTGGCTACACTTTCGGCAAGTCAATCGACACGGCTTCGGGGCTTAACGGAACCAATCAAGCTCAGAACGTGTATGACCTGAAGGCCGAGCGGGGCCTCTCGGATTTCGACGTGCGGCAGCGTTTCGTTTTCTCGGGTAACTGGCAACTGCCTTTCGGCCCTGGTCGCCAGTGGCTGCGCGGCGGAACCGGAGCGCGCGTGCTGGGCAACTGGGACCTTTCGAACATTGTGACGCTTCAATCCGGGCAGCCCCTCACGGCCCTGCTGGCCACCGCCTTGAGCGGCACTGACTCGAACGGCACAGACCGGCCAGACCTGATCGCCAATCCCAATCTGTCTGCTGGTCTGCGCACTCCCACGCGCTGGTTCAACACCAACGCCTTTGCGCCTCCTCCGATCTATTACGATAGCCTCGGAGCATTCAGCATCCCCGGAAATGAAGGCCGCAACGTCATTACCGGTCCCGGACTGGCAGCTTGGGATACGAGCCTTGAACGGCAGATGCGATTGAACGAACGGTTTGGATTTGTATTTCGGTCTGATTTCTTCAATCTGACCAACCATCCCAATTTCGACCGGCCCGGGCTGATTTACGGCACCTCGAACTTTGGGAATATCAGTTCCGCCGAGAACTCCCGCCAAATACAGTTTTCGCTGCGGTTGAATTGGTAATGTCTGCAGGTGCTGTACCCGTTTGCGCGGGACTGGCATCGCAAAGACTGACGCCAACGAATGACGCCGATGAGATTGACTCATCAGCATGAGTCAATTATACTCATTCGATGCCTAAGCGACTCCAGGTCATACTCAAGGACCCTGAATATCGTGAGATCAGGCGCGCCGCCCGCTCCCGCCAAATGTCGGTCGCCGAATGGGTCCGACAAGCACTCAGCCAGGCACATCGTCGTGAGCCCTTGGGCGATGTGAGCAAAAAGCTGGCCGTCATCCGCGCCGCAACGCGAATGGATTACCCCACGGCAGATATCGCCCGCATGCTGGCGGAGATTGAGGCGGGGTATGGATCGGGAGCACATCGGTGATTCTGGTCGATTCGAACATTCCCATGTATTTGGTGGGCTCGCCACACCCTCACAAGAGTGATGCACAGGGATTGCTGGAGCGATTGGTCAGCGACCGCGAACGCCTCGTCACCGACGCGGAGGTCCTGCAAGAGATTATGCATCGGTATGTTGCCATCAACCGCCGTGACGCTATCCAGCCGGCGTTCGACGCTTTGCTTGGAATTGTCGATCAGGTGTTGGAGATAACGCGGTCGACCGCCGAGCGCGCCAAGCAGATTGTCCTGGGGCAGAAACGACTTTCAGCGCGCGATGCCATCCATCTCGCCGCCATGGAGCAGCATGGGATCAGCCGGATCTTGAGTTTTGATTCCGGTTTTGACGGCTTCCCGGGGGTCATCCGGCTCTCGTAATCCTCTTACTCATATCTGAGCGCCACCATGGGATCGACCTTCGTGGCGCGGCGCGCGGGCAGATAGCTCGCCGCCACGGCGACCACAGCGAGCAATGCGGTGGCCGCAACGAGCGTCAAGGGATCATAGGCTTTGAGGCCGAAGAGCACGGAACCTAGCGCTCTGGCCCCGGCAAGCGCCAGCACCAGGCCAACGCCAAGCCCAACACTCAGCAGCGCTGCAGCTTCGCGAAGGATCATGCGTGTGATCTCGCCCCGTCCAGCGCCTAACGTCATGCGAATTCCTATCTCATTCGTCCGCCGGGCCACCATGTAGGACATCACGCCGTAGAGGCCGACGACGGCCAGCAAGGCAGCCAAAACTCCGAAAAAACCCGATAACGTCGCCATCAGGCGCTCTCCGATTAGCTGGTCATGAATCATGCCCCGCAATGATTTGAACTCAATCGAGATATCCGGGTTCGCTTGCGCAATGGCCTGCTTGACGCGTGGGATGAGGCTGGCAAAGGAGCTATTGGAACGAATCAGGATCGTGTCCGAATCCACGCATCCGCCACGGCAGTCATCGAGTTGGGACATTGGGACGTAGATCAAGGGCGGATAGTCCTCGCGAAGATCTTGATACTTCGTGTTCTTCGCCAATCCAACGATTTCATACGCAACCTGCGGCTGTCCAAGCTCTGCCTTTTGCCATATCCTTTTGCCGAGCGGGTTCGCCCCAGTGGAGAATTGCCGAACAAAGGCCTCATTCACGATCGCAACCCTGGGGGATTTGGGTGTATCAAGATCGTTGAAGTCACGCCCTGCAAGCAGCGGAGTTCCCATCGTTTTGAAGAAATCCGGGCTCACCCAGTTGAACCAGGAACTCTTGGCTTGCGATGGGTCCGAGCCCGCCAGCCAGACGGTGCGGTTCGATGAGCTTCCGCTGATGGGGACAATAGCTGCGTCCGAGGCGGATTCCACTCCTGGCGTGGAACGAAGCCGGTCGAGCAGTTCTCGCTTGAAAGTCAGGTGGCGGGCCGCCAAATGGAGCTGGGTGAAATCGAGATTGGTGACCAGAACGCCGGTGCGCTGGAATCCCAGATCTACGGTGAGCAGGTTGCGCAGGCTTCGGGTGAAGAGCAGCGCGACGACAATCAACGCCAGCGAGAAAGCGACTTGCGAGATCACCAGCACGCGGCGAAGGCCGAAGCGCTGCCGGTCCGCCGTAAGCCCACGGCCTCCTGCCTTCATCGCCTCACCGAGGGCGATGCGCGTGGCGCGCAAGGCAGGCATTAACCCAAACAAAACGGTGGCGACACTCGCCACGCCGGCCGTAAAGGCAAATACGCGCCAATCGGGATTAAGATTCAAGAACACCTCATTGAACCGGGTGCTTAGGAACGAGGTGAGAAAGCGGGCGAGCGCGCCGGCCAGCAGCAATCCCGCGCCCGCGCCGGCCACCGCCAGCAGAAGGCTTTCGGCGAGCAATTGCCGGATAAGCCTGCGGCGGGTGGCGCCCAACGCCAAACGCACGGCGACCTCGCGTTCGCGCGCGCTGGCGCGCGCCAGCATGAGGTTGGCCAGATTGGCGCAAGCGATCAGGAGCACCAGGCCGGTGATAGCCAGGAGCAGCCCCAGAGGATCCGACGCGCTTTGACGCAGAGACGAGATGCCGCTACCTGCCGGGTATGCCGCCAACTTGAAAGCGAGATACTTCTTGGCGTGCTCCGCATCGTAGGCGGACGGCAGCGTGGCCTCAAAGATTCCCGGCGAAGTCGAGCCCAGATACGCCGTCGCTTTCTCGAGCGTCCAACCCGGTTTCAGGCGGCCGATGACCGTAAGCCACCAATCATATTTCGTGTCGAGGTAGTTGTCCTCGCCCCCTAGAACCGGTTGCGAGCAGATGGGGAGCGCCACATCGAAAGTATGGCCAACATCGAGGCCGAAGAAATCTGCCGGCGTTACCCCCAGGACTTCGACGGGATGATAATCAATCGTCAACGATCTGCCAATGGCGGACGCCTCGCCGCCCAACTCGCGTTGCCAGAACGAGTAACTCACGACCGCGCCCGGACCGGCGCCGCAGGCGAGCTGATCGTCCGCCTTCGTGAAGGTTCGGCCCAGAAGGGGATGAACGCCCAGCACGTTGAACAAATCGCCGCTCACCCAGATGCCGCGCACCAGATGTACTTCTCCGCGCGGGGCCAGATTGATGCCGTCAGGCGCCCAGGCCGCAACGCCGGAAAAGGGCTCGGGATTCGCCCGGATCTGTTCCCAAATGGCATTAGTGAGCATAGGGTGCCAGTTAAAAAAACTTCCCAAGCGTCCGCGTAAGTTGGTTAGACGCACTTCGGCAAGCTGCTGGGGGTTTTCAACTGGAAGCATGCGTAGGCGAACCGCATCCAGAAGCTGGAAGATTGCCGTGTTAGCGCCGATGCCCAGTGCAAGCGATAGAAGCGCGACCACCGCAAAGCCAGGACTGCGACGCAACTGGCGCAAACCGAAATGGACATCCTGCAGGAAGTTTTCGAGGTAGCTCAATCGGCGCATATCTCGGCACTCCTCTTTGATCTGCTCGACGCCGCCCAACTCTCGCAGCGCCGCATATCGGGCTTCTTCCGCTGTCATCCCTCGCGAGACCTTCTCCTCAATCAACTTTTCCAGGTGAAAGCGGAGTTCTCCGCTCAGTTCGTCTTCGACTCGACTCTTCAGCAAGAGCGAGCGGAGCCGCAGCGGGAATTTGTGAAGCCAACGCATGTTTCAGCCCTGACTGCGAACCTGTCATCCTGAGCGTAGCGAAGAATCGCTGCAGTTCGTCTCGATCTCAACGAACTACGATCAACTGCGGAGATCCTTCGCTTCGCTCAGGATGACAGTCGCTCGATGTAACCTTCTTCCGAATCCCGATTCTACTCGTACTTCAACGCTACCAGGGGATCGACCTTGGTCGCCCGCCGCGCTGGGAAGTAGCCTGCCAGCAGCGCGACCGTCGAGAGCACGGCGACAGTTAAAATCATGGTCACTGCATCATAGCGTCCGAGGCCAAACAACAGTTGTTCGAGGATCCTCGTGGCCGCAAGCGATAGGCAGCCGCCGATCACCAGGCCTGCCGCTAGCACCGTAACCAGATCGCGCATCACCAGACACAGAATCGATCCCGGGGCGGCGCCCATGGCCATGCGGATGCCGAACTCCGCCTGGCGCTGTGCCACCAGGTAGTTGAACGTGCCATAGAGGCCCACCATCGCCAGGAGTAACGCCAAAACGCCGAAGAAGCCGGAGAGCATGGCCAGCAACCGCTCCTGCACGATCGAATCATTCACCTGTTCTGCCAGGGTGTGGATCTCCAGCGGAATTCCCCTATTTATACCGCTGACCGCGGATTGAACCGCCGGGACAAGGGCAGAGGGCCGGATGGCTGTTCGCAACTCGAAGGTCTGTCCCGCCGCCCGGGCTGGAAACTGGCTGATGGGGAAGAAGGCGGTGGGATGAGTATCCTCGCGGACAAACTCATATTTCGCATCTTTGACGAGTCCGACGATTTCGATGGGAGGCCCCTTCTCTCCGGAGGATTGCTGGACGCGCAAAACCTTGCCGAGAGGATTATGGCCTGGAAAAAACCGACGGGCCAGAGTCTGGTTGACGATTGCCACGCGCGGGCTCGTTGCGCTGTCGGCAGGGGCAAAACCGCGGCCGGCTAGCAATGGCATGCGAAGTGCCGCAAAGTATCCAGGAGAAACGGCGTTCATCCAGGTCTCCGCTTCCTCAGGAGAGATCTCCTTTGACCAGTCCGTAGTAATGGGCTGGCTCCACGCGCCTCCTTCCATGGGCGTTCTGAACGAGCGCCCCACAGAAGCCACCCCCGGAAGCGCACCCAGGATGGTCTCGATGGATTCGTCGACGGCAGGTTGCAGGTTCGGCGCCACCCTTGCCGCCTCGAGATCCGTACTCACCAGCAGGACGTTGTTACGGTCGAAGCCGAGGTCGAGCGTCACGAGTTTGGCGAAGCTTCGCAACAGCAGACCGGCCGCCACCAATAGAACGAAAGAAAGTGCTACTTGGGATGCGATAATCCACTTGCGCGTGCGAAAGCGCAGAGACCGCCCGATTTCCATCGCCTGGCTGCCCTTCATGGCCGAAGTCAGGGAAATTCGCGTGGACCGCAACGCGGGCAGCAGCCCGAATAGGATGCCTGTAACCACAGCCACTAGGGCCGTGAAGCCGAGAATGCGACTGTCCGGAGAAAGGTCCAGGAACACAATGCTTCTTGTCGTGGAGATGGAGCGGACCAGGAGCGCTGAGCCCCAGCGGGCGAGGACGATGCCCAGCAACGCTCCGGCGGAAGAAAGCAGGATGCACTCCGTCAGCAGTTGACGAACCAGCCGCGTGCGGCTCGCACCCAGCGCCTGACGCACCGCAATCTCCTTATGCCGGACAACCGCCCTGGCCAGCATCAAGCCCGCGATGTTCGCACAGGCAATGAGCAGCACGGCCACGACAAGGGCCATCAAGATATCGAGCGGCCTCCCGAACTGCTCACGCAAGCCGTACTCAGAGACTCCCGTTGCAGCAGGAACAGCGAACAGCGTGCGCTTCACGAAGGCTCTTTGCCCAGCCGGGGCCCAATCCTGGGGCAAAGCGGCGGTGAAGATCCCCGGCGAGAGTGCGGCCAGTCGCGCGCTCGCTCGGGCGCGGCTCATTCCGGGTTTGATGCGGCCAACGATCTGGAGCCACCACCAGGAGCGATCGTCGAGCCGCGATTCCTTCTCGTCGAACAGATCCGTCGAACAGATCGGCAACGCAACGTCGAACTTCTCCCCCACTTCTATGCCATAAAATCCGGGTGGCGCAACGCCAATCACTTCAAAGGCGTGCCAGCCGAGCGCGAGACTGGCGCCCACTGCTCGCTCATCACCCCCGTAGTGGTCCTTCCAGAAGCCGTAGCTGAGAACTGCCACGCCTCGGCACCCGCGCTGGTCATCGGGTGGGGCAATCAAGCGGCCGAGGGCGGGGCGAAGGCCCAGGCCAGCAAAAAAGCTGCCACTCACCCAAAGTCCGTGTGCCGGGTGAACCTTCCCGCCCTCGGTGAGATCGAATTTGAGTGAATCTTCACCATTGTTGGCCCCGCCCCAGGCGAAGACATGTGAGAAAACGTCCTGCTGGGCACGTACCTGTTCCCACAAGGGATCGGTGAATGCGCCCGAGGGTTCGCCAGGACGCTGTGGAATGCGAATTTTTACCTGAAGTAAATCTCGAGGTCTCGCGACGGGAAGCATCCGCAGCATCACAGAGTCAATCAGGCTGAAGATGGCAGTATTCGCCCCAATCCCAAGGGCGAGGGTGAGTGCCGCGACAGCCGTGAAGCCTGGCGATTTGGCCAAAACTCGCAGGCCGTAGCGAACGTCTTGAATGAGGTTCTCAATGAGATTGACCCTCCGCATGTCGCGACACTCCTCTTTGATCTGCTCCGCGCCCCCCAACTCACGCAGGGCTGCATAACGGGCTTCCTCGGCGGGCATTCCCGTCGCGACCTTCGCCTCAATCATTCGCTCGAGGTGGAAGCGGAGTTCGTCGTTGAGTTCCTGTTCGACAAATCTGCGCCTGAACAGGGATCGGAGGCGAAGCGGCAGTTTGTGAAACCAGCGCACTCTGAGCTCTCAGCTTTCAGCCGTCAGTTATAGAAATCTCCCCTCAGTTATCGACAGGTAATTATGGATTCTCTCCTGTCAACAGTCAAGGGGAGATTTTCGCACCACCTTGGTGTTGTAGCGGGGCCCTTGTGGCTGTCCTCCACTTCCTTTCAGGGTCGTCCCGGCGCGCCTGTCAGGCAAATAGTGTGATAACCTTTGGGGTCGGAAAACCGGCTGAAGGAGACTACGATGGGGAATGCACGGCCCTTCCGTATCTGTGTTTGCCTGGTCGTTTTGTTAGCTACTTCTTGCTTGGTATCATTTGGCGCGTCACGCGGAGCTCTTCAGGTTGGCGCAGCGCGCGTCGACATTACACCGGCCCCTGACGCCGCGCTCCCCATGTCAGGCTATGGGGGAAGGACCCAAGGCTTCCAGCGAATTCACGATCACATTTATGTGCGGGCCATTGTAGTCAGCGATGGCACGAGCCAGGCGGCGCTTGTGGCATGGGAGCTGATCGGCGTGCCCAACCCCGTGTGGGGCGAGCTTTCGCAGCGGATTGCCAAAGAGCTGGCTATTCCGGCGGATCATCTTCTGCTCGCGGCGGTTCACGATCACAGCGCGCCTTCGCCGGCTAACATGTACGGCAAAACTCCGCCCTCCGACCCGACGATTGCCTACACCGCCAGATTGGAGAACGACGCGTTCGAGGCCGTGCGCCAAGCCAAGGCAAATCTCCAGCCCGCGCAGTTCGGATTCGGGACCGGCAAAGCCTATGTGAACATCAATCGCCGCGAGTTCTTCCCCAAGAACGGGTGGTGGTGGCTCGGCTACAACCCTGACGGACCTTCTGACAAAACCGTGGCGGTTCTCAAATTCGCCGACATGGCCGGCAAGCCCATTGCTTTTTTTATTAACTACCCCGTACATGCGGTGGTTATGGGGCCTGACAATCTTGCCATAACAGGTGATCTGGCCGGCGCGACCTCCCGCTACGTCGAGCAGTACTTCCAGGGCAAGATCCCTACCCGCAGCGACGCGGGATGGGAGTTGGAGACTGGGGCGGAGGAGAAGGCGGGCGGCGAAGGTCCTGTCGCCATCTGGACGAGCGGCGCGGCAGGAGATCAAAACCCAATCACGGAAGATCGCGGCGAAGATTTCACTATGGTCGACGGTCTGGGGAGAATTCTCGGAGAAGAGTCCGTACGCGTAGCGAATAGTATTGCGACGATGTCGTCGCAGGCTCGAATCGAAGCCTCCGAGCGAGTCATTGACTGTCCCGGGCGCCGGGTAGCTCCGGGCTCCACGCCGCGCACCGAGTACGCCTTTGAGGACGCTGACCCTGTCAGTATTCGCCTCAGCATGGTGAAGCTCAACAGCGTGGCTTTGGCAGGAGTATCAGGTGAAGTTTTCACGCGCATCTATCTGCACTTGAAGATAGACTCGCCTTTCAATGCCATCGTCATGGTCACCCACGCCAATGGATCGAGCGGCTACATCCCCAGCGACGACGCCTTTGATCCGATCAGCTACGAAAACACGGCCTCCCACCTGAAGCCAGGTTGCGCGGAGAAGGGAATTGTGAACGGTCTGGTCGAGATGATGGGATCAGAATGAGTGGAGGCGCGGGTGAGAATCGAACTCACGCATAAAGGTTTTGCAGACCTCTCCCTTGCCACTTGGGTACCGCGCCGTGAAGCAGCGACGAGTGACAAGTGACGAGCAGAATCCTGACTCGACTCGTCCCTGCTGAACACTTGTCACTTGTCACAGAAGCTTTGGAGCGGGAAACGGGATTCGAACCCGCGACTTCGACCTTGGCAAGGTCGCACTCTACCACTGAGTTATTCCCGCTCGCTCACCTAGCTTGCTCCTCACGAGATTATAGAAAGCGGAGATTGGCGAAGTCAAGCTAACAGTGCCCCTAGTGGCGAGTGACGGAGAAATCAGGTTTGCAGGAACCCCGAAGAACTCTAAGCTGTTTCAAAACCTCCTGCACCTGATCGAAACTGGGGTTTCCGAATACGCGGGAAGCCAATGCTCCACCGGCAGTGGGGTCCTAGCGCCGATCGTCGCTGCTCCCAGGAGGGGAGCCAATTGAGGAGCCGGGGGTGAAAGGCCCCACACCCCGCCTTCGGCACCCCTCTCCCCGCCTGCGGGGAGAAGGGGTAGGGTAGGAGGGGCCACGTTTCCGGGGGCGCTGCCCCCGGCTACTCATGTCCAGCCCCTGCGGGGCTGAGCCGTCGATGTCTGGTTGGATGTCCTTCGCGCCATTCAGCGGCCCTTCCCCTGCATAGAGGCTAATGGAGTTCAGTACGTTCCACCACGTTTTGAAACAGCTTGTAGCCACCAGCCACTGCATTAACCTGCTTCCTCACTGCGCGACGGCAGGAGTTTCCACGGGCTTCGCCGCCTCGCGCAAGAACTTGGCGGACTCCTCCGGTGAAGTGGGATTAATGTAGAACCCCGTACCCCATTCAAATCCCGCGACCTTCGTCAACTTGGGCATGATTTCGAGGTGCCAGTGGTAGTAGTCCTCCGCGGACTCGCCGATGGGCGCGGTATGGATGATGTAGTTGTAGGCAGGGAACTCCAGCACGCGGTCGAGTCGCGCGAGCATATCCTGCAAAATCGGGGCAAGCTGCTCGAACTCCGCTTTATGGGATTGCTCGAACGCGCACTGGTGGGTCTTCGGTATAATCCACATCTCAAAAGGGAAACGAGGAGCGAACGGTGCGATCACCACGAAAGCGTCATTCTCCGCGATCAGGCGCACACTCTTCTCTTTCTCCTGGCGGAGAATATCGCAGAAGATGCAGCGCTCTTTGAAATTGTAATGTTCGCGCGCCCCGTCAACCTCTTCGCGCACGCGCTTGGGCACCACGGGCAGCGCGATGAGCTGGGAGTGCGTATGTTCGAGCGAAGCACCGGCAGCCTCTCCGTGGTTTTTGAAGATCAGAATGTATTTGAAGCGTTTGTCTTTTTCCAGGTCTAGAATTCGATCCCGATAGGCCCAGAGCACGTCCTCGACGCGCGAGGTGGGCATGGTGGCCAGGGTCAGGTTGTGCTGCGGCGTTTCAATGATGACCTCGTGCGCCCCGATGCCATTCATCTTATCGTAAAGGCCTTCACCCTGCCGGTTGAGTGTTCCTTCAATGCCCAGAGCGGGGAATTTGTTGGGCACAATGCGCAGCGTCCAACCGGGTGTGTTGCGCCCACTGCCGTCGCTGCGGTAGGCCTGAATTTCCGGCGGCGTCTTACTTTCGTTCCCGTAGCAGAATGGACAGAAGCCGGAACCGCGGATCAGGACTTTATCCCGGACGAAATCCGTGGGCCGCGTGGCCCGGCCGGTCGCAATGATCACCCATCGCCCGGTGATGGGGTCTTTTCTTAGTTCGGGCAAAGTTACACTCCTTTTAAAGGCTGCATGCGGTCGATGGGCGTCGCATCAGGCTTTGAAAGCATCTTTGATCAGCCTGACTTCGAGGCCCGCCGCCGGGTGCAGCGAGACGCTCACAACATCAAACCGGCAACTCAAGGGTTTCCGCTTGAGCTGCCGCAGATACTCCTTGGCTCCCTTGATGACCCGCCGCTGTTTGTTGGGAGTAACAGCTTCCTCGGGTGGGCCCGCGACCTGAGAAGTTCTGGTCTTCACTTCCACAAACGCCAAGGTGGGTCCTTCCCACCCCACCAAGTCAAGTTCTCCCCCGCCTGAACGGGCGCGCCAGTTTCGCGCTACTACAGTATATCCTGCTTGGCGCAGATACCAATAGGCCAGAGTTTCGCCGCGTGCGCCAAGGTCCAGGCTCTCCGATTCGCCCCGCGGTGTCGATTGAACGGAAGCTGCCCTCGAGGCACGTTGACGCTCTTTCCAAACCAGCGCGCGATATATCAATCGGGCTAACAAACTCATTATAACAACACTCGTCCGCTTTGGGACGACACGCCAGTCTTGTCATCCTGAGGAGTCCCGATCTGATCGGGACGACGAAGGATCTCGGCAGTTTCCGTGGTCTGCCCCTCAACTCGCAAAAACTGCTGAGATTCTTCGGCCCAAAGAGCGTGGCCTCAGAATGACAAACGCGGTCTTCCGCTCACTGCTCCACCTCAGAAAGGCACCGCTCGAGGATATCGAGCGCCGTATCTGCTTGCTCCGGCTCGATGATCAAAGGCGGCATCAGGCGCACGGTGCTTGCCCCGCAACCCAGAATGAGCAAACCCTTCTGGAACGCGTTCTCAATGACCTTGTCGCGCGCCTCCGGGTTGGGTTCACGGGTTTCCTGGCTCTTGACCAGCTCAATCCCGATCATCAGTCCGCGTCCTCGCACATGCCCCACCGAAGGATGGCGGCGCGGCCAATCCGCCAACCGCGCAAGGATGTAATCTCCCATGCGCGCTGCATTGGCAACGTACTTTTCTTCGAGTAGCCGAATCGTTTCCATCGCCGCCGCGCAAGCCACAGGATTTCCCCCGAACGTAGAAGCATGCGCGCCCGGGCCCCAATTCATCACGTCCGCTCGTGCCACCGCAACGCCGAGCGGCAAGCCGGAAGCAATCCCCTTGGCCGTCACCAGGATGTCCGGCACAACGCCGGAGTGTTCACAGGCGAACATCTTCCCTGTGCGCCCCATTCCGCACTGGACTTCGTCGAAGATCAGCAGGATCCCGTGACGATCCGCGATTTCGCGCAGCCTGCCCAGAAAGCCCGGCGGGGGCACGATGTATCCTCCCTCGCCCTGGATGGGCTCCACGACAATTGCCGCGACTTCATCCGCGGGCACAGCGGTTCTAAAGAGTTGGTTCTCGATGTAATCCGTGCAGTCGCAATCGCATTCCGAAGCGCCGTGGCCCGTGGAGCAGCGGTAGGGATTGGGGTAGGGAACGTGCGTCACTCCGGCGAGCAATGGGCCAAAACCGCGCCGCTGCACGGCCTTGCTTGCGGTCAGTGAAAGCGCGCCCAAAGTCCGGCCGTGGAAACAGCCCAGAAACGCAATCAGGCGCTCTCGCCGGGTGTGGTAACGCGCCATCTTGATGGCGGCTTCAATGGCTTCGGCGCCGGAATTTCCGAACACCACGCGCTTCGGAAACTTGCCGGGAGTGATTTCCGCCAGCTTCTCCGCCAGTTGAGCCAGCAGGGGGTAGTAGAAGTCTGTGCCCGACATGTGAATCAGCGTTTCCGCCTGGCGCTGGATGGCGCGCACGACGTCGGGGTGACAATGGCCGGTCGACACCACCGCAATGCCTGCGGCGAAATCCAGAAACAGATTCCCATCCACATCTTCCACGGTCGCGCCCTGCCCGCGCTTCGCGACCAGGGGGTAATCCCGTGTGTATGAGGGCGAGACGAATTCCTGATCGAGGGCCAGGATCTTCCGGGCTTCCGGACCGGGCAGCGGCGTCTTGATTGAGGGAACTTTGCTCTCCATGTGAATCCTCCTTTGCGAATCCTGCAGGGCGGCACATCGCGTGGCCCCGTGGCCAGCGGGCCCCTGCTGTCTCTGTGTTTTTATATGATGTATTACATGGAGAGATATTAGTCCCCACCGAATAGGTTAGGGCGGGCGGAATGAGGAAGCCTGAGCCGCAGGCTAGCGTCGCGAATAAGAAGTTCGTGGATGAAGTCTTCCTCGCGCGGCCCGTGTTCGCGGAGCCCTGTTAGGGGCGAAAGATAGTAGCCCAGGGCGCAAGCCCTGGGTTGAATGGCCCTCACCCCGCCATTGGCACCCCTCTCCCGCTCGGGCGGGAGAGGGGACGGGGGTGAGGGAGGACTCATTGACCCACGGCTTACGCCATGGGCTAAATTCTTACGCCCGCTGGGCGAGCTAAACTCTTCAAATAGCTTCCGACTGGGAATACTAGACATGCCTATTTCCGTTTCCAGCGCGTTCCCGCCTTGCTGTCCTCGAGTATAACACCGGCCTTGTGAAGATTCTGGCGGATTTCATCGGCGCGACCGTAATTGCCCTTGCGGCGCATCTCGTTGCGCTCCGCGATCGACCGGTCGATTTCTTCGTCGGTCAGCGATCCCAACATCGCAGTGCTTCCGTGGCCGTTGCCGGCTGCCCCGGACTCCACCGCCGCGGGCATCGCTGTCTCCGCAGGCCCTCCGGCACGCGGCGCGGCTTCTCTCGTCACCCCGAATTGCCGCAGCTTGGCGTTGTCGTTATCTTCGAGGACGGCGAAAACGCGGTCCCAGCGTTCCAGCGTGTCGAGGAAGGCGGCCCGATCGTCCGCCCGGAATTCGCCGCGGTCGATGGCTGTGTTCGCGTCCCGCACCATGGCGAAAACCGCGCCCAGGGCCTCGGCGGTGTTCAGGTTGTCGTCCATCGCCTCTTCAAACGCCCGGCAGGCGGCGCGGGCCCGGTCCTCGAGAGCCGTGTTCTGCCCCGCGGGAAACTTCTCCTGGGTCAACCGCAGCCGGAAATTCCTCAGCCTTTCGATGGACTGCTCTGCCTGGTGCAGACCCTCGAAGGTGAAGTTCAAGTGCCGCCGGTAAGGGACAGCCGCCAGCAAATACCGGATGGCCGAAGGTTTGTAGCCTTGCCCTATCAAATCGCGCAGCGTATAGAAATTTCCCAGCGACTTCGACATTTTCTCGCCGTTAACGATCAGGTGCTCGGCGTGCAGCCAATAGCGCACGAAGGGCTTGCCCGTGGCCGCCTCGCTTTGCGCAATCTCGTTCTCGTGATGAGGGAATATGAGATCGACGCCGCCGGAGTGAATGTCGAAAGTCTCGCCCAGGTATTTCATCGACATCACGGAGCACTCGATGTGCCAGCCGGGGCGCCCGGGGCCAATGGGCGTTTCCCAGAAAGGCTCGCCCTCCTTGGGCGCTTTCCAGAGCGCAAAGTCGCGGGCATTGTTCTTGTCGTACTTATCGGAATCAATCCGCGCTCCGTCGCGAATTCCCGAAAGATCGATCTTGGTCAGTTGGCCATAGTGTGGGAAAGCGGCCACGCGGAAGTAAATCGATCCCTCGCTCGCGTAGGCGTAGCCTTTCTCGATCAGCGTCTGGATCATCTTCACCATGTCGTCGATCGAGTCGGTGGCGCGCACCACGATTTCAGGATCCTCGAGGCTCAGGAGTTGGCGGTCCACCTGGAACGCTTCGATGTATTTCGCAGTGTAGTCGCGCAACGACATGCTCACGGCTTTGGATTTTCGAATGGTGTTGTCGTCCACGTCGGTCAGGTTCATAACGTGCCGGAGCGTGTACCCCCGGTACTTCAGCCAGCGCCGCAGGATGTCCTGGAAGACGAATGTCCGGTAATTCCCGATGTGGGGGAAATCGTATACAGTAGGCCCACAAGTATACATGCCTACCTGGTTGTCTTGGAGGGGTTTGAACTCCTCCAGTTGCCCGCTCAGCGTGTTGTGGATGCGCAGTGACATACAGTCAGCCTTCCGGCCATTGGGTACAGTCGTTCAATTCTAGGTACCCCGTCAGCGCAAGTCAAGAAATGGACTGGCAGGGTCTGTGATTCAGACAGTGGGGGGAGGGCGCGAGGCTGGCGGGAGGCAGGAGAGGCGAGACGAGGGAAATTGGGCGCTGGAGTGGGGGTGTGTTGAGACGGGTGGCGGCTGTGTCG
>Ga0187852_1001003_pt1 | contig 28261 bp, 25 predicted proteins | sample June2016WEW_6_40_FD_134511 | JGI IMG/M metagenome (GOLD analysis project Ga0187852, IMG submission 134511) | Peatland microbial communities from SPRUCE experiment site at the Marcell Experimental Forest, Minnesota, USA - June2016WEW_6_40 | ecosystem: Environmental > Terrestrial > Soil > Wetlands...
CGTCTTGGCGGTCAACTTCGAGGATGCCAAGAAGTATTTTCTCGACTCCTTGCTGGAGATTCACAGCGCTCACACCTTAATGCTCTGCCGGCAGCGAATCATCCGGCGCCGTGAAGCGAAGGCGTGTCTGGAGGCTCTGGCCCAGCTCGACCGCGACGCGCTCAGCAAGGCCAAGCGAGAACGATCCTGCGAGGATCTTTTCTACCATATCGAGCACTGCCTCGAGCAGGAGTGCGGGTGTGATATTGCCGGTAAGATGCACACTGCCCGCAGCCGCAACGACATTGACGTCACGATGTATCGTATGGTGTTGCGGCGAGAGATTCTTAAACTTGTGTCGGCCGTCGTGGAATCCGCGCGGGTTCTTCTGGAATGCGCGAGCGACCACGTCGCTACGCTCATACCTGCCTACACGCACACACAGCCTGCCCAGCCAACGACCCTTGCTCATTACCTGATGGCTGCCGTCGAGTTTCTCGAACGCGACGCAGCACGCCTGCGGGCGCTTTTTGATCGGGTCAACCGGAGCCCGCTGGGGGCTTGCGCCATCACCACCACAGGCTTTCCCATCGATCGTGAATACACGGCCCGACTGCTGGGCTTTGATGGAGTCCAGCTCAATTCGTACGGCGCAATCGCCGCCGTCGATTACCTGACTGAGTCCGCCGGGGTTGTGGCGGCGACCATGATCAACCTGGGACGGCTGGTGCAAGACCTGCTCCTGTGGTGTTCGTACGAGTTTGGATTCCTGCGCCTCGACGACGCGTTTGTGCAGGTGAGCAGCATCATGCCGCAAAAACGCAATCCCGTGGCGCTCGAGCACACGCGCGTGCTGGCCAGCAAGGCCCTGGGCCAAGCTCAGGCCGTACTGACTTGCGCGCACAACACGCCGTTTGGCGACACCGTGGACGCTGAAGACGACTTGCAGCCTATGATCCTCTCGATGTTCTATGACGCCTTAAGGGCTTTGCGATTGTTTGAGGGAGTGCTCTCTACGGCGGAGTTTGATAAAGAACGTTTGCGCCGCAGCGTCTCGGACAGGCCTCTGACGGTGACGGAACTCGCGGATACACTGGTGCGGAAGGAGAGCATAAGTTTCCGCCAGGCACACCAGCTTGTTTCTGAAGCTGTCGAGGAGGTAGCAGGCGCCTACACGCATCGGCGGCTGGTCGCTGCCCTTAAACGGCGGGCGTCCGATGTGATTGGGCGCCGGCTGAAGATCTCTGACCGGGAATGTTTGAAGGCCCTCGACCCCAGGCACTTCGTCGAAATCAGAACCGTTGAGGGCGGGCCTGCGCCGAATCAGATGCAAGCCGCCATCGCGCAATCGCGAAAGGTCATGGCGTCAAATCAGGCTTGGGTGAAGAGGAAGCAGCAGTTGCTGCGAAGTTATCCGAAGCGCATTGGCCAGGCTGTAGCCGCGATGAACGCGACGGCGTAATATATCGGGGCCACACTTCCTCGCGATGGCGTGATTGCCCCAACACGCGTGGATCCGCAGTGTTGACAGCGACGGTGCGGCGTCATAGGATGAATGTGTGAGTGCAACGATCACTGCTCCGGTTGAATGGGTGGAGGCCGTAGGAAACCTCCATTTCCCGGCGAAGGCGGACCACCGCCTTCAGGAACTCATGGACCGCAACAACGAGGGCCTTTTGCATGAGTCCGAAAGGGGCGAGCTCGAGGCCTTGGTTGAACTGAGTGAGCGGCTGTCGCTTGTACGTGCCGAGGCGTTACAGATCCTGGGCAAGCAGCCGTAATGGGCGTACCGGAGGAAGTTTCGCGCGAAGTTCGGGCGCGTGCCCGTGCGCAATGCCAGTATTGCCTGATGCACGAGAGCCTCCAGGGAGCCACCTTCCACATCGAACACATCGTTCCGCAATCCAGGGGCGGGATTTCCGATATGGGGAATCTCGCGCTGGCATGCCCCGGGTGCAATCTGCATAAAGCCGCTAAAACTACGGCTGTTGACCCAGCCAGCGGTGTGGAGTGATCGATGGAGGCATCAGCCCCGCAGGGGCAAAACTGAGTAGCCGGGGGCAACGCCCCCGGAAACGTCGCGCCCCTCGCCCCCTCTCCCCTCTCCCCGCCGCGGGGAGAGGGGTGCCGAAGGCGGGGTGTGGGGCCTGTTCCGGGGGTTTCACCCCCGGCTACTCAATTTGCTCCCCTCCGGGGAGCAGCCTGCAGTTCGAGTTGAGACCCCACAGGCGGAAGAGCATGGGTTTCCTGTGCGCTCGACAATCCCCGCTTGCAATCGGGTACAGACAGTCTTGATAAAGCTTCTAGGCTTCCCGCCAATTCATCTGCCCAGAAAAAATTTCGCAGAAAAGCCGGTCAATTCTGTTGGCTTATGGCATGCTGGGTGTTCCGTTGTCTTTATTCAGGGCGTCGCAAGCCATAATATAAAGTCAGGAGCGAAGAGGGAGAGGGTGACAAACCATGCCATACGAGAACATCTGCCTCGATATCGAAGGACCCTTGGCGATTGTTACGTTGAACCGGCCTAACCGCCGCAATGCGTTGTCGCTCGAACTCATGCTGGAACTGATTGACTGCCTGGCGCGAATTGGCGGCGACCGCAGTATTCACGCGGTTATTCTGGCAGCCGCGGGTAAGGTGTTTTGCTCCGGCCATGACCTGGGTCAGATGGTGGGGCGTGATATCAATGAGTACCGGCGCATCTTCGACGTCTGCACGGAATTAATGACGAAGGTGCAGTCCATACCGCAGCCGGTCATTGCTCAAGTGCAGGGAATCGCTACGGCCGCAGGGTGCCAGTTGGTAGCGACCTGCGATCTGGCGGTGGCATCGGACCAGGCATCGTTCGCCACGCCGGGCGTGAAGATCGGATTATTCTGCACCACACCCATGGTGGCATTGAGCCGCGCCGTAGGCCGCAAGAGAGCTCTCCAGATGTTACTAACGGGCGAGTTGATCGACGCCGCTACGGCTGCCGAATGGGGCTTGATCAACCAGGTCGTCGCGGATACTGATTTGGCCCAGGCAACCCGAGAACTCGCCTCAAAGATCGCCGCGGCAAGCAACCTCACCGTGGCACTAGGTAAACAAGCCTTCTACGCTCAAGTCGATTTGGATCAGCCCAAAGCATACGCTTACGCCAAAGAAATCATGAGCATGAACTCGCTCGCCGCCGACGCGCAGGAAGGTATTTCGGCCTTCTTAGGCAAGCGACAAGCTTGTTGGACCGGCAAATAGTGGGGGCGCTTCGCGAAGCGCCCCCAACCCGCCGCACAGACGCGGGCTGGCGCAGACCTCGGGCTTTGAGGTCTGCGATGCCCCGAAGGGGCAGGGTTCGACTGGCGCATGACTCGCGTGGCGCCGCGGAAGTAACCCCTCACCCGTCGCGCTCCGGCTGGTGAAAACGCCGGAGCACGACACCCTCTCCCCAAGGGAGAGGGCTGTCCTTCGACAGACATGACATTGCGCCACCATCCCCGTTCTTTTTGGAACTCAGAGTAGCGCTTTCGCGTTTTGGTCAGTAGGGGGCTTCTCAATTGACGAGAGTCTCCGACAAAACGGGAGGGCGCTTACAATGCAAACGCTCTGGCAAGATCTTCGTTATGGCCTCCGTATGCTGGCGAGCAATGCCGGCTTTACGATTGTCGCCGTCCTGACGCTAACGCTCGGCATCGGCGCCAACACCGCAATCTTCAGCGTTATAAACGGAGTTTTACTTCAGCCGCTTCCTTACCACGATCCCAACCGGCTCATGATTTTGTCTGAGAAGACGCCGGAATTCGACAACATGTCGGTCTCCTACCCCAACTTGCAGGACTGGCAAAAGGAGAACCGGTCCTTTGAGAGCCTCGCCGGACACCGCTGGACCGACTATGACCTCACGGGCAGCGGCATGCCGGAGCACCTGGACGGGAGAATGGTGTCCGCCTCATTCTTTTCTACTTTTGGAGTCAAGCCCATACGCGGTCGTGATTTCGAGGCCCAGGAGGACCACATCGGCGCGGCCCGCGTGGTGATGATTGGTGGCGGTCTTTGGAAACGCCGATTCGGCGAAAGTCCCGACATCATCGGAAAGATGATCACCTTGAGCGGGCAAGGCTACACCGTAATCGGCGTAGTACCGGCTGGTTTCCGTTTTTGGGGCTCTGCGGACGTGTTCACCCTGCTCGGCCAATGGGACGACGTGCTTGCACACTCGCGCGAGGCGCATCCCGGGCTGCGCGCCATGGGACGCCTGAAGCCTGGGCTCACGCGTGAGCAGGCTTCGTCCGACATGGACAGCGTGGCTGCGCAGCTCGCGCAGACTTATCCCAAGTCGAATGCCCACCACAGCGTCAACGTGATCCCGCTGGCGCAGGAGATCGTGGGGAATGTGCGACCTGCCTTGCTGGTGCTGCTGGGTGCGGTCGGCTTTGTGCTTCTTATCGCCTGCGCTAACGTGGCCAACCTGCTCCTGGCACGCTCCGCGACGCGGCGCCGCGAGATGGCCATCCGCGCCGCCCTGGGCGCTAGCCAAGGGCGTATGATGCGGCAGGTTCTTACCGAAGGCGTGCTGATCGCTCTGGCCGGGGGCGCCCTGGGGTTACTTCTCGCCCACTGGGGAACAAAAGCGGTGGTGGCAGCCATTCCCGGCGGGTTGCCGCGCATGGAGGAGATCGGCGTGGACGGTTGGGTGCTCGCCTTTACCCTGGCGGTGTCCGTGGTTACCGGAGTGATTTTCGCGCTGGCCCCGGCTTTCCAAATGTCCCGGATGGAATTGCACACCACGCTGAGGGAAGGCAGTCGCGGTTCCACAGGCGGACAACACCGCCTGCGCGCGGCTCTGATGGTCGCCGAGGTGGGGGCTTCAATGGTGCTTCTGGTCGGCGCCGGTTTGATGCTGAGAACCATGTGGCAGCTCAGCCGGGTGAGGCCGGGCTTCAATCCGAGAAGCATGCTCACATTCTCCATGGGGCTGAGTCCCGCCAATCGCTCTTCGGCCGATCGCATTCGAAATGCTTACCGCGACCTTACAGAGAGCGTCCTCTCACTGCCGGGAGTGCAGGCGGCAGGGCTGGGCGACGATGTTCCGTTGTCCGGCAACGACTCCGAATTGCCGTTCTGGGTTTCGGGCCGTCCGCGCCCCAGTTCCCAAAGTGAGATGCTCTGGGCGCTGCTCTACGACGTCACACCTGGGTATCTCCACGCTTTGGACATTCCGTTGTTGCGCGGGCGGTTCGTCAGCGATACTGACGTCAAAGGTTCCGCCAAAGTTGTGGTTATCGACGAGACGATGGCCAAGGGCCTCTTTCCGCATCAGGATCCGATCGGGCAGAGCATCCGGATCGCGGTGCCCGACGGATTCGGTCCGGGCCTCGACGGGCCGATCGAGATTGTGGGCGTCGTGGGCCATGTCAAGCATTTCGGGCTCGACTCTGACGCATCCGCCAAGATCCAGTACCAGATTTACCTGCCATTGGTCCAGCTGCCGGATCAGCTCCTGCCGTTGGTCGCCGGGGGCATGACCATGATGGTAAGGACTACCGTAGACCCGTTGAGCCTGGTCAGCGCAGTCCGCCGCCGCATCTCTGAGAAAGATAGCGAGGAGCCCTTGTTCGACGTTCAGACGATGGATAGAAGAGTCACGGATTCCGTGGCGGGCCGCCGCTTCTCCATGCTGCTGCTCGGCGTCTTCGCGGGACTGGCTTTGGTGCTGGCGTCGGTGGGGATTTACGGAGTGATCTCGTATACGGCCACGCAGCGCACGCACGAGATCGGAATTCGCATGGCGCTGGGCGCCGAACGGGCGGACGTGCTCAGAATGGTGGTTGGGCACGGTCTTCGGCTGTCGCTGATCGGGATTGGCGCAGGGTTGGCTGCCGCCTTGGGTCTGACGCGCTTGATGTCGTCAATGCTCTTTGGCGTTCGCCCCACCGACTTCGGGACCTTCGCCGCTGTATCGCTTCTCCTGGCCGGGGTTGCCGCTTTGGCGAGTTACGTGCCCGCTCGCCGCGCCACGAGGGTCGATCCGATCATCGCCCTGCGATATGAATGAGTGGGAATTCAGGCTTCGCCCCGGCGACAAGCTTGCCATTCTGGCGCTTGCTGTCGAGTCACCGGAAGACAAGATACACTCCGTCGCCGAGTCGCTGAGCCCTGGCCTGCGTGTGGCCGTCACTGACGCCGCCACAGCAGAGGCGTTCGGCAACATCTCTTCCGTGCCCACCATGTACCTGTTCGACCGTTCGGGAAAGACCGCGAGAGTGGTGTACGGGGCGCCGCCTGACTTGCACGCCCAGGTGGCCGAGGTGTTGGATTCACTAGTTGATTAGAAGCGTTATGGAGTGCGGCAGCGAAGCTGCCGCCGTGGAATACGAGCGAACGGCGGCAACTGGCGCTGCCGCACTCCATGGTGGGGGCGCGCCTGGACATCGGCGAGGGTCGGCCGATTACTGGTCCGCATACTTGTGGGATACTCAAAAAGTAATTACACGGACCACAGTGGCCAGGTTTGAGGGCCGCTCCTCCCCGATCTGACCATCTGCCTACCTTCCCAGTTGCGGTAAGTCCGCTTCCCTTGATAGATTAACTAGACCCAACGATGGCAGGGTGCAGTTTTCCATCTGCCTCGGACAGGAGAGACTCTGGCCGGCGAGAAACTTTCCAAGCTTGTCGAACTGATGGCGTACTTGCGGGGACCGGAAGGCTGCCCCTGGGACCGCGTGCAGGACTACGATACCCTCAAAGGTCTAATGATCGAAGAGACCTACGAAGTCGTTGACGCGGTGAACGAGCGCGATTTCAAGGGCCTTGAAGATGAACTGGGTGATCTGCTCTTCCAGGTGGTGTTCTACTCGCGTCTGGCGGAAGAGGATGGGCGCTTCAACATCGACGGCGTGATCGAGGCCGTGCACGCAAAGCTCATCCGGCGGCACCCGCACGTTTTCGGCGAAGTGCGCGCCCGTGATGCCGGCGAAGCCCTGAAGAGCTGGCTGAATGTAAAAGAGCAGGAACGCGCCGCAACGGCTCAGGACAAGAAGGCGGATAAATCCGTCTTGGACGGGATTGCCCGCTCCATGCCGGCCACGCTCGTCGCTTACGAACTGGGACTGCGGGCCGCCGAAGTTGGTTTCGATTGGAAGAAGGCCGATGACGTGCTTGAGAAGGTTGAAGAGGAGATTCGAGAAATACGACAGGAATTAAGATCTCAGGTTGCAAAAGCAGAGACGCCGGCGCCTCGATCCCGGTTGGAGGAGGAAGTCGGCGACCTCCTCTTCTCGGTAGCTAATCTGGCGCGATTCGTGCACTCTGACCCGGAAACGTGCCTTCGAAAAGCGAATCAAAAATTCATGCGCCGATTCCAGGCGCTCGAAAGGGAAGTCGCGGCGCGGGGAAAAAGGCTGCGTGAGTGTTCTCTCGAGGAGATGGAATCGCTTTGGAACGAGCTGAAATCGAAAGAGTGAAATACACCATCCGGCCTTGCGAAACACTGGAAGAGCTTGCCGACCTCGTCAAGATTCAGAAGGAAATCTGGGGATACGCGGAACACGAAGTCTATCCGCTTAGGCTATTTGTAACCTTGCGGAAGATTGGCGGGCAGGTGCTTGGGGCTTTCACGCCGCGCGGCGCGCTGGTGGGCTTCGTCGCTTCCTTGCCCGCCTGGCACGGCGACGAGCGTTATTATCATTCGCTTTCCCTTGGAGTTTTGCGTGCGCACGAGAACCAGGGGTTGGGCAGGGCGCTCAAAACGGCGCAGCGGCGAGAGGCGCTCGAAGCGGGCATCGGCCTTATCGAGTGGACTTTCGATCCCCTGCGGGCGAAGAACGCTTTCCTCAACATTGTCCGGCTGGGGGCCGTCGCCCGCTCGTACCTGCCGGATTATTACGGTGAAGTTGAGAGCCGTTTTCAACGCGGACTGCCGAGTGACCGTTTGATTGCGGAATGGCGGCTGAGTTCCACGCGCGTCAAACGGGCGCTGGCGGGAAAGCCGCCACGCTCAGGCAAAGCGGCGCCCGCAGCAATGCTCGAGATCCCGGCCGATATTGATCGTTTAAGGCAGTCAAACCCCGCGGAGGCGCGCCGCCGCCAGTTGGCGGTTCGTAAACGACTGCAAGAGTTTTTCGCTCAGAAGCTGGCCATCACCGGGTTCGAACACGACGTGACGCGAGGCCGTTACATACTGGATCCTTATGAAGATTAATCGAGTGGAACTTCGGGAAATTCAGATGCCTCTCGTCCATCCGTTCGAGACGAGTTTCGGCAAAACGACCCTGCGCAGAATCGTGCTGGTGCGCGTCGATGCGGAGGGCCTTACAGGATGGGGCGAGGTGACGGCGGGAGAAGCGCCACTGTACAGCCACGAGACTTTCGAAACCGCCTGGCATGTTTTGCGCGAGTTCCTCGTTCCCTGGGCGCTCGAAAAGGATTGGGCATCGCCCTCCGAAATTGCGACGCGGTTCCGCCCCATCCGCGGTCACAACATGGCCAAGGCCGCCCTCGAGAACGCGCTCTGGGTGATCGAATCGCAACAGAACGGCATTTCATTGGCAAAAGCCGTGGGTGGGACGCTCGATGAGATTCCGTGCGGAGTATCCATCGGCATTCAAAGCAGCATCGAGGTGTTGCTGGAGAAAATCGCGCTGGAAGTTTCAGCCGGCTATCAACGGATCAAGGTGAAGGTTAAGCCGGGTTGGGATGTCAATGTCCTGGAGCGCATCCGCACTGAGTTTCCGCGAATTTCCCTGATGGCGGATGCGAATTCGGCTTACACGCTCGCCGATCTGGATCACCTGAAGGAATTCGACCGATTCTATCTCATGATGATCGAGCAGCCGCTCGGTTGGGACGACATTATCGATCACGCCAAGCTGCAAAGGGATCTTTCGACGCCGATTTGCCTGGATGAATCGATTCACAGCGCTGACGACGCGCGCAAGGCCATTGAAATGGGCGCCTGCAAAATCATTAACGTGAAACTGGGCCGCGTAGGTGGGTTTACTTCCGCCCGTCGTGTTCACGAAGTGTGCCGGACGAGGAACATTCCGGTTTGGTGCGGCGGGATGCTCGAGTCCGGCATCGGGCGTGCCCACAATGTGGCCATGTCCTCGCTCCCCGGATTCACTCTTCCCGGTGACGTCTCAGCCAGTCGGCGGTATTGGACGGAGGACATCATCTCCCCAGAGGTGACTGTCAGCGCTCACGGAACGATCCGCGTGCCGCCGAACCCGGGCCTCGGTTATGAGCCCGACCTCGATCGAATCGAAAAAGTGACCACACGAAAGGAGCAGTTTAGCTAGCGTGTTTCAGGTGCAATGGGGCGACGTCTCGCATCGGCATGCGTTAGAGGTATCTGCCGCTGCTGCTCTCAAGGCCCGGAGGGCCGAAAGATTGTGGCCCACGGCGAAAGCCGTGGGATGGCCGATGTTGGTTAACGAACAAGCCCGCGTCAGCGGGCGACAGACTTCCCGCGCTCCGTCCAATTCTTCTGTCGCCCCTACGGGGCTTGCTCATGACGCTTATGCTTTATCCCATGGCTTCCGCCATGGGCCACATTCTGCCGCCGCTGCGCGGCTCCGATATTCGTGGCGATCTTAGTTTAACGCCTATGGGCTGCTGACTTGGGCTATGGTCGCCCCTTCGGGGCTGTAAGGAATCAGTTGGGACTCCAAACTAACATCCCTGCGAAGGACGTCAGGCACGCTCCAGCCCGGAGTTCGGCCGAGGGCCATCGCCGCAGCCACGCCCTGATGCATGTTCTGATGTTCTGGGCGACGGTGTTTTGGGCGTCCAATATTGTGGCGGGAAAAGAGGCGGTGAGCAGTTTTGGCGCCATGGGACTGGCGCAACTGCGTCTGGCGGGCGCCGCGGCGCTTTTTGCTGTCCTGTTCGTGGCATGGCGCGGTTGGCCGGAGTTGCATTTACGCGGGCGCGAATGGCTTGTGCTTCTGGGTGTCGCATTTAATGGGCTCACTCTTAACCAGATATGTTTTATAAACGGTTTGGCCCGGACCTCCGTGGCGCACACTGGCCTCATCGTGGCGCTGGGTCCGGTGATGACGTTGGCGCTCGCTTGTTTAATGCGGCTCGAGCCATTAACCCTCTCCAAGCTCCTCGGTATGCTGATTTCTTTCGCGGGAGTTGCTATGCTTACCCTAGGGGGGCAGGAAGCGGGAAGCACCGCGCACTGGCAGGGCGACTTGATTGTGCTGGCCGGCAGCGCCTCTTTTGCTTACTACACAATTCAGGTCAAGGGAATCGCCAATCAGTACGATACGCTGACCTTGAACAGCGTGACTTTTGCGCTCGGATGCTTGCTGATGATTCCATTTGCCGCTCGCTCGGTGATGCATATCCGCTGGGCCAAGGTGACCATGGGCGCCTGGGGCGGCCTGGCATTCATGGTCGTGTTGGGCACGGTCGTGGCCTACCTTTTCTACGCCTTCGCGCTTACCGAGCTTGCCGCCTCCCGAGTGGCGGCTTTCAACTATCTTCAGCCGGTGGTGGCCGCGCTGCTGGCGGCGTGGCTGCTCCGAGAGAAGATCACGCCGCACGTGATCACGAGCGGCGCGCTGATTCTCGTGGGCGTGTACCTGGCCGAACGCGAGCGCGGGGAAGAAGCGGGCAATGGGCGGGTGGGCAGGTAGGCAGGTGGGAAGCGGATATTTGACCTTCTCTGGAGCTGGGGACTAAGTCGCATGAATTCTTCTTCGACACACCGAAGCCGTCAAGTTTTTCGACAAGTAGTCAAACTGGTGGTTGGAGTGGCATTGACGGGCGCACTCTTGAATCTCGATTCTGGAATCTGGAATGCGGCTCTCGCGCCGGACGGGGCCGATTCCATGTCCAAGCCCGCTTCTTCAAAGGGAGGAGGGGGTTCTCGAACAACTTCATTTCGCTTGGACGTGCACGCCAACATTGCTGCGATCGCCGATGCTGATTCGTCCAAATTGCTCTACGAGAAGAATGCCAACAAAATCACGCCCATCGCCTCTATCACTAAATTGATGACGGCCATCGTCACTCTGGATGCGAAGCTCCCGTTAACCGACCTGGTAACAGTCAGCGATGACGATGTTGACGATCTGAAGGGCACACGGTCGTTCTTGACTGTAGGCACCACCTTGACGCGCGAAGCCATGCTGCACCTTGCCTTGATGTCGTCGGAGAATCGGGCTGCGGCATGCCTGAGCCGCTACTACCCAGGAGGGCGGCCGGCTTTCATTACCGCGATGAACCGCAAAGCGCATGAAATGGGCATGGACAACTCCCACTTTGTGAGTCCCAACGGCCTTTCCCCCGAGGATGTTTCGACAGCGAGGGACCTGGTACAACTCGTAAAGGCAGCCTGCCAGTATCCGCTGATTCGGCAATTCTCCACTGACACTCAATTCGACGTTTACGTAGGCAAACTGGGCAAAATGCGGCTGCAATACGGCAACACTGACCGGTTAGTCGGCCGTCCGGACTGGGCGATCGAGCTTCAGAAAACCGGCTTTATCAATGAATCCGGCCGATGCCTCGTGATGGATGCGCAGGTGGATGGCCGGAACGTGGTCATGGTGTTCCTGGATGCCTACGGCCGATTGACGTGTTTCGCCGATGCTCGACGGGTGCGCAGGCAGTTGGCCGCGCTGGAACGGCGACGGTAGCCGGCTTTGTGTAGCACAGGCACTCTTGCCTGCGCCGGTGGGAAGTCCAGATTGCCGTGAGCACAGGCAGGAGTGCCTGCGCTACACTCCGAATGCTCCCGCCGTGTATACTAGTTAAGATGAAGATCAGGGTGCTTTTCTTTGGGCTGACGCACGACTTGGCAGGGCTTCAACAAGAAGTGGTGGAGGTTCCCGACGGAGCCAGCCTGGCTGGTCTCTGGGAGCGTTATGCAGGGCGTTTCCCGCGCCTAAACGAGCTGTCGCAGGCGGTTTTGCTGGCCGTGAACCAGGAGATCGCGACCCGTGCCCGGGTCCTACAAGATGGAGATGAAGTGGCGTTTCTTCCTCCGGTCAGCGGCGGCTCGAACCAGGATTATTATTTGCTGACTCGCTCTGCTATTCCCACCGCCGATCTGGTGCGGCAACAAAAGGCCTGCGAAGATGGCGCTGTGGTAGTGTTCGAAGGCGTTGTGCGGAACAATTCCAACGGGCGCAAAACGCTTTACCTCGAGTACGAAGCCTACGAACCGATGGCTATCCGCAAGATGCAGGAAATCGGGGTAGAAGTAAGACGAAAATTCGAAATCGACCACGTCGGAATGATGCATAGACTGGGGCGGTTGGAGATCGGCGAAACCAGTGTGGCCATCATCGTCACTTCCACCCACCGGCGCGCCGCTTTCGGCGCCTGCCAATTTGCCATCGACCGGTTAAAACAGATTGTTCCGATCTGGAAGAAGGAATATTTCGAAGACGGCTCCGTCTGGGCGGAAGGGGAGGGGCAAGAACGTGTGCTGAGCCAAAACAACACAAAGCTGTGAAAAAAACCAAACGCCTGTCATCCTGAGCAAAGCGAAGTTTCCAACGGTTCAATCACCTACGAGCAACTGCAGAGATCCTTCGCTTCGCTCAGGATGACACATTCCGAATTTCAGCGCAGCTTCTAGATCCCGAGAACACTATGGAGAATAGCCTGAAAGTCGCAATCGATATCGCCCGCGAGGCAGGCGACCTGCTTCTGGAACATTTCCGCCGGCCTCTCCAGATCACGTACAAGCGGCGCTCAGACCTGGTGACAGAGGCAGACCGGAAGTCGGAAGCCTTGATTGTGGAGCGGCTGCAAGGCCATTTCCCCGGCCATGCTATCGTGGCGGAAGAGGGAGGAGGGCAAAAAACCGGCTCTGATTATTGCTGGTACGTCGATCCGCTCGACGGGACAACAAATTTCGCCCACGGGTTTCCCATCTTTTGCGTCACGTTAGGTCTTGCATATCGCGGCGAAGTGGTGGCAGGGGTAGTTTATGATCCCACCCGCGATGAGCTTTTTACTGTAGAACGAGGGTCGGGGGCGTTTCTGAACGGGCAGCGGCTTTCAGTTTCAAAGAACGCGAACTTGTCGGAGTGCTTGGTGGCGACTGGCTTTCCGCCTTTCGCTTCGAATCACGATTTAAATGTCCAGTTCTATTTTCGGTTCACCGAGCTCTCGCACGGGATTCGGCGCGCCGGTTCCGCAGCCTTGGACCTCTGCTGTGTCGCGGCCGGCCGCTTTGATGGCTTTTGGGAGCTGAAGCTCAACCCCTGGGACAAAGCGGCGGGCACCTTGCTCGTTACGGAAGCGGGGGGGCGCGTGAGCGGCATTACCGGCAAGCCATTCGACTTGCTTGGAGATGATATTTTCGTTTCGAACGGCTTGGTTCACGATCAGATGGCCGCCGTGTTCAAAGAAGTTCTGGAGCGAAGCGGCGGCGCAGGCGGTCGCTTTTGAGGAACGCGGGATTCTCAGCGACTGTTCGCTTCGCTCAGGGCAAACAGCGCGAAGGATCTGCAGTTCCGGTGCGTGGCGAACTAATCCAGATTCTTCGCTTCGCTCAGAATGACATTCGGGCGAGAGGAAGAGTAGAAGGGCTTAGATCACGCCCATTCAAGACCTCGAGAGGTGCATTTGGTCAGACCCGCACGACCGCGGCGATTTCTTCGGCGTAGGGGGCTGATAACGTTATCGCTGAGCGGCCGCGAGGCTCCTCCGCTGGCCTCGGCTTTTTCGCCTGCTCCGGAGATTACGGAAACCGACATCTGGCTCGACCGGCTTAGCCCCGCTCACGATGGGTTGAAGATCGCGCAACTGACGGACCTTCATCACAGCCTCTTTACCCCTCTCGAAGAAATCCAACGCGCTGTCCATCTCGCCAATCATTTGCGGCCGGACGTGGTGGCGCTGACGGGCGATTACGTAACCCTTTCGCCCACCTATATCTGGCCGGTCGCGAGAGCGCTCGGGAAACTCCGCGCCAGGCTAGGGGTGTTTGCCGTTCTGGGCAACCACGATTTTCGGGTGGATGCGGAGGAGATCACGCAGGCGCTTCGCTCGCAGCGCATCCGCGTGCTGCGCAATGCTCACTGCGCTTTGAGGCGCGGTTCGGCCAGGCTTTGGATGGTGGGTGTGGACGATCTTTGGTGGGAGGCCGCGGACATCCACGCCGCCCTGCGATCTGTTCCGGCCCGCGACCCCAAGATTCTCCTCTGCCATAACCCGCTGGGTATCCACATGGCAGCAAAGCACGGGATTGATTTGGTGCTCTCCGGGCATACTCACGGAGGGCAGGTGCGGCTTCCGATGGTTGGCTCGGTTTACGGCCGCTCAAAGTTGGGTGAGCGGTTTGTGGAAGGCTGGAATCGGCTCGATGGAACACAGATCTACGTGAGCAGGGGTATCGGCAAAGTCCTTGTCCCGGTGCGCTACGGTTGTCCCCCGGAAATCACCCTTTTGCGCCTCCGGTCTGGGAATGAGGGCTGGGAAGAAAGTCAAAAGTCAAAAGGCAAAACGCAAAAGGCAAAGCCCCAGGAGCAGAATTAGCAGGGCAATCGCACGACTTGTAGTGGATGCGGAAGGAGCCAAAGCAGCTCACGCCAAGACCCTAAGGCGCAATGATGCGCGAAGAGGACGTCCTTGCTCTTCTTTGCGGCCTTTGCGTACCCTGCGGCTTTGCGTGAGACCGCTCTGTTCTTTCGCTTCTTGTCGTGTGGTTGGTTCTTCATGCATGGTCACAGGAGCCTTCCTTCCGTGTATAGTAGCTGATTGCCGAAAGTTGACAACGAACTGATTACTGATGACTGAATACTGAACACTATGCTGACGCATTTCATACCTCTCCTGGGCATCGCGACGATCCTGTTCGTCGCATTCCTGCTTTCGAAGCAGCGCAGCGCGATAAGTTGGCGGATTGTGGCTTGGGGGCTGGGGCTGCAAATTGTGGTGGCGCTTTTTGTTCTTCGCACGCATGCCGGCTACTGGCTGCTGGAAAAGGTCTCGAGCGCATTCGTCAAGCTGCTCAATTACTCTTTTGCGGGCTCGTCTTTTGTTTTCGGCCCGCTGGGCGAAAAGGGAGGACCGTTCGGAGTTGTGTTTGCTTTCCAGGCCTTGCCCATGATCATCTTCGTCGCCTCCCTGATGTCGATACTTTATTATCTGCGCGTGCTTCCGGCGCTGGTTCTTCTGGCGGGAAAGCTCATGTTCAAGCTCATGGGGACGAGTGGGGCGGAGTCGCTGGAGGTGGCGGCCAGCATCGTGATGGGCCAGACGGAGGCGCCGCTGGTGATCCGGCCCTACCTCGATGAGTTGACCGATTCCGAACTCATGACGGTCATGACCGCCGGCATGGCGCACATCGCCGGCTCGGTATTTGGGGCGTACGTGTTGTTTGGGGCGGAAGCCCGCCATTTGTTGACGGCGGTGGTCATGACCGCGCCGGGGACGATTCTGATTTCCAAGATGCTTGTTCCCGAATTGGGAACTCCAAAGACAGCGGGAAAGATTGAGATGGCGGCGGGGGAAAAAGCCGTCAACGTCCTGGATGCCGCGTCGCGCGGCGTTACGGACGGCCTCTACCTTGCCCTGAACGTGGCGGCTATGCTGATCGCCTTCATCGCTCTCGTGTATCTGGCCAATGGCATACTCGGTTTAGTGCATACCAATCTCCAAACCTTGTTTGGCTCGCTGCTGTCGCCTGTGGCATGGGTCCTCGGCGTGCCCTGGCAGGATGCTAAGGCCGTGGGCAACCTGATGGGAACGAAGCTGGTCTTGAACGAGTTTGTGGCGTTCTCCATGCTCGGCCCGTTGAAGGGTCACATCGCGGAGCGATCCTTTACCATCGCCACATACGCCCTGTGCGGCTTTGCAAACTTCTCCTCCATCGGCATCCAAATCGGAGGCATTGGGGCTCTGGCCCCCTCGCGTAAGCACGACCTGGCGCGATTGGGATTCCGGGCGGTCCTCGCGGGAACGATGGCGAACTACCTCGCGGCTGCGGTCGCCGGCCTCCTCTTGACGTGAAGTCGAGTAGGGGCGGTTCGCGAACCGCCCCTACGCTCAGGATCGAGATAACGCCTATGGTACCGAGAACGCGGAAAAGCTCTACGGGATACCCCGAAGCGAAGCGTGCCGTGAAATTCCTCGCGGCGCGCTGGCCTGCGGCCCCACGCGTCGGAATTGTACTCGGCTCAGGTTTAGGCGAGGCCATGCCGGACCTGAGCAAGGCACGAAGGGTCGAGTGGTCTTCAATTCCCGGTTGCCCACAGCCCTCAGTAGCCGGCCACAGCGGCGGCTTGCATCTCGGTTTCTGGTGTGACGTACCCGTGGCGGTGCTGGCCGGGCGCGTTCACCTCTACGAAGGTTACGAAGCGGGCGAAGTAGTTTTTCCCGTGCGAGTATTGGCGCTCGCCGGGATTCACTGCCTCATCACCACCTGTGCCGCGGGCGGCATTGCGCCGCGCGCGACGCCGGGAAGTTTCATGGTTTTTTCTGACCATCTCAACTTTCAAGGGGCCAACCCGCTGGCAGGATTTCACGACCCACGTTGGGGCGAAAGATTTGTGGACATGGGCCAAGCCTACGATTCCGGGCTGCGGCTGCACGCACTTAAATTCGCCCGTGCTCTGGGCCTGAGGTGCTTCGAGGGTGTTTACGCCGCCCTTTTGGGTCCCAGTTATGAGACGCCCGCGGAAATCAGGGTCTTGAAGGCGCTTGGCGCCGGCGCGGTCGGGATGTCTACAGTGCAGGAAGTTATCGCTGCGCGGCAGATGGGCGTGCTCGTGCTTTCCGTGGCCACGATCACCAACCGCGCCGCCGGGTTGAGCCGAAAGCCTTTGAGCCACGAGGAAGTGATGGCGACCGGGCAGGCTGCGGCGTGGGATTTGGCGCGCCTTATTAGCGCGATCTTACCGGCCGCGGCTAAAACTCGATGACTGCGCAATTCACCTCCTTGCTAAGGAGGGGCCAGGGCAAGTCGGCTGCACAATCAACACTGAGGCCCCACCACCCCCACCCCCTCCTCAGTCGAGGAGCGGAGTTTAGAAGGTGAACGCCTGATGATGCCCCAAGAATTGCTTGAGCACGCAATGAAGGCTAGAGAAAACGCACTTGCAACCTTCTCCAGTTTCAAAGTTGGCGCTGCGCTCCTCACCACGGACGGCAGAGTTTATACGGGCTGCAACATCGAGAACGCCACCTACGGGCTGACGGTTTGCGCAGAGCGGGTGGCGCTGTGGAAGGCGCTGTCTGAAGGCGAGCGGTCTTTCGTGCGGATCGCGGTAGGCTCGGGAGGAGAACTGCCGGCAGCACCTTGCGGAGCCTGCCGGCAACTGCTTTGGGAGTTCTGCGGCGATGTCGAGGTAGTTTTAGGCAATGCCTCAGGCGTGAAGGAATTGCATCATCTTGCCGAGCTCTTTCCCCGGCCTTTCGATCAGCGCTCGCTCTCAATCTAGCAAGCTGCGGAGAAATTCCACGTGTCATGCTGAGCCCTTCGCTGTCACCCATGATGACAGCCGGCGGGCTTTATCCGCGGAGTGCTAGAACTTGCTGCCCTGGAATTTTGGCTTGGCCAGTTCTTCCTTCCGCCGGACGATCTTCTCGGCGGTATGACGGATGACGTCGGAAACATTGCGGTTGGAAGACAGCCGCTTGAGATCGAATTCGTTGACGCGCTGGAGTAAGTGTAAACCTACATCAATCGGAGTTCGCGGATTGTTGACCAGAGCCCGGACGACCACGTAGAGCTTCATGAACTTGCGGTTCAAAGTGATGACCCGCAGGGCATCCTCGGAGACGTCTTTCATGGCGGCGTATTTCTCGACTTCGTCCTCGGTGAGTTTGGGTGATTGCATAACGGCGCGGGACACCAGCTTGTTGCTATCCCGAATCAGGAGCATTCGCTCTTCCCTGGTACCGGTCAAAGCGGCCTTGACCTTCTGCACCACCGACATGCGTTGGGTTCTCTGAATCGCCGTGGTGGGCTTCTGCTTTTCGGACTGAGGCTCCGAATCTGGGGTGCCGCTTTTCTCGGGAGAGGGAGTGAGAGTTTCCGAGGCCTCGCTGGATTTGGCCTCGGCAATGAGGGAAAGAGCGTTTCCCAGCCAGGCACGAACGTGGTCGGTGAGGCTCGGGCTTTGTAGCAGTGCCTCTCCCAGTTCTTCGCGGTGGGGCGCCACGTTGGTGGCAACAAATTCCAGCACGGCGACCGGGGCGTCGGGTTCCCGGAGCACTTGCTGAAGTTCCTCGGCGGGCCAGGACTGTAAGGTTTGAAACGCCGTACTCTGCTCTTCCCCCTCGCTGCCGGAGGCAAGATATACGAGGATTTCAATCCGCTCTTGCAACGACACAGGCAGTTCGCCCCGACACGCCTTGCGGCGCACCACTTCCGGTACAGTGCCGGCGCGAATTGTCTCGACAAGTCGCTCGGAAATAGACTGTCTCTCAGGGGGCGGCTTTTTTCACGTCCTGGCGAGTCAGATGAACTGACTTCACCTCGCCGCGCCGCCCCAGGGGTTTCAAGGCTACGCCGTCCAGAGTCAACACGATCCCCGAGGCATTCCCCACGGTTACATCGAAGGATTCGTGGGCCTTCAAATTCTCGACCTCGTTGGGGTTCAACACTTTTTGAAGCACTGTCTTACCGTCCGCATCCACGGCCACCCATGCGCGTTCCGTCGCGGCCACTTGCAGGGCCAAGTCGGAAAGGCCTGGAGCCGCGGGAGGAGTCTGGGAGGTGACGCTCGGGCCCACCGCCTTTGCCTTCGCCGCTGAGGAGAGGGGAGCACCTTGTGGCGTGGCTGGCGTTGTGGCGCCCGCCGGCGGAGTTCCTGAAGGCGTCTCGACCCGGTTGCCTTCCGGCTGGGCTGACGTAGATGGTTGGCTGGCTGGAACGTTAGCTGGTGGGCTCGTAGTGGTTGAAGGGCTAACAGGCGGATTGGCTGTCGTGGTCGCGGGGGTGCTGGGTGGAACGACGATGGGCGTGCTTACACGCTGCTCGCGGACGCGCCGCGAATGGCGGAAAAGCGCATAGCCGCTGGCCAGCAGCACCGCTGCCACCACAAGTCCGATGACTCGCGTCCGCAGGGCCGCGTCGTTCTGGTGCGCCCTGTTCGCCGTAATTCGACGAATATCGACTTCCGGCCTCTGCCTCCCGGCAAGCTGGCAATCTGTCAGGACGCGTTCTTCGTCCAGGCCCAAGAATCGTGCGTAGGATTTCACGAAACTGCGAGTGAAGATTCCCCCCGGAAGTTTCGAGAGTTCCTCGTTTTCGATGGCCTCCAGAAAACGAATGCTGATTCGCGTGGCCGAGGATATCTCATCCAAAGTCACGCCGCGCAGTTCCCGTTCCCGGCGCAAGTACTCCCCGAACCCCGTCAACTGTGGTTCTTCGCTGTGCGTCACCAGAGTTTCACCACGCCTATCTTATTGACCTGCTTCAGGGGTGTCAATTGGTTTGCTTTGGCCCCAATTCGTCGATAACCGCTCCGCCGTAGGGGGACGGCTTGCCGTTCCCGCATTTCTGCTGGCCCCGACGAGGGTAGGGCAAGCCCTACCCCTACCCGTGCACCGCCCGGGTCCAGCCGGGTGCGGCGCAGAAGTGCAAGGTCCCGGGCCCTACCAGCCTCGACCTGCCGTATCGGCGGATTAGGGTTTGCTAGCTGTCTGGCCTTCCAGCGGTACTTGGGTACCATTGAGGTTATGGCATAATATGTATATTCTTAGAGCGGTGGGAGACATTGTCAGGACCCCCCAGGATAATTATGGATCTGCAGGAAGAGGTTATTGAACTCCGGCAGCAAGTCCAACGCCTTTCCCTCTTCCATGAGGTGGGGAAGGCTTTGTTTTCAACTCTCGACCTCCAGAAGATCCTCCAGACGGTTATGGAGAAGATCAGCGACCTGCTGCAACCGGACACATGGTCACTGCTGATGGTCGACGAGAAGGCTCGGGAACTGTATTTCGAAATCGCCATGGGTCAGGGCGCGGAGAGGCTTAAGGACGTTCGCCTGAAGCTGGGAGACGGAATCGCGGGTTGGGTTGCACAGCACGGGGAACCTGTCCTGGTGGAAGATCTCCAGACCGACCAGCGATTCAGGTCCAAGTGCGAGGAGTTCCCGCAACCGGGCATTCATTCTGTACTCTGCGTTCCCATCAAGGGCCGGGAGCCGGTTCAAGGTGTAATAGAGCTGGCCAACTGCTTTGGTAAGCAGAGCTTTTCGCAAGAACACATTCCCACTCTCAAGAGCCTCGCAGACTATGCTGCGATCGCTCTCGAAAACGCGCGATACGTGCAGCGCATGCATGAACTCACGATTATGGATGACTGCACCGCCCTGTTTAACGCGCGGCATCTTAATTTCGTTCTGGATGCGGAAATCTACCGTTCCACACGATACGGTTACCAGTTTTCGGTGATCTTCTTTGATCTCGATCACTTCAAACAGGTCAACGACCAATATGGCCACCTGATGGGATCGAGGCTGCTTTGGAGAATCGGCGATGTTCTCAAAAGCAACCTGCGCTTGATTGATTACGCGTTTCGATACGGGGGCGATGAATTCGTCGTGATCCTGCCCCAGACCTCGAAAGAAAACGCCCTGACCGTGGTGCGCCGGCTCAAAGACCTGCTGAACTCTAAAGTCTTCTTCCACTCGGAGAACCTGAACATCAAGGTCACCGCCAGCTTCGGCATTGCAACGTTTCCCACCGACGGCCGCACTCACCGGGAGATCCTGCGCCTGGCTGACGAGGCGATGTACCTCGTCAAAAGAACCACACGCAACAACATCGCCTTGGCAGGCGAAGGCGTAATACCTCGTGACCCCATCCTTGAAGAGCACGCCGAAGCCAAACCAGGCTTGTGAGCTGCGCAAGAGTCTGTGTGAAACCCTCATTCAGCCTGTCATTCCGAGCCCTGCGCTGTCATCCTGAGCGAAGCGAAGGATCTCGCTCTGAGAGGTCGGCCGGCGCAGACCTCTGCCCTTTGAGGTCTGCGATGTCCCGAAGGGACACGCTGCTTAGTCCCTCTCAATCCAGCCGCGCGGCAGGTTGAAACGCCTTTAACCATACGGGTTTTCAGCATTGCGGCTTTTTTGCTCCTGTGCTAAGAATAGAACGTATGGACGACGCGCCGATCATACGCAAGTACGCCGGCTTCGATGAGATGAAGGCGGACGAGTACCGCTATTGGCAAAGCCGGCCCGCGCATGAACGGCTGGACGCGATTGAGGAAATAGTCGAAACCGCCTACGCGCTTAAGGGGTGGGAGATCGAGCCTGATGTACCAAGACTACAAAGACCTTTTGTCCGCCTTCCAGTCCCATGGCGTTAAATACCTCGTGGTCGGCGGCTTCGCGGTGAGCTATCATTCGCAGCCGCGTTTTACCAAGGACATCGACATTTTCATAAGTGCAGATCTTGAAAATGCCAAGGCCACCTACGCCGCGCTGGCTAGCTTCGGCACGGCGCTCAAACGCATCACCCCGGAAGATTTCACCGACCGCAACAGTTTCTTCCGCTTCGGGCGCGAGCCGAAAGGCCTCGATATTCTTCCGGCTATTCCCGGCGTTGATTTTGACGCCGCATGGGAAAGGCGCGTTGAAACCGTGGTTGACCCGGCGACGGGATTGAAGGCGAATATCATATCCGCCCAAGACCTCATAGCCTCGAAACTCGCGTCGGGACGTGCCCGCGACCTCGCGGACGCTGAGGACATCCGCAAAGCGGCGGAGAGCCAAGGCCCGAAGCCCGCAAAAAAAGAGCCTTCTGAGCCCACCGGCGGCGGTCCTCGTCCGTGACACCATTTTCTGACACCATTTTCCCTCGTTACAATTCCCGCCCGCAGGAGCTTGCACATGTCTATCCACAACGCCGTCTGCACCAACGCCAAATGCCGAGTTTTTCTCCTGAATTACGCAAAGCTGCAGTCAGCAGACGAACCGGCTCCGCAGTTCTGTCCGGAGTGTGGCTCCGGGGTGTTAGACGCCTGTCCACGCTGCCATTCAAGTCTGATCGAAGGTCCGTATCCAGGTCCTAACAATTGTCACAATTGCGGTCAGCGATTAAGATTTGACCCCGACAGCCACAGTGGTGGGGTGACTATTATTGTTGAGGATTAAAAGCGCCCGTGCGCGCCCACTGTCGGGTCCTCGACGTGCCACAGGGCCACTATAAAGGCCCACGGCATGCAAATCGTGGCATGGTATACTCCTACGACCCCAAAGGGCGCATACATGCCGACAACTAGCGTCGGCACGTATGCGCCACCCGCGAACCGTGCACAACTCATAAGGAGCATCGTTCATGCAAGTGAGAGGCGATTTCGTGCAGGAGCACTTAGACTCGATTTCCCGCCGGGAAGCTTGCGGATGGTGCAAACATCCATTCAAAGACATATACAGGTCAGGTCTGTGCCGTCATTGCTACAAGATCAAGACAGAACTCGGAGCGTTACATCAGGAGGTGGAGCATGTAAAGAGGGCCGGAAAGCCCTACCGCGGAAAGGTTCTGATTTCACCCTCGCTGAAGCTCGCCTATATGACCGCGCTCAGAATGGCTGAGGAAGCTCAGTGGGAGGGGCGAAAGTACGGCTCACTTTACAACGACGACATAACGAGCCTGGACGTTCAGCGTGAATTAAGTTTCATCAGCAAGAGATTCTTGAAGAAGGATTTGTATGAGAACTGTGTTTATCTGTTCGATTGTTACAATCTGAGCCAGAAAAGAAATCTTCTTCATATCCTTTCCATGATGAGCCGAGAATATCTACGCCGCAAGAGGCGCTTCAGATGTCGATGGGAAGTTGTTGACAAGGAGATACGACATGTTCTGAAAGGGCGGTTTCGCGGCACATACCGAGTCGAGAAGGGTTATCGCCGGCCGGCGCAGACCTCCGACTCTTGAGGTCTGCGATGTCCCGAAGGGACAAGTTGCTTAGTCCGGCTCAATCCAGTCGGTCCATGCGCAGAACGGATGCGTCGTGCAGAAAGTAGAACCTCCAGCTTGACCACGGCCAATCCCCGGGCGAACTCACCAGCCCTCGTTTCACCGGGTTGTTATGCATGTAGCTCAGTTTCTCCCGCAGTTTTGCTTCGCTGTACACATCGAAGGGGTGAAAGCGCCGGTTCCAAACCCGGAAATGGGACTCGTCATGGACCGTGGGCGGCAAGCGCAGGGAGAAACGGTACCTGGGACCGTTTCCTAAGTGAACCGGAACTTACTGGCTTCGAGGTATTCAGCAACATTATCAACCGCAAGCCACCGCCTCTGTAATCTCTCTGCGACGGCTCCAGTAGTATTGGAACCAGCGAACGGGTCGCAGACGACGTCGCCCTCTTCCGTTAACAAAAGGACGAAGAATTCGGGTAGGACCGCGGGGAAGCGCGCAGGATGAAGTTTTACACCAGCTTCTTTGCACTTCACGGTGTAGGTGTCGTTGGCAGCATTGTTGCCAAATCGGAGCATATCCGTCGGAACTTCATCTTCAAGCACGTTAGCAGGTATGGAGCCCCCTGGGCTCGTCATGCTGAAACTAGTTTTGATGTTGTGGCCGGAGGGCCTAACCGTAGGTGTAAGACCTTTGCCGTTCAGCCGGTGCATGTCTTTGCTGTACGGCCGCAAGACACTTCTATTATCGGCCTTCGGCCAGGGGGTTTTTGAAAGCCACCAGACGTATTCGACGGAATCCTTGATCCGAATCCGGCGAACGGTGACCCACTCAGCGGGCATCGGCATCTTTGCAGGATTGAACCAGAAGCACTCCTGCGCTAGGTGGAAGCCGATGAAATCGACAAGGGCAACAAGCAGCTTGTAGTGGTAGAGTGAGCGAGTGGGCTGGCCCTTGTTATAGCTGCCCCCAATGTTTAGAATGAAGCTGCCGTCATCTGTCAGCACACGGTGAATCTCTGCCGCAAACGGAAGGAACCAGTCCAAATAGTCGGACTTGTGCACATTACCATACTCCTTCTGGAAATGGAGCGCGTAAGGCGGAGAGGTAATTACGACATTGATGCAACTGTCGGGCAGCGCTTTTAGGACTGATAGTGAATCATCAACATATGCGGCCCCCAGAGGGGTCGTGTAGAACGGACTCAGCGCGGGAAGGAGCGCTGTTGGATTGACAGGTGTCGCGAATAGTGCCTTTTGTGGTTTGGCGATCATCTCTGCGGTTTTTGCCATGGCCTCAACGACCCATGATGCAGATGTTTCGTACTCTAGATACTACAACTACTTTTCGACAGATTGAGAATAAATCATTAGGTTTACTTTGTCAACCTACTTGTGATGAGCAAAATCAATCCATCAGAATGGATATCTCAGACCGAGGCTGCCAAACTTCGTGGCGTTTCCCGACAGGCGATTTGGAAGCTTGTGGCAAGGGGCCGTATAAAAAGCATAGAAATCGGAGGCCATAGATTCGTTAGCTTCGAGGGGATCAAGGGGTTCCAACGAGATCGGCCTGGCAGGTCGAAGCTGGAGAAAAGGCGTGAATAGCCGGACTGTCGAAATAAAGCGATTACTCGAGGCATGCACTGATGCGCAGAGGCGCGAGATATTCGATCATCTTCGCAAACAGTTCCCGATCCATCCTCTTGAGACCAAGCTCAACACACAAGCTGAGGTCATCCTAGAGGCAATCGACAGGGCAAGTGACCTAACGCTGCGGGGCATCAGAGGAGTCATTGCCGAAGCAGCGTTCAAGTTGAATGTGGTGGCATCATTGCAGGACTGGCGGGATGAAACGCTCGACGGCGACTTTCCCTATGATTTTCGACTGCGAGATTCCAATGGAGTCGTCAGTGTTCAGGTCAAAATGCAAAGGCTGAAAGATCATCGCCCGATGATGGCCAACCAGGGATACACCTTCCTTCCGGGCGACATGTACGTCGTCGAGACTCAACGGACGCGCGGCGGCACCGACCCGCGTACCCAGGAGCAGACCAGGCCTTATCGTTTCGGGGAATTCGATATTCTTGCTGTTTCGATGCACCCCTCGACCAACGAATGGTCAGTTTTCATGTACACCGTCTCCGACTGGCTCGTCCCCCGTCCGGAGGACGCTAAGCTAATCCTCAAGTTCCAGCCCGTCGCAAAGGTTCCGAACGATACGTGGACCAACGACTTCAATCAGTGCGTCAGGTGGTTACGCTCGGGGCTGAAGAAGCGGATCTGGCAGTCGTGAACGCTTCGGCTTCGATTCCGCGGGTGGCGACGACATTGCTTTTTATGTCGTCGCCTTCAGGGGTCGTGGGGACGGGCGAATTCCTTTGAGGCGCCACTGACCACAAAGCATTCAGGGCGACGACATAAACAGCCATGTCGCGCCACCCGCAGAGTCTGCGCCAGCCTGTCTGAAAAGGCACCTGACAACGTTTCCGTTTGCATTTTCTGCTTGATAAGTCGCCGCCGGAATGATAGCCTATAATGGTGGTCGTGATGTGGACATATTGTCGTAGCCGAGGCTCAGGGAGCGATGTGGCGCGAGACGCGGCCAGAATGTCCCGGCGCGAGGGTAAACCCGGGAAATTCAAAAAATGAAAAATAGCGGGAACGAAGCTAAGAAGTACTTGAAAACAAAGGAAGATGGCTTTCTTGAATGCTGCAAATTACGCGCGTTTTGAGCGCAAATTGGCACAAATCGAACGCTAAAACGAGCAAAAATCGTGCAACTCGCGCAAAACGAACCGAAGCTCGGGCGTGAGATCGGAGGCCGAACAGCGACACATTGTCGGCTAGTAGGGGCGGTTCGCGAACCGCCCCTACACCTCGTACGGCCGATGCGCCTGATCGACGGACAGGGGAGTGTGCGCTTGCAACCCTCGGCGTCTTCTGTCACGATGACTTCCCCATATGCGTTGGCAAATCTGTGAGGTGGATGGAGACGCGGTCGCAAGCTTGAGTCGCGACTTGAACGTTCCGGGGATTATTGCCCGGCTCCTGATCCTGCGAGGAGTCAGCGATCCGGAGTCGGCTCGGCGATTCCTCAATCCTGGGCTCGATCAGCTTCACAATCCCTTCCTGCTGGCCGACATGAAAACCGCCGTAGAGCGCCTGCGCCGTGCTCTGGCTCGGAAAGAGAAAATCTTGATTTATGGCGACTACGACGTGGATGGAACCATGGCCGTGGTCATCCTGCTGGCTGCGCTGCGGAGACTTGGAGGGGACGTTGAGGCCTACGTCCCGCATCGCATGAGCGATGGGTATGGAATGCGCCCAGCAGTCCTTGAGGAGGCTGCGGCCAAAGGTGTCCGAGTCGTGGTCAGTGTGGACACGGGTATCCGCGAACACGCAGCGCTTATTCGTGCGCGCGATCTGGGTCTGGACTGTATTGTCACGGATCATCATCTGCCGGACGAGCACCTCCCTCCTGCCTGTGCCATCCTGAACCCGCAAAGGGTGGACTCCGGCTACCCCGAGAAGATCCTGGCCGGCGTGGGCGTCGCGTTTAAGCTGGTGCAAGCGCTTTTGGGCGAGAGGCTCTCCGGACGGCTCCTTCAGTCTTACCTGAAGGTTGTGGCGATCGGGACGATTGCCGACGTCGTCCCTTTGCTTGGCGAGAATCGGGTGATTACGCGTCTTGGGCTGGAAGCTCTCCGCCAACCCTCGCAGGCCGGTTTGCAAGCGCTGCTCGAGGTTTCCGGGCTCGACCGGTGCAGCATTTCGGCCGGGGACCTGGCATTCCGCCTGGCGCCGCGCCTGAACGCGGCAGGTCGCATGGAGGATGCACGAGCGGTGATTGACCTCTTCACTTGCCCGGACCTGGAGAAGGCGCGGGAGATAGCCCGGCGCCTGGATGGGTTCAACCGCGACCGGCAACGAACTGAAGAGGGGATTCTGCGCGAGATTACGGAGGTTATGGATCGCCACCCTGAGAAGAGGGATCGCTACTCCCTGGTATTGGCGGGCGATGAATGGCACCGGGGGGTCATCGGGATCGTGGCGCAGCGCGTGGTGGAGCGGTACCACCGTCCGGCGCTGGTGCTAAGTGTGGAGGACGGGTTGGGGGTCGGCTCCGGGAGATCTATACGAGCCTTTCACCTTCTCGATGCACTGACCGCTATGCAGGAACTGTTTGTGCGTTATGGCGGCCATGCCCGGGCGGCGGGTTTCGCCTTGCCCGCGGACAGGATCGCTGAGCTCGAAACGCGTTTCGAGCAATATGCTCGAGAAGTGCTGCGGCCGGCCGATCTCGAGCCAACCTTGCGCGTGGATGCAGAGGTGAGCGGGCACGACATCGATTGGACTCTCTACGAGGCCCTTCAGACACTGGCGCCCTTCGGTTGCGGCAATCCCACGCCTGTACTGGCGACGCGCGAGCTGCGGCTGGTGTTCGGACCTCGAATCCTGCAAGAGAAGCATCTAAAATTACGGGTGGCGCGCGGGCCGAGATCTTTTGACGCTATTGGGTGGGGAATGGCGGAACGGGCCGCAGCGCTGGTTGCGGGGCAAACGCTCGACCTGGCTTTCACCTTGGATCAGAATGTGTTTCAGGACGTGACGACGCTACAATTGGTGGTGAGTGAAATCAGCGAATGAACGGCCTCGGACAACGCGCAACCCGGCATAGAGATTTGATGACGTGGCTTGTGGCCGGCGCCCTGACCATCACTGCTGTGGCGGTGACCGGGACCTACTGGCTTCGAACCCGCCACAAAGAAAAGCCGGTCGTTCTGCCGCAGAATGTCCCCGTCGACATTCACCAACAGCTCTCCGGATATACCGTCACCCACTCGGACGGTAACCGGCGCGTATACACCATTCATGCGGCGAGGACGGTGTCCTTCAAACAGGGGGGAGAGACAGTCCTGGAGGACGTGTTGGTGGAGTTGTTCGGCAAAACGGGCAATCGCCGCGACCTCCTGCGCACACAACAATGCCAGTACAACAGTCAGAATGGCGATTTATTCAGCTCCGGCCCTGTGCACATTGAGCTCAATTCTGAAGCGGAGAATACCAGGGCTTCGGGCTCAAAAGGCAGCCGTACAGTCTACCTGGACACTTCAAAGGTCTCTTATCAACACGAAAAGTCGCTGGTAACCAGCGACGAAGTTGTGCACTTCCGTGTCGGGGCAGCGTCCGGATCATCTCAGGGGATGGTCTACGCCACGAAAGATGGTTCATTGGATCTCAGAAAAGACGTGGCCATGGAACTACAACCTCGCGAGGGTCATGCCTCGGGTCCCCCCTTGGAGCTTACCGCCAGCCACCTTCGATATGAGAAACCCGACAGGGAGATAATCCTCTGGGGGCCCGTCCGGGTAACGCAAGGTGACCAGAAAGTGTCCGCGGACGGTGGCAAAGTGTTTCTAAACGAAGCGAATCGGGTCACTCGAGCGGAGATGGAAGGAAG
>Ga0187852_1001012_pt1 | contig 28031 bp, 25 predicted proteins | sample June2016WEW_6_40_FD_134511 | JGI IMG/M metagenome (GOLD analysis project Ga0187852, IMG submission 134511) | Peatland microbial communities from SPRUCE experiment site at the Marcell Experimental Forest, Minnesota, USA - June2016WEW_6_40 | ecosystem: Environmental > Terrestrial > Soil > Wetlands...
CGACCAAAGGTACCGTGGTCGCCGGCGATACTGCCAACGTCCCCGGACCGGAGAAAACCGTGTTTTTCAGCGGGTTACTGGTTATACCGCTTCTTGTAGTACTCGATTTGCTGGTGGATCTGCTCCTTGGTCAGTCCCTTCATCCATAGGTTGTCTGGGGAGTCCATGACGTCCTTGGTGACGCCAGGCATCAATTGTTCGGCATCGGGGATGAAATGCATATAGTAGTCCTTGGCCACCTCGTAGAAACCATGCCACTGGGTAAAGTCCGGTCCCATCATGGCCGTTCCCATGCGGGCGCTTCGCCCTTCATGGTGCCACAGCTCGAAGTAGTCCCATTTGATCTGAGTATCGAAGGGCGTGGGAGTGATCTTGTGCGCCTCTGCCAGCTTCTTCATGATCTTCGTTGCCGGTTCGCCATACTTGTTGTTGTACAAGTTGACCGTGTCGTCATATTGCTTGTAGAAATTTTCCACCAGTCCGGTGGCATGGCAGTTGAGGCAGACATCCTGCATGGCGGCGCGGTTCTGCTCCCAGTTAGGCTGGCGAATGCTGATGGCGGGCCGCAGCGTCCAGCTCAGATGGGTGCCCGCATCATGCGTGGTTGCCGGATGGCTGGGCGTTCCGCCCATGTGGCAGGTGACGCAGGTGGGCGCGGCGCTGTCATCCTTGCCCACGATCCAGGACTTGGAGTTCAGGTTCATCTTGTCAACGTTGGCGTTATAGATGACGCCATGCATGGATTCGTTGTATATCTCGATCTGGGGATGGTCCGGGCCCATATGACATTTGCCGCAGGTCTCCGGCTGGCGTGCCTGCGCCACGCTGAAGGAGTGACGGCCGTGACAGGCTGAGCAGGAACCTGTGCTGCCATCGGGATTGATGCGGCCCACGCCGCTGTTGGGCCAGGTGGCGGAGCTGAACTTTCCCTCGCCCAGATACTTCACCTCGCTACCGTGGCATTGCCGGCATTCGCTTTGCACGGCAGGAGCACCCTCTACAACCTCCCCAAGCACATTGTCCATGGAACCGATGAACTGCGCGGCTCTGGAGTGGCGGCTGTGTTCATACTGATCCACTTCCGCCGTGTGGCAGCGCGCGCAATATTTTGGCGTGACGATTACCGCGATCTTCTGGCCATAATGGTCAAACGCGACCGGGTCGTCGGCGTTAGCCTTGTGGCAGGTGTAGCAGTCGACACCCTGCTTGGCGTGCCCGCTGGTGCGCCATTGCTGCACCAATACCGGTGTGCTTCCGGTATGACAGTCCAGGCAAGTCGTACCTTCGGCGGAGATCTTCAGCTTAGCCGTAGTGGCGTTGTTCTTTATCGTGGCGGACTTCCCCGTTGCGGTTCCTTGTCCTGCCGCAGCAAGACAGGAACATACGATGAGTCCCGCAAACACAGCGAACTTCATTTTGATGCCCACGATGTTTCTCCACTAAAACTGCTTACTGGGCGGGTGCCCAACAAGGTCTCAACTTGGAGACTTGGGTTGCGGTTTCAGATCAATTCGGTGTGGCCGGAGAGATTCAGTTCCTTCACAATCTTGCCTACATCCTGGGAGCGGTCGCGGTGGGCGATCAACAGAGCATCTTCAGTGTCGATGATCACCAGGTTCTCTACGCCCACCAGGGCGACGAACTTGCGCGGGCTGTAAATGTAGTTGTTGCCCGCGTCAATGGCCGTGTGGCCCTCGGTTTCGGAGACATTGCCCTCGCCGTCTCCGCGCAGGCGGGTCTCAAGCTGGTACTCGTAGAGCGCGGCCCAGGAGCCCAGGTCGTTCCAGGTGAACTCGGCCGGGATGCAGTAGAGGTGGGAGAGGTGTTCGCCCTTGGCCGAGCGCGGCTCGAGCACCGCATAATCCACGGAAATGTTTTCACACTTGGGATAGAGGGCGTGAAAGACCTCTTCGAATTCGGGCGTTCCGTAGGCGGCGGCAATGCCCTCCAGCAGCGGAGCGGTCTCCGGCAGGTGCTCGCGCACGGCATGGGCCAGGGTGCGCGCCGACCACAAAAACATGCCCGAGTTCCAGTAGTAGTTGCCGGCGGCCACGAACTCCTCGGCCCGGTTCTGGTTGGGCTTCTCGGTAAATCGGCGCACGTGCAGAGCGGATTCGTCCTTGGTGTAGTCGCCGGTCTCGATATAGCCGTAGCCGGTCTCTGCGCGGGTAGGCTCAATGCCCAGCACCACCATGTTTTCGCCGGCCGCGGCCATGGCGATCCCCTTTTGCAATGTCTTGAGGAATCGCGGCTCGTCGGCGATGACGTGGTCGGAGGGAAAGACCCCCAGCACCGCCTGGGGGTTTTGCCTTTCGATGAGGAAGGCAGCCAGTCCGCAGGCGGGCGCGGTGTTGCGGGCCACGGGTTCCTGGACGATCTGGCCGGCCGGCAAGCCCGGCAATTGATCGGCGATCTCGTGGGCCAGGTACTCGTTGGTGATGACCCAGGTCTTGTCGAGTCCAGCCAGGGGCTTGAGCCGCTCCACTGTCTGCTGAATCATGGAGCGCTCGCCGTCTAAGGCCAAAACCTGCTTGGCGCGAGCGCGGCGGGAGCGGGGCCAGAAGCGGGTACCGCTGCCTCCGGCAAGAATCACAGGACGGAAATCGATAGGCTTCGACATCGAACACACATCCTACCCGACAAACACAAGGTTTGCACAGTGGGAAATGAAGCTTTTTCTGGAGGGCGACCGCGGCTGCGCGGGGCCGCCCTTGGCGGAGAGGGTTTTTCCCCATCCCACATGGCAAAACGGCGCGCGCTGCAACTTGAGCCGCAAGGCCCGGCTAGGCCAGTTTGGCCAGGAATTCCGCCATGCGGCGGGCGCCCTCGTCGATGTTTTGCCTGGTCACCGGGTAGGAGATGCGGATGTGCTCTCCCGTGCCAAAGGCCTCGCCGGGCACGGTGACTACGTGGGCCTCGTGGAGCAGGCGGGTGGACAGCTCGGTCGCGGTCTTGACGCCGCCCTTGCCCAAAAAGGCGGAGATATTGGGGTAAACGTAGAAAGCGCCCTCGGGCCTGGTGCAGGTGACGCCGGGAATGGCGGTCAGCTTGGCCAGCATGTAGTCGCGCAGGCCGATGAACTCGGCGCGGAATTCGCTGACACACTCCTGCGAGCCGGTCAGGGCGGCAATGGCGGCCTTCTGCACAAAGCTGGTGGCGTTGGAGGTGGACTGCGACTGGAGCTTGCTGAGGTTGGCCACCACGGGCTTGGAGGCCAGGGCGAAGCCGGCCCGCCAGCCGGTCATGGCATAGGTCTTGGAGAGCGAGCCGAGAATGACGATGTGCTCCTTGGCCCAGGTGAAGGAGCCGCCGGAGACGGGCTTGCCGGCGTAGTTGAGATACACATAGCACTCGTCCAGGAGCAGATAAATGCCTCGCTCGTGGGCCAGATGGACGATGCGCTCCAGATCCTCGGCGGAGACGACGGAGCCGGCCGGGTTGGAGGGCGAGTTGAGGATGATGGCCTTGGTTTTGGGCGTGACGGCCTTCTCGATGGCGGCGGCCGTGATGCGAAAGTTCTCCGCCTCCCGGGTTTCGAGGTAGACCACCTTGCCGCCGGCATACTGGATGATGTCTTTGAAGCTGACCCAGTAGGGGACGGGCAGGACGACCTCGTCGCCGTGATCGACGAGGATTTGGATGGCGTTGAAGAGGGCCAGCTTGCCGCCGGTGGTGAAGATGGCCTCGTCGATCGAGTAGTCCGAGCCGAAGTCGGTTGCGTGGCGCTCGACGATGGCCTTGCGCACGTCGGGAATGCCGGGCACGACGGTATAACGCGAGAAGTTGGCGTCGATGGCGGCAATGGCCGCGTCCTTGATGGGTCGCGGGGTGTTGAAATGCGGCTCGCCGGCGCCGAAATCGACGAGATTGGCGCCCTGCGCGCGCAGCTTGGCGGCCTCGGCGGCCACGGCCATGGTGGCGGAAACTTCGATCCGGCCAATGCGGCCGGCAAAGACTTGGGGTGAAGAGCTCACGGTCGTCATCATATCTTCTATTTTTGCAGATTTTCGGGCTGGGACAAAATCGTCCGCAAGAATCTCAGGTCCTCGGCTGGTGTGCGCCTAGATGGATACCGATGCCTTGACGCGTAAGGCGCTACACGCTACAGTACAAGCATGATTCAGTCGTTCCGGCACGCGGGCCTGGAGAAGTATTACCTGACCGGGAGCAAGGCGGGCATCCAACCGGCGCACGCCACCAAGTTGCGCCGGCAGCTTACACTGCTGAACACGGCCAAGAACGCGAACCGCATGAATGTTCCCGGCTGGGATTTACATCCGCTCAAGGGAACGCTTGCCGACCATTGGTCGATCAAGGTCAACGGAAACTGGCGCATGACCTTCACGTTTGAGAATGAGAATGCAATCCTCGTGGACTATCAGGATTACCACTAGCTGGTGAGGAGCATAAGTATGGCGATGACGATGCACAACCCAGCCCATCCGGGCGAAATTCTCCGCGAATACCTTGGGACTGTGCAGGTTGGCGTGGCGGCAAAAAAGCTGCGCGTGGCGCGGTCCACTCTTTCGCGGCTGCTGAATGGACGGGCCTCGTTCACAGCGGCGATGGCGTTGCGGCTCTCCGATGCATTTGGAACCGAGCCAGGGATGTGGCTGGATTTGCAGCAGCAGTACGATCTGTGGCACGCCTCGCAGCGCAAGCGGCCCAAGGTGGAAAAGTTTTCTCGGGCGGCATAGTGCAATTCTTGCGTTAATCCTCTCCCCTAGCTTATTTGGACCATCCAAGCGCCCGCCCAATACGCGCACCACCTGCTGGACGCCGCTTCCAGACTACACTTTCGTCCTGAGCTGATTTGGCCTGTCGTTGCAGCGGGGCTTGCGGAAATAATGTCGAGCTATTGCGCCGGTGGGGCGTCTGTCTGGATAGCAGGGGCTTATGGCGTCGATTGCGGGAGGCAACTTGGTTTTGTTTTCCATGGAGCGCGCGCAGACGGAGGTTGACCTCGCGGCTCTAGTGGAAAGATACTCCCGGCTCCTTTTCCGCGTGGCTCACTCGGTTTTGCGCACTCGCGCCGAGGCTGAGGATGTGGTCCAGGATGTCTTTGTGCGCGTGATCGAGCGCCGCCGCTCACTGCTGGCGATCCGCGATATGCGCGTCTGGCTGATTCGCATTGCATGGAATCTCGCTCTGGACCGCAGACGGCGCATCCGGCCGGAACAGATGGATGAGAACTTCGCGGAGACACTGGCGGCGAGCGCTGTTTCAGCCGGCGAAAGGCTGGAGCAGGCGCAGCGCATGAGCGCCGTGCTACGCGAGATGGAGAGATTGCCCAAGACGGAGCGCCATGTGCTGCTGCTCTCCGCAATCGAGGAGCTGGGCACGGCGGAGATGGCGCAAGTTCTGGGCAGGAGCGAGTCCGCGGTTCGAGCACTGCTCTTTCGCGCGCGAACGCGGCTGCGCGAGCGGCTCGAAGCGCAAGGAGGCAAACGATGAAGAATCCAGAGGAAGCCATCGGCAAGGTGCTGGCCGGCTTGCGAGCGGCCGAAGCTTCACCGGGCATGGAGCGGCGCATTCTGGCCGCCGTCGAGAAGCGCGCGGCGCAGCGTCCGGCTGCAACTCCGCGCTGGGCGTGGAGCGTGGCGATGGCGGGCGTGGCCGCAGCCTCATTGTTCATTGCGATCACGGCTATCCATCGGCACGAGCATCCATTGACGCAGGCGCAGCAGCATATTCTTCCCGCGGAGCCGGCACGCGATGCGCAGCCAGCTACACTGCTTTCGCAGAAGCCGATCGAGTACATCAAAGCCGCAGCGCCACGGAGAACTGCAACCCGAATCCGCGCAGAGGAGGCAGTGCTTCTCAGCGATTTGCGCGCCCCCAGCCACCCTGCGCCGGAAGCGCCTCTGACCAATGAGGAAAAGCTGCTGTTGCGCGTGGTTCATAGCGGAGATCCGCAGTTGATAGCGATGTTGAACCCTGAGATTCGCGCCAAGCGAGAAGCGGAGAGCGAGGCGGAGTTTCAGAAGTTTGCCGAGCAATCCGGCAAAGAAGATCACGAATCAGATCAAATCACCGAATAAAAGGGAGGAAGAAGATGAAACGGACAATCGGAATCATTGGTGTCGCGCTGGTGCTGAGCTGCGGCGGCGCAAGAGTCTTTGCGCAGGCGGATGTAGTTACGCCCAAGGCAAGCGAAACGAAGGTCGAGGCAGCACCGACCACCTACCGGCTGATCTACACGCTCACGGAGATGGACGGCGGTAAGCGTCTCGGAACGCAGCACTTTGCCTTGACCATCAATCCGGGCAGAGAAGGACGGATCAGGCTTGGCAGCAAGGTTCCCATCGCAACGGAATCTTCCAATCCGGCAAGTCTGGCGCCAGCGCAGGTACAGTATACGGATGTTGGACTTTTTATCTTAGTGCGTTTAAAAGAATCCACTGCAGGCGTGCTGGCGGATTCGGATGTAGAGCAAACCGGCGTATCGGAGGAACAATCAACCGTTGGAAAGGGCGATCCGGTGATTCGGCAGGCAAATTTGACGAATACAGCCCTGCTGACACCAGGCAAGCCGGTAATGCTGGGATCTCTGGATGTGCCGGGCAGCACACGGCACCTGGATGTCGAGGTCGTTCTTGAGGTGGTGCGATAACTTTTTCGGCGTATTGCAGTAGCTGGCCGCGGAATCCCAGGCTGATCTTTTGAGGCCTGGGATTTACGCGTCAGCTCGGGCCTAACTGTCCAAGAGTTCACGGCGCGACATAGCCCGGAGTCGCGCCAATGTCGGGGGGCAGTGTCGCGCCGCGGCCGGGTTCGGCGGCGGGACCGTTATCCGCGTCCTGATAACCCTGAAAGTTATAGGTTCTGGATCCCGAGCCGGCGAGTTCGAAGGCCAGCCCGCGATAGGCCGTCAGGTCAGACAGGCTCGACTGCAACGGCGCGGTGAGCACATTCTGCCCGTTAAAGACGCTGCTCCCCGTATCACCCCATGTGCCGGCGGCGGGGTTGGTCAATGCGCAGGTAGAGCCGCCGCTGCAACTCACTGTCCAGTTGCCCCCGGCGACGGCGACAGCGCCCGTGTCGCCGGTTGAGCCGGCGGGTAGCAGGCGCAGATTGCTGACGGTGTAATTGAAGGAGTTGGCGGTCGGATCGAGGGTGAAAGTGATCGCCCACACCTGCGAAAGATCCATCGGCACCTGATTCTGGCTCCATGCGCCTTGCGCCATCTGCGAGAAATCCACTTCGACGCGGCGCGGGCCGGGCGATGGCGTCAGCGTGACGTAGGCAGTGTAATAGGCGTAGTCGGGAATGATGCTGGTGGGCTGCACCAGCGCCACTTCGATGGGAAACGGTTCGCCGAGCTGATTGTGCGCGGCGATTCCCGCCGACCAGTCCGCGCCGACCGCCGTGGCGCCTGGAACAAAATTGATTCCCTCATGCTGCACGTCGAGAAATGTATTGTTCTCGATGGTGTTGACGCCGGTGATGTTGGCGCCGTTCCAGAGAATCTGCTGCGCGAGATTGTCGTGGAGATAGAAGTCATGGCTCCCTGCATCGAGATAGATTGCCGCGCCCCAGCGGGCCTGGTTACCTTGCAGGATGTTGTAGGCGATCTCGGTCCCCTGGCCATCCACGCTCCAGGAATTCAAGTTTCCGCAATCCTCCATGACGAGGCAACTGCTCTCGACCAGGTTGTTGAGCACCTTTGAACTGCTTCCCATCGTGATGCCCGCCAGGGCGGTTCGCTGTATGGTGTTGTTCTGGATCACTTCCTGTGTGCCGTCCATGGAGACGATGCCCGCATCGTTGCTCCAGCTCAGTCCTGAATCCTGAATCGTCACCTGCTCGACGGTGTTGCCGGAACCGGCCAGATGAATGCTGGCGCGTCCAGCGAACTCAATCAGGCCGGCGTTGATCAGATTGCCTGAACCAGAGACGTCGATGCCGCCATAAAACTCAGGAGAAACGTTGTACCCATCGTAGGCGCGAATCCAATTGGGCGCATAAAGAAGAAAGTTCTTGACGGTGCAGGAGGCGCTGTTCTGCAGGTTGAACCATCCGCCGCGGGCTTGCAGACCGTTGACGATGATGTAGGATTGGCTGCTTAGATTCAGAACGGCGGGAGCGACGCCGGCCTCAATGCGGTCAGCCGGCGATGCGCCATCCTGCGTCCAGACGTAAAGCAACTGTGTGGCCGGATCCCAGAACCACTCACCCGGCGCATCCAGCAGATTGAGCTTGCCGTAGACAAAGAACTTGTTTCCTCGACGCGGGATCAACTCAGAGACGGCGTTGATCGGCGAATTCCACGAAAGCTCGCCGGTGGTCTGGTTGTCGGTGGCGATTTGGCGATCATAGCCCACCCAGGCCTGCCCGGCCATGATGCGAATCCACGCGCCGGTCAGGTCCACGGACGGCAGACCAGCCTTTGTAAGTGAAGTGGAGTTACCCGCGTCGGCGATCGAGTAAGTCATGCCGGCAAGGTCTTCAATAGCCGTATTCGGCCAGCGCGCCTCGTTCAGCAGATGGCCGTCGGAGAAGACCTGCATCGGCTGAGCGGGCCATGGCGCAGCGTAGATGGATCCAGTGGAGAGCGTCCAGGGGCCATTGACCGGCTGCGCGCCGATCAGCATTGGAGTTTCGCCGGGATAAGCCGCCAGGGTGATGGGCGCACTGGCGGAGCCGGAACGCGGCACGGTCACCGACTCGTGGTAGTTGCCCGCACGCAGGATGAGCGTGTCGCCAGCCAGGAGCTGATTCACCCCGTTCTGCACGGTGGCGAATGGCTGACTCTCGGTGCCCGGCGATGAGTCGCTACCCGTGGACGAGACGTAGTACGTCATTGGACTGTGCACGAAGGTCGCCGACACCTCATTCGAGTTGCCGCTTTCGCCGGCGGAGTTATAGGCGGAGACAACGTAGTAGTAAGTTGACCCGCTGCTCACAGAGGTGTCCGTGTAGGAGGCCGTAGAGGTGGAAGCCAGCAACGCGTACGGTCCTCCGGCTGTCTGGCCGCGCTTGACGTGGTACGCGGTGGCGTTCACGCTCGCGCTCCAACTGAGCGCAACCTGCGCATTGCCGGCCGAGGCCTTGAGAGACGCGGGCGCAACCGGAATCTGCGGCGTTCCGCCTGTATTGCCTGCCTGACCGCCTCCACCGCAGCCGAGGATGCCGAAGAGAACCAAAGTGCTGAAGAATCCAATCGACTTTCGCATGAACGCTCACATGGCCGGCTGAATTGCTGCCCGGCGCATGGCAACAATTATCCCGGCGCCCGGGCAATTTTCACGAAATTTGTGACGAAGGCGCACTGTGAGGGGACGAAGACGCCTGTGCGGGCATCGTTCGCCGTTAAAGCGTGCCAGTGGCGGAGCGTAGAAAGGATTCGCGATAGGTGTGACTGAGCTTCAGCGTGACGCCCTCCTTGAGGACAATCTCGTGCTCTCCGCGTCCGGCGGGATGCATCTGACAAATGGCGTCGAGGTTGACGATCGCGGAGCGCTGTATGCGCTGGAACTTGGCCGGATCCAGTTGCTTCTCCAACGTGTTGATGGTCTGCCGCAAAAGAAAAGACTGCGCGCCGACATGCAGAGCCACGTAGTTGCCTTGCGCTTCGATCCACGATATTTCGCTGGGGCGCACAAAGAAGGCCTTGTCGCCCGACTTGACCAGAATGCGCTTCAGAGGCTGAGGGCGGGCGCTCTGCTCGTTGAGAATCCGCAGCAACTCCTCATTCACAGCCTCGCGCTTCTGGAGGGCTATCTGATGCTTGGCGCGCGCCAGTGTCCGCTCGAATCGCTCGCGGTCGAAGGGCTTCAGCAGATAGTCGATGGCATGAACATCAAAAGCCTTCAGCGCAAACTGGTCGTAGGCGGTGACAAAGGCAATGTTGGGAATCGCTGCCGGCGCCAAGGCCCGCAAGACGCCAAAGCCATCCAGGTCCGGCATCTGTATGTCGAGAAAGACCAGATCGGGCGCGGCAGATTCGATCATCTCGATAGCGGTATAGCCGTCTCCGCACTCGCCGATTACTTCAATCTCGGCATCCTCGGCCAGAAAGCTGCGCAGCATGGCGCGAGCGAGCGGTTCATCGTCAACAATCAGCGTGCGGATGGGATGCGGATTCACGAATTGCGTCCCTCCTCTCCTTCCAAGATGCGAAATGGGAGTTCGACCCGAACGCGGAATCCGCCGCCGGAGAGGTTTTCCAATACCAGATGCTGCGCAACTCCATAAAGCTGGCTGAGGCGGGCGCGGGTGTTGGCCAAGCCGAGGCCAGAGGTCGCGGGAGCGTCGATCCGGTCTTCCAGAATCCCCGGACCGCTGTCCTGTACCATCAGCAGCAGACGCTCGTTGTCGCGTACGGCGCGCACGGCGATCTCTCCGCCGCAACCGTAGGGGGTAATGCCATGGCGCACTGCATTCTCCACGATCGGCTGCAAAATAAGTTGCGGCACCGCGGCGTCGAGAATCTCCGCCGCCGCATCCACGCTGAAGCGCAGGCGGCTACCGAAACGCATCTGCTCAATGGCGAGGTAGCGCTGCAGGAACTCGAATTCCTGACGGAGCGGAATCTCCTGCCGATCGAGATCGCGCAGCGTCATGCGGAGAAAGTCGCCCAGCAGCGCCGTCATCTTCTGAGCCGCTTCGCGGTCAGTCATCTGCAGAGCCGAGATGGAGTGCAGCGCGTTGAAGAGAAAGTGAGGGTGAAGCTGCATCTTGAGCGCGGTCAGATTCGCATTGGCCAATTGCGCCTGAAGTTGTGCGGCTCGCAACTGACCCTGCTGGAAGCTCCGATAGTAAAGGAAAGCGTAGGTGGCGGCGACGGTCATGGCGTAAGCCAGCACCGCCATCAGCAGGTCCTGCATATACCAGTAGTGCAAATAGGGCAGCGACGACCTGGCCACGATGATCGCCCAGCGCGGCTGCGTCGCCAGCGAGTAAGCCATCACGTAGGCGTAGGGATGGATGGCTCCCACGGCGAGAGCGACGAGGGAATGAATGCAGAGGTTGCGCATCCTGTGTCCCAGCGCCGCCGGCAGCCACTGCGCCAACGCGATGGCCAGGGGGACGATGGGCAGAAAAAGATACCAAAGCAGAAGTGCATGCCCAAAGGCCTCGCCCCAACTATGCTGGCCGTTGTCGACGCTGATGATCTGCACCGCGTTGATGGCGCCGAAGAAGGTGGCCGCCGCGAATGCGAAGAGAAAGATAGCCACGCGCGAGGGCGGCTTGGCCATCTCGACCGGCAGGGGCGCGCCTTTAACCTTCGGATCTGCAATGGATTCCATGCGGCGAGACCCTTTCCGTCGGCGATTTCGGTGAATCCATACTCTCGTCTACAGAACCTTGAGAAGGTTCGCGACCGAACCCGGATTGCTGCGCTCCAGATTATAGCAAGGCTCTCAGTACGCGAAGGTATAGCCGCCGGAATCGAAGACCTCCTTCAGCATCCGCGATCTGACGCAATTGGCGACGGAGGCGGGTGTGAGCCCTGGACCGGGCGGTGTACTCACCCCACCCTCAGGTACTGTCCGACCAGCGCAAAGTGAAATGCACTACGCCAACGATCCCAGCAGTCTGGTCAAGCACCAGACCAGGAAAAAGCCGGCAAGTCCGACCCACGGTATTGCGGCTCTGCGTCCGGACTCCCAAGCCTCGGGAAGCAGGTGAAAGATGGCGGTAAAGAGGAACGATCCGGCGGCGAGGCTGAGGAACACCATCAGCAGCGCCGGCGAGATAGAAAACAGATGGGCGGCAATCAATCCGCCGGCAATAGGAGCCAGGGAATCCAGGGCCAGGAATCCGTAATCCTTCCATTCCGGCCTTCCGCCGCCTGTTGACAACAGGACGGTATTCAATCCGTCGCAGCCATCATGCGCCACGACACCGAGGCCGACGATGAGGCCCATCCGCAAGGAGACGGTGGTGGCCGCAAAGATGGCGGTTCCATCGAGGATGCTGTGGATGACAAGAAGCGAGGCACTGACTCTTCCTGCCGTGCGGTCTTGTTTGCCGCGCAACGAGTAACGATCCGAGGCTTGCTGAAGGCTGAAAATCAACGCCGCTCCCAATGCGGCTATGGCAAAGACCTGGAAGCTCGTCCAGCCCCGCATTTTAGCGGCGGAGAATGCTGACGGAAGCAGATCCAGGCACGAAGCGCCAATCAGCACACCCGCTCCGAAGGCCATGAGCAAATGAATCCGGCGCCGCATGAGAACCGCACAATAGCCGCCGATCGAAGTGGAGACAGCAGCCATCGAAGTAAGAATAAGCGCGTTCAACTTTCACCCCCTGGCAGCACAACTCGATGTGCTGGTTGAAGAGCGGGCCGGACTCGAAGCGGCGACCGGCAATAAGAGCGGTTCCACAATTCACGTGCCCTTTTTTCATCGCGCAAGGTGGCATTTCCTTGAGGGAAATGCCACTGATAGGCAGTGGTTTCGGGGTACAGCAATTGTGGAACCGCTATACACAGCCCCGGCCATCGCCGCTGGTGGCGATGGGGCAGGGCTGCTCCCGCGCAGTGCGGGAGTTGACATATTGATAATGATACAGTATTATCGTTAGGACGGCAAGCCAGGCGGCCGTTTTCCCACGCGCAATCGACGACCGACAGCATTTGATGGAAGCGTTCGACACAGAGCTAACCATGGAAAAGCGGAATACACGGCAGAAGGCAGCGATTCGAGAGGCACTCACGGCGGCCGACCGGCCGCTGTCTGCGGAAGAGGCGCTGAAAGAAGCTCAGCATCGCCATCCGTCGCTGGGGATCGCGACGGTGTATCGAAATATTCAAACGCTGATTGAAGAAGGATGGCTGCGGCCTGTCGAAGTTCCGGGCGATTCCACGCGCTACGAGGTGGCAGGCAAGGGTCACCATCATCACTTCCAGTGCAATGAATGCGGGAAGCTCTACGAACTGGAGGGATGCATCGCACAGGTCAGGCCGAAACTGCCCAGAGGATTTCGCGCGACCGGCCACGAGTTCTTTGTGTACGGTCTTTGCGCGGTGTGCGTCCCCGACCGATCTCAAGCGCGGGCCTGATAGCGCCAAGAAGCGCCTAGAGCGGTTCTCCAGTTCACGTGGCGTTTCGAGTGCAGTGAAAGGTGGCTTTTTCTTAAGGAAAAAGCCACTCAGCAGCGGTGGTCTCCCTCTACAGCAACTGGAGAACCGCTGTAGCTGTTGTTGATCCGCGCGCGCAGACGCTGCGACTGCATGAAGAACATGACCGGGCGCGCAGCGCGCAGCTTGCCGAATTCAATCAGGAGCTTGGGGCAAGACTGGCCTCTCTCCAAACAGGTGCGATGGTTAGCTCGTCCCCATGCGGTCGCGCAGACGCTTGAGGACGTTGGGCGGGACGAGGCCGCTGACGTCGCCGCCAAAGCTGAAGACCTCTTTCAGCATGCGCGAACTGACAAAGGAGTAGCGGCCGGCGGGTTGCAGGAAGACGGTCTCTATCTCCGGGGCCAGGCGGCGGTTCATCAGAGCCATCTGGAACTCGTACTCGTAGTCGGAGATGGCGCGGATGCCGCGCAGCACGGCCGAGGCGCCCTGCTGGCGCGCAAACTCGACCATCAGCCCATGGAATGTGGCGATGGAGACGTTCTCCAGCGAGTTGGTGACCTCTTTGAGCATCTCCACCCGCTCTTCGACGGTGAAGAGAGGATCTTTCACCAGATTGCTGAGAATAGCGACGGTGAGGTGGTCGAAGAGCTTGGCCCCGCGCTGGATCAGGTCGATGTGGCCGTTGGTCGGCGGGTCGAAGGTGCCGGGATAGATGGCTTTTACGCTCATGCGGAATGCTCTATAAGGATTTTAGCAGCGCGGGCGGGGGGGCTGGAATCGAATGTTCGTCGCGCATTCGCAGCGCCCCTCCGGGGCGCAACATTTTTCTCTGTCTCGCATTCCCAGCATTCCGCTACGCTCCATGCTGGGCTATTATCCTTTTCCCCCTCCGGGGGAATGGAGCCACGCGAATCCCAGGTCCCAAAAGCGGGACCTAGGGCACCCGGCTATGAAGTCGTACCCTGACACAAAGCACCTACGGTGCGGCAGATGGCGCTTTCACGCTATACGGTTCTTGTTCTCGCAGGTCTCAGAGTCAAAACCTATGGTATTCATTCACTTTGGAATGGTCAGATTCTATTGGACTATCTGCCTGACACCCACTTCAATGAGTTTTACCGTCATACTTCTCAAGAAGATTCTGAGCCTTTTTCTTTATGTAATCTGGCACCTTGGTCTTCTCAGCAAGCGCCGCGAGTATTTCCGCTTCCTCCCGTGTCAGGTTGACGTGGCGCCCGAAAAGCTCTAAGAAGCGACTGAAGCTGTCGTAGAACCTAGTTGGGAACAGTAGGAGTGTAAGCACATGGATTATTGCCAACGAGAGCAAGAAAAATAGCCCAGCAACAAAAAATACGAATTGGGATGTTATAGGCCCGCTCACTTGCTCGGCTTGCCAGAACCCCACGCCCACGACGATAATTACCCACACGTAAAAAGCAACCCACGCAGCAATCCGTAAGTGACGCTTCTGATCGCTAACATTCGGAACAAACCTTGCATAGAATCGTTCCGCAATGCCCAAGATCGCTAAAACGCTTCCACATACGACCGGTACCCAAGAACTCATTGCATTAAACCTCTGCTGGGTTCCCCATGTGCGGAGTTTCGAACCTGGGATTCAACCGGTTAACGAAGATCAGCCCTTGCGGGGGCGGACGGCTTCCTTGGCTTCGGCGTGGCCGGAGGGTGGAACCTCAGGAACGTCGGCTTTGGTGCCGCCGATATTCAGCTTTTTGCGGACCTCTGCGTCCAGTTTTGCGAAGATGTCCTTGTTTTCCTTGAGAAAAGCGCGGGTGTTCTCGCGGCCCTGGCCGATGCGCTCGCCGGCGTAGCTGTACCAGGCGCCGGACTTCTCGACGATGTTGTTGGCCACGGCCAGGTCCAGCACGTCGCCCTCGCGGCTGATGCCCTCGCCGTAGAGGATGTCGAACTCGGCCTCGCGGAAGGGCGCGGCCACCTTGTTCTTGACGATCTTGACCTTGGTGCGGTTGCCGGTGACGGCCTCGCCTTCCTTGATGGCGGCGATGCGGCGGATGTCGACACGGACCGAGGAGTAGAACTTGAGCGCGCGGCCGCCGGTGGTGGTCTCCGGGTTGCCGAACATGACGCCGATCTTTTCGCGGATCTGGTTGATGAAGATCAGCGCGGTGCGCGACTTGGAGACTGTGCCGGTGAGCTTGCGCAGGGCCTGGGACATGAGGCGGGCCTGCAGGCCCATGTGGGACTCGCCCATCTCTCCGTCCAGCTCGGCCTGGGGCACCAGCGCGGCCACCGAATCCACCACCAGTACGTCGATGGCGCCGGTGCGGACCAGGGTTTCAGTGATCTCCAGAGCTTGTTCGCCGCTATCAGGCTGCGAAACCAGCAGGTTATCGATGTCCACACCCAGCTTGCGCGCGTAGGCAGGGTCCAGGGCGTGTTCGACGTCAACAAAGGCCGCCAGACCGCCCAGCTTCTGGGCCTCGGCGATGATTTGCAGCGTAATGGTTGTCTTGCCCGAGGATTCGGGGCCGAAGACCTCCGTCACGCGGCCGCGGGGAATTCCGCCCACGCCCAGGGCGGCGTCAAAACTGATGGAACCGGTGGAGATGACGGCAATGGGGAGGAGAGCCTCCCTGGAGCCGAGGCGCACAATCGAACCTTTGCCAAACTGTTTTTCGATCTGAGCGAGGGCTAGTTCTACGGCTTTGGCGCGGTCATCGGCGATGGCCATGGGGAGGGCTCCTTAAAGTGCTCACTTGATGCGGTTTCCGGTTTCCACACAGGAAATGCGCGGCGAGCTGAAATGGATTTCGATGGGATTGTAGCAGGGCTGGACGGAGATGCGATAGGAAAAAATAGCGAAGAAACGGAAAAGTATTGCACCAAGCTGACCGATCCCGCCTACTGCATCAATAATCACAAATTGCATCAATTTGTTGTGTTGATGTAGAATGAGGATATGAGAACCACGATCACACTGAACGGCGAAACCCATACCTTTGCCTGTTATTACGCCCATGCGCGTGGACTCACGCTCAGCGCGGCCATCGACGAGCTGATCCGCAAGGCTCAGGCACCGGCGTCCAAGCCGGAGATTTGCTTTTCTCCCGTTAGCGGCTTACCCATGTTTCCTCCTTCCGGGACCGGCAGGGTGATTACAGACGAAATGGTGAAAAAACTTGAGGAGGAGGAGTTTGACCCGCAATTATTTACTTGATCTGAACGTCTTGATCGCGCTGGTGGACTCCGGCCACCAGCATTACCAGAAGGCGCAGGACTGGTTCATCTCTTCCGGTAAAGACCACGTAGGCCTTTGCCCACTCACTGAAGCTGGATTCCTGCGCATCACAACGAATCCCGCCTACCGGCCGGCGCCGCACACGATAGAAGAAGCAATCGCTATCCTGCAGGTTCTCAAGGGACATCCGCGCTTTGGGTTTTGGGAGATAAAAGAAAGCTGGGTTGATTTGACCGCACGTTTCGCCCTGCGCATCAGCGGGCATCGGCAGGTGACCGACGCCTATCTGCTGGGGCTGGCGATCAAGGCGGGCGGCGTGCTGGTCACCTTCGACAAGAGCATCCTGTATATGGCGGGCGCGGAGTTCCGCCAGAACGTTCTAGTGCTGGAGTAAAGAGAAGCGCGTTTCAGACGGTGTAGGCGCCGATGCGGGTTTCGCGGGTGGTGAGGGCGTCGCAGGAGCGGTCGAGGGCTTCGTAGGCGGCGTCGTGGTCCTTGCGGAAGGCGCGGAAGTCGTCCTCGCTGGCCCAGCGGTCGATGGTGAGGTATGCGCCGGGGATGTAGGCGTCGCGCAAGAGCTCTGTTCCCAGATAGTTGGGAGAGGCGTGGAAGAGCTGGGCCCAGGCGCCCTGGGGACCGTAGGCGGCCTCAAAAGCGGCGATTTTCTCCTCGGCAATCTCGAACTGCCAGACAACGACGAACATCTGCGGCTCCGGTTCTGTCTTTATGGTAACGCAGGGAACAGTGGTCAGTGAACAGTGGACAGTGGACAGGGAAAAGTCGGCCTGGGGGGCGACAAAAGTGTCGGCCTGGAGGCCGACAAAGACCCCGATTTCCTACCAATTCGAGAGAAAGTCGGCCTGGGGATGGACAGAACAATGCAAAAGGGACGCCTGGAAGTCGGCAAAAGAGAGCAAAAGTCGGGAAAATAAGGTGCTTTTAGGCGTTTTTTGCGCCCTTTTTGCGCACTTTTGGCGCACTTTTGGCAGCGAATTTGTACACATTTCGTGTACGCATTGCAGTTTTGGAGGGACCTCGGATCGGTGAATGCGGGGGCGTTTCAGGGGCTAATCCGACAGGGCCTGGATTTGGTGCGGCGGCCAACTAAGTGGATGAGCGCATTGACCTGTTGCGCCGGATAGGAGATCAAGAGCCCCGGTGGAACGGCAGACCCACTATGAGATCTCTGACATTAGGTCTTGAAAGTATTGCTCATCCCAAGCACGTACTGCGTTGAGACAGGAGTTCACAACTGACTTACACTCGCTTAGATCTGGAATCGTCAGGGACCTCATCAGTGTAGTTTGATGTGAATAGTCGTTGATGAACTTCCAGACACGCTCGCGCTCTATTGGGTCGGAGAAGAACTGGGGCATCTTTTGTTTAAGACCTTGAGGTTTTGGGATCATGATGCCTCCGAAGGCCTCCATAAATCGCCGCGTCACATTGGGCAGCGTGAATAGCGTGTCTAAGTTGTCGGAATCGTCGGACGCGAAACGGTATAGTTCCCCAAAGAGGTAATGATACTCGGAGTGAAAGCGCATCAGTTCCTTCCGGACATTCTCGATCTTCGATTTTCTATCATCTGTTCTTCTTATTATAAAGAAACGCCAATCACTCCATTCCGGGAATTTTTCCATCTGCTTAGGTTTGGAGTCTTCCTTGGCCCATTCCTTTACTAGGTTAAATAGCTCGAAGCTGTGGGTCATAAGGAAAAGCTGCTTACATCCGCCAACCTGAATCTTGATCAGAGCGTATGTATTGAAAAGGTGATTTGCGTCCAGACTCGAAATTGGGTCATCAATTACCACAATAATGTCGGCTAGGGCATTTTTCCCGTCTTGAACGCGAGTGATGTAATAGGCAAATGCAATTGCCGTCTTCTCGCCCTCACTCAGATTTTTCGCGATGGCTCCGTCTCGCGAAATCTGAAACTGCTTGTCTCCGGACACCTGAATCTTGATGTCGTCTTTTCCGAAATACGCCTTGAGCAATTCGTTGATCCGCTCAGCACCAGCAGTCGCCTCAGATAGCTGTGTTTCAAGCGCGAGAATCTCAGCATTCAGAGTCGTGAGTTCCCCATCAGCTTTCTCAATCTGAGATTGAATCTCTTCGTTTTCAATCTGGCTGGTAGCATAGTTTTGCTCAATTACGAAGGTAGCAGCCGCATGCATTTCAAGTTTGTAGAGGGCAGCTTGCCGAATCCGTTCAAATTCGGCGGTCCGTTCGTTGTGCTGGCTGATGAGTTCATTGATCTTTTTCAGATGTTCTTTGATCTTCTCTTTCGGGTCTATGACTTCTGGACATTCCAGGTCGGTAAAGGCCTTTAGTCGCTTTGCATCGACCGCATCAGCAAGCTTCTTCAATGCGAATTGTCGCTCCTCCTCAAGCCGCTTGACCTCACGTCCTTCAGTTGCAAATAATGCTGCCTGCTCTGGATAAAACTCCGCCGCATGTGGCAAATTGATTTGCTCATTCCTTGCCTCCGCAATGTCGCTGCTCAGTTTCGACAACTCCCCCATCAACAGGTCATATTCTTCGGAGAAGTGTTGTTTCAATGTGTCGAGCAGGCCCGGTGGAAGAGGTTGTCCACAAAAAAGGCAGGTTTCAATCTTCTCGTGGAGCGGCCGTCCACTATCTACCCATCGCTCAGCAACAGGATTATTCACCAAACGCTGGATTCGCTGGCTTGCAACGCATTTCGAAAGGGCTTGCGACGCTCGCGCCTTGAGTGTATCTAACGATCCGATCGTGAGGACTACTTCATTCAGAGCATCTTTTTTCTCTTTCGAGAGAAATTGCGAACTGTATCTTGAAACGGATTCATCATCTAGCAAATCCTTTTCCGGAGCATCCATGCATGCTAGGACCTTCGGCTCGAAGCGAGTTTTATCGTAATTCGGAACACCCAATGGGTTCTTAATTGCGTCACGGGCCTTCGCGGACAGAGCCTTTTCTAAGAACATTTCGGTCTGCTTTAGCTTCTTTTCTGCGTCCTCCTTTGACTGCCTAATTTCCTTGTGACGCCTATTCTTTTCTTCTAAGTCGCTCTTTTTTGCGATGTCTTCTGCGCCCAAGACCAGAATTGGAGCGGCGCTACCCTCATCGAACTTCAGATTCTCTCGAACGAAGTCACTGTTGAAGACACGAATCTCTAACAAACCGGCAGGGCCACCCAGAGAGTAGGTCGAGTTATCTACACAAACAAGTTGTCCTTCGGCTGATGGAAAGTCTGGGTGCAACACCTTGTTCTCGAAGCATCTAAAGACGCGGGAGAGCATCGTCTTACCAGAGTAATTCCAGCCGTAAAAGACATTAAAGCGCTTGAATTCGCACAATTCGGCTGGCCAGTCGAAGTCTACAAACGAACCAAATGATCTTATCCGACGAATCTTTCCAATCATGGAGTGTACCTGCGGCCCTATAGATGCTCTGCGCGGGTCTAGATCAACAATTCTACGACATGAGCCAGATTCTGTTGATGCAAAATCTCAAATGCGCTTATCGCGGAGCAGATTTGTCCCTGCAAGTCGGCATATCGGAAGGGTTCGGCTGGTGACGAGGGCCTGAGCGCGGATTCTGCCGGGGTTAGGCAGGCTGCGGAAAACGGACGGCTTTTCAGAGCAATGCACGAAAAACGTCCCTCCGGGGCTAAAGCCCACGTTCCTTTGTTGGCTCTTTCCGGGGGCTGAAGCCTCCGGCTCCCTCCGGTGCGACGTTAATTCGCAGGCTAAAAAGCCGGCCTGCAGAACGCGCCCTTTCAAAGCTACGAGAAGCACCCGCAGGTCCCCTTCGACGTTGCTCAGGGCAGGCTTTCGACTCCCCATTCGCTGCGCTCAGGGTCGCTCAGGATGACAGAAACATTGGAGATTCGTGGTATCCCAGGTCCGAAAATCCGGACCTGGGGCACCCGGCGAACGCGGCGTCGGTTCGTGGTTTCCCACCCATTCCGCACAGAACGCGGAATGGATGGGGCACCCGGCCACAAGCCAAGTCGTTATGGATGAATGCGTTGGGCTGCTGGCAACGAGGGGAGGACAGATCGACTCGCCTCGTTCGTTTTGCGTGGTATCCCAGGTCCGAAAATCCGGACCTGGGGCATCCTCGGATCGTGGCTGAGCGAGGTCTCTGAGATACAGGCCACCCGCCAAGTCGTTATGGATGAATGCGTTGGGCTGCTGGCGACCTGAGTTGCTTCTCCATTGCAGCCTTAAAGCGCTATCTGATTCTGTTGGCGAAAAGAAAGGCTTGACAAATAAAGAATGACGTGTCATTCATATTTTATGAGACGTCTTCTGTGTTCCGTGCTGGCTTCTTTACTCGCGCTGTTGGCCTACTTCGCCGGTCTGCCCTGGGCGGCTCTGCGGCTCGACCACCGGTTTGGCCTCGTGTGGCGGCTGCCCTTTTGGATTGAACCGGCCGCCGCGCTCCTGATTCTGGCAAGTGTTGCGCTGGCCGCCTGGTTCTTCTGGGCGCATGCGTTCCGTGACGATGGCAGGCCAAATCCCTTGACACCGCGGGAGCAGCAGGTCGAATCCGGCCTGTTTCGCCGCTGGCGGAATCCGCTGATGCTGGCCGGATGGCTATGCGGCGCCGGACTGGCCTGCCTGCTGCGCTCCCCAAGCCTCCTCGGCATGGCCGGCATGGTTGCGGTAGCCGGCACGTTCATCGTTCGCCGCGTGGAAGAGCCCGGAGCCGCGGCCCGCTTCGGGGGCGCAGGGATGCGCACCATCGCGCGCACTCCGCGCTGGATCGTAGTCCTGCTGGCAGCGGCGGCGACGGCGGCAGCACTGCCCACCGTCAGCGTCGATCGACCTGCACCGGCTAGAGCCGCCAGGCCCGCAATTCTGGTCCATATCCGCTGCAAGCCGGGCACCGCTTCTCTTTGGCGGGCCTCGTTCGACCAGTACGTCAAGCCCGCGATCGATGCGGCGATCGCTCGCGGCGATTCGATCACCGATTTCGAAATCATCGAGTCCGCGCTGCCCTCGCAGCCATTCGACTTTATCCTGCTGTACACCGGGAAGAGCTTTGCCGAGTTCGATCAGCCCGGCTTCTTCCATCATTACGCGGAGCTATTCCAGCGCGAGGGCTCGCCGCAGGCGCTGAATGCCCTGAAAGAGATGAGCTCCTACGAGGATCAGGTGACCGTGACGCCAATCTACCTCGCCGATCAACCGGCAGGGGCCGCAGTCAACAGGCCCGCGATTCTGGTGGAGATCCGCTGCAAGTCCGGCACCGCTCTCCTGTGGCGGGCTTCTTTCGACCGGAACATCAGGCCCGCGATCGATGAAGTGATTGCCCGCGGCGATTCATTCACCGATTTCGAAATCATGGAGCCCGCGCTACCCGGGCAATCGTTCAATTTCATCCTGTTGTACAGCGGTAAGAGCTTCGCCGGGCTTGATAAGCCCAGCCCTTTTCCGCATTACGTGACGATGTTCGAGCGCGAGGGCACGCTGCGGGGGCTGGGCGCTCTGAAAGAGATGACCCGCGACGAGGACCAGGCCAGCGTGACTCTGGTCCACTTGAACGGGACGAGGTGATGCCATGCGTATCTTAGTGACTGGAGCGGGCGGCTTCATCGGCCGCTCGGTGGTGAGCAAAGCGCGGAAGCGCGGCTGGGAGGTGACGGGCGTTGCCCGGCGGCCGTGTGCAGAGGCTGGGCGGATCGCGGATCTTCGCCTGCCAATCGAAGGCTGGCCGGCGCCCGATGCCGTGATTCACCTGGCGGGAGCCTTCGCCGGCTGCGGCTATCGGGAGTTGGCCGAGAGCGACTTGAAGATGGCCGCCAATCTGCTCGATTGGGGACGGCGGCAGGGCGTGCGCCGGTGGGTCTTCTCGAGCGCAGCCGAGGTCTACGGCGACATTGCCGGCGAGGCCGACGAGAGCTGGCCGTGCCGTCCAGCCATCCCGTTCGGAGAAGTGAAATTGGAGATTGAGAGAATGTTCCAGACTGCCGGGTTGCCTGAACTGACCATCTGCCGCCTGGGCGAGGTCTATGGCTCGCATAGCCGGATCCTGAGCGGACTGGGCGGGAGGCTGCGCCGGGGCTTTTGTCCCTGGCCGGGAGACGGCAACGTGAAAATCAGCTTTGTGCATGTGGAGGACGCGGCCGAGGCCCTGCTGCTGGCCGCGGAACGCCGAGCGCAAGAGCCGCGCGCCTATAACGTGGGCGACGGCGAACCGGCTACGTGGCGACAGTTCATGGATTCGATGGCGGAGATGCTGCACGCACGGCGCGCGGTTTACCTTCCTCTGCCGGTGGCGCGGTGCTACGCGGCCTGCGCCTCGTTGGTGGACGGAAACATTACGCCACACGTGCTCCGGCTGTTGACCACGCCGAAGGTGCTCTCGAGCGAGCGCGCCCGCGCGGAACTGGGGTTCGTGCCGCGCTATCACTCCATTCACGTGGGCCTCAAGGAGGCGCTCAGTGACCCACTATAAAACCAGCAAGAAGATGGCGAAGCGCAAGCAAGAGCGCCGGCGCCGATTCCTCGACACGGCGATCGCGTTGTTTGGACGGCTCGGCTACCATGCGGTAACCGTGCCCATGATGGTCGCGGAAGCAGAGAGTTCCACGGGCGCGTTTTACCTGTACTTCCGCAACAAGGAGGACGTTTACGCCGAAGCTCTGCGCGAGATTGGCGCGCGTCTGGCCACGGCGCTCACGACGGCCATTGCACGCCAAACTGAGGTTGCCGCACAAATGGGCCAGGCCGTTGAGAGCTTCGTCGGCTGGCTGGCCGAAAACCCGCTGGAGACCCGCATGTTGATGGAGGCGGCGACGCTGGGTGGGCTTCCCGAGAAGATACGCCGGGAGGTGATCGAAAGCCACGTGCGCTCGGTCGCGATAGCGTTAGAGAGGGCAGCGCCCTCAATCGACGCCCGCGATCGTGGCTTGATAGCCTCCTGCTGGACCGGCGCCGCAATCGAGGCGGCTGCGGCATGGTTGCGCATGGAGCAAGCCGAGCGCCCCGACGCAGCGCACCTGGCTAACATCGTCAAGAGTTTCAACTTGCGCGGAGCCGGCCTGGCCGCCGATCAGGATTGAGACACGGCATGAGGCAGTAGATAGAAATATCCCACCCTAGATCACCCCAACGACGAAGACCTGTCCCTTCACTCCAGCAAGCAAAGATCGCTTGCTGAGGACCCCGAATCGTTGGGGACCCCGATGCCGCAAGAACAAAGGCGCGGCTAGGATGGGGCACCCCACATCCCGGGTTGGGATTCTTTGTTTCCCAGGTCCCAAAGGCGGGACCTGGGGCACCCGCTATTCTTCCCGCAGCAGGAGCAGGGGATCGACGGACAGGGCGCGGCGGGCCGGAATCCACGCCGCGATGAGGCCCAGCAGCAGCATGGTCACGCTCACACCGGCCAGCACCAGCGGATCTTTGGGCGTGGCCTGGTAGACGATGTAGGACAGCACGCGCGTGGCAAGCACTCCCAGCAGCAGGCCCGCCGCCGAGCCGATGGCCAGCAGGCGAAAAGCGCGTCCCAGGGAAGCGCGCAGGACTTGGCCCCGGCCCGCGCCCAGCGCCACGCGGATGCCCAGTTCGCGCAGCCGCTTGCTCACTACGTAGGAAGCCATGCCGAAGACGCCCGTTACCGCCAGCATGGCGCCCAGCAATCCCAGGATGCCCAGCGCCACCGTAGCCACGCGCGCCGCGAAGAGCGCGGAATCCATCTCCGCCGTCCACGTCCGTATGTCGATGGGCAGACTGGAATCGAGCCCGTGCAGCGTTCTATCGAGAGCCCCCGCAATCTCCTGCGGAGCGCGCCCGGAGCGCACGACCAGCCAGGTGCCGCTGGCCTGGTGCTGCTGGAAGGAAAAGAACATGGCGGGCTGCTGATCCTCAGTCATGGTGCGGTATTTTCCGTCCTCCACCACGCCCACCACTTCCGCCCGCGCTCCGCCCCAGTACTTGAAATGCCCGCCGAGCGCTTTGTCCACCGAACCAAAAACCTTGAGCGCAAAGCGCCGGTTCACCAGAGCGACCACCGGCGCCTTGCCGTCGTCGCGCAGGGTCAGATCCCGGCCCGCCAGCAGCCTGGTGCCCGCAGCTTCGAGATAGCCCGGCGATATGTTGTAGTCCATGGCGTCAGCGGCGGCGGTGGTGGGGCGAAAATCATTTGTGCTGTCGGTAAAAACGTCGGAGTCGCTTCCGCCGAGGCTCAAGGGAAGCTGGCTGACATAGCCCACGCTCTCCACGCCGGGAATAGCCGCCGCGGCATCGAGCATGCGGCGCTGCATCTGCAACACGCCGTCGCCGGAGTAGCCTGACATGTGCAGATCGCACTCCACGAGCATGGCGTTTTGCGGTTGGAATCCATAATTGCTGCGCAGCGAACGCGCGAGGCCGCGCACAGCCACCAGCGAAGAGGTTACCAGGACCGCGCAGATGGCAATCTGAGTCACCAGCAGCACGTCGCGGAGGGTGAAGCGCCTCATGCCCGCCATGCCGCTGCCGCCCGTGCGGATCACCTGCCAGGGATCGGCGCGCAGGACCTGGCGAACGGGGACCATTCCGAAGAGCAATCCGCTGACCAGGGCCAGCGCCAGCGCCACCAGATAGGTGCGCAGGTCAGGATTCACCGGCACATTGATGGGAATATTCGGAAAGGGCTGCCACGCGCTCAGACCTTGCAGGATGGCCACGCCGCCGGCCAGGCCGATCGCGCCTCCGGCGAGCGAAACCAGCACCGCCTCGGTGAGCAGTTGCCGCAGGATCAGGCCGCGCCGCGAGCCCAGCGCCAGCCGCAGGGCTATCTCTTTGGCGCGGTCCGCCGCGCGCGCCGCAAACAAGCTACCCAGATTGGCGCAGGCCGCCAGCAGAATCAGCCCGGCGAGCAGCATGAGGCCGGCCATGAACGCCCGCGCCGGCCCGCCCAGCATGTCGCCGATCAGACCGGGACGAGCCAGGGAAAATGTAATTTCCTCGTCGTCCGAGGGATAGGTTTTCGCCAGCCACGACCCGAGAGTATTCAGGTCCGCCGCCGCTTCCGCCGCTGTCACCCCAGGCTTCAAACGCCCCACTACCATCGGAGAGTGATTGCCGCGATATTGAAGCTGGTTCTGGCCCTCCACGATGGGTTGCTCGACGAGCGGAATCCAGAGCGCCGGTGCAATGAACAGCTCAGTGCCGCGAAACTCCTGCGGCGCAACTCCCACGATGGTGAAGGGGTGCTTGTTGATCTCCACCGTCCGCCCCACGATATTTGCGTCGCCATGAAAATAGCTATGCCAGTAGGCATAGCTCAGCACTACGTAGGGAGCGCTATTGATGCCCTTATCGTCCGAAGCATGGAAAAACCGCCCCAAGTACGGCTGAATTCCCAGCGCGTCGAAGTAGTTCCCGCTGGTCAGATAGGGCCATGCAGTGGAGGGATTCCCGCCGGTATCCACGCCCACCGGACCAATGATGTCGTACGCCGCCAGGCTCTCGAAGCTCCGGTTCCGGTCGCGCAGATCCACGTAGTCCAGGTACGACTGCGATGGATATCGGAAGCGCTGCACGGTGTAGAGGTTCTGCGCCTGGGGCACGTTCACCGGCCGCAGCACCAGAGCATTCAGAACGCTGAAGACCACGGCATTTGCGCCAATTCCCAGCGCCAGGGTGGCAATTGCCGTCAGCGTAAAACCGGGCGATTTGCCCAACTTCCGGAGTGCGAGTTTCAGATCGCTGAACATGAGGATGGTCAATGCCGGTCTCCTGATCATGATGGGTCCGCATGGAGGAATGAGCAATTCGAGAGCCAAAGTGAAGGCCATGCAACTTCATGAGAACAAAACGCTTGCGGGTTATTGTCGATGCCTGGGAAGCGAATCGGATGTCCGGTTTCACGGAAGGGTGTTCGATAGTGAACACTCACGATAGCGATAGCGGTCCGCTGGAAATCCGCCGGCATGGCCGTCGAAGCCTCCAATTGTCTTCTTGTACGCGAGTTGGGGGCACGGAGTTCCCGTATGCGGCGCCCGGCGCAGACAGTCTAAACAAGGAAGAGGCTGTCGGGACGGAGGAACGCGCGTACGGCCAAAAAACCGGCATATCGGAAGTTTCGAGATGAGAGGATTTGAGCGCGGATTCTGCCGGGGCCGTGAATTTTCAAAGCGGCGAAGAGCAAACGCAGGTCCCCTTCGGCAAGCTCAGGGCAGGCTTTCGACTCCCCATTCGCTACGCTCAGGGTCGCTCAGGATGACAGCAGCGAAGTGGGGCACCCGCTCTAACGCTGGAGGAGGTCGATGGGTTGGTTGAAGTCGGTGACGCGGATGTGGGCGGCGAGGGATGGGTGCTGGCGCTGGAGGGCGAGGAACATTTCCCAGGCGACGCGGCGGTAGCTGAAGTGGCCGGCGGGGGCGGAGCGGAGTTCGGCGATGTATTGGGCTTCGGCGAAGTCCATTTTGAAGAGGCTGCGGATGCGGGTGGCGAGAGGGAGCAGGTAGAGGGCGGATTGGGCGGCTTCAGGGGCAGCGCTCAAGGCGATTTGGGCGCTGGTGCGGTGGGCGGCGTCGATGGCGGATTGGTAGTCGGCGAGGACGCCGGCTTCGGCGAGGAGGTTGACGGAGCCGGAGCCGTCGCTGGGCGGCAGGTCGCCGTTGGTGGGGGTTTCATAGCCGTGGAGAGCGGTGAAGGGCTGGATGATCTGGGTGCAGCGGCGATGGCGGTGCATGTCGCGGAAACCGCCGATGTCCATGAGGATGTCAAAGCGGAGGGCGGCTCCGGCGTGGAAGGCGCGGAGGGCTTCGTCGTGGGGGCCGCGATGGCGGAGGCCGAGCGAGATGATTTCAGCGACGCGAGAGGCGGGAAGCGCGGAGACCAGGTCACGAATCTGGCGGTAGGGGTGGTGGCTGGCGGAGTAAAGGAGCGTGGCGGCCAGCTCGACTTCAAGGGTTTCAGTGCGTTCGACGAGGTCGACCACCGCGTGGGGCAGAGTTTCAGAGGGGATTTGCGCCAGAATCTCGGCGGCAGCCTGGGTGAGTTCGGCGCGGGTCTGGATGGCGTACTGGTTGGGTTCGGCGTGCTTGACCAGGGTGGGGGCGGTGCGGACTTCGCGGGTGAGGAGCTGGGCGGCTTCAGCGGCGAGGTCTGGATTGGCGACGGCGAGCTTTTCGACGAAGGCGGCTGCGGAGTGGGCGTTGACGTTCCAGGCAGGGCCGGTGGCGGCCTGGCGTAGTTTGAGGCCCAGGTCGCGGAGCTCGGCGGCGGGATGGGAGAGCAGACGGGAGATCTGGGTTTCAAGGGTGCGGGCGTTGACGATCTGGCCGAGGGAGGTGTTGGTGGCCAGAGGGAGCAGGTAGCGGGCGACATCGAAGGCGCGGGCTTTCAGGGTGCGCTCGTAAGCTTCGGGCTTGAGGGCTGCGGGACAGGGGACGCGGCGGCGCAGGGCTTCAAGGACCTGGGCTGTGGTGCGCTGGTAGGCAGCGAAAAGGTTGTCGATGGTCCGCGTGTAGAGCTGGGCGGAGGCGGCGGCAATTCCGGGGTCGGGGCCGAAATCGGGGAAAAACCAGCCGGATTTGAGGAAGTTCTGGTAGCGGGTGGAGCGCTCCTGTCCGTCCCAGCGCTGCTCGTCGACCAGGACGATGGCGGCGAGGAGCGAGAGGCGCTCGATGGCGAAGGCGATGTGGGCCAGGTCGGCGATGGAGCGGTGGCCGTATTGGAAGTAGAAGGTGGAGAGGAACTGCTCGGCGCGCTGGGCGCTGATTTCGGTGAGGGACTCGCGCATGGAGAGGGCGGAGCGGGAGTATTTGGCCATGGCGTAGGCCAGGACCTCGGGGTC
>Ga0187852_1001013_pt1 | contig 28013 bp, 19 predicted proteins | sample June2016WEW_6_40_FD_134511 | JGI IMG/M metagenome (GOLD analysis project Ga0187852, IMG submission 134511) | Peatland microbial communities from SPRUCE experiment site at the Marcell Experimental Forest, Minnesota, USA - June2016WEW_6_40 | ecosystem: Environmental > Terrestrial > Soil > Wetlands...
ACTGATTGGCGAAGGGGAGGGGGGAGGGGGTCTACTATTTACATCAAAATTCCATTGTAAATATGGGTTCAAAGACGGGGGAGGGGTCTAGTATTTGTGGTCAAATTCCATCACAAATATGAAGCATGTTGAACCATCCACTGCCCTATAGGGGTCCCTGTTATTAGTGACAAGAACCAACCCAAAAAGCGCCTCAACGCAAAAGGCGGCGAAACCCAGTTTCCTCCTCAAAACGCCTTTTCGCCTTTCGGATGCGTTGTTGGGAAAACTATATTATTGGTCTGTACATAGTTTGCTGTCACTTGGAAAAGGGCGATTTGAACTTTGAAGATTACCCTAGTTAACCCTCCTTACCCGCCGCACGTGCATTCGCACCCGCCGTTCATACCGCTGGGACTAGCGTACCTGGGCGCCGTCGCTGAACAGGCAGGACACGAAGTCACCGTAGTCGACTGCCAAGCCGAACACCTCACCTACGACCTTTTCAGGCAACGCATCAGCCAGCAGAAACCAGACGTCGTCGGCGTAACCGCCACCACGCTGCTGTACAAGTCAGCGATGCAGCTCATCGACATAGCCAGGCAGGAACAGCCGCAAGCCGTAACCATGCTCGGCGGAAGCCACGGAACATTCTGGGACGAAAACGCCCTCAAAGAGTACCCCTCACTTGACATGGTCGTCAGGCGAGAAGGAGAATTAACCTTTATCGAGCTGCTAAGCAAACTGCAAAGCGGCGGCAACCTCTCAGACGTCCTCGGCGTGACCTTCAGAGCCAAAGACGGCACAATAATCCGCACCGAAGACAGACCATTCATGGAGGACTTGGATTCGCTGCCTTTCCCCGCTCATCACCTGCTCCCGCTTGACTCACTCAAAAGAATGGGCAAAATCCTGTTCCCACTCATCACAAGCCGCGGCTGCGTCTACTGGTGCGACTTCTGCAGCACGGTACGCATGTTCGGCAGAGGCTACCGTTTCAGAAGCCCCAAAAACGTCGTCGACGAAATGCAGCTAGTCCACGACAAGTACGGCGTAGACCAAGTCACCTTCTACGACGACGCCTTCTCAGTTAACCGCGACCGAGTCCTCAAAATCTGCGAGGAACTCCACGCCCGAAAACTCGACATGACGTGGGACTGCGGCACACGCGTCGACATGGTTGACCGAGAAATGCTCAAAACCATGCATGAAGCAGGCTGCATAGCTGTTTGGATGGGCGTCGAGTCAGGTTCCGAAGTGATTTTGGGTAAGATGAACAAGAAAATCAAGCTTGACCAAACACGCACAGCATTTAAGACAGCAACTGAAGTTGGGTTAATGACGATTGGGAACGTTGTGTTGGGTTTCCCAGGCGAAACGGAGCAGACAGCAAAAGAAACGATTCGCTTTGTTAAGGAACTTAAACTCGATGACGTCGGCTTCTACGTTGCTACGCCTTACCCAGGAACGCCCATGTACGAGCAAGTTAAGAAGAACGGTTGGCTACGGGTCACAGACTTCGACAAATACGACACGGCGGGACCAACCTTTGAAACCCCGTGGCTGACCATGGAGAAACTCTCGGAAATCCGCTACAAAGCCTACCAGCAATTCTACCTGCGCCCAGGATACGTTCTTCACATGATGCGCAGGGGCGGAACATACGGGAAGTCAGCGGTGAAAACTTCAGGCGCTTACCTGCTCAGAGCTCTGCACATCAGGCTCTCGTAGCATTCTCGCCAACGCGACAGCCGCAAAAACCAGCACCACAGCGCTAAGCGAAACCGTTATCGAAGTAAAATTGATGCCTATGGGCGAAAGACCCAGAAACAAACCTATCAAACCATCTAAACCAAAACTCAACGCCACCGACAACACAAGCTGCTCGACAGAATCAAGCCTGTTCTTGCCCGTAAACAAAGCATTAATCAAACAGTAACCGGGAAGAAAAACGACAAAGACAAAACCGAAAACATAACGCAAAACCGCAAAAAACGAGTTGCCGGGAATAAAGTAAGTCACAGCTAACGTTAGAACCGTGAAGGCAACGATAATTTCAAACCATCTAAGAGGCTTCAGATTTTCCGCGCTTCAAAACTTTAACAATAAAAAATAAGGAAAGGGGTTTTTACATGAACATCTTGTAGATCGGGTGAGTCTCGTCTATTGGTCTCGTTCCAAGGTCGCCTGCGGCTGAAGCAATATACGTGTCAGTTACTGCAACGGCTGGGAAAATCCATTCTGCCTGCTCTGCGGGTCCAATCATTAGCCAGTTTGCGCCTGCTGTCTGCATTATCGAGTTGGTTGAGGTTCTGCATCCGGGGCGAAATTCTTTAGCAACGTTAGCTTTAACCCAACCCATGGTTGTGACAACGTTTCCGCTGCCCAAGCCTACTGGGTGACCATACTTCTCTTTCATGATCGGTATAGTTCTAACGGCAGTGCCCATGTCTGGAGCGAACGCGGGAATAGCTGTGTCAATCAAAGGCTTCGTGATTCCACCTTTTTCTGCCAACGCTAATGCTTCCTGGATAACCTTCATTTTACCCTCCATGGTGGTATCTTTAGGGTCATCAGCAAGCACTATGGACATTTTGACGCCGCTTTCTTTCAAATTCGCCAATTCAACATCAGTTACACCTTTGTAAACTGAGTTGTAGAGACATCTGTCTGCAAGACCCATCTTCTTCGCGGTAGTAGCCGCCATCATACGTGTCTTTGGACTCATGGCATCAAGCATCAACGGTGCTTCACTGTGTTTTGCAACGAAGTCAATGTACTTCTCAAAGGCCATATCAGTAGTTCCAACAATGTCAAAAGCGAACTGCACACCCGTAATGTCACTTTGAGTCTGCATCGTGTTGATTATGTCCTCAGCTGCCTTCGCATCAAAAATACCCTTGTTTGCGTCTTGAACCATTTTCTGGCCAAGCCAAAAGATGGAGCCAATCAGGAAAGTCGGTAGTTCTCCTGGCTGACCGCCTACTTTAGCCCGTCCGACAGTGTATATCTTTTGTTCCGTGTTGAATTTAAAGGACATTTTTCCTCATCTGAAGAATTATTTTTTGCCTATTGCTTTCTTTGCGAGTTCAGGAGCCTCTTCCTTGTTTTTGCCAAAGAGTGCACCCATAGCGTCAGCGTCTTCTTTTTTGACGGCGGCACCGCCCATGATTATGGCGACTTTGCCTTTGAGTCCGGCGGCCTTTAACGCTTCATCAAGCTTCGGCAGATTGTTCTTAGCTGGCACCGTGTTCACCGAAATTGCGATAAGGTCTGCGTTGTTCTCTCTTGCCTTGTCAACGAAGACTTGCGGGGCAACGCTTTTGCCAACGTCGATTGTTTTAAACCCAGCGCGTTTTAGTGACCTTCTGACTGCTTCTTTTGCTGTGTCATGCATGTCCGGTTCGATATTGCCAATAACGACAACGCCGATTGGATTCTCTGGTTCTGGAGGCTCTTTCTCCATCATAGATTTAAGCCAAGACATTTAAACACCTTTTTTCCTTTTTATTACTCTGGGCTTTTTATACTCGAGTTCCATATTTAAGCTTTGACTAAGGATTTCGGTTAAACACAAAAGCAGACTACGGAAAGAGAAGGAAGCAAATGTTCAAAGAAAAAAAATATGTGCTACTGCCCTTAATCCTCGTTTTCGCGTTCATTTACCGCGTAGTTCTAATGTTTTGGCAGGGTTTTCCGCCTGGTGCCGACATAGGCTTGCATGCCAGCGTCATTAACTCGATCAATCCGTCGGGGCACACCAATTTTCTGTATGATTACTACCAGATGGGGGGAGGGCAATCGTTAACGTTCCCTGGTTTCCACATTTTCACTTCAGGCGTAATCCTCGTGACTGGCATGTCCGACTACGTGGCGCAAGCGGTCACTGTAGCTTTCTTTTCCTCGTTTATTGTTTTAGCTGCTTTCTTGATAACTCGGGCGGTGTGGAGTGAATCAGCGGCTTTCATTGTTGCTTTTTTGGTCGCGGTCTCCCGCTTCGATATTGAGATGCTTATGTGGGCAGGCTACCCCAACGTAATAACTCTGCTTTTGATTCCTGTGACCTTCTACTTGTTTCTCCGTAGAGAAAAGTTGTCGTCTGCGCCGTTTCTTGTTTCAACCTCAATTCTGGTGGGTTCAATTTTCCTGACGCACTCCTTGAGCGCCGTCGTTTTTGTCGGCATCACTGTCTCTACAGTTCTTTTTGGGCTGCTTTTTCCTAAAACTTTCGGGACAACGAGAAAAAACGTTTCCTTTTGGCTGCTCCCGCTGTTAGGCGGAGCCCTTCTTGTTTCGCCTTTCTTGGCAAGTGCAGTTCCAGCTTATTTGAGCGCTAACTCTTCATTTTCCGCTGTTAACGCTATTAATCAAGCGATTCTTTCGACGAGGGTGCTTCCTCTCGATGAAGTGTTAGCTCTCTTCGCTTGTCTTTTGCCGCTCTTCTTGTTGTCCAAAAAATACAAACGCCGATTCCTTTCGCTTCCAAGTTTCCTGCTGATCATGTGGCTTTTCGTTCCCTTGGTGCTTACGCAGGGCTTCATGTTTGGGCTCTACGTTGATTACAATCGGTTTCTTTACTTTTTGGTCTTGCCTGTCATAATAGTTTTCGCCGTCATGATAGACCACGGCGCAGCGTACTTTTCACACCTGACAGACACTTACCGCGCTCTTACCAGCCAAATTCAGAAGACAAAGCGGAACGCGAACAAGTGGGCATCGCGTATCTCAGCCGGTTTAACAGGTAAGAGAGTTTATTCACTGTTCGCATTAGGCTTCATTCTTATTTTTCTACTAACTCTCCCGATCTTTCTTACGCCGTGGCAAGGCGTTACAATTCAAAGTTTCTATCAAGTGATGGACAATCCTGGTTACCAAGCCATTCAATGGGCCCAGCAAAACACTCCGCCCGGCTCGGTGTTTGTGTCTGACGCTCTTTACGGGTGGTGGCTTGGCGGTTTTGCACAGCGGCCAACCTTAAGCGCGGTTCAACCGCAGTACTTAACGGTTAACAGCGAGTTAGCCCCAGCGACTGTTGCATCTAACCTGCTTGACACGGATTATGTTATCGATAACGGTTACGTTCAAGTTAGAGAAGATGGCGGTTACGTTGGGAGACATAATCCTGAGTTTCTGGCAGACCTTAACTGGACTTATTTCCCGTTTCCGTTCTTTCAGTTTAACGATAGCGAAATCACGTTGCTTTCGCAGAATGCTGGGTCTGTGCAGTCCACTGACATAACACAGGTCCCTGTAACCAACATGCAAATGGTAGGCGCGCAGAGTAGCAGCCCGTCAATCGTGGTTGAGAAGGCGAACAGCGACTTCAGTTACTCAGAAATCCTGACGGTTTCCCAGGGCGTTGCCTTCGCAAACATGACCATAGTGGTTCAAAGCATCAACCAGAATGTCTCCTTAGACTGGATCAATTTCGTGATGAATGCCCAAGGCGAATTTCTGCAGCCGTTCAACAACACCATTGCGATGTTGGATCCAGGATTGAAAGAGGTCGGTCAACTAATTTTCGTGAAAAATCAGCCCTTAATCTCCTCGTTTAACGCGGCAAACCCATGTGTCACACAGCTCTCTTACAATTTGCAGGGGAAGTCTTCTGCGGAAATACAGATTTTGGTTGGAGTCTACCAGGTCACGGAAAATGATGTTGTGAACCCGGCGAGCCTTAACAAGACGTTGATGGATAACGTTCAAAACGCGCAGAAACCAGTTGAAACTTTGCCTATCACCACGTTTGATTATAAAGAGGCTTTGCAGGCGAACTCGATTTCCTACGTTGCAAACCGAGATTTTGGCGTAAACGCCAAATTTGCGTGTGACCCCGAGTTTAGCCTTGTATTTATTAACAATGAAGTTGCCATTTTTAAGGTTAGATCGGACATCAATCAGATCGGGGGATAAGTAACTCCTTGATGAGTAAACTTAGAGAAAGGCAGCTTGAAATCGGTTTCCTCACTGTTTTCTCTGTGCTTGTCTTGCTCATCTTCTACACCGTCATATCCATGAATGGTGTAGTGCTTGGGAATGATCCGGCCGTTCACTTAGTTAAAGCCCAGATTTTCCTGCAGACTGGTAACATTCCCTTGGCTAACTTGGGTTGGACGCCGCCTCTTTACGAGCTTTTGCTTGCGATGCTGATTTCTTTTAGCGGCGCAACGGGTGTGGGGCAGATGATTTTTTTAGTGAAAGCTTTGGCGGCAATTGTTGATTGGCTGCTTTTCATGGGTGTTTATTTGATTGCTAGCAGGTTTTTTAGCAAGAAAGTTGGGGCTGTGAGTGTTGTTTTGTTGCTGATGTGTTTTCCAGTGTATGAAGCTAACCAGTTTGGCGGCTACACTACGGTGCTGGGTATAACGTTTATCGTTTTTCTGCTTCTTTACTTAACAAAGGCAATAGAGCAGTTCGGTTACCTCGTGGTTACTTTTCTTGCGGCTTTTGCAGTTGTTTTGTCCCATCAGCTTGCTGCTTTCTTAGCCGTTATAATGCTGCCGCCGATCCTGCTTTACATGCTTGTAAAATCTAAAGGTGCCTACCTTAAAGTCGTAGTGGCGTTGATTCTGGGCGGCGGCATAGCTTTCTTCCTCTACTATTTCCAAGCCATGATTGGCTACATCGGGCTTGTCGTTGAATACGTGTTTTTTGCCGTGAAAACCTACGCTTACCAGATTCCGTACGTCAGCTTTAACGCTTTCATGTACAATTTCGGCTTCATCTTCTTCTTAGGCGTGGCAGGTATTGCTATCTCATACTTTTTACTGAGAAAAGAACAGAAGTTAATTTCATATGTGATATTGATGCTCAGTTTCTTTGTTCCGCTTTTCTTCGCCGAGTCTTATCTTTTTGGTTTCTTCATGCCTTTCCAATGGTTTATGTATTACTTGACGCCTCCGCTGGCTATCTTCGCTGCTGTTTCCGTCGTGTTTTTTGAAGAAAAGTTTCTGTCATATTACGCAAAAAATAGACAAAAAACCATTGCATACGGGGTCCCTCTCCAGTCTGGAGCATTTGGAGTTCATGGATACAAGTTTCTCGGCGGCTTTCAAGCCGCTCTTAGGCGTCGCCTGATTGACCCCGTTCGCAAAAACTGGCTCAAGATACTGACGGTTTCTCTTGTTGTGTTGATGGTTGTTGTGCTCGTTTTCCGTTCGGACGTAGTTTACGGGAAGATATTACAAGCCAGCGTTTTCTATTCGACAACCGACATCAAGGCGTATGACGCGGGCGTTTGGCTTAAGCAAAACTACCCGAATAACGCCACGGTAGTTGATACAGAGGTTCCTGGTTTTTGGTTCTCTGCTTTTTCCGGCAAAAACGTTATTGCGGAAACTGCGGCGACGGTGAACACGAACGACATTGCCGGGTCAGTTTTAAGTCTGTCTTATCAAATTCAGACTCCTCAAAACTTGTTGAAAGTTTACGACGCATATGGAGATATCAGCGAAGAGAATTATGTTTCTATTAATCAAGTTTGGTATCGGGTGTCCTATTCTTCGACAGCGGGGGATTTTGTCTCATTCACTCAAAATGGCACGTACTACGACTTTCCCCTTTCCGACTTAGCGCGAGACACAAACTTCAACGACAATAGTAGTTCCACCCAGTTAGAAACTGTGTTCTCAAATAATTATGTGGCATTAACAGAGACGCTGCTTGTTCAAAACGACAGTTATGCAACCAACGTTTCTTGGGGTCTGTCCCCCTTAACCAGCGGCATATCGAACGTCACCCTCTACATAACTAACTATTTTGACGGGCAGTTTGATTTTGATAAGGCGCAGATACCTCAATTCACGAACTGGGCTAACCCTTGGGACATGCCTTCGAAAACCACTGACGGAACACTATGGGCAGCCGTCAGTTTTTCAGGTTCAGCGTTGACGGACAAGTATATCGGTGTTTACGATGATAAGAATCAAATTGGTTACGCGCTTAACTTTACAGATTTGCCTGATTGGGGAAACATCGGTGCCTTGGCAAACAGGCAAATAGATGCCGTGAGGTTTGAATACCAATTTAGCGAAATCAACGCCAACCAGACAGTTACACGGCAGTACCAAGTTCTTTGCCTGTCAAAAAACAATTTTCCAACGTTGCAGCCAAACATTCTTGAAAGCCTCCTCAGCTACAATCCAGGTCAGTTCACAGTGTCGACCCGAGACTTCAAAGATTACATCGCAGAAAACAACATAGGATTCATCGTTTACGACAAGAACCAGCTTGACCCTAACATCTCGCGATGCAAATTCCTGCAGCAGATCTACTCGAACGACCGATACGTGATCTTTAAAGTCTTGAGCAATTACAACCAGACTTAGCAGTTAGAAAACTCCGGCGCTTAGACAGTTTTGTGCGCTAATCGATTAGATTAAACAGAAAAGAAGAGGGGCAGGTGTTTTACTGTTTTTTGAAGTAGTTCGGGTCTTCTTGTAGAACTTTAGGTATGTATTTGCAGGCTGGGTCTGATTCGAACAGGTCGCCCGTGTAGTATTCAGCGCGTGTTCTGCATCCGCCGCAGATTTCTCGGTACTCGCAGATTCCGCATCTGCCTTTGATGTTGCTTTTGTCTCTCAGCTTGAGGTGAAGTTCGCTTTTTTGCAGGTCATTCCAAACGTTCGTCAGTTTCTTGTCTTTGACGTTGCCTAAGCGGTACCCTTCGTGGAAACCGCAGCTTCGGTAGTCGCCGTTTTCGGTTATGCCAATGTAGTTGCCGCCGATGGTGCATCTGCCAAGGTAGCCTTCATGGTACCAATCCCAGAAGTCAACTGGGTTTTTCTGGCGTACGATTCTGGCGTAGAAAGGCGAGTAAACATTGACTTTAACTTTGCCGTACAATTTTCGTTGAATATCATAAATCTCGTCGAAAGCTTCCTCGTACTGTTCAGGCGTTGGAGCTAAATCTGGCATGTTGCTTCCTGCTCTGCCGACGGGAACTAGATTGTGGTAAACCACCATGCGCGCCTTGTATTCCTCTGCGAGCGCCGCGGGATGTGCCATGTGTTTGATGTTGTATTTGGTCATGGTTGTGACTATGCAGTCAAGTAATCCAACTTCAGAAAGTTTCTTCATTGCGTGTACTGCTTTGTCATAGCTGCCTTTACGACGAATAATTTCATTCGATTCTTTGTTTCCATCAAGACTGATGGCTGTGTGAACATTGTACTTCCTAAGCATATCGTATCGTTCTTCGTCCCACGCAAAGCCGCTTGTTATTAGGCTAACTTTCATGTCATATTTTTCTTCAGCATAGGCGATAACGTCAAAAATGTCCTTTCGAACCAAAGGTTCTCCGCCGCTGATGCCAAACCACGGCGAGCCGAAATCGTGAATTTCGTCAACCATTTTTTTGGCGCCTTCGGTGTCAAGTTCGGTGTCGGCAGCGTAGTCTTTAGTGTAGCTGCAGTACATGCAGTTGCCGACGCAGTTTCTTGTACAGCGCCAAACGACCATGTATAATGGTGACTTAGATGAAGCCATCAGATATTCCCGAGTGGAAATAGATTCGCCGATACGATATAAAACTTACTCCTAAAACTCATTTTTGTTTAGATTGCAAAAGGTTGCAGGAGCAATCTAGCCGTTGCGCCATCGCGGTCTTCCTTTTCTGTTTTTGAATCGTGATCGTTTCCGAGGCTGATTTTTGGATGTTTGTATCTGATGCGTCTTTGCCTAATTTGAAGAAGCCCCTCGACGGTGAAAACTGCCAGTGCGAACCCTGTTATAAGGATTAACAGCAAGAAGAAGACTTTGAATTCGTAAGTTTCAACTTCGTAATGGATGTACAAAACTATGGCTTCAAGTGCCAGAATGGCAAGGAAAATGATGGAGTAACGCCACATTTTAGGCATTAAGCGGTTGCCTATCCAAACATACCCTGAAACGTGGGCTTTGTTTTTTGTTACGTACTCTCCGTACTCGTTTTTTTGCAAATATCCAAGGTCTTCGAGCCTTTGCAGGTGCCTATACGCCACGCTGGGACTGCTAAGATTGGCTTCTTTCATTACTTCGCGCGGACCGACGGGTTTGCCTTTCTTCAGAACGTGCAAGTACACGTCTAGAGTTATGCCTTCCAACTCGTCGTTATTGTCCTTAGCCATGGTTAGTCCCTGAATAAGATGAAAGTGCAGGTTTACCCGTATTAGCTTTATTCAAAAGCAAGTGTCTTTTTGCAGTCTTTTTTACCCGCTGGAAAAGTCTCTGATCCTTTTTGTCCCTGATTTTTCTCGACCAACGCTTGAATCGATCAAAAATCGTATTCTCTCACTTCTTTTTTTCTTGTAAAAATATGGCGCTTTCATTGTCTTATGGGAAAGTCTTATTAAACTAACTAGCGCTAAATTGAACTGAGAAATCAAGGAGAAAGTGAAAAATAATGTCTAAACCTAAGGAATATTCATGGATGACTAAAGACAAACTAATGACTTACACATTCTTTTCTTTGCTTATTCTCACAATCGTCACGGCTGCTATCTGGTCACAAGAGAAAACCCCCTCAGGCTGGAATTTGGGGCTTACATTAGCCATTAACGCAATAATCTCTGTCGGTATCGCAGTAGGGCTTGACGCTCTTCTACACAAAGTTGCGGTTGATAGTCCACTTAACCTGATGTCGGCTGCTGTTTTCGGCTTAATCGTTACAGACTGCTACACGCTCGGCGTTCCCGTCATGCGTACAGTTGAGCTGTTCCCTCTGGAGGCACCCCAGTGCTTCGCGTTTGTCGCCGGGATGAGTCTAATAGGCTTGATTGTTTTCAAGAAGCTTGTAGGTCTTTCAGGCAGAAAATACGTCAACCCTGCCGCAGCGGCAAAAGTTGTTGTCATGATACCTTTCATTGGCACGTTACTAATCGCAATTGACCACTTGAAAAGCTCTCTGCTCGAAGTGCCTTCGCTTTCAGGTCCAATCGGCTTAGCCAGCGTCGTTGGAACCAACGGTTATCCGGGGAAGGCCGGCGAATCTGCTGGATTTGGTTCCTACGTAATCAGTTGCTTCTCAAACGCCAGCCATGCGGCTCCTGCAGCAACAACTAACAATTTGCTTTCAGCGATGCTTCTGGACAAATTCCACGGGTGGCCAGGCGGCGCATCAACAATCGCAGTTATTGTGGTCGGCATCGCCTTCTTTATCGTGGCACGCAACTACATTAAATGGAGAATAACAGGCAGCTACATAGTAACCGTTGCGATAATGTCAATAATCTTTTCTGCTGCGTACGGCGACACAGACTATCTGGTTCGACTGCTCTTCCTGCTGTTCATTGGAAGCTCGATATTCTTAGCGTTCTTTATGGCGACAGATCCTGCAACAACCCCGCTTACGTACATGGGACAGATAATCTTCGGAGTTGGCACGGCAATACTGACGGTACTGATGATCACGTACTTCCAGTTCTTCGGAGCCTCGTTCGTCGCGCTAGTGATTATGAACTTAACAGTGCCTGCACTTGACAAGGTCGGAAGACTCAAACCAACCACCGAATCTAAGGAACCTAAACTGCCTAAAGCTCAAGCATTCGCCCCTGAAAAGGTCAAAGAATACCAGTGCATGAGATGCGGCGCTTGTATGCGTGTGTGCTGCCACAACCTCAGCCCAATCCTGATTAAGCAAGCATTTGACAAAATGAACTTCGACGCCATGATCAAACTTAACGCTGATTACTGCACAGGCTGCGGTCACTGCACCTATGTTTGCCCAGCAAGAATCGACCTAAGAAAATCGGTGCTAATGGCAAAAGGGATGTTGCGACAGCAACAATAAAACCCATTTCCTTAACCTTTTCTTTATTTTTACTTTTTTCCCTAAAACCTAACCCGTTTCCAACGCTTATTTTCACTTTCCCGATCTTAAATTGATATTCGGTATATAGCGTTCTTACATGTCAAGCTTCCAAGCATTAAGCTTATAAACATGCCACAACGTAAATAAGTCAAGGGATAAAAATTGGAAACACCAAAATTTAAACTAGCTGACATATTCTATGCCGTAATCATACCGCTAATCTTATTCTTGCTAATCTTCCTATTAGCAATCTATCTAAACCCCGGCGGAAACAAAATGATCTTAGGGACGTCCTTTTTGGCCACCACAATTAGTGTCATCTTAAGTCAAGGTTTTGCTCAAATGATTATTCTCGGCGTACCACTAGTGCTAGGCTTGCTATGGAATAAATGGGCTGGAGGCGCGGCTGGTTTCATTATGGGCGGCATCTATTACGTTGCCAGCGCAGGATATTATAATGGTGCATATGCTTATCTTGGATCGACTGTACCCTACCACAACTTTTACGGCGACCTGAGTATGCTCACTTGGCTCGTTAACGGAGTTATTATCGGCTACATGGCTGGAGCATTGAACAATGGATCAACGAATTTCAAACGAATGTTAGGCGCAGGCTTAACAGCTAGCGTAATAACGGCATTCCTCCAATTCTACATGAACTACAATTATTCGCTTGACTTTGCAGGCGGAACTGGATCGATCATGAAGTATACACCGCGACTCATGGCTCACCAAGCTTGGCAAACATCGACAGGAGGATACACAGCGGGAACTGTCTTGTATGGCTTCACATTGGCCTTCGTTCCCGGCATTGCTTTGGGCATAATAGTGCCAGTTATTGCCAAAGTAATGACTTGGTACGGTCTGCAGCCGATGAGGCATCAATAAAATCCCCTTTCCTTTTCTTTTTTAAATACAAACTGTAGTTTTCTTGGTTGAAAGGAGAAAAACCAGTCTCAAGAGCGAAAGTGGCAACAAAATTGTTCAATGATTAAGACAAGAATTCCAAATGGGTTAAGCTTGGTTTGGCGCGAATTCCCAAGCGATATTGCCTTTCCAAATCTCACCCAACTTCGTTATCCTTATTTCTTTGTCGTTGATTTCGATCAAACCCTTGTCTTTCAGCTTTTGAAGTTGCTTCGGAAAAACCTTCTCAGGCGTGGTGCCGAATTTCTGCATAAACTCCGCTTTGTTGACTGGCAACCGCAGGTAAAGCCGCGTCATCGTTCGCCTCATCATATCCTCAGTCGTGGATTCCGAAAGCCTGCTAATAGGCAGTTTCTCAGCTTTCACCGTTGCCATGTAATCGTTTATGTTTTCAATGTTGGAGTAACTGAACTGTTGCAGGTAACCCATGAAGCAGCCTGCGCCCGTGGTGAGTATGCCCCCCCATGGCCAACCGTTCAGGCAGTTCTCGCGCATGTGCCACTCCACCCTGCTGAAGCGGTCGTGACCCACCGCCTTGTAACCCGCGGCAGTTAACATGTTGTACGCCGTCAGGTACATTTGTTTCTCGTATTCTGGGTCGCCTGTGGGTGGAGAAACGCCTGTTTTAATCATTTTTTCAAGCACCGTGCCCGGATCCACGTGCAACGAGTAAGTGTCAACCTCCACGTCAAGCTCAATGGTTTTCTTGAGGGTCTCGATCCAGCTTTCCATGGTTTGCCCTGGAAGATTGTACATGAGATCCACGCAGACGCACAGGTTGAGTTTTCGGGCGTGCCGAATTGCCTTTTCAACATCTGCTGCGCTGTCGGGGAGGCAAAGGTTTTTCCGCAGTTTGTCGTCGAAGGTTTGCGCTCCCATGTCCACTTGGTAGACGCCGTACTTGGCGAGCTTTTCGATTTTGTTTAGCGCGAGCGTTTTTGAGGAGCCTGTTACTTTGATGAAGTACTCCTTGTTTATGTTGAAGTTTGCCTTGCAGAAGTCGATGAGGTCAATCATCTGCTCAGCGGTCAAAACGCTGGGCGTTCCCCCGCCCAAGACGATCTCGTCAAAACAACTGGTCTTCACATATTTAGTCTTGGCGTACATTTCGAGCTCTTTCTTGAGCAGCGCAAGGTACGGCTCAATCTTCACTTTGCTCGTGGCGGTGGTGGGAAAATAGCAAAACGCGCATCTTGAGTCGCACACCGATATCCACGGCTGCAGCTCCATCAGCCTGCCTGACTTGTTTTCGGTGTCAAGGAACTCCATGAACGCGTGGTACATTTCAGGTTTGATGTCTGGGTAATCCCTGTAAGTGTAGGGCGGCCAGTTCTCGCGTGACTCGTAAACTTCCGACTTGCCTTCCTTAAGCGCAGATTGCTTTTGCATGTGTCTCTCCTCGGTTTACCGTTTTAAAACCGTTCGATGCCATAATAAAGTTTACGTAAAAAGCGTCGTCGCATGTTTCTCATTTTGTGAAGCAAGGTTACATGCGGGCCATGATTCGCCAGAGGTTGTAGTTCACGGCTGTCCGCGCCATGATCTTGCTGTACAGGTTGCCCTTCAAGTAGCCTTTGACGCCTTGACGCATGATGTAGCGTGGACCGTAAAACTTGTTGTAGAAGTTCTTGCGCATCTGAGCGATCTCGTTGGACGGCAAGGCTGGGTCCTCGAAGATCGGGGTCATGGTGTTGTAGAGTTTCCAGTCCTCCACCATCTTCCAGCCGAAGCTCTCAATCAAAGCGCGCAGCTCAGTTCCCGGGTAAGGCGTCGCGTGGTTCAAGTAGACGTCGTCAGGCTCCACTTTACGCACGAAATCAAGGGTTTCCTGCAGAGACTCTTTTGTCTCGCCAGGGTACCCGATGATGATGGACGCCGTAACGAAAATTCCTGCCGCCTTCGCCCATTTAATGGCGTTTTCGCACTGTGCCGTCGTAACCCTCTTCTTGAGCGCGTCACGGATCCTTTGGCAGCCTGACTCCACACCGAAGCATATCTCGTTGCAGTGAGCCTTGCTCATCTTCGCCAAAAGCTCCTCTGAAACCAAGTCTGCCCTTGTTCCGCAGCCCCAAGGCAGATTTATTTTTCTCTCCAAGATTCCGTCGCAGATTTCAACCGCCCTTTTCCTGTCGAACGTTAACGTATCATCTTGGAACGTGATGCCTTCTGCCCCGTACTCGTCTCTGAGCCACTCCATCTCGTCAAGCACGTTGCTTGGGCTTCTTCCCCTGAACCTTGCGCCGAACATTTGAGACGCAACGCAGAAGCTGCATTGGAAGGGGCATCCGCGGCTTGACATCATCGGCAAAAGTTTCCGCCCGTAAATCCTGTACTTGTCAACCTGAAGGTGATCGTAGGCTGGACGCGGCAAAGCGTCAAGGTTCTCGATGAAAGGCCTGTTGGGCGACTGAACAATCTGGTTATCCCGCCGATAAGTCACGCCCTTCACCTCGCTGATTTTCGTCAAGTCAGGCGCCTGCTTCGCCAACTCCAAAAGGGTTTCTTCACCTTCGCCCCTCACGACGACATCGACGGTTTTTTCGTCGTTGAGAATCTGTTCGCCAGCGAAAGTCGCGTGCGGTCCTCCCATCACAACTTTGGCGTCGGGACAGGCTTCTTTGGCGACCCTGGCGGATTTGAGCGCTGACTCAATCGTCGGCGTCATGGAGCCAATTCCAACGATGGTCGGCTGGAAAGACGCCAGTTCAGCCTTAAGCTTTTCATGGTCCATCTGGCAGACTGGGCAATCGTAAATTTTCACTTCAAAACCGTTCTGCTCCAGCACGCCCGTCATGTACGCTAAGCCAAGCGGCGGGAAGAGTGGATGGTGCCCAACGTCTTGAATCAGAGGCGAATTAACCAGAGCAATCTTCGTCTTGTTTGCGGTCATAAACATACACGTTTAATGCAAGTTGCATGAATGAACATGTCATTCTGTCCAGAGTATAGTGTTAGGCAATGTTGTCTGAGAATTTTAAGGTTACGCTGAACGGCAAGTTAGAAGGCGAAAAGAAAAACGAGGTGCTTTCCAGTGAAAAACCGAGTTTCCGAGGCTTAAACTACGCCTTTCGCCGCATTCTGTAGAGCGCAATCGTCAAAACCACCGCAAGTGCGACAGCCACCGCAGCAATTGCCAAAGCAAGAGTCGCGTTAAGGGAGGCGCTGGTTTGCTTGCTTTGGGCTGGTCCGAACGCGTAGAGCATGTGATTGTAAGAGCCGACGAAAACGGTGTTGTCGGCCACGGCGGGTGAAGAAACCACCATTCCGCCAGTCGCGTAACTCCAAACCAACTTGCCAGAAGCGGCTTGCAGAGCGTAAAGGGAGCCGTCGAAAGATCCCACGTAAACCACTCCGTCCGCCACCGCGGGTGACGAAGCAACCTCGCCTCCAGTCGCGTAGCTCCAAAGCATCTTGCCGTCGGATGCGCGCAGAGCATAAACCTTGCCGTCCGCTGAACCCGCGTAGACTACGCCCTTTGCAACGGCTGGCGTCGAAGTCACGTTCCCGTCCGTGGCGAAGCTCCAAGCCAGCTTTCCCGTCAAAGCGTTCAACGCGTAAATGCTGTGGTCGTAGGAGCCAGCGTAGACCAAGCCGTTTGCGATGGTTGGGGAAGAAACCACGTAGCTGCCCGTGGTGTAGTTCCACATGAGCCTGCCGCTAGACGCGTTTAAGCAGTACACGTTTTCGTCGTCTGAGCCAATGTAGACTCTGCCCTCGTAAATGGCTGGAGAGGACGCTATGATCTGCCCGCCCGTCACGTACCTCCACTCTAAAGCTCCATTGGAGGCGTTCAAAGCGTAAACGCAATGATCCTCCGAACCCACGTAGACCACGCCGTTTTCCACCGAAGGTGAAGAAACCACGGGTCCGCCCGTCTTGTAACTCCAGATGAAAGCGCCCGTTGTTGCGTTCAGGGCGTAAAGGTTGCCGTCGTATGATCCGACGTAAAGAACGCCGTCAGCAACCGCTGGGGACGAAAACATAACCATGTTCCCTGTCGAGTATGTCCACACGTCGCTGTTGTGCTCCTCCAAATTGAAGCCGACCATGCCTGTGGAAGCGTTCAGCGCGTACACTTTGCCGTCATGCGAGCCCACGTACACCAAGCCGCCGGAAACCGTCGGTGACGAATCAATTTCGCCGCCAGTCGCAAAACTCCAAACGTAGCCGCCGTCAGACGCGTTCAGGGCGTAAAGTTTTCCGTCGAACGAGCCAACGTAAACGAAGCCTTCCGCCACGGCGGGGCGAGAAATCACAAAGTCACCAGTCAAAAAGCTCCACAGAAATCCCCCGTCCACGGCGTTAAGCGCGTAAACCCTGTTATCCTCCGAACCCACGTAAACGACGCCGCCAGCAACCATCGGGGAAGAAGCCACCTCGGCGCCGGTTGTGAAGTTCCAAGCAGCCTTACCACTCTGCGCGTTGAGCGCGTAGACTCTGTTGTCCGTCGATCCGACGTAGACCAACCCGTTCGCAACAAATGGAGAAGAGTAGATGGAGCCGCCAGATGTGAAATTCCAAACTGGCTTGCCGCTGAAAGAATCTAATGCGTAGATGTTGCCGTCCACTGAGCCCACGTACACCACGCCGTTGCTTTGGGCGGGGGAAGAGACGATTGCGCCTTTCGTCGTGTAGCTCCAAACCAGCGCGCCGCTGTAAGCGTTTAACGCGTAAAGCTTGCCGTCTTCAGAGCCGATGTAAACTATCCCATCATTCACCGTGGGCGAGGACAACATAATCTTGTAGCCCGTGGTGTAATTCCACACGTACGCTCCCGTCGCCGCGTTCAAAGCGTAGACGTTCCTGTCTTCAGAACCGAAAAAAACCATGCCGTAAGCCACGGCTGGGTCGCAGTCAACATAGTACCCCGTCGTGTAGTTCCACAGTTTGTCGCCGTTTGCCGCGTCAAAAGCGTAGAGGTTATGGTCTTCCGAACCAACGTACACCGCGCCGTTCACCACCGCGGGACGAGAAATCACTATTCCCCCAGTAAGTGAATCCCAAATGACTGCGCCGCTCGAGGCGTTAAAAGCGTAGATCTTATGGTCGTATGAGCCAACGTAAACCACGCCGTCAACGACCGTGGGCGAATCCACTTGGCCGCCGGTGTTAAACGTCCACAGGGTCTGATTAGTCTGCGGCGCTAAAGAGTTTGAGTAGCCTGAATGCGAGACGTCGCCGTGAAACATGGGCCACGCGTCCCCGCTTACGCCTTCTGCGGAGACAACGATCGCGGAAATGCCTGAGGCTAAAAACAGCACTATCAGAACAAGAGAAATAGTAGCCACTGTTTTCATTTTTTGCTCTGATTATCATCGTTCTTGTAGGCTTAAAGACGTTTTCTTTTGAAACCTGAAAAATTCAGGGCTATTTCTTGCGCAGACTTTTCGGTATGTACACGCACGCTGGGTCAGACTCGTAGATGTCGCCCGTGTAAGCGTAAGCCCTGTTTCGGCAGCCTCCGCAGATTTCCCGGTACTCGCAGACGCCGCATTTGCCTTTCAAGAGGTTCCTGTTTTGGAAGCTGCGGTAGTACTTTGACTCTTGAACTTCCTTCCATGCGGTGCTGAGGCTTTTGTCTCTGACGTTTCCCAGCATCATAGGCTCTGAAGGCTGAAGGTCCGTGTAGAAGCAGGGGATTAAGTCGCCGTTTTCGGTTACGCTTAGGTAGCCGCCGAAGGCGAAGTAAGTGCATTTTCCGTGAAACTTGCGTTCATACCACTCGTCAAAGTTCGGGATGTTTCGCTGTTTCACCACGCGTGCAAAGTGGGGGCAGTGAACGTGGATTTCGAATTTTCCCTCATACTTTACACTTAAGTCCCATATATGATTGAGAGTCCACTCGTACTCTTCAGGCGTCGGGGTCAGTTCCATAGTTGATTTGGCTCTGCCGCTGGGCACGAGATGGTTGTACCAGACAAAGTTTGCGTGGTACTTGTCAGCTAACTCTGCGACGTGGTCCAGATACTTGTAGTTGATGGTGGTGATTGCGCATGCCAACCCGTTTAAGATTTTGCCCGCTGACAACTTCTCGATGGCTGCCAACGCCTTCTTGTAAGAACCCTTCCCTCGCAGTTGATCGTTAATCTCTTCAGGTCCATCAATGCTCACTGACGTCCAGACTTGGTTCTTGACCAAGTTATCGTAGATTTTCCCGTCCACGAAGCACCCGTTAGTCAGCAGGCACACGTTGAGGCCTAAGCTTTTCGCGTAGGTGACGATTTCAAAAATGTCTTCGCGCATGAGCGGTTCGCCGCCTTTTAAGCCGAACCATCTTACGCCGAACTTGTGCACTTCATCAACCAAGTGCAACGCCTCTTTCGTAGTCATCTCTCTTGGGGCATGCTTACCCGTAGCGTCAACGTTGCAGTATCGGCATCTTGCGTTGCAGGCGCCTGTCGCCCTCCAAGAAGTCATAAGTAAAGGACCCTTACTTGTCAAGCCAAAACCCACCTTGATTCTCTACGCTGATTCATTATTTACCTTAACGTTTCCTTTCAACCTAAAAAAGATTGTGCGGTTCCCCTGTTTTTTGCGTTTTTAACGGCAGCAGCACCCTATCAGTAGGTTCTTAGGCTCAAATGGGGCAGGCATGGTTTCCCGTAAGGTTTATTTCCGCAAGGCTTATAGTGAAATCATTATCATAAGGGTGATAACGCTTAGCCACTTAACGGGAAATCCAAAGTTAAATTTCGGGGGGCAATGTTAATTTCCAAAAAATTATTAGTCTTGATCGTTTCAATCCTGTTACTTGTCTCATTTTTCACCTCGGTAAGCATTCAGATGAGTGCGAGCGGTCAAACGAACGCTGCCACAACTTCAGGCTCCACTAATTTGAATCAGTACGATTGGCCCCAACTGCAAGGGGATCAGTCGTTCACCCGTTTCTCGGCAGGACCAGCCCCTGACACATCAAACATACTGTGGAAGGCGAGCGTGCCCGGCATCCAACCCTACATCACAGCCTTCGACGGGCTAATCTTTGTCGGCACAAACACGTCCCTCGTCGCAGTAACGCAAGCTGGGCAGATCGCTTGGAGCACGGTAATCCCGATGAACAAAACTTGGCCGATAGCCTATGAAATCGACTCTTCACACTTGGTTGTGGAAGGCAGCTGCCTCAACCCGACCACGGGAAAAATCCTGTGGACAAGCACGTCGTTCTGCGCCGACACTGGAATATTCACCAATAACGTCTACAGTCCAGATCAAAAAATGTTTTACGTGAAAGATAACTCCTACATCATCGCTTGGAGTTTTGCTGACCCCTCAAAACCGCCCACCGTTGCTTGGACGACTTACATTCCAGGCGGAGGCTTAACCGGCATCGGGACAACGTACGGTGACGGTTTGGTCTTTGCAGGCTCTTTTCTAAACCAGCAGTTGGCGCTCAACGCGACCACTGGAAAAATCGTGTGGGACACGCTCACGAAGGGGCCTATGATCTTCAACGGCGCCTACTCTGACGGTCTCTTCTTCAGAGGAGGAACAGACGACAACACAATGTACGCTTTTGACGCGACCACTGGGAAAATCGTGTGGACATACACGCCACCGTCAGACCCGTCTGGATACTTCACAACGGGGCCCGCCGTGGCTTATGGGAACGTTTATGAAATGAACAAAGACGGGTACCTCTACGCCTTCAACGAGCAAAACGGCGATCTACTGTGGACCTACAAAGGCGCCGACAGCACATTGATTTGGCCCGGAATGCCCACGGTTGCCGACGGAATGATCTACGTAACGTCAGGTCAACATGCAGCGTATAACGGTCCAGCCGGAGCCTCTCAATTTTCATGCATAAACGCCTTCACTGGGCAGGTCATTTGGACGCTTCCAATAGAGGCGTTGGCGCCCCGGGAATCCAACATTGTGGCGTACGGAAACTTATACATAATTCCTGGCGAAGTCACAACCGCAGTTGACACGACCTCAGGAACGGAATACTCAACGGACAGCCAACTTTGGGCAATAGGCAGCACCACGCCACCAACAGGACCTCTTAACACTCCGCCTCCGACAATCCCGGCGATTCCAACGCCAACACCCACACCCGCGCCTCCGTTTGCCCCAGTTACAACTTCAGTTGTTAGCAACTGGACCATGTTTAGAGCCGACCCTACGCATTCCTGCACCGCCGCCGTGGGTCCCTCCACCCTTAATTTAGCTTGGAAATTCACAACCGATGGGTCAGTTGTCTCTTCGCCGACCGTTGTAAACCAAGTAGTTTATGTCGGTTCACAGGACAAGAACCTTTACGCCATCAACGCTTTGAACGGCAAGCTAATCTGGAAATACGCGACGGGAGGCTCAATTGAAGATTCGCCGGCTGTTGCAAACGGGATGGTTTACATTGAAGCCGACGACGGCTACGTTTACTGCCTCAATGCTAACACTGGGTCGCTCGTCTGGCACACCTACGTCGACAGCAACCAGCAGTTTACCTACGCGAACTTGGAGCTTACATCTTCACCTGTAGTGTCGAACGGCATGGTTTACATCGGCTCGTTGGACGGCAACATGTACGGCCTTAACGCGAACACTGGCGTCATAGTTTGGGAGGCGTCTGCGGGTGGACCGATCGAGTGCTCTCCCGCGTTTGCAGACGGCGCCGTCTTCTTCACTTCGCAACAGCCATCCACGGGCATGCTCTTTAAACTCGACGCAAACACTGGAAACGTGCTCTGGACTCTACCGCTTCCCTACCAGCACTCATTTGTCGGCGGCACAGAGATGCTTGGTTCCCCATCGATCGCGGCAGGAATGGTCTTCGCATCAGGGGACTGGGGCGCTTACTACGCTGTAAACGAAACTACAGGCAGGGTAATTTGGGATTTAATCAACCCCGTCGCAATCGAGTTCATCGTTTCCTCACCGATCTACGTGAACGGCAACCTCTACATCATCGACATATTCAACATAGCCTGCCTCAACGCAACGAACGGCCACGTGCTCTGGAGCGCCTACACAGGCGACGAGCTGTACGTTTCGCCATCCTACGCCAGCGGCTACATCTACGTTGCAACCAGCCAACGCCACGTATACGTCCTCAACACAGCGGAGAACGGAACAAAAATCGACACCGCCACCACCCCCTCCAGCAGTTGGTCATCACCAGCAATAGCCAACGGCATGCTATACATCGGATGCAACGACTGGAACGTCTACTGCTACTCTGGAAACGTCAGCAGCCAGGCTTCGACCACGACGCCAACTACCACGTCAGGATACAGTATAACGTTAACATCGACCTCAATGGCAGTGATTATCGGGGTTGTTGTATTGGCGATGGCTATACTTGCAATAGTCGGCTCCATGGACACATCGAAAAACAAAAAAGCCCAGCCATCCGTGCAAGGCGAGCCACAAACGCCACAGGCTCATTCTTGACCCCTTTCTTTCTTGGCGCAAGGCTGACCTAACAGTATGATTAAGCGCAAGTGTTTTATGTCAAGCGCCAAATAGCGAATTGGCACAGCTCGGTGAAATGACAGTTTGTCAGCAGACTTAGCCCTAATAAACGCGAACGTTCGAACAATGAACCCACGTAAGCCTGATGCTCAAGCGGTGGCAATAAAAAAGAACAGGATCGTCAAAGTTGGAACCAACCAAGAAATAACCGCGCTAATAGGCAAAGGCACACGGGTTATCAGCCTAAACGGCAAAACCGTTATCCCCGGCTTGATTGACACCCACATTCACGTCGCCGACTTCGGCCGATGCCTGCTGTGGCTTGACTTAACCAGCGCAGACTCCATCAAAGAGCTGCAACGCATGATAAGCGAGAAGGCAAAGCAAACCCCCTCGGGCAAATGGATTATCGGTCGCGGGTGGAACGAGAACCGCTTCAGAGAAAAACGTACGGTAAACGTTTCAGACTTAGACGAGGCTGCGCCCGACAACCCTGTCATTCTTTACCGTGAAGCGGCGATGGTGTGCGCTGTAAACGGTAAAGCCTTGACTTTAGCTGGCGTCAACGAGCAAACGGCTGTTCCTTCAGGCGGCTCCATCGACAAGGCCCCGCAGACGGGCAAGATCACAGGCATTTTTCGGGACACCGCCACCAGCCTAGTTTGGCAAGCTGTTCCTGAACCGATAGTGGATGAGCTTGTTGAAGCGGCGGCGCTGGCATGCAGGGAAATAGTTGAAGCAGGAATAACCAGCATCCACTGGATACTTATCTCGCAGAACGAGTCTCAAATAGTTCAAAGGCTTCATGCAGAAGGGAAGCTTCCAGTCAGGGTCAACGTTATAGTTCCCTATGAGTTTTTGAAGGAAACAGATGGTTTCGAGCCAGCTGACCTATCCATGTTACGCGTCGGCGGAGTTTTAATCACGACAGACGGGTACTTGGACTCCAAAACAGCCGCTTTGGAGCAAGCCTACAGCGATGACCCAGACAATAGGGGCAAACTGCTTCTAACCCAGCAAGAGTTAGCGGCTTCAGTTAAGCGGGTTTTGGCGTTGGGTCTTCAACCAGTCATTCATGCGATGGGCGACGAGGCCGTTGACGAGGTGTTGAAGGTAATCGAGCAAGCCCAAGCCGCATCCAGCAAGGGCATCCGCTTTCGCATGGAGCAAGCAGCACTTCTCAACAGCGGATTAATCAGGCGTTTGAAAGCCCAAGCGGTCGTCGTCACGGTTCAGCCAACGGTTATCGCCACGGAATTCGCCGTCTGGTCAGCCGCGGCGCATCTGGGCGTTGAAAGGGCAAGGTGGCTTCACCCGCTCAAGACGCTGCTGGATGCTGGCGTCAAGGTTGCAGGCGGCTCAGACTGCCCTATGGAGCCCCTGAACCCGCTGCTAGGCGTGCAAGAAGCCGTTCAAAGAGCCAGTTTTAGTGAGCAGCGTTTAAGCGTTGAAGAAGCACTCCGCATGTACACGTTGGACGCCGCCTACTGCTCAGGCGAGGAGAAGGTCAAGGGTTCAATCGAGGAAGGCAAGCTGGCGGACTTGACGGTTTTGTCCGAAGACCCCATGCTTGTTTCACCAGACGAAATCAAGAGTATCAACGTTGAAATGACAATTGTAAACGGGAAACCTGTTCATCCCAAACACTAAAACGGGCTCGGTCACTGTGCTGGTTTGTTCTGCTCTGACTTAAGCAGTTCCGCCATGAGTCTCCAGACGAAGAATCCGAAGGCGCTGACGAAGAACATTATTATGGTGAAGGTGTCTGTTCTGACGTTGAGAAGGTGCGAGACGGGCAGCGGCAGCCAGTCGGGGTGAGTAAACTGTATGACTACGCCGTTAAGCCACGCTAGCAACCCGAAGAGGAACAGCGTTTCGCCAATGACCTTGACGATAAGCATTAGTCTGCTGGTTGAACGGTTCATGCCGCAATAAGAGCCCTGAAGGGCATTATAAAACTTGCGAGAAACTGTATCTTGGCTCTTGCCTGCTTGCCTATTTGGCTCCTCTAGATCCCCCAAATATGCTTCGCGAGCGCTTTCGATGCATTTCTACCAACGGCTCTTCCACAGCCTAATTGCGTTTTCAAGCCCTAAACCAAAAAAGCAACCCAAAACAAACCCCGAGCGGAAGCCGCCTAAGGGGGGAGGGGGTCTACTATTTACATCAAAATTCCATTGTAAAGATGGTTTCAAAGACGGAGGGAGGGGGTCTAGTATTTGTGACCAGAAACCATCACAAATATGGGATATGTTGATTCAGGCTTCTCTGCTCTCTCTTCTAGCCTGTTCTTTTAAGCAGTATCTTGAGGGTCTTTTTGGGGTGCCGTATGCCTCTTGCGATCTTGGCTCTGGTAAACGTGGGGTTCGCCATGTTCGCCCTCGCGCACAGCCGCATCAGATCCTCAGCCGACCACTCGGGCGTCTCAATCAGCGGCTCCGTCGCGGCCAACGCGTAGTCGCAGAACCCTTCCCGCAGGTACCCGCCCTGCTTCGCCTGCTCGTACAACGCCGTCCCGTAGATGGGCATGGCTATGCTGAATATGAGGCTGTCAGCGCCTAAACGCCTAAGCTTGTACGCAAACTTGATCGTCGCTTCAATGTCCGCCTTGGTTTCGCCGATCAAACCCAACACGAAGAAGCAGCCCACCTTGACGCCGACCTTCCTGCACAAGACAACAGCCCGCTCGACAGCCGTCAAATCCAGGTTCTTGCCGATCACGTCGTTAACGACCCGTTGAACGCCCGATTCGGGAGCCACACGGATCTTTCTGCAGCCAGACCTCTTCATCTTCCGAAGCAGCGGCTCATCCAAAGTGTCCGCCCTAACCCCGTTAGGCGTGAACCATTCGATGTGCAGGCCTCGCTCAACGATTAGGTCGCAGATGTCCGCCACGCGCTTCTTGTCCAGCGTCATGTTCTCATCGTAGAAGTCAACCTGCTTAACCCCGTAAGTCTTCACCACGCTCTCAAGCTCATCCACCACGTTCCTGGCGCTTCTCGCACGCCACTTTCTGCCCCAAACAAGAAAGCTTGTGCAGAACACGCATCTGTACGGGCAACCCCTGCTGGTCGTAACTATAGTCCACGGCTTGCTGACCTCGCCGCGCAAAGGGTTCTCCCGGACCACCTCGTTGTACAACTCCATCGGCAACAGGTGCCTAGCGGGAAAAGGCAAAGAATCCATATCCGCTATGATCGCGCGCTTGCCCGTAAGAGTCGGCTTCCCATCCTTCCTGAAGCCTAAACCGTCGACGCCGCCGAAATCACTTACGCCATCCTCAAGCGCGTTGACAAGCTCAAGAACCGTCATCTCAGGCTCGCCGATCACGACGAAATCAACATCCAAATCTGAAAGGCAAGCTTCAGGCCGCGCGGAGGGATGCTGACCAATCAACACGACAACAACTTTAGCGTTTACCGCCTTAATAGCGTGCACAACTTCAAAAGCGGTCTTCGACCAACCAGAAAACGGAATCTCAATAACGACGACGTCAGCGCCCCACTTGCCGACGCGTTCAGCAATTGCCTGAGCGCTTAAACCGGCACGGTATTTAGTTTCATCCAGCTCCTCAACGTTCCTCCAACCCTCAGTCGACGCATCAATAATCGACGCAACATGCCTCTTCTCAAGAACAGCAGCAACCGAAGCCAACAGTATAGGCGGAACAACGTTCGGTTTCCCCCAAGCCTTAGGCTGGATTCGAGGCGGATTAATCAAGCAAACGCGCATGCCATGGCACTTCTGAAACCATAAATACCAATGGGCTGCGATTAAAACTTTGCACTAAATAGGCACAAAGTAAAGCCGCACGCCAACGATGACGCCGACGCAGATAAACGCCCACAAAAGAATCGTCACGTCCCTGACCCGCAAGGCACCACGAATCTTGTCACCAGACAGGGGCTCCTGGCTGTCCCCGAGAACGTACTGCCCAGGCTTCTCCAACTGCACCCGCAACGCGCCAGCCATCGCAGCCATCGGCCAACCGTGGTTCCTGCTCGGCGTCTTCTTGTGGTCTCTGCGCGCTATTCTCCAAGCGTTCTTCGCGTCCATCCGCAGCAGGGCAGCCGACACAATCATTAGCATGGCAGTTAGCCTCGTCGGAATGTAGTTGACGACGGTGTCCAAGTTCGCACTGAACCAACCCGTGTTAATGTGCTCTTTGTCTTTGAAGCCGACGGTCCCGTCAAGCGTGTTTATGGCCCGAAAAGCAATTGCTCCTGTGACGCCGAACAGGGCGAAGGACATCATGGGTGAGAGTTTGAAGTCAATCAGGTTTTCAGCCATGGACTCGATGACTGCGCTGCACATCTGCCTTCCGTTGAGGTTTGTTGAGTCTCTTCTTGAGAAGTGGCTGTACTTCTTCGCCTCCTCAACCTCGTCTGCCTGAATTGCCTTGGCAGCCGCCTTTGCCCAGTCAGTTTCAAGCTTAATGCAGATAGTCATCTTCAGCAGTATGATGCCGAAGAACGCGTAAACGAAGATGCTGACGTAAGTGTAGAGCGCCCACAAACCAAAATACGCTGGAACAGCAAAGGCGCAGATCACCGTCAGCGCCAAGAGCACGCCGAGAAACTTCTCTATTTTCGGGTCTGGACTTTTGAAGTATGGCTCAATTTTCTTCGTGAAATTGCCCATCAACACGGTTGGGTGAAGCTTGAAAACCCACCTGTCAGGATAATTCGGAGACGGGTCGCCGACAACTAAGTCTAAGACGATGGCTAAGGCCAAGACGGCGATTGCGATTAGTATGTTTATTATGTTTGACACCAGCCGAGAGTTACGCTAACATTGCTGTCAAAAACTAATATCAATTACGGTCGCGGCGCAAGCATTTTCTTTCGGCTTCATGTTGTCGGCGTCTCGGGTGACTTAGCAGTCACAAGATAAATAGTGCCTTATTCCCTGCCCAGAGTTCAGTACCAGCATAGCGCGAGCATTAGTCGAACGTTGTTTTCTTAACTTCTTCTCAATTTAAGTTTAATGTCGGCGATGAGGTTTGATGCAACAATCAGCGGCGTGTACGTTTTGAATCTTCTTCTTTTATCCCAGAAGTATGCTCGTCGCAGGTAGAAGTGATGAAACGCCCCTTCACGCAACTTGCCAAGGTCTTTCATGCTGAGCCACGGTGTCTCAAAAGTGGGGTGTGTCGTGTCGTACATGTCAAAGTTGGTTACTTTGAGCCAGCCTTTTTCCTTAACCGTGTCGTACATCGGGGTTCCTGGAAAAGGCGTGGCAACGTTGTAGAAGGCTAAATCGTCAGGAGCAATCTTCTCAACGAACTTTATAGTTTTCCAAGCGCTTTCTTTTGTTTCTCCTGGAAAGCCTAAGATGACGTTTGGGATAGGCTTCATGCCCAACTCTCTTACCCAACCGAGAACTTTCATGGTTAACTCGGGAGTGATGCCTTTTTTCATGGCGTCTAGAACCTGCTGAGAGCCTGACTCGACGCCGAACCAAACAGTGATGCATCCAGCCTCCTTCATCTTTGCGAGCAATTCTTTTGTCAGCATGTCAACGCGTGTGCCGCAGTTCCACTCGATCTTTAAACCGCGCTTTAGGATTTCGCTGCAGAGCGCCTCGGTTCGCGCTTGGTCAACGGTGAACGCATCGTCGCAGAACGTGAACTTGCTGATGCCGTAAGTTTTTTGCAGGTACTCAAGTTCGTCCACCACGTTTTTTGGGCTTCGCATGCGGTACTTGCGTCCGTGCATTCTTACTGTCGAGCAGAATTCGCACCAGTAGACGCAGCCTCTGCTTGTCGCAAGGTAGAGGATGTCCTCGTATTCGCGAAAACGCTCCATAGGCCAAAGATGCCGCGCTGGAAACGGAAGAGAATCCAAGTCTTCGATGTAGGGTCTGTCTGGGTTCTTAACGATTTTTCCTTCTTTCCTGCAGGTTG
>Ga0187852_1001016_pt1 | contig 27977 bp, 21 predicted proteins | sample June2016WEW_6_40_FD_134511 | JGI IMG/M metagenome (GOLD analysis project Ga0187852, IMG submission 134511) | Peatland microbial communities from SPRUCE experiment site at the Marcell Experimental Forest, Minnesota, USA - June2016WEW_6_40 | ecosystem: Environmental > Terrestrial > Soil > Wetlands...
CGGTCTCCGGCCATGGGCCGAGGTCCACAGCGGTTCCCGAAGCTACGCTGACCGTGCTTTCACCGGCCGCGCTCCAAACGCCTGCCACTGAGATGTATGGAACGATCGCCGTGGGCGTGCAAGTGGTCGTGTTGGCCTTTGAGTATGCCACGCCGAGTTGCCAGGGAATTGCGCCGTAGGAATCGTTCTGATACGCCTGTTGACTGGCGCCCTGATAGAGAAACGCAAGGTTGTTGGGGTTGATCGAATCGGTCTGGTCGTTGCCGTCGATCAGCATACCGCCGCTGCTGAACGAAGTGGTCCAGGCACTGACGCCGCTTTCGAAAGTGGTGTTGTTTATTCCTAAAAACGGAGTCGAGAAGCTAGCGGTATCGCCAAGGTCGTACCAGGTGCCGCCGAGACTGTTGGCCCACAAAGCTCGGAAGTAGCGTCCGGTGGATCCAAGAGCCTCAATGTTGGCCAAATATCCGCCTCCCTCGACTGTGTAGACATTGTCGGCCTCGAACATAGCGAACTCGGAATCCGAAGCGACGACTTCCGCGGCGCTGAAGCCGTTCGGGAAGCTCCCGATGGGGGTCGAGGAGCGATAGAAGTTACCATTGTCGGCGCATTGGAAGAAATAGCAATTGGTGGAATCGCAGATGATCCAGGGGTCAATCCCGCTCACCCCAGAGGGCATTTGGATATTGAAATTCTGCTGAGCGCTCCAGTTCAGGGGCTGGGTGGGATCGCTGTTGGTGGAGTAACTCATACCCCACTCGGAGATCAGATACCACTTCTTCTGCGGGGCGAAATAGAATACCTGCGGTGCCGTGCCACCAAGTTTCAGGTAAGTTGGTGTTGCCGTAGCGGCATCGCTCCAGTCTTCGGCGACGTTCAGATATTCCATGCCGTAAGAGCCTGCGCTGTTAACGGTAGAGGCGTAGATGACCCAGCGGCCATTGTAGAGAACAGCCGATGGATCCTTGACGGCAATATAGCCGTTTTTGGCGCTGATGAGAGGGCCGGTGGATGTCCACGAGTACGATGAGGCAAATGGCGGTGTCTGGGCAACCGAGAAGCTGCCTAAGGCGAGCAAGCCGCATAGCACGACTGCAAGTTTCGCGAGAGATTTCATATTGGGGCTCCTTAACACGCGGCGGAGCAGATCGAAAGACCCGCTCCGCACTTGTGGTTATGACAGCTATGCGTTGCTGTGGCTTGCTAGTTGATCGTGCAGGCCGTTCCGTTGAGCGCGAAGTTCGTCGGAATGGCGTTGGTGGTTCCGTTCCAGGACCCGTTGAATCCGAATCCGGAGTAGCTTCCGCCGGCGGGAATGTTCTCCCATGTTTGGCCGGACTGTTCGGTCACCGTCACGTTGGCGCCGCTCTGCGATACGGTTCCGTTCCAGGAACTGGCGATGGTCTGTCCGTTGGCGAATGTCCAGGTCAGCGACCAGCCGCTCAGAGTGGTGCTTCCGCCATTCTTAATGGTGACCGCCGCTCCGAACGCGCTGGAGGTCTGCGGTGAAATCGTGTAGTCGACGGTGCACGCAGAGCCGGACGACGCCGCGCTGACGGTGAGCGCGATGGTGGTGGTTGCACTCAGCGAGCCCGAGGTTCCGGTGATGGTGACCGTGGACGAGCCGGTGGCGGCTGAGCTGCTGGCCGTCAGTGTTAGCACGCTGGTCGAGGTCGCCGGGTTAGTTGCGAACGCGGCAGTAACTCCGCTCGGCAAGCCAGACGCCGCCAGAGTTACTGACCCAGAGAATGGGCTGACATCGGTCACCGTGATGGTGTCCGTGCCGCTCGCGCCCTGAGTTACGGATAGGCTGGAGGACGAAGGCTTCAGCGAGAAGCTGCCCGTCGACGAAGTTACCGTGATGGTGAACGCCTGCGTGCTCTTGGCGCCGCAGCTGTTGGTGTAAATGGCCGTATAGACGTTGGCGCCCGCGCTCAACGCGATGCCGTCGATCTCGCGCGAGGTGGAGGTGAATCCGTTGGGGCCGGTCCAGGCCCACGATCCGCCGCTGGTGGGCTGCGGGCCGAGGTTGACCGCCGTGCCGGAGGCTACCGAGATGCTGGATTCTTGCACCCAGTTGGTGCTGGCGGTGTAAATGTAAGGCACGATCGCCGTGGCCGTGCAGGAGGCGGCAGTTACCGCCAGCGTGATCGTGGTGGTCGCGCTCAGCGAGCCCGAGGTTCCGGTGACGGTGATGGTGAAGGCGCCGGTGGTGGCCGTGCTGCTGGCTGTCAGCGTTAGCACGCTGGTCGAGGTGGCGGGGTTGGTGCCGAAGGCGGCGGTAACTCCGCTGGGCAGGCCCGAGGCGGCCAGAGTTACGCTGCCGCTGAAGGGGCTGACATCGGTGACCGTGATGGTATCGGTGCCGCTGGAGCTTTGGGCAACCGACAGAGTGGAGGCCGACGGGTTGAGCGAGAAGCTGCCCGCCGACGCCGCGCTGACGGTGAGCGCGATGGTGGTGGTTGCACTCAGCGAGCCGGAGGTTCCGGTGACGGTGACCGTGGACGAGCCGGTGGCGGCCGAGCTGCTGGCCGTCAGTGTTAGCACGCTGGTCGAGGTCGCCGGGTTGGTGGCGAACGCAGCAGTAACTCCGCTCGGCAAGCCAGACGCCGTCAGAGTTACTGACCCAGAGAAGGGGCTGACATCGGTGACCGTGATGGTATCGGTGCCGCTCGCGCCCTGAGTTACGGATAGGCTGGAGGACGAAGGCTTCAGCGAGAAGCTGCCCGTCGACGAAGTTACCGTGATGGTGAACGCCTGCGTGCTCTTGTCCCCGCAGCTGTTGGTGTAAGTGGCCGTATAGACGTTGGCGCCCGCGCTCAGCGCGATGTTATCGATCTCGCGCGAGGTCGAGGTAAAGCCGTTAGGGCCGGTCCAACTCCAGCTTCCGCCGGTCTCCGGCCATGGGCCGAGGTCCACAGCGGTTCCCGAAGCTACGCTGACCGTGCTTTCACCGGCCGCGCTCCAAACGCCTGCCACTGAGATGTATGGAACGATCGCCGTGGGCGTGCAGACGGTGGAGCCCCCTCCCACGAACGTCGTGATGCTCTGCCCCGGCAGTGAGTACGTGAATGCGTTGTTCGACACGCTGACCGCGCCGAGCTGCGCCAACTGGTTGGAAGCCGAGGTCTGGTAAGGCGTAACCGAGGTGAGAGTCGCGCCCGAAATGTCAAAGGTCATGTTTGAGGAGCCGCCATTCGAGTTGACGGCCACGATCACATAGTTTCCGCTGCCCGAGTAAGCCGTGACGTAGACGCCCGAAGTCGGATTGTTGTTGGCTCCGTTCATCACGTAGCCCGGGCGGACAAACTTCGAGTACTGGCCCAGGGCATAGGCATCCAAATTCGGGCTGTCTCCGTTCAGCAACAGCGGCGTCCACCAATAGACATAAGCGTTGTACTGCGCCACCGCCATGGACTGGTGATAGAGCACGGCTGCCGCGATGGCATCGCTTATGGAAGGCTGGGCGGCTCCATTGGCATTGTTATAGGTGGTCTCGGTCATCCATACATCCTTGCCCTTGTTCTTGGCATTGGTGTAGTAGAACGGCGCCACTCCGTACGTGTGGCCGGCGACGATCGATACGTGGCCAACCGCATTGGAATCATTCAGCGTCGGATCGGACATATCGGTATTGAAGCTATCCGCCTCCGGCATCATGAGCTTGGTGTTGATCTTGCCGCCTTCCTGCGCGATCCAGGCATCCATCTGCGCGCCGCTGTACCCGCAGGACTCGTAGCTAGGAAGAAAGTTCGGCTCGTTCTGCACGGAGATGGCGTAGAGATTCACGCCGCCGGCCTTCTGGTAAGCGATGTACGCGTTCAGATAGTTGGCGAAGTTGTCGTAGTCGTTGGTGTTCAGCGTACCGTCGTCGACGCTGCCATTGCTCTTCCAGGCCGCGGGCGGGGTCCAGGGGGTGGCGAAGACTATGACCTGCGAATTGATGGACTGCGCCTGTTGCGCATTGTTCAGTTCGGTCTGCCAGTTGGAGCCGCCGGTGGTTGAACTGGGGTCGATGCGCTGCCGCAGGATGGTGAGGCCGACCTGGCCCGGGCCGGTGCCAAACAGGTTGTGGGCTTGATTCGAGTCCAGCACCGGCTGCCAAGCCGTCGAAGTGCCGAATCCGCGGATTGTCTGGTAGGTGGTGCTAAAGTTGATGGCATCGGTCTGCGCGCTGGCCACTATTGGCAGGGCGAGGCAGAGCAAGGCGATTCGACATGGTGTCAAAATCTTCATTCTGATACTTCTCCTTTTCTTCCCCTCTGTTTTTTGGCAGATGTGGTCCGAAGTGCGCCACGTCGATGGGAAACCGGACCGCGAAAGGCCCGTGCTCCTTGCCAGCTAACGAATCTATTTCGGGGCATGATGAGATGTAAGGGGTCACACTGTGGGTCACGACCTAGTTCATTTAGAATCAAACACGTACAAACGGAGAGGTGGATGTTGCACACGGCAGGTTACTGCCTGTGTACTCTTCGTGGCTTAAGAAGGGGCTCAAGGGCTGTCTGTGTGATTCAGCCGTGGAGCACGGTGACTCACGCGGCTCATCGTGCCTCCACGGCATTCGGGCTTTATGAGATTCGCGCCTCAAAGTGCTTGAACAAAGGGTGTTGTGCGGGCGACTGTAGCGCTACGGGCAGGGCGAAAAATCAGGGCTGTTGGCGTACCCCGAAGAATCGGCTCGATCAGTTGTCAGGATGTGCGCGCTGTGCTAAATTGAGTGGCGAGTGTGCATGGTGATGATCCCCAAAGAATCGCCGGCTACTATGGGACTCCTGGAGAATCGCGAAGACGAAACGGACCCGCGAAGGGACCTGATCCGGCGTGTAAGCTCCAGTGCCACCTTCGAGAAACCGACTCGGCTTAATGCGTTCTTTTTGTACGTCTGCGAGTGCGCTCTCGACCAGCAGCCCGAGGCGGCTTCGGAGCAACAGATCGGCATACACGTCTACGGCCGGCCACCCGGCTACAACCCTAACGAGGACAATATCGTCCGCTCGCAGGCCCGGCTGTTGCGCTGGAAGCTTGAGCATCACTTTGTCGATGAAGGCAAAGATGAACCGCTGATTATTACCATTCCGAAGGGACAGTACCTTCCGGTTTTCAAGAGCCGTACGCCAGCTACGAATCCGGCGCCCATTCAGGCGCATCCTGTTCAATCGAAACCCGTGAAGGGGCGTTCCGGCTCGCCGCTCCGGCTGGTTGCGGTGGCCGCCGCCGCCGTGCTCGCGCTCGTGATCGTCTGGCTGGCGACGCGACCGGCAAAGTCCAAAGCAGTCACATCTGTGTCGGCCGCCGCGCCAAGCATCAAGGCGCCACAAACCGAAAAGAGTAGCCAGCAACCGTCTCCTCCAATTCTTGCCGCTGACGGGGCGATTCGCATTGCGGCAGGATTATCGGGCGACGGCTATACCGATCACTGGGGGCGCCGGTGGGAGTCCGACCGGTACTACCGGGGCGGTGTTGCTGCGCCCGGGCCTAGCGATCTGATCCCGCCAGTTCCCGATTCCGGGCTCTTCCGTACAGTACGCGAAGGGGTTTCTGCCGACTATGAGGCCCCGGCAGCGCAACGTCACTTTGCGTACGACATCCCGGTGCCGCCGGGAGTCTATGAAATGAGGCTTTATTTTGCAAACCCGAATCCGCGAAGCGAAGAAGCAGGCCAGGAGGATTCGGAGAATCTCCACCACCTGGGGGTCGAACTCAATGGGCGTATGCTGTTGTGGAACTTCGATCCGGTTGCCGACGGAGTGCCGAGCGCCATGGATGTCCGCGCATTTAGGGACATCTCTCCGGCTGCGGATGGAATGGTGCACCTGGAGTTTCAGCCCTGCCCTGAGCCCCCTTTCGTCAATGGGATTGAGCTGATTCCAGAAGCGCACGGAAGGGTCGAACCGATTCGCATCTTGGCCGGACAGTCTGGAGAGCTTGAGATCGAAGGCAACCGCTGGAGAGGAGATGATTTCTTCATCCACGGGCGAACGACGATTGATCAGATTCCCGAGCCGTTACCCCCGCCCCCCCCGTATTTCGCCCGCGAACGCTTCGGCAATTTCAGCTACGCCATCCCGGTGCCGCCGGGCGCATATACTGTGAAGCTCTACTTCATGGAGTCGTATTTCAGCCCCGCGAATCCACAAGTCGAGTGTAGAGGTGGCGAAGGTTGCAGAATCTTCGACGTCACTTCCAACGGAGTCATGCTTCTGCGGGACTTTGATATCTACAAAGCCGCCGGCGGCGTCTTCCGTCCCGTGATCCGAACCTTCCAGGGCCTGCATCCAAATGGTCAGGGCAAGATCCAGCTGACCTTCTCGTCCAACTCGAACTACGCGGAAGTGCGCGCCGTTGAGGTCCTTGACGAGAAAAAGTAGTTCTTCGCTGCCTCGGGAGGGAAAGTTGGCTGCTGTCGCCGACGCCAGAGGTAATTAATACAAGCCATAAAGCGTCTCTGCACAAGCCCCAACCCCTTTTCTTGCTTGGAAATATGATAAGTAGAGGGAGAAAGCGATGGGGCTTGTAGAGCTTCCCTGATATTCACCGAAGCGACTACAGAATTTTCGATTCTGGCGTTTACAGAGTCCATGCGGCAGAGTGGCTCGCAAAAATATAGCGATCTGCCTTCAAATCAAAAAGATGAGAGCTTTGTGCTCGCCCGAAGGATGGATCGGGTGAAAAGCCAACAGTCGGTTCACGACGACCTCTTCACAAAACCCGTGCTGTGCCTCCAAAATCACATGTCAGGAAAACCACAGACACCCACCAGATCCCAAACAGCCTTGTTCAAACGCTCGGCTTCAATATTTCAAAGCGAACTGTCTTGCGCTGGATGCGAAGGCCTCCTCGAAATCCTGAACCGGCGAAGCGGCGGATGGCCCTCCTGAACAACCATAGCCAAGCTGACCTGACCTCTGAATCCGTCCATTTCGGAACTCGCTGTGGGCAACGGTAAGGCGCCATGGACGGTATTGTTCCAGAATCTCCTGGCCGCCGATCTTCGCGGCGCGCACGTAGTCCTTCACGATCGTGTAGCCGCCCCCGTAGCCGTGCTCGGCTCTTGGCCGCTCGAAGATCCGCTTGGCCGTATGCCTCTGCTTCTTCGGCCGCTTCTTATCCTCCTCCAATATGGCGTCGATCACGCCCTGCCACGGCCCCAGCTTGGGCCGCCGGATCGGCTTCCGCCGCCGGTAACCCGGCGGCAAAGAATACTCCAGCATCTTGCTGATCGTCTTCCGCGCCAGCCCAAACTCCCGGGCCACCGCCCGACCAGGCTCTTGCCCTTTTCCGCGAAGCCGCAACTGCGGGCGACGCTAATTCGATGGTCGAACTGGCAGAGATATACTCGGCTGGCATAATCGTGAACCGTAATGACGCGGAGGCCATTAGCTGGTACCGAAAGGCAGCGGAGATCAGTGATCCACGAGGTATGCTTCATCTTGGCGGAATGTACTCACTCGGTGCCGGCGTAGGGCAAGATTATCGGGCGGCCGCACACTGATTTAAGGCAGCTGCCGATGCAGGCAATCCATCTGCAATGTTCGATTTGGGCTGGCTCTACGAGAAGGGCCAGGGGATTCCGAGGGATCTAAAGCGCGCCAATGAGCTTTATCGGCGGGCTGCCGCGCTTGGCAATAACGAAGCTCGGAGGCGACTCGTCCAAGGGACACGGCAGTGACCGTTTGTTGTCGTATCACCATACCTTTATCTACCATCGGCGGCATCGCTCCAGCGACAGTTTCAGAGTGACGAGGAGGGCGTCTTGGTGGCTCCATCTGTCTTTAGAGCGGGTCACGAAGCCCACCTGCAAATGATTGAGAACAAAGACGGACTGAGGACTACAGTCGGATTTGTAGTCTACAAATCCACCGAACTCAACAGATCTCAATAGGCTCCCCTCTCAAGTCATTGATTATGCAAGGGTTATTTCGGGCACTCCATCTGCTCCCAAAACAGATCAAACGATTTATTGAAACCTGTTGAAATTGAGTGAATTTAAGTGCTTTTGATTGAAAGGATTAGCGCATATAGCCCCAACCCTATTGATCCTTATGGTTCTTGGGTGCTTTGACAGTTACAAAATCGACTACAGTGAAAATGGCCGTCGGGACATTTCACCGATTCCCCCTCTGAACCGTTTCAATCCTTCCCACAAGCCGACTTCGCAGGGCCTATATCCCGGCCTTGACCTCTGCATTTGCGGCAGAGGTATAGAGCACAAATCGACGATTTGGTGTGATTCAGGGTGCGGAAAAGGGCGCTGGACTGATGCGATTACCTTGAAACGCAAGGCCAGTTTCGGGTCGGGACACGGAACGCTACAATAGAATCAAGGCGCGAGGTCCTTTATTTTGACAAAGCTTTTGTTTGTGCCGTGCTCTTCGACTTCGCCTTTTATGGGGCGTACTGACCAAGGCGGCTAATCACCCTGGGAAGCCTTCGGGCTAAGAGCTTACATGATCAAGAAAGCCCGCGTTCGCGCGGGCTTTCTTTTTCCCGGATCACATCTCGGCATTCGGTTAGTATCCTCTCTCTCCTGATCCAGTGCCACAAATCCGATGGCGTTGTCCCAGTCTGTAACCCTGCGGCGAGGCTTGCCGGTGTAAATTGGTCCCAGGCCTGCACGGAGAACGCAGATGAATTTCTTCCACCGGATTTTCGGATTCAAAGACGCAGGTGCGCCTCCGGCGGTTGCACCGGTGGGGGTTGAAGTGCAACCCTCGGCAGTCGTCGATGACGCCAAGTCGCGATTCTTTGAGATACCGTCCTGCAACCATTTCGGTGAATGCGCACGATCCAGAAATGGTCGCTTCCTTCTGACATGGGCTGACGAAATGGTTCGTGGCAAGTATTTCCTGCTTTGCGATAACCGGATCATCGCCGAAGGCAAAATGGCGCGTCCGAACGACGGCAAGGTGGCGGACAACGGCACGTTCATCCTAAACCAGTGGGGACCGGGAAGCGACCTGAGAGGGACCTTCCGAGCCTTCAACTACCTTGGCGAGCCGATTGTTGCAAAGAAGATCACCGCAAACCTTTTTAACAACGGTTTGTCTCCTGAGGGCCGATATGCTGCGGTCCAGACCTGCAATGCGCCAGGATCAACCGACGATTGCGTCCTACTGGTTTACGACCTAATCCAGAGGGCGGAGATTGGCCGATTCGTGCCGCGGTCCGGTTGGGCGGACGACTACCAATTCCACGAGGATGGGACCATTGAGCTCGGATACAGGAAACTTGGATATTTCCGCTACGCTCTTACTGGCGAGTTCCTCGATCCTAACGCGTGGGAAGAAGCACAGTTGACCTTCGGCGACTACTCGATGGCCTTGATTACGGTCGAGCGTACCTTGAAGCAGCACCAGGGCAAGCCGTCGCCGGAACTGGCTGGCACGCTTATCCGAGCTATCGACCGGGTCGCACCCCAAATCGTCCCCGAACACGCAAAGACTCTTGCTATGGCAAAGAAGCTCCGCGGAACATGCCTTGAATCAATCGGTCACCAAGAACAGGCTCTTCGCTGCTACCAAGAGGCGCTGATCATCGATCCCAAAGCGGGCGTAAAGAGGAGCATCGAGCGACTCACCAAGATGAGCAGGGTCTAGCTTCGTCCGGCGAGAAGTGCAATTCGAGTCAACAACAACATGGGAAGCGTAAGGCTAGGTGATCAATGCTATTGCAAGGGTTGGAATTCTCCGGCTTTCCGGGCCGTGATTCTGAGAATTTAAGGAGACTTGATTACGCCGGCCGCGTCGAATGGTTCACGTATCGATTCAACCTCGTATTTCTGACTCCATTTCGACAATTGATTGCGTTAGAAGGCCCCGGCTGTTATGTGTGGCTCTGTGTCATGGAACTGGCAGGGGCTGCAATTCACGCGTTGGCGAATCTTGCAATCGGGCGCGGGAACGATCACGCAAAGTTCACATCCTTTCTCAATGTGTATCTGCCAACGTTTGCGAGTGTAGATTTGCAACTGGATGACCCGCGTGGAGGTCGCCCCAACGAAATCGCTAGGACGCCCGCAGACCACTTCTACAAGTTCTTTCGCAACGGCTTGGCCCACTCGTTTTGCATTGACTGGGGCGGCATACAGCACCGGGAAGAGATTCCGGGCCTAGGCCCGGAATACTTGTTTCAAACAACACAAGGGTTCAATGGAGAACATGGCTTGGGAATCGTTCCCAGAGAGTTCGTTCGCGATTTTGAAGATGGATGTGAAAGAGTTCTGACAGCCTTCGCAGTCGCCGGGCCTGGAGACCCACTTCGTGAATGCTTCGACGGAACGTTCGAGCGTGTTTTCCTCGGAAAGTCACGAGCGCCACTACCCTAAGCCGTAAACTGGAGGCCAGTTGTCGGGTATCATCCCGTCTTTAAGCGCGCATTCGACGAGTAGAAATCGCCTTTGCGGAGGTGGCAACAGAATGCTCGGCGATCGGCACAAGATACAGCTACGAGGTGGGCTATTCCTTCTCTTGCTCGATCACTTCTGATACGAAGTTCTGAAACTGTCGATCAACAATGTCCGCAGTTGCACGGATCTTCCCCAACCAGTGGATTTTCCCCTCCACAATCTCGGGTGGTTCGGGCGGCCGCTCGATCCGGGGGATATCAGACAATACGTCCAGGAAGTCAAAACGCTCCTTCTTAAGCAGGGCTGTGCACTCAGCAGTGGCTTCCACCGAGACAGTAACGCTACGGTCGCCACCCTCCGGGCATCCAGCGCCTCTTGGAAGGTCATCTCCCGGGAACTGGGCATCGGCGTCGGCACGGCCTGCCGGGCGCTCCAGAGCCCTTCCAAAAACCTCCCGGAATCCTCCCTCGTAAGTGCCTGATTCCACAGCGCCTAAACCGGCCGATTTCACCCTTCCAAAATCAGATGTTATTGGAAGGTGGTCAACATAGCTGTGGGGAAACCTGCTCACTCCACAAACGTAATTCACAGCAGGTATCGACTCGGGTCAAACTGCAGTACAATACTTTTGGAATCAATCAATTAGGAAAACTAGGCTGACTACAATGCGGCAGACGGCTAATCCCGAACGCCTGAAGGTTACCTCCGTGGAATGGCGAGGTCATCTGAAGGAGATTCGTGTACGGCCGAACACTGCGCGTTTTCACCTTCCTAGATCTGCATGTGTCTCGACCGGAGACACCATTCTCAAGACCCTCAACCACGTATCCGTCGAGTGCGAAAATGGAGTTGCTACACTCATTCCCTCCTATGCATCACGTGAGGTTCTGGAGGTCGGTAATCTTCGTCTTGACATCCTGATCAAAGAGATAACGAGCGAAGACGAGTTTGCAGCCTATCAAGCTCTCGCCGATCTGCATTACCGCGGTAAGTCTCTTCATGGGAGGACTGCGAAGCTCATCGCACGCTGCTTTCATCCGATGTATCCAGCAGTGGTTGGATATATAGAGTTGGCGACGCCGTTTTACATGAACAAGGCGCGTTCAATCGTAGTCAATTCCCCTTTTAGCGATGCGGACATCCGCTGGGACGAGTGGGACATGCCTACCCTGCGGCGTTACATCCACTTGTTTGTGCGCATCGCCCGATGTGTTGTCTTCCCCGAATTCCGTGGGCTAAGTCTCGGCCGACTGCTCGTAAGTCACGCGTGTGCTTTCGCCAAAGACCATTGGCAGGTCGCAAAACTGAAGCCGCAGTTCATGGAAATTTCGGCGGACATGCTGAAGTTCGTACCATTCTCTCAGCGCGCGGGGATGGTATTCATTGGTGAAACAGAAGGCAATATGCGCCGCGTGGCGAGGGACCTGCGCTACCTCCTTGCCAATAAGGAGCGTGTTAACGGCGACGTGGTCCACGAGGAGGCCTGCGGTATCGTGGATCAACAAGTAGCTCGGATGACCAATGCGGCCGAGTTGATGCGTCGCGAGAAATGGTCCATTGACGATCTTATCGGACGACTTGACGTCCTGGGGAAAAAGCCCACACTCAAGAATTATGCTTTGTTTAACAATCTGTTGAGCCTTCCGAAGCCGACCTACCTGAAAGGATTGACGGACAATGCTCATGCCTTCGTGGTACGGCGAGTACAGGAACTTGGAATTACTAATGGCAACTATCCACTTCCGCCGGTAATCGATCCGATAAAAGAACCTCTGCGTCTTCGTGATCTCTCGCTTTCTTTTAGCTCTGCGGTTCGCCGCACTCAAAGGACTCACCTAGTCCAGAAGGCATTTGGGATCTCGCCAGAATTCATGAATCACGAGATTTTCCGAAAACTTTCCATCGACATGGCTCCCGGACAGGTAGTCCTGATCACCGGCCCTTCAGGGTCCGGCAAGACCAGCCTGCTTTCTATCTTGTCGAATGGACTGACTGGGCAGAACGCCGCTGTCACCGTTCCGCTCAACTACAAGCCGGGAAGCCTCGGCCCGATTCGGTCTTCCAAGCCGCTGATCGAGGTTATCGGTTTCAGAGATGTTGCTGCTGCCCTCCATTTGATGGGCACGGTCGGGCTCTCGGACGCGTTCATTTACCTCAAGCGCTTCGACGAGCTAAGCAACGGCCAGCAGTACCGGGCGTCTCTCGCACGGCTTATCGCCAGCGGCGCCAACGTGTGGATTGCAGATGAATTCTGCGCGAATCTGGATAGTCTCACAGCAAATGTCGTTTCCCTTCGGCTCCGGTCATTAACGAAAAAACTGCGCGCGGTGCTTGTAGTCGCGTCCTCGCAGCCAGAGGCCTTTCTGGGAAGTCTGTGTCCGGATGTCGTATTGCAGTTGTCGAGTTCAACGGAAAACCATGTTTACGACGGAGACACTTTCCAGCAAAAGCTCCGACTCAAGCCAGAATCCTGGGCCATCCCCCGTCTGCGCATGACTTCGAAATACCTCGAAGCTTTTGCCGGAGGCCAGAAAACGACGACCATACGAACCGGACGGCTGTTCCTTCCAACTGGCCCCTTTATTCTTCAATGCGGCCGAAAAGAGATGGTCGTCGAATTAACGGGAATTCGGCACTGTCTGGCCAGCGAATTGACTGATATGGATGCACACCGAGATGGCTTCGCAAGCAGAACCCATCTCATGCGTGCGCTCAAACAACACTACCCCGAACTCACACCTGACGCCTGGCTCAGTATTGTTTCACTAAAGAGTCTTCTGCCTGATGCGCCGCAAGTGTTCTCCAAGAAGATCCCGTGAGCACTCCCATCGAATTCGGAACGTGGATAGAACAGGCCTGCAAGGACCTGCCCGCGCAGACCGAGCATGCTTTCAGGAGCATTTGGGATCGTGGCCTTCTGACGGTCAACGGAGGTAGAACCGTCTGCGACAAGACGGACCAGCAGAGCTCGGCGCTAGTCTGGTCAGCTCTGGAACGAGGCCAGCGCCTCCTGGTCGTGCTGCCAGATTTTGCCGAACATCGCCGTGCCATTCTGCTGGTCACGGGCTTGCTTCACTCGTGGCTCCATCCCCGACATGTTCCCGGTTCCTCCAGTTGCCGTCAGCGCGTCGTCTACTTTGGCACTCACGTCGGCATCCGGGAGCAGCTCGCATCGGTAAGGTTGAGTTCCTGGCAGATGAAGTTCTCCGAGGCCTTTCCTCAGTACAATCTCGGACGACTAGGAAACAGCGTCGCCACGAGCAGCCGGGCCGCGCAAGCCGCCGGCGATTCATCGCATACGCCGGAAGTGACAACGGTCTACGCGCCTGCAGATCCACAAGCGGTCCTGGATAGGGAAAAGCCCGATTGGGTGGCCATCGATATCGGAGATCAGGCGAGGGTTCCATGGCTTGCGCAAGTTCTTGCCCTTGCCCGCGACCGTCAGATTCCCGTGATCGGTTGGGGGGTCAATCCGCTGTCGGACGCTGTGAGTGTTTTCAAACGTGCCGGCTTAGTTCACATCTGGCCCTTGTCTGGCCAGATCTTGAATGCTCCGATTGGTTCGCCGGGCAACGGCGACAGTGTGTCCGGGCATCATGTTGCCGAGACGACCATTCAGCCTCTCGTGCTCGGCGGCCCCGGAATCGATGCCGTCAGCGCCGATTTACGGGGGGCCGTGCAGGAGCTTGCGGCCACGCGGACGAATGAGAACAGTCTGCCGCGCGCGGCCGTGCTTGCGCACTGGCGGTTTCTACGCGGTGTTGAGGCTCTGGCCGTGCCCGTGGACTTTCATGAGGCCGAAGCCCAGAAGCTCTACGGCCTTAGGTCCTTCCATTACTTGCAGCAATCCTGCAAAAGCTTTCAGGGCCATTGCGCAACGGGTTACGAAGAGATCGTCGCAAAGTTAGAAGCAGCGGAATCTCTCAGCGCCGCTGCGGTCGAAGTGATGCGACAAACCTCTCCCCCCCTTTGGCGCGCCCTGGGCACGCTGATTATGGACGAGCCTAAGAACAGCGAGACTCGCTATCTTACTTTCACGAGCCGATCCCGCAAGCAGCTATTTTTGCTGGCGCTCCTGGCTTACCACAACATCACCGAATCGGATTTGGCAGAGATCGGCACCATCCCGGTGACCCTCAACGAACTGCGAGACATCGAGCTCTTTGCGGCGAATAATGATTCGCAGACAATACAGACGGCGGGGGCATGCAAGGGCCCAGTGCTTCTCACAGGGGTTCCTAGCCCTTATGTCACGGGTAACCTGCTGCCGTGCTTTTCCCATAGGAGCGTCGACGTGTTGGTGTACGAATATCAGGAGCGCAGCCTATCTCGCAGGGTCGTTGAGTGGGCGTCGAGGTGCAACCCCGATCCTGAGTATCTGACTGCATCTCTGCTTGCACTGTGTGGAAAGGAACGCCTGGACGCGCAGCCGCCTGACACACACCGAGTCGGTCAGCGGCGAAACGTCGAGTTTGATGTAGGCTCAGGCCGGAAGACGGATTCCAAGCCCTATGATCGGTCGTTGCTTCAAGGCTTTGATGCGGCGGACGAGCTTTCCAAACTCTTCAGCGAAACAAGCGGCGACGAGGAATCCGCGACCATCGTTTCGTCCTCAGGTGAGACCGCTTCGGATGGCCCTGCCGATGTCGATGATTGGTGTTCCAACGCCGTTCATCTGTCCTTCGAGCAGGGCTGGTACGGGGTCTTTGCGCCTGACGAACGGTTGTATTTGGTGATTACCTCGCTCGACGGTCCCGCCATCGAGCAACGGTACATTAGCGCCATCCGAGTTCACGATCGGGTCCTTCTAATCTATGGCGAGCGCCGCCAGAGCTTTTACGATCTTCTTATCTCGCGCGTGCACAGCCATCCGAGTTTTGCGCTTCACGTGGCACTGGTAAAGAGATGGCAAGATGAAATCGCTCAAGCGTATTATTCGTACGGACACCGCGTATCGAGCCCGCTTACATCCTTGCACAGAGCGCTGCAGGAGGAGGGCAGTAGGATAACCTACCCAGCGGTCCGTCTCTGGCTCCTCGGCGAAACCCTGTGTCCTGACGACCCGCAGGACCTGTTGCGCCTGGGCAGCGTTCTGCAGGTGCCGTTCGTTGTATCAAACTACAAGAGGATTCACGCGGCCGCCAAGAGGCTGGGCGGCTACCACCGTGCGCTTTCCCGTAGGCTAAACTCGTGGCTTCGCAGTCAGGCCCTGAGCGCCGAATCATCGGCTGATCAAGATATTATTGACGCCGACTTGGGAATTACTTTCGACGACTTTCGCAGCTCCCTAATGCTGCTGCGCGTCACTGATAAACGTCCCGTGCTGGGACCCGTTTTCAAATCCAGACTCGGTCGGCTTGAAAGGAGCTGAAATGGTGGTTTCGAACCAGAACACGGAAGAGACTCTCCTGGCTGAATACCTCGTCGCTACCGTTCGGGACTTTGGCACAGGCGCCAGCGCGCCCGAGTGCAATCGGAATTATCCGCGAGACGTATACTTCATCGGAAATTTGCGGTCAGTCCAGACTGCGCTGCGCGCTGCTCCCGTCGGATCGGTAGGACAGATCGAAATGCAAACCAAAATAGCACCCTTTGCCATGGGCGGCCAGTTTCGAATACAGCCGCCGGAACAGCCGATGGTTCTTGAAACGGAGGTCTCTTGGTCTGTGTATTATCGGGTCTTCCCCAGCCTTGACCAACAACGAAAACATCTTCAGCAGGCCTTCCCCGCAGCCGACCCCTCTCAGCCGCCCGAATCGGCAGCGCGAGAGGAGGCAGTGGAGGGATCGTCCGAGGCAGATGCCACAGTAGACGCAGTTGACGATGGCAATGAACCCGCGGATGAGGACGATTCTGGGCCAACCACGGATAGCAACGCACCACCTCCACCTGCCGCTGGCTCTGGCGCAGGGAGGCGGACGCCCCGCGCCCCCAATGACAGCCTGTTCATCCGATTCCGCAAAGTGTCCTGCGCGACAGCGGCACAGCTTATCCTGACCCGCGATCCATCCGGCACGTGGGCCGTCGATACTGGCCCGTTACGCACAGCGCTCGACCGGGAAATGCAGAGAGCCGTCGCCGTCGCCGTCGCCATGGCCGACCCGCAGCGGATCAGAACAAGTGGAAACCCAGCCACCAAGATTCAAGTTCCAGTGCAGGCGCTGCAGAGTCAAGCCGCATACAGATCGTTTTTGTCCGGTCTGACGGTGGAAGTACCGCCGAGCTGGGCATGGATAGTCAATACCACTCTCGTCGAGCAGTCCGAAACGGACAATAGCCCTTTGCTGTTCTCGCTGGAACTGGTCAACGCATCTTTGGACGATGGAAACCCTCACCGGGAGCCGTTCATCTTTGATACGCGATTTTGTCTGACGTTCCCTAGCAATACGCTCTTACCCTTCGAACTCGACCTTGCCCCTCGGGGATTCCGCTATGACCGCCTCATATGGGGACGCGGGTTCAACTGCGGCCTGGAACGCGACGCGTCGGCTCCTTCCACCATATCTTCCACCCACATACCCACCTATCGGCAACCTCGGCTCACAACTCAGACGGAGCCGGCCGCTCTCTTCGATGAGCTCTCATCCGCACCCTTGCCGGTCCTGGACCGGATTCTTTCCGCGATGGAGGCCTACCGTCAGACGTGGCAACAGCGCCGCGCAACGTATTGCGCGAGCGATCCCAGCTGGGAAGCACGCTATGGCCAAGAATTTGACTTGGATTTCGGACGGTTTGATGAGGAGATCAGGAGATTCCGGCGGGGTATCGAACTCCTACGCCAGACCCCGGATGCGCTCCTGGCGTTTTGCCTTACGAACAAGACGTTCTTCCGTGCCGGATCGGGCCGGGGCCGAGACCGCTGGCGTTTGTTCCAGATCGTCTTCATAGTCAGTCAGCTTCCGGGAATAATCGCATTGACAACCTCCGACAGTGCCGACATGGCAGAGCGAGAGGTGGTCGACATTGTGTACTTCCCGACCGGCGGCGGCAAGACCGAGGCTTACCTCGGGGCCCTGGTCTTTCACTGCTTCTTCGACAGATTGCGCGGGAAACGGTTGGGCGTGACCGCGTGGACCAGATTTCCGTTGCGGCTCCTGACACTTCAGCAAACGCAAAGAATAGCCGATATCATTGGAATCGCCGATCTTGTGCGCCGGTCGCATAGTGATCCCCGGTTGCATTCGCCGGACGTTGACGGGTTCTCCATCGGGTACTTCGTCGGAGAGGGCGGATCCCCGAACGAGATTGCCAATCCGCAACTAGCCAAGCGTGTTAGTCCCGAGATCGAAGCTTCATGGGCTAAGGCTAATGATCCACGCGAGCGCCAAGAATGGAAGCGCGTTATTTACTGTCCGGCATGCCGGACGAAGTCGGTCAGGATCGACTTTGATCCGAGTACGGTTCGTGTCTTGCACGTCTGCTCGAACCCATCTTGCGCGTTTCCTTCTGGCCATCTTCCCGTCATCGTGGTCGATAACGAGATTTACCGGTATTTGCCCACGGTTATTGTTGGAACCATCGACAAGTTGGCCGTCATCGGGAATCAGCGAAAATTCTCACAGTTGTTTGGCCGCGTAGATGGGCGATGTCGGCTCCACGGTTTCTATAAGGGCAAATGCAGTCAAAAGGACTGCACAAATCCCAGGCTACTCGACATGCGGGTACCGGCCAACCTCACCGGGCCGTCTCTTTTCATTCAGGACGAACTCCATCTTCTGAAAGAGGGACTGGGTACCTTCGATGGACACTATGAGACTTTCCTTCAACGCTTACGTCGCGATTTTGGCGACACCGCGCCCCTGAAGATTATCGCTTCATCGGCCACCGTAGAGGCCTTTGAACGCCAGATCCAGCACCTGTACGGGCGCGACCCGTCTCAGGCGCGCGTATTCCCCGGCCTCGGTCCGACATTGACGGAGTCGTTTTATATCGAGACGCAGGCATACCCGCAACGGCTCTATGTCGGCATTCTTCCCCACAACAAAACGTTGTTTAACACAGTCCTCGAACTGATCGAAGCCTATCACCGCGCCATTGACCGGATGGAAAGACTGCCTTCCGGCGCTGCCAATCCCTTTGGCGGAACGTTGTCGCCTGGAACCGCAGCCTGGGCCTCTGCGCTCGATTTGTACCGCACGTCTCTCACATATTTTCTCGCGCAACGCGACCTTGACTCCGTTGCCAATGATATCGAGGGCGACCTCAACCCCAATCTGGAGCAGGATCAACTGCCCGCGCTCAACAAGCTCGAACTCAAGGGAAGCACGCGTACCGATGACGTGACACGAATACTGGAGCGACTCGAAACCGCTGCGCCCGGCGCGGCACCGGATTGCGTGCTGGCGACGAGCATGATCAGCCACGGCGTGGATATTGATCGTCTCAATGCCATGTTGTTCTACGGCATGCCGCGACAGACGGCGGAGTACATCCAGGCATCATCACGCGTGGGTCGTTCTCATGTCGGAGTTGTTTTGACGCTTCTGCATCCCATTCGTGAGAGGGATCGCAGTCACTTCAGCTATTTCGCCAAGTATCATGAGTACCTGGGACGTCTAGTCGAGCCCGTTGCAATCAACAGATGGGCTCGATTCAGCGTGAACCGGACTTTGCCAGGCTTGTTTATGGCGATTCTCCTGCAGCGCCTGGCGTCGGCTGCACCTGCGGGGACGGCACCGGAGCGCTACTATATGCTCGATTTCCTGAGGCAGCGCATCGCCGACGGCAGCATCCGGGCCGCCGACTTCGTTTCCTTTCTGGAGGAAGCCTATCAGGTATCCAATGCCACGTCAGTCGGAGAACTGACGTTTCAGGGAGAGATCCGTCTTCGAGTCCAGCAGTTCCTGGATCAGATCGTCGCGGCCGGGAGTTCCACATTCGTCTCGGAAGCCCTCATCCCAAAACCCATGCGAAGCCTGCGTGATGTTGACGAGCAAATAGGAATCACTCTCGATGATGACGGTTCCAACTGGGCCACCCGTCAGCGGCAGGTGTAGGAAGGAGGCTTTTACCTATGCGATCAATGACACGCGGCAAACAACAGGTCCTTTATAACTACCTCCCCGGTCGCACTTTCGATTTTGAAAAAGTGGCTGTCATCGCACGTGTGGACGTCATTCGGGGTACTGCTATCAACGACCTGAACACGTCCATGGTCCTGCTGAAGGTCACCGAGCAGGCCCGCGCCTGGCAAAGCGACATGAGGCCCGTGCTTCGCGACGACGTGCTTCGCGATCCATCCCGCTTTGTGCTTGTCGAGCCGGAGGAGGTTCGGTCGTCCCTGTTTCCGAACGTGTTTTGGTGTCAGAATCGTTCCTGTGGCGTCGTTGTGGACAGAACGGGGCGCACCCTACCTCAAACCAACCGATGTCAGGTTTGCAGGTCCGGAAAGCTTCTCCAGCTTCGTTTTGTCAAAGTGCATCGCTGCGGTGCCATCGCGCCGTTGATCCCGCCTGCCTGCCGCCGATGCGGAAACAACCTTCGGATGGCGCTCGACACACGGGGAAGCGAGCGTCTGTCGAACTTCCGATGGGTTTGCCGGTCCCCATCCTGCGGCGCAGCGCAAACCCTGTTCGCGGGCCGATGCAACGCGTGCCGGTGGCCCGGTAATGATCCCAAGCTTAGCAATATGGATATCGAGGTTCATCGCGCGGGGCGTACCTTCTATGCGCACAGTGCCGTGTTGTTAAATACACCGAGCCGCGAACTGAACAGTTTTTTGTCGGTCAACGGCTGGCAGTATGTCGCAGCGGCCAAGTACCTGGGCCTGCCGGGCATGATAAATCGCGCGCTCAGTAGCTTTTCCCCATCGGTTGGGGCCCCCGGCGCAACTGATGCCACGCTCTCCGGATCGGATGTGGAAAGCCTGCTCGCGCGTCAGGCAAACAATGAGCTATCGCCCGAGCAAATGGCGCAGGAGCTGGCCAGTTTGCTGCAGCGGCGCAGGCGCGAACAGAGTGCTGGCAATCCGGTCACCATCACGCAGGATCTCGTGGCAGCTTCCGGCGTGCCGGCACCGGTATGGGAAGAGGCGGGTCAGGAGATGCTGGAGGCGCTCCTGCCTTTCGAGATCGGCCGCCCGGTTGGGCTATCGGACGCCGGGGCGCCCTCCGGAGCGCGCGCTACCGCCACGCGACTGGGATTAGAAGATGTATTTCTCTATTCCGACTTTCCCATCGTTACGGCGACCTATGGATTCAGCAGGACTGCCTACACGCCCAACGATTGTCGTCTCAATGCCTTTCCGTCAGATCCGAATTTTTCTGGCCGTCTGCCCATATTCGTCGATCGTATCCGGGCCGATGCCATTTCTGTCAGGCTGGAGCCGGAATCGGTCCTTCAGTGGCTTCGCACCAATGGTTTGGCACCTGCAGTTCCCGCCGGAACCAATCCATCAATGTCCGCGAGGTCTTATTTGGTTCAACTATTCGCAGGCGCAAATCTGCGCGAGACCATCCGTGGCAACGACGAACTCCGACTCGTTTTCGGCCTGCTGCACTCCCTTGCGCATCTGTGTGTCCGCCAAGCAGCCGTGTTGTGTGGCCTGGATATGACAAGCATCTCGGAGTACATACTGCCGCGTGCGTTGACGGTTTCGATTTACTGCAATCACCGGGATGGGGCCAGAATTGGTGCCCTGACAGCATTATTCGAGCAATCGTTCACAGAATGGCTGCGCTCGGTTCAGTCCGAGAGCCAATGTATCTACGACCCGGTTTGTAGGGACCGTGACGGCGCGTGCCATACCTGTACCCATCTTGCCGAGACGAGTTGCCGCTACTTCAACCTGAACCTAAATCGTGCTTTTCTCTTCGGCGGAACGGACCCCATTCTTCAGAGGCGCGTTGTCGGGTACTGGGAGGGCCTCAGTGTTTAGCGTGCAGACCGAGACCAGCACTTCATCGACAGATTTGGTCATCACGGCTCCCGCTGAGATGATTGCACCACTGGCGTACTCTGCCCGTTGCCGACAGACTCTGGGGGTCCTCACCGAACTGATCGCCGCCGCGACTGATCGGCTCATAATCTCCGCGCCGTTCCTCCAGCCTGGGGCAGGGATCTCTACCGGCGTTCTCAATGCGGCGCTGAAAGCGGCTTTGCAACGCGGCGTGAAGGTAGAGCTTGTGACGACCGGGCAAAGCCTGTCGGGTCTCGACATTGCTTCGCTAAAGTGCGTCAGGCCGGGCTGCCTGCGGGTAAGCCAGCCCACGACAAACGTGCTTGACCCAAGATTGTTGGGGTCGCACGCCAAGTTCTGCGTGTCGGATGGTGTCGCCGCCTACATTGGCAGCGCCAACCTAACAGGTCCCGGCTTGGCCGGACACATCGAACTCGGCGTCCTCGTGCGCGGGCCGGTCGCCAAGCAAGTCGAAGAGTTCTGGATGCTATGTCATCAGCTGGGCCTATTCATCGAAGTTTAGTCAGTCGTAAATTCCTACCAAACAGGCCGCCGCAGCTCGAAGCAATAGGCCGACCCGGAAACGCCCCCAAAGGCGAAAAGCCAGTTGTCTCGTGAAACGCCTCCCTCTAAATGCGTAAGAGAAGACTCTTGGCATTATTTTTCTGTACGTGATAATCCGGTTTATCGGGTGCCCGGTCGGCCTGGCGTACCCTCTTCTGTGGTGACTGAAGCTTTCTTCAGCATCTCTTCGTAGTGCTTTTGAATGAAGTACGGATTGTTGCATTGATCGAATTTAAACTCGATGGCGTTCGTTTCATACAACCCGCAATTGATCAACTCCGCATCGGCGCAGTCAAATAACGCAAAATTGAGTCCCTTTCCAAGCAAGCTTTTGTAGCCGATGCCATCGTAACCATGCGCGCGGAATGCCTCAGCCAGGATCTGTGTCGGCACGTACTCTGTCACAGGCTCGTCCGGAGTGACCGGCCGCGAGAAAGCATAGCCGATTTCTCCCCATGCAATCTGTTCGCGTTTTTCCGCAGGTATTTCCCGTGACATCGTGTGCAGGAGCCAATTCGGGAACATTCTCTTGTCCTTTGTACAGTCCACCACGACCACGGCGCGCATGATTTTGAACTGCGCCAGCGAAATGTATGACCCCACCCACGGACGAACCTCCGCCATTGCGACTTCTTTGGAGGATGCCAGGTACAAGCATGGAATTCCTTTCGGATTGACGCGCCCATCGCCTACAAATTCCGCCTTCGGCACCATTCGTTCGGGTCCGAATGCATCGGGAACATCAAACTCCTCCTCCGTTCCTGCATTCTCCACGCTCCACGTATAACCCCTTTGTGCCCGCCACAGAACCGTACCCTTATCGATGGACTCCTTTCGTGTTTGACTGGTTTCCATCACCGCCGCGAGGAAATGGCGTACCTCTTTATCGAAGACGTACCGAGTTTCCCGCTTCACGGTTTGCTCGAATCGGCGATAGCTTTCAGGGGAGGAGAACTCTGCCATGACTTTTCAGCGTACCACTCTACCCAAGAAGATGCATTGCGGCCGTCGCCCGGTCTGCTGCGCGATAATCCGGTTTATTACGTAGAGTTTGACCCGAGTCGATACCTGCTGTGAATTACGTTTGTGGAGTGAGCAAGTTTCCCCACAGCTATGTTGACCACCTTCCAATAACATCTGATTTTGGAAGGGTGAAACCGGCCGGTTTCGGCGCTGTGGAATCAGGCACTTAATGCGCGCATTTTGGGAGGGTTTTTGGAAGGGGGCTGGAGGGGAGGAAGCCGGGTGGGCGTCCCCGTAAAGCGGTGGCGGCACCGGCACATCCAAGGCTCTCCACGCAACAGGGCGGCTCCGGCCTGAGTCGAACCGGCGGCAGCGGTGGCAGGCGCAGGAATAGGCAGTCCATCACCGCGACCGCGTAACGGAGAGCCCTGCCGGTTCCTTGCGCCCCAAGCGATGGGTGATGGGCAGCAGCGGCCAACTCCAGTTCCCGATGCGGCTCCCGTCGTCGTGCAAGTCTTGCGCGAGGGCAATCCCCGATTCGGAGTGGCCTTCCCACCGCGCCCCGGTACTGTGAGCAACAGTCACAAGCTTGCTGCTTGGGGCTGGAGCGCCCGGCATGCCGTGCCGACGCCGATGCCCAGTTGCTGGGAGATGACCCGCCACGAGGCGCCGGTTGCCCGAAGTGCAGCGACCTGTTTGGCTTCCACGGCCGTACGCGGGCGTCCCAATTTCTTGCCCTTCGACTTAGCCGCAGCCAAGCCAATGCGGACACGGGAGCGGATGAGTTCCCGTTCGAACTCCGCGATGCTGGCGAAGATACCCGGCACGACCATAAGCCCGACCACGATCACCAGGATGGCTCCAATATGCCTCCGGGCATCGGCAGGCTTCACAAGGCCGAGGATCAGCTCGTAGACGGTCAGAGGGAATGTGATGGCCGCGAGGATCCTCCGGAAGATCAATGCCCTTTGGATGCCAATTGAGGCTCACAATTCCTGGAGGAATTCTGCAAGTGAGACGGAAAGAGCACCCGCAATCCGTTCGAGCGTGCGGGCGGGCGCACACTTCCGATTGGCGTTATAGTCCCTGAACGAGCCTCTCCAGCGGAACATCCAGGCTGAGCGCGAGCAAATGCAAGTTTCTGAGGCCGATCTCCTTCTTGCCCAACTCCACATCGGAAATGTAATTCCGGCCAACGCCAGCATGCACGGATAGGTAGGTCTGCGTCCAGCCCTTAGCCTGCCTCAGTTCTCGTATCCGGCGACCGACCAAAACACAAATATCCGTTGCCATCTCTCAAGTTTGGATGTACTCTATCGAGGACATACCCTCTATAGAGGACAGGCGACGTGCTTGACCCTTCTTATTGAGGCCGTCGGGGCCATACGGGAGAAAAATACCGGTAAGAAGTGTGTTTTCAATGTTTTATGCAATGAAAGAGGTGAAGGATGAGGCTCGGCAGGCGGATAGAAATCGCGTTCGTAGGGACTGTGATCGCACTTTCGGGTTGCGGCGGCGGTGACAGCACCTCGTCTCCAACTGTCACCTCGGTCAGCGCCTCTTGCTCCCCGACATCCATCACCACGGCGCAGACCAGCCAATGCACGGCGACCGTTCAGGGCACCGGAAGCTACAGTTCCGGGGTCAGTTGGACGGCAACCGGCGGAACCATCACTTCGGCAGGCGTCTTCACCCCCTCCGCCACCGGAACCGCGACCATCACAGCAACCTCGACCGAGGATTCCACCAAGTCCGGCAATGCGAGCATCACGGTGACCCCGCCACCGACGATCACTTCTGTAACCGTCTCGTGCAGCCCCACAACCGTGCAGGAGGATCAGACTAGCCAATGCACGGCGACCGTTCAAGGCACGGGCAACTTTGATCCTACAGTGACTTGGGCGGCCAGCCTGGGAACAATTGCGTCTACCGCAAAAGACACGGCAACGTACACGGCACCTTCGAGCACGACCGGCTCAGCCACCGTGACAGCCACTTCTTCAGAAGATGCGACCAAATCTGGTATAGCGGCGCTAAATGTTACGCGCACCCCTCCGTCAGGCTCGTGGCAACACACCGGACCAGTGGGCGGTGGCACCATCACGGTATTTGCCGAAAACCCAAGTTCGCCGAGCACCATTTACGCAGATGGGGATAACCACGGTGCCGGCGCACTCTGGAAGAGCGTCGATTCAGGCACGACGTGGACGCCAATAATTACAAACTCAGATTTGGATTATGATCCCATTGCAGATATGGCGATTGTGAATGGAGGGCAGGTGTTCTATGCCTGTGGACGGGGTTGGGTGTTTCACACATCGATTGATGGAGGAACTACATGGACCGATTCACATCCAGTATCATCTAGTAATGTGCTCGGCGGTATGGCCGTTGATCCTCAAAACTATGCCACTATCTACCTAAGCGCTCCCGGCCTCGGGGTGGTCAAATCTGTCGACAGCGGTACAACCTGGGCACTGCTTGCCTCTTCCCCGGTGATCGCGGCTGGAACTGCAACCGCAATTTTGCACAACCCAATTGAGGTAGATCCCACTACTACGTCTACTGTCTATTATGGAACCGACCATGGGCTTTACATTTCCAAAGACAGCGGGACCACATGGTCACCCAGCGCAAACGGCATTGCGAGCTCAGATGTGGAGATTCAAGATGTTGCAGTAGACCCCGCTGCGCCGTCTAGCATCTTTCTCCTGGCTGGCCTCTCTCGCTCAACTGTTGTCGACTTGTATGAAAGCACCAACGCTGGCAACTCATGGACGCCGCTGGCCACTGCCTTGGATGCGGAACGGGTCGTGCCTGACCCGAACAACGCTAGCATCATCTATCTGTACGGGCTTCAAGTTCACTCAGCCTACAAATCCATAGATGGGGGCCACACCTTTGTAGCCAGCGACAGCGGAACACCAAGTGCAGGTTCCACCGGTCCTTCTGGTAGTTCCATTCTTCTCAGCGGTCCAACCGGTACAATGATTCCGCTTGCATCCAGCCCTAATTCATTCCTCATGGCTCTCGGAGGAGTGGGTATTTATAAAACCGTGAATGCCGCTCAATCCTGGTCTTTTGCAAGTGCAGGTGTCTCCGCGTGGAATGGTATCGCTCTGGCATTCGATCCAGAGGTATCGACGACTCTCTATTTCGGCGCCGTCAACGGAGGCGGTATCTTCAAGAGCACGGATGGCGGACATACATGGCCCAACGTGAGAAGTGGTGACAGCGTAACGGACATCGCTGTTGATCCATTTGATTCGACCCACATGCTGGCAGCCACGCTAGAGGAAGGTCTGATTGCGAGCCACGATGGGGGCAATACATGGACCAATATCAGTTCGAACTTGCCCACGCCATCTTCGACGGCCTTTATCACCGGAATCCATTTTCATCCAGAGCTGCAAGGAACCATCTTTGTCGCGGCCTCGACGGGCGGGGTGGGCCTTATGCTTTCCTCAGACGGAGGAGCAACTTTTGCTTCAGACAATACAGGCTTGAGTACCACAAGTGTCGGGGGCTGCCTAGCAATCAAACCACAAAACCCAAAGACATTGCTCATCGCTGACGCCGTGGGATTGGCAACCTCCACGGACGGAGGAAACACATGGGTGGAAACTGCATCGCCGGTTTCATGCCCCTTCTCGGTCGACGCTAAATCAAATCCGACGATTATCTATGCCACAGAACCAAACTACGCCGCCGGAACAGGGACGGCTGTCCGATCATTTGACTTCGGTAAGACTTGGACAAGTCTCAATGCTTCTGTGCCCCTACTCGCAGACCCTAGCACAGCGAACAGCGTCTTCTCGGTCAACTCATGGTCACCTGACGCTGGCACGACTTGGTACCCGCTCCTCTCAAATGGATTGGGACAGTCTCTTCTTGAGCCAGGTGGCTGGGGTATATCGGGACTTGCGGCGTCTGGAGCAGGTATGGTGATTGCGCCGAGCAGCCCCCAGGTCATGTTCGTTGCAAGCTGGGATGACGCCATGTGGTACTTTGTCGTTGGACCTTGACTTTGTGTACTACATCTTCGGCAACCGGAAATTCAGTCATCTCTCCTCTTCCGAGGTTGCCGTCGCGGTCGCCGCAATTGCCAAACGATCACCGCAATAGCGACCAAAGAAATCTGCTGCCACAGGGACATGGCCGACCAGACGCCCGCGAGGATGCCGGGGGCCAGCACCAGCACTATGACGATCCCCAAGATGGCTCCTACGCGATTCACGGCGTCGGCGCGCTTCACGATGCCGAGCATGATTCCGAAAGCGGTCAGAACGAGCGCGATGATTGCAAGCGATCCAACGAGCGTCAACCACCCCTGCATAGAGTTCGATCCGTTCATATTGCAATACTCCTTTCTCCCGGTGCCGTTATCGTTTTCCACCAACGCAGCCACGTTCAGCGTCGGCAAGGATTTCTGTGCCATCGAATTGGATTTCGGCTGGTTGCCCCGCTGCCGCGAAATACACCGTCCAAAACGCCTGGACCGCCTCTTTGCGTTGTACCGCGAGTGGGGCGAAGTCGCTGCTTTCAAGACGGCCAAGACAGAGAGGCACGCCTTGCAGCGTTAAGCCGTGCTGCTCACGGAGACTCGCGGCGAGTTCACGGGCGCGCGCTGGACTGGCCAGCGAGCCGGCCGAGACGAAGCGGTAGGTGCCGTCGTCTTCGAGGAAGTCGCTCACGACAATAAGCCTGCGGTTCATTCCATTGGGCAACAAGGCGAGTTCCTGCCGGGCGGCATCGAGTGCACCGAGGATGTCGGTGCGGGGCTGATACGGATCGAGCGAGGCCGCCCACGCCGAGAATTGCTTCTTGGATTGCTCCTGAAAGCGGCGCAGATCGGCATCGTAGGTCTCGCGCCGGGTCGGCGCGGAGAGGCGCAGGACGCGTCCCCTGGCGTCGTTCTGAGCATCGCCTGTGATGGGAATCAGCACCAGTCCCGCACCGACATCCTCGGCGCGCTCGACGCCGCCCGGCAGGAGCTCGCCTCTCTGCCCAGAGAGAGCAACCGCAGGCTTATCGTCGTGAGCGACTTCCTCGAGGACGACGGCACCTACCGTTTCGTCTCAGCCGGTTCGCTGGCGAGTCCGGCGAGCGCCCGCCAACTCGCCGCGCATCTTCACGAGCAGCATGGCTTTACGTTGCAAGGCGCACCTCTCTGTCTTGGCCGTCTTGAAAGCAGCGACTTCGCCC
>Ga0187852_1001017_pt1 | contig 27975 bp, 28 predicted proteins | sample June2016WEW_6_40_FD_134511 | JGI IMG/M metagenome (GOLD analysis project Ga0187852, IMG submission 134511) | Peatland microbial communities from SPRUCE experiment site at the Marcell Experimental Forest, Minnesota, USA - June2016WEW_6_40 | ecosystem: Environmental > Terrestrial > Soil > Wetlands...
GCGCTCGATGCCGCGCACCAGGCCGCCGAGAGCTGGCTTCGCGCCCAAGGCGGCGATTCAGCCGCCGCGCGGCTCTCGCCCATTACGGAAACGCACTGGAAATCGCGCATCTTTACCGTCGAGCCGGAGCCGGGGTTTGCATTTTCTTTCTGGTCTTGGTCCGATCCGCTGCACGGCAAACCGGTAGCCGTCGAAGGCGACTTATCCGCCGCCGGAATGCGCTTTGCCATCGTGGTGGCACGCTGGAATGCCGTCATCACCGAGCGGCTGCTCGAAGGCGCGCTTGACGCCCTGCTGCGCAGCGGAGCCAAGCGGAACGAGATTGAAGTGGTCCGCGTTCCCGGCGCATGGGAGATACCGGCCGCGGCGCGCACCCTCGCCAATGCAGGCCGGGTGGACGCCATCATCCCCCTCGGCTGCCTGTTGCGCGGCGAAACGGCCCATTTCGAGGCCATCTACACCGAAGTGGCGCGGGGCATTGGGCAGTCGCAGCAGGAAACCGGCATTCCCCACAGCTTTGGCGTGCTCACCTGCGAAACTCTGGAGCAGGCCCTCAACCGCGCCGGCATCAAGGCCGGCAACAAAGGATTTGAGGCCGCCGTGGCCGCCATCGAGATGGTGAGCCTGCGCCGCAAGCTGGAGCAAGGCCGGGGCCCCCACGTCGGCCGCGGCGGATTCGTCCCTGGGGTGGAAGGCGGCCCTGCTTGAGCGCTGGACCGCGGCGCAAATCGCGCGAGTTGGCCATGCAGATGCTCTATCAGGCCGACATCGGCAAACAGACCCCCGACCAGGTGCGCGCCACCTTCTGGAAGGCCGGCGACGAGGTGGAACCGGAAATCCGCGGCTTTGCCGAAGACCTCTTCCGCGCGGCCGTCGCCCACCAGGAAAAGATCGACGAGCTGCTCACGACCAACTCCAAACACTGGCGGCTTGAGCGCATGCCCGCCGTGGACCGCAACCTGCTGCGCATGGCCGTGGGCGAGATGCTGGGCTTCAAGGGCACGCCCTTCCCCATCGTTATCAACGAGGCACTAGAAATCGGCCGCCGCTACTCCGCCCCCGAGTCCATCAACTTTCTGAACGGAATGCTGGACGCGATCGCGCGCGGCCTGATTGGCAAGTAAGCACTCTCACTGACCGATGAAGCCAGCAGCCCCTCTCGCATTCTTGAATGCCTCTACCGGCAAGCCTCACTGGGACGGTCGAGCTGATCATTGGTTCTGCTCCGCCCATCATGCCGCAGCACGGCGCCCGACTTCAGCACCAGCCTTCCGTCCTGGCTGAGAAGCGGATCAAGGCCGAAGTCCGCGCCAACCGGCGCTCCATCCACCGTTTGCGCGCAGTACCAATCCTTTCCGTAGGAATCGCCGTTCTTGTACCACCGTTGGCAGCCGATCGTTGCCTTATCGGAATCCAGGGCGCACTGGAACCACAGAAACAGCGGCTGGAAACCGCCTCTGCCCGAGCCCGCAATCGCAACGGCATCGGCAGGGATTCTGGCTGGCCGCCGGGAAGAGTTAGCGTGCGCAAGAATTGGCTTGTGCACCTCTCGAAGGCATCCGGCGTCCTTGAAGTTCTCGAACAGAGAGCCCCTTCCGATCCTCAGCGTGGGGCCATCGGACGGCCTGATCCAAATGAAACGCCGACTCACCCGGATCGGAATCTGCTTCCCGGCAAAATCCACCATGTTGCCGAACTTGCCCTCGTGAAAATAGCTTCGTCCCTCCCCAATCAGGACCTGATCGCCCAGCCGGAAGCAGAAGGCGCTGGAGGGATTGGCCAGCGCAGGGCACCCACCGTTGCACGGAGTGTACTCCGCCGACTCCACGAGTGTCGCAGTCTCAAAGCCCTTTGCCGGCCGGGCTGATGCGCAAATCGCGCAGCTCATCGAAACGAGCAGGGCAAGCAGGATGGGCAACGATGCCCCGGGCGTCTTGTACCGGTCCTGCTCGGAGGGGCTCACTCGCCGGAAAAAACACCAAGGAACAGCCATGCAAATAAAGGTACAACCAATCGATTCCATCGACAAATGACCGGACCCCAAGCACGCGGCCGCTACACAGATCGTGGGATTGGGTTGTAGCAGTTATATCTCCCTTCAAAATTCAACTCCATGTCAGAAGGCAGCCGTCTATGATTAAGACAGCAGTTGGGCGGAGCCGGGCAGCGGCGGGCGCGAACGATTGACGAAGTGACAAGCGTTCCCTCGGCTAGTGATCTGACAGCCCGTACACGAAGTTTTAGATTTGGGCAGAGCGAAGAACAAGAAGATAGGATCGCCGATCGGCAAGGAAGTTGCGATAGACAAACAGCCATATAAGCGTGCGTCGAGAGACAGGAGCGTTGGTCGGTTGGCAGAGGATCAAATAGCAGGAATCAAGACGGTTCTGTCGTTCATCCGGCATTGCTGGCGGCGTGGAAGCCACGTCGAGCGCACGATAAGGCGATCAGCGAGCTTCGAGGAAATGTTGTTGTGCTTGTCCCCGTTGGCTGCCGATGCGTGTCGCCTGGCAGAGAAGACGCCGGAAGGCTGGATCGCCAGGAGTGGTGAATGCTGCGCCTATTTCTTCCCCAGGATGTGGCGGAGACGGTGTCTGTTCCGGAGCCTGCTTGTCTGGGATTGGGCGCGCCGGTCCGGAATCAGTCCGACCCTGAACGTGGGCATGCAGCTGGGCCCGGATCGTGACCAGGGACACTGCTGGCTTTCAGTTGGAGATAGACCATTCTGCGAGACGGGAGGCTGGCCGAGTCAGTACGGCATTCTGTTTCATCGCGGCAACGATGTGCAGTACTGGACCAGCTTAATCACCGATGCGCAAGACTCGGAAATGTCCATATAAAAGAGGGACTGATCAAGGTCTCAGAATCAGGTTCCAGAGGAAGCGTGGCCTGTCTGGCGTGTTTTGCCGCCCCAGCCCCCGGCGGCCAGCAACAGCACCCTGCTGGTGATTGCCTCCATCGTCGTCCCCTGCTTGGCCGCGCGGCATCGCGAGCTCTATAAGCCGTGCCGCCTGTTGCTTGAACTCGAGCGTGTAACGTCCCCGCTTTGCCTTCGTCATTTTCGATTCCCTTTCGCTATGAGAACAGCTTGCCAGGAGTCTGTCGGGAATAGATTTCCCATCCCTAAGAATCAATAACTTACGAATTCTGCGCTTTTCACGTAGGTTATTGATTCTAAACGGCATAACCTGGCGACAAAACCAGTCTTCGACGGACTTCCAGGGATACGTTTTACGCGGCAAGGTCAGTGTGAAAACCAAGCAGCAAACCCTGCATGCGTGATGAACATCACTGACGCGCCATCCCGTGCGGACACAACCTCATGTCTGGTTGTGGTTTTTGGAGAGTCGCCATGGAAACAACGCAGGCCAAAACGGGAGTTCCGGGAGAGGATATCCCCGCCTCTGGCAACGCCCACAACCACGCGAAATCGCAGGTTAGCGAGAATGTCACCTGGAAGAACCTGGGAAACAGCCTGGTTCTGCTGAACCTGGTGGATTCTACCTATTACGTTTTGAACGAGACCGCGTCGTCGGTCTTCCGCGGGGTGCTTGACGGCAGAACAGACCGGCAGATCGCGGAGAGTCTAGCTGAGGAGTACGAATGCTCTGTCGCTCAAGCTTTAGCCGACGTAGAAGAAGCACGCGATCATCTGACAAAAGAAGGTGTGCTCAAGGCCGCGGAATGAACGCCGCCTTAGGCGGGCGTTGTCCGCAAGAGCGTGACTAAGTTTATCAACCAATTGGAGGAAGGTGACAAATGAAGACCGAAAATAAGAACGTTGAGCCGGCGAAAAAGGCTTACGTAAAGCCTGTAGTGACCAAGCACGCGGCCGCTACACAGATCGTGGGCTCATCCTGCGGTTGTGGCTACTTGATTGCCACTTACGGCAATGGGGTTTACTACGTCTAAGACAGCGGTCTCGCGGAGTCGGGCAGCGGCGGGCGCGAACGATTGATGAAGTGACAAGCGTTTCTCCGGCAAGTGTCTGATAGCTTGTACGCGGGCGTTACTGACTTGGGTGGGGCGAGGAACAAGAAGATAGGCTTGCCGCTCAGCAAGGAGGGTGCGAGCGGCAAGCAGGCGTGTAGGTGTGCGTCGAGAGGCGAGAGCGTCTCGGTTTTGTGGAAGGCCGAACAGCAGGAATTAGAGCGGTTCTGTCATATTCCTGGCATTGCTGGCGACGCGCGGGCCTCGCTTGGCTGCGCGTGCGTCAGCATTGGTGTGTCCGCCGGCACGTCTCGAGCGCGCAGACTCCAATCCCGAAAGCTTCAAGTGAAGGCGCTGCCATGTGCAAGGTCAAAGGAGTTTCAGCGCAATTAATTCGTGCTATGTTCGGATCATTTTTGGTTAGGAATGAGAGAAACGATGTTGCCAATTCCAGAAAGCGTCTGCGATCCGGTTGGCCTATGGCTCAAGGCCAGGCCGGACGGCGGGCAGCGGGGATATTGGCATTCCATGCGCTTTACATTCGCCGGGACGCCGGTCTTGGTGCGCTCCAGATGCGCGGATGTGATTTCCTTTCTTCGGCGTGAAATCAGCGCGTATTACCCGGATAGCGCTTCAGTGGCCGATCACCGGAAACGATGCCGAGTTGAGATAAGCGTCGTCGACGGCAGGCAGGATCAGGGAATCGTTGTGGCGATTGGAGAGGGGGCGTCGATGAAGCAGGCGCTGAATTTGCCTCCGCCATGCGCGACGATTTCGACCGCTGAGTTCGTGCACATGCGGTGGAATGAACTCGAAACCTTTTGGCGGCCTTTTGACCTGTTGGCGTCAGTGAGGTTTTCAACCACAACCGATGTGCGCCTGCTGGTCGCCATGGAGGCCCCCCGTCGTGACAAGCCAGCTGCGCGCACGCGACGGTTGCGCGCCAAAGTGGACGCAGTGAGAACATCCGCGGGCGGGGTAGGGGTCAAAGCGGACATGCCTGGCCGGCGATATGTTCCCTTGCCGGAGATTGCCGATTTGGTGAGGGTGATGACCGTGCGGGCTCAGGGCCACTTTTGCCTGCACGCGGCCACAGTTGCCTTGGGCGACCGGGGCATACTCCTCGCGGGCCCCAGCGGTTGCGGCAAAACAACAACTGCTTTGTCGTTGTTGCGCGGCGGCTACGAACTGCTCGGCGATGAACACTCCGTGCTGAATGCAAGTGAGGAGCGCATTCGAGTGACCGGGTTTAACAGTGCACCACGGGTAGTGGGGAAAGCGCTAAGAACCCTCGCACGGTTGGAGCTGACTTTGCAATCCGCCGGCGAAGGCAAGAATCCTATTACGCTTCCGAAGGCGAGTTTCTTGAGGCAGAACCCATGGTTGCGGCCAGCCCTGATACTTTTTCTGCGGATTGGGCCAGAGGTCAGCGAACATCTGGTAAGCCCGCTGTCAATGGAGGAAGCGTTCGTCCGAGTCACAGGACAGGTGCTGGATCCAACCAATGTTTTCCGGAAGGCGGAGCAGACCCAGGCGATCATCAAGCTAATCGAGCAGTGCCCGGCCTATGAACTGGTCTTGGGCAAGAACCTGGCGTCCCTCCCAGAGCTTGTTCGTGGCCTCATGGAGCCTGCCCTATGAGGTTGGAATTGGCCAAAGCGTGCCTGGAGGATGCGCTCGAAGCAACGCGCAAAGCGGGCGTCGTGTTGCTGACGGACGAGGAGTCGCCGGAAGCAGACTTCCTGTTGATCATGAGCCTGGCCGATGTAAGCGAGGCGGTATGGCAGACAGCGCGTAATGTGCTGATCCATCGTTGTCCGTGGTTAGCCATGGAACCTTCGTTTGCACGGCCTGTGCCAGATTCCGCTCTGGTCAGTTGGCAGGGCAAGGCTTGGGCGTGCCTGCGTCGCGGGATAAAACTTTTGATTCGCGAGGCCGAGTCGAATTCGAATCTTCTGAAGCGGTTTTCGACGATACCAGGACTGATCCCGGACGTAATCGAGGAGTTGCAAGATTCCGGCCGAGGTGCTTTGGCCTTGGAAATGGCGAATCCAGCCGCCCATAATACTAAGAATCCTCCGGCGGAAAGGCAGATCCTCCTAGCCCCCACGTATCGCTGCAACCTGAGTTGCAGCTACTGTTATGCGAAGGGTTTTTCCGAGGGCTTTCCGGCGGATATGTCACTGGAGGATCTGGAGGTTGCCCTCTCCTGGGCTGCGGCACAGGGTGTTAACAGCATTTTGCTTTGTGGTGGCGAGCCCACTACCTACTCGCATTTCCCGCAGCTTTTGCAAATGACGAAAAGCCGTGATATATCCGTCCGTATAACTAGCAACTGCCTGTATTCCGCTTCCCTGCGAGAACAAATCGTGGCACCGGCGATCCGCGAGCTAGTGGGGCATTACAACCAGGAACGGATGGAAATGTCTCCATCTTCCGCGGAGGTTTTTGAGAAGAATCTGCAGGCCGCCCAGGCGGCGGGTGTGCCGGTGCTGATTCGATACTCCTTGACGGAACAAAGCACTCCCGCGGAGTGGCGCGCGGTGATTGACTTGGCCCATCGGCTTTCCATCCCGCAGATTAATTATGCTCTGGCCTTCAGGGGATCAAAAGGCGCGAATGCTTACTTCAAGTGCCGGGACGCAGTCGGGTTTGTCGGCGGGCAACTGGAGGACCTGCTAACGGGATTTTGCAGCGATGTCGCGAACAGCGGGCTCCGTTTGTACCTGAGCAAGCCATTCCCACTGTGCGCCCTGCGGCCCGAATCCCTGCGGCGGATCTATAGCAATGGAACTCTCCGCACGGCGTGCACAGCGTTTTGCGACGGCTTCTCGCGCAACTTGACGATTAATCCGGATCTGAGCACCTTCCCGTGCAGCGGAATTGCCGTGCGCGGACCCAAAATAACTGAATTCTCAAGCTTCGCAGACGCTGGCCGGCATTCCGCCCAGCTCATCCGCGATCTTATGCTGCGGCCTTATGCCGAGGAGTGCGGCCATTGTGCGTTATGGTATCGCGGCTTCTGTCAAGGAGCTTGCCTGGCGGAACACTTCTGGATGTCGCGTGAGGAGAAGAAGGGGCCAGGAAACGTAGAGGTATCATGGACGCAAAGCGGCGTTTGACAATTATGTTGTCCGGCGGTTTAGGGGACTGTCTGCTGGCGAGCGCCTTTGTCCGCTATTTCGATCAATGCGGCCGGTATGATTGCATAATATGCGCGCTTCCAGCGCAGGCCGCTCAATTGTACGACTGTAATCCGCGTGTCAGTAGACTCGTGACCTGCAGTGGCGACGACCTCTGGCTATGGGGCCTTCCAGAAGACGGAGGCGATGTCTTTGCGCCCTTTACAAGAGTTAGTTTAGCTGAGAGCCCGGATCCAAACCAAGCGATCAGGATACAACTGGACCGTCTTCTCGATCTGAACTTGGGGACAGAGCCCGCATGGCGGCAAATCGCTTCATTTTATGGGCTGGACATGAAGGATGGGTCGCTCGAGCTGGTCACCAGTGCCCCGGACGAGGCGTGGGCGGAAGATGTTTTGCGGCCATGGCGGGGGAAAAAGCGCGTTCTTATCAATTCTCGAACGCCACTGGTTGAAAAAGAGTACCCGCTTGAGCAATGGCAGGTTATCGTGGACGCATTGAGCACCGAGGCCGACGCGGTGGTGCTGGAGTTGGGTGAAAACGGCTCGGTGTTGAGGGGTACGTCTCTGATTTCTCCGTTGCCGGGTTTGCGGCAAACCGCCGCGCTGGTTCGCCGATGCGATTGTGTTGTTAGCGTCGATTCCTTTCCTGCGCACCTGGCAGCGGCGGTTGGAACACCCGCGGCGGTGCTATTCGGCCCAACAAATCCAGTGGTTTGGGGACATCCTACGACGCGTTGCATTCGCACGAGCCAGTGCCCGATTTGCGGAAATACTCCGCGGCTGCGCCAGTGCAAACGGAGTTTGTGCATGGAGGAGATACCTCCGCAAAGAGTGGTAGAAACGGTAGTGGACATCCTTGCAAGCGTCAGTTAGCCTTCGGAAGGTGGCAAAATGTCTAACCCTCAATCTATGGTTGTGATCAGCAGCCCCGGCAGACGGAATGAAGAGTCTGCTCAGCTGACGGAGCCCTATCAGCCGGTTACTTGGAACGTAGGTTTTGTCCAGGATTGCAACTTGCGGTGCAAATATTGCTGTACAGGATTTGGCCGGCTAGGCCATGGATCCAAGTTCATGCAGCCGGAGGTTTGGCGGAAGCTTTGCGATCTGATGCTTAGCATGAGCGCCGGCCGTCACCGGATCCGTCTGGATTTCGGAGTCGGCGAGACTTTTCTCCATTTCGACGAAGCCATGCAGTTCTTGGACTATCTGCGTCACCAGGCGGGCGGCAAGGGAGTGCAAATTGAAGCGCTGATGACCACCAATGGGACGTTGGCGACAGTTGAACAATTAAATACATGTCTGAAAAAGAAGATATCCCTGACTTTCAGTATTGACGGATCAGCTTCCTCGCACGACTCCTTCAGGAGATTTCCTGGTGGAAAACCGACGCATCGAATCGCCTTGCAGAATTGGCGGCGCTACAGGGCCATGGTCAGGAGCGTCGATGATCCTCCGGGGTGTGGAGTGTCCAGCGTGATTGCGGGTGACGCTCGCCTGCGGGATGTTGTCCGGTTTTGGCGGAAGCAGGGGGTCATGCAGTATAAGGCGATTCCCGCTGAGCCGAGCAGACATTTGGGACGTTTTAAACAGCATGAGTCGCAAGTTAGTCGCAACAGGTATCTCAAGGATCTTGAGGATCATGCATTCTCAGAGGTGTCGCGTCTGCGGGACAGCGATCTCCTGGAGAACTTCGAGGGGCCGAAGGGGATTCTCGACTTGTGGATGCGCTTGAGCAGGGCGGCGCCCTATCGATCTTGCGGCGCGGGATACTCTGTGATTTGTGTTGACTCAGACGGAACGCTCTTTCCATGCCAAGGGTTTCTCGGCTTCGCGGAACGAAGCATCGGGGATGTCAACGGCGGCGTGCTTCCCGCCAAGCTCTCGGAATTCCGCTCCGCGAGATCGCGGGTACAAACCCAATGCTGTGGTTGTTGGGCGCGTTTTCTCTGTGATGGCGCGTGTTTTGCCGGTGACCCGAAGACTGGCATTGTCCTGGACACATGGAACGGGTGCGAGCTCATCAAGTCGCACGTGGAGATCGCCGTTAAGAGCTACCAAACCTGGTGCGGGTATATGAAGGGAAAGACGGAGAAGGAAAAGCAATAAGATACCGGGACTGGAAGAAGGAGTCGAAAGCGAATACCAATCGCCGGCGCGCCGCTGAAATGAGGGATTTAACTGCGTGAAGACCTATCTGAGGATGCTATCTTACCTTCGTCCTTACCCGCTGAACATTCTCTCGACTTGGGTGTTGTCCGTTCTTATCGTCGGCCTCGAAATCGTATCCGTCTGGGTCGGCGCGACTCTGGTTGAAAAGATACTTATCAGACCGGGTTCTTCTTCGGTGGCTGCGCCTAGCACTGCTTTCATGACGCAATTGTTGGACCTGTTCGTGTCTTACCTTCTGAAGCAGGCAACGCCGTTTCGATCTTTGCTGGTGGCGGTTGGCATCTTCTTCGGGGCACAAGCGTGCATCGCAACTTTTCGGGTCATTAAACTTGCTATCTTCACGCGAATGACTCAGTCAGTCTTGGCTGAGGTCCGGCGCCAGATGTTTGAGCGTCTGACCGAGTGTGACCTTGCTTTTTACAGGCGATACCGGCACGGAGGAACAGCTTCGCTCTTTTTGATGGACGTGGACCAGCTCAACCGGGGCTTCACCGACAGTATTGATCGCCTCTTCATGCAGCCCGCCCGATTATTAGTAGCGCTGGGACTCATGGCGGCGCTTTCCTTGGTGTTGACCAGCTATGTTCTGATGGTCCTGATCGTTGCCGGTGTTCTTATTCACCTGACCGGCAAGATGATGGAGGATAGATTCCGCGCGGTTTTCGAGAAGCGCGCCGAGGTCCAGGCGCATCTCGTGGAGTTTCTATCGACCGTCATTGTCGCACGGGCTTTCGGTCGGGAAGGATATGAAAAAGGGCGGTTTGACGCAAAGTGTCATGACCTCAAGGACACCTTTATCAAGGCAATCGTGATCAACTCAATGACCCCTGCGGCGGTGACGATCGTCTTTCTCGCAGGAGGAGCCGTGCTCCTCACATGGTGTGGCTATCAAGTCTTAGTACGAGATGCGATGTCCAGCTCGGTTGTTATAAAGATGACATTTTTGCTCCCCTTGGTGACTTATCCGCTGGAGTCTCTGGCATCCTTATCGAACTCCGTCCGGGAATCGCTGGCAAGTGCGAAGCGCGTCTTCAACTTTCTAGACCAAGAGTCGCCGTGGCGGGAACTGCCAAACGCCATATCCCCCGCGCCCTTCCGGGAAGAAATAGTTCTGAAGAACGTAGAATATCAATTGGAGGGAACAAGGATCCTGAAGGATGTCAGTCTAACCATACCGCGAGGCGTGGTTATGGTTATCTGCGGGCCCTCTGGAGCGGGGAAGACCACCATCCTCAGTCTTTTAGCTGCTTTCATTCACTGCACCAGCGGGTTGATTACTGTCGATGGAGCTGACATCCGTGTCTTCCGGGCCGCCAATTGGAGGCGACAACTGGGGATCGTGCCTCAAGACTGCGTGCTACTGAACGCAACTGTGCGCGAGAATCTTCTTTATGCCAGGTCGAATGCCAATGATGCTGAGATGGGTGAGGCATTGAAGCAAGCAGGGATTGATCGGAACTGCGCTCTCCTGAGAGATGGACTCGATACGTTAGTGGGCAATCGCGGGGAGATGCTTTCCGGAGGGGAACGGCAGAGGCTTACAATTGCCCGGGCCCTGCTTAATAATCCAAGCATTCTCCTGCTGGACGAACCTACCTCCATGCTAGACTACGATCACAAGGTGCTGATCGGTGAAGTGATTCAAACGATAGCCAACAACCGGACTGTTATAATCGCATCTCACGATCCATATCTCAGGAAGATGGCAGATCTTGTTGTCGAACTGAACGGAGGCAGAGTCGTTGGCAGTCAGTGTATTGCGGAGAGAGAGCTGCCAATATATGCAGGCGGTGCGCAGGCCGCCAGGGTTATTTGACATTTTGTCGAGGGGGAGAAAACAATGAACTTGATCATTACCAACACATGCAATCGAGCCTGTCCTTACTGTTTTGCCAGATCAAGAGTTAATCTTTCTGACACGCAGGCTGGCCCGATGACTCAACACATCTCTCTGGACAATTTCGACAAGTATTTGCGCTTCCTTGAAAAAAGCAAGATTCCACTACTGAAACTTCTGGGCGGCGAGCCTACTCTTCATCCTGAGTTCATGGAGATGGTTAGCCGGGCTCATCAGCATGGCTTCGAAACGCTGGTGTTCACAAACGGACTGTGGCCACGCAGAGTTCAGGATGCGATTCGATCGGTTCCAGCGGTGGAATGGAAGCTCAAGTTTGTATTCAACGTCAATGAACCAAGTCTTCAGCCGAAGGCGCAATGGGAACATGCAAAGGGAAGCATGAGGATTGCAGGGCCGCAGGGCAGCTGTGGCTTTAATATTTATCGTGAGGAGTTTGACCTTCAGTTTATTGCTGATCTCATCGACGATGCAAGACTTGATCGAGTAGTGCGTCTGGGACTGGCTTCCCCGATTGTGGGCACCGAGAACTCGTTCCTGGGCGGCACATCCTTGAAGGCCATCGGTAACAGGCTGGACGAGCAGTTGAGTAAGCTGGAAAAACGAAACGTACTCGGCTGGTTTGACTGCGGCTTTCCTTTATGCATGTTCTCCGAGGAGAGCCTCGGGAGGCTAGTCCTGAACTCCCGCGGCTTCCAATCAGTTTGTAGCTACCCAATTGATGTCGGGCCCGAATTGACGGCGTGGCCATGCTTCCCGCTGAGCGACTGCGAGAATGTTCGTATGCTGGATTTTCAGAACGCAACGGAGATTCAGGCGCACTACACTAGCCGACTTTCGGGAATCCGCCGCATGGGCATCTACGAAGAGTGCTTGACATGTAAGTTCATTGCCCGTGGCCAGTGTAGTGGTGGATGTGTGGCGCGGACCATAAAAGATTGGGCTGCGAAAGGCGACGCGGATATCATCGGCAAGCTCGGTTGGACAGCGTCGCACGGTGCGTAAATCGTGACTTTGCCGGGCATGCCCTATGAGGCTTAATTGACATCGACAGTCGTGCTTCTTGCACGCGAGGCTAAGCCATGCGACAGAAGATCGGGAGGTTTTACAAGATTCTGAAGTCTGGCTGCAAGGCGAAACAGTCGAAGCTGCGGAGCGGCCGGACCTATTCATGAAACACGCTCAACCCAACTGAACTCAAATCGGTCACGCCGTGTTCTCATGTGTCATTTCTGAGGGACGCGAGCACATCCAACTGCCGGACTTTTGCTGCGGGAATGACACCAGCGATAAGTCCTGCCAAGCCGCAAACAAGGACCGGGTAGAGAAAGCCCTTTAGACCATAATAAGGAAACAGTTCATTGACATCATTGATATTGGACTGCAAAAGTGTGCCGATATATGGAGCAAGTAACACCGACAATGCAACTCCGATTAACGCTCCCGAAACGCCGAGGAGGAAGCTTTCCGATAAGACAGCGGTTAGAATCTCGTAGTGGCTGGCGCCCATAGATATGCGAATTGCGAACTCTCTGCTTCTTCGAGCCGTATTCGTCAACATGACATTCATTACACCTATGAAGGCGATCCCAATGCAGAAGAGCGCTTCCACTTGGCCATATGCCATGAAGTTTGCGACAATGCTCCTGCTCTTTTGAATCTTAAACTGCGATGAGGAGAGATAAAACGTATCCGAGCCCCGGCAGGCTTCCAAGGAGGAGCGCAGGTCGTTAACGACTTCGTCCATCTTTTCGAGACTCGTCCATGCAACCAGAATTTCTCCTATCGCGCCAGACGGAAGCCATAGAACATTTGCACTTTCATACGGAACGATAATGCGAACTTTAAAATAATCATCCGCACCCGGAGGATCTTGAGTCACACCCATTACTCGAAAGGGGCGGCCGTCGATAAAAACAGTCGGCTCGTCCTCGACTTGCAGGGCCAATGCCTCCACCGCGGACTTAGTCAGCAGGCATTCCCACACAAGTCCCCGGTGTCCGGCGTCCGAGAATCCACGACCTCGTATTGGAAGGAACAGGGGTTCGCGGCTAAGTTCAACTCCTACCCCGTCAACCGCCATCATCCGGTTAATACCGCGAAAAGTGACCGGTTCGTTTCCCTGGAACATGGGAGCTACCAGCCGTACATCTTTCACATGACCTTTAACATATGCTAAGTCCTCAGGCGTAAAGTCCGGGCGGAGACGCGTCTCCAGAAAGTGGCTATTCCGTCTTACAGCAGAAGAAGCGATGACCCAATCCCCCATGAGATGTTCCATATCCTGCCACAGGCGTATGCGCGCACCCTCGCCAAGGAAAAACGTCAGCGACAACGCAAAAGACCCGACCGCCATCGTCATCAATGTGAGTGAAACCTGAAATCTGTTGCACCACATCCCCTGTCCAGTCAGCGACAATAGGCAGAACAGACGCGGCACAATTCTCTTCCCCATTGTTCTCGGAGATGCCATTAACCGGCGCTCTGTTCTGAGCAAGTAATCTCTATACTTCATCGAGGATACCGTCGCGAATGCTTACCACCCGATCGGCGCGTTCAGCCAACAGGGGATTGTGTGAGACGACAACCAGTGTCCGTAGTTCCTTAACAACCCCAAATAACAGATCACTAATTGTCGACCCGGTTTCAGAATCCAGAGTTCCAGTCGGTTCGTCCGCGAGGATCAGGACAGGTTCAGTCACCAGCGCCCGAGCAATCGCACATCGCATCAACTCTCCTCCGCTCAACTGATTAGGATAACTATCGACGCGATCCGAAAGACCTACCTGATCCAGAGCACGCTTCGCCAGTCTTTTCTGTTGCCGCGGCCATATGCCCCTATGAGATAAAGGAACGCATACATTACGAAGCGCAGTAAGATTCTGGATGAGTTTGCCATCTTGAAACACAATTCCGATACTCTGTCGAATTCCGACATCCCACCACCTGTTGTCGGCATAAACATTGGATCCGTTAAGCGAATACTCGCCGCTGTCAATCGGCGTGAGAAGCGCCAGGACATGCACCAAGGTTGATTTTCCCGACCCGGAGGGCCCAACGATCACAGTGGAGGTTCCAGCGCGAATATCCAGATCGATGTGACGCAACACATCGATGCGTGTGCCGCCCGCATGCCAGCTCTTGTGGACTCCGCGCAGACTGATAAACGGCGGAGCATAGTTCGAATCTCCGCTCACTTTGCTCCGCCTCCCGCGTGAACTCGAACAGTAACCTGCATCCCGGGTTGAAGCCAAGGGACTGTTTTGTCCAACTTGACGATTGCCTTAAATGTCGGGGGCCCGGAAGCCGGCGGCACCAGGCTTCCCGCCTCTATTGTTTCGACAGACCCGCGGACAGTCTGATTACGTCCGAAATCTAAAGCGATAATGGCTGATTGGCCCGGGCGCACATATGTCAGTTGGTGTTGCAGAATCTCTAACTCTACGTAGTAAGCGCTATCGTCCCACACCTCACAGATTACGTCTTCGGGCGATAGCCATGCCGGATCGACCGCCCTTTCGACGACAATCCCGCCAAACGGCGCTCTTATCATGTTTTGCTCAAGGCGGGTCTTGGTCGTCTGAAGTTCTCGGTCCAGCAAATCCGCCGATTCTTGCCTGGCACGCAACCGGGCCTGCAAATGCGCAAGTTGCATAGTTGTGGTCTTGATCGTATCTTCAAGCTCACGCTGCTTATCACTCAGGGGCACCATCAGATTGTCAATCGGGTAATTCGATACATTGTCCGATCCCTTGCGCACCGTGTCTATCTTTGCATTCAGCTTATCGAGTTTGGACTGATCAAGCGCCAACTCCAAGCTGGACGCTTCAACATCATCGCGAAGAACCTGGTAGTCGTTCCTCCTGCTAATCAAGTCCATATATGTTGCCAACAATGACGGGTTATCGATTCGGGCAAGAAGCTGCCCGGATTTAACTCGCTCTCCTTTAAATACCGGAATCTCAGTCACATGCTCGCCGGAGTGTAGCTTTATAACAACCCGTTTGTTGGGAAAGACATACCCGCGGGCCTCGATCAGTTCGGAATCGGCGGCGGCATTAGGCAGGAGTTTTCCAGAATTCTGCGCCAGGAGTTGGGGCGACAAAACTGAGACGCCGATTAAAGCGAAATAACCAGCCAGCCAAGCACAGAGCGTTTGCATTCTCTTCATGGTCAAGATATCCCTCCAGTCATTCTCGCAATTGGCGCTGAGAGCCTCGCCAGCGGGCGAAGCAGAAGATTCACAACCAAGCCTACCGCTGACCGCGCCACAGTCCCGGTGGACCGCCCCCCAATAACGATTGTAGCAACCATCCATCGCTCTGGCTGGCAATCAGGAAAATACCGCGGCGGAGGATCGGCAAGGAGAAAGAACCGAATCATCCGAAGCCAAAGAATAAACATACGTCCCCAGATCGTTCGTTGATGAAGAGAGAACTTCTCGCTGGCGATTATACGAGGATTGGTCGCCAGACAAAGAAACCGATAGTTCCACGCGGCCGAATTGAGCGGAAACTCTGGGAATGAAGGGTCGATATTCATTCGGCAAAAGCGGCTGGCTAAAGCAATTAGATTAGCCGCATGCAGACGCTTGGACTCCTGGAATACCCACTCGAAATCCATCTGTTTCCGAAAGCGGGAAACCAGGGCCGCCAAATCAAGAAACCAAACGAAGCGCGAGTAGTAGTGGTACCAAGACAAATGCAAAACGAGCAAAAGCAAATGCCATGCCGGGTCTGGAGAAGCGAAACAATCGTCTTGCGGCGGGTTGGAACCATAGTCGTAGCGATACAGCAGATCGAGCATCGGATCGGTCGCTTCCCTAGCCGGATACCTAATTTCAATTTCCCACCCATCAAATGTGGCGAGAACACCGCCGGGAGCGCGCGTTCGGCGAACAATACCTGCATGATCGCTGTCCTCGTCAACTTTGGCGCCCAGCGCCTGCAGGAGATTGAAGACGTCTGCCCGAGAGCCGGCGCACAAATCCAGGTCCGCGAAAGCTCTAATACCTGGATCGGCGTACGCTTGTTGCGCAAGGACAGGGCCCTTGAAGTTAACGATCGGAATGTCGTGTTCTCGGGCTGTGGCGAGAATTTTTCGGCATGTGTTTCTGGCTTTTTCGCAGTAGAGCATATTACTGAAATATCGCGTCTTGGCCAGTTCTCCTAACTCACATACGGGCATAAGGTTCGCTACCGCGAGCGCACCGAGCGCACCGCCTAAGCCCTGGCGGTCAACATATTTCCAGAATAAGGGAACATCAGCGCCTTCAGGAAGAGACCACGCCCGCTGATGCAGCCAAGAGGGCATTATAGCGACCAGCGCATTAAGTTCGATACGACTTAGCGGACGCAGACTGGAGATTCGCGAGGTTTGGCCTACGTTTCCGTCCATCGATTATCTCCCCGCGGCTAAGCAACACTGACGTTTACGAATAAAGAACCCCTATTAGGCGATGCGCCTGCTCCGATAAGCAGCATTCTCCCGTATCTTACTTAGCTTTGCTACTGCTGGCAAATGGGTTGTTCCCTAGCCGCGCCAACACCGATTTGTCCAACCCGGAAGCAACATCAAGCTGTGAGTCCCAAGCGTATTCAGCCGCTGCCTTGGTGACTTCGATTCGTGCTCGCGTCACCACGATTTTTGCTTCATAGGCGCGCTCTTTAGAGCCGAACAAGTCGATGGGCTCCGCTAACCCAGCTGTCACAAGCTGCTGATAAGATTCCTGTTGTTGGGCAGCCAGATTGCTATATTCATCCGCCTCTTTTCGGGCGTGAATGGACTCGGAAAGAGATGCGGAGGCATCATTCACGTCACGGTAAATCTGAAGAAATTGCCGGGTGATATTCTGTTTAACTAAGTCGCGGTCGATTTTTGCCTTGGTGACCTCGCGGCTTATATCGCCGAAATCAATAAGCGGCATGGACACGCCAAGTTGAATTACGAATGGCGCTTGAGTAAGGTTCGAAGTCAGGCTATTGCTTCCTGCGCCGAGCGTGGCGGAGAGCGTTGGAATACGCTGGCGGCGCTTGTCGATGACCTCCATCTCCTTCAAGTAGAGATCGGCCTCAAGTAGTTTTGTGTCGTGCCGTTTTGCCCATAACGCTGAGAAAAAGTCCTCACCTGGCTCGGTAACAGGAACGACACCGTCTATTGACGCCAGTAATTCCGGGAAATCGGTGACTACAATGTTCTCAGCGCCGTCGACAAATAGCCGATCACCAAGGGTGCGGTTCGTATCAGCAAGCTGACGAGCCGCTTGCTCGTAAAGGCGGACGTAATTCCCGTACTGGTTTTGGAATTCGTAGACGCGTTCGGGCCTGATTTGGCCCGTTCGCGCCAAGACATTTGCTGTCTCCAGCGCATCCCGAGCTTGTGATTTAAGCACGCTGCGCAATGCGACTTCGGTCTTCAAGGACTCCCGGTTCGCCAACAACAGAAACATATCATGAGTGAGTTGTTGCAGCATCAGCCTGATTTTTTCGCGTTTGGATTCGACCGTCGCGCGCGCCGTGTCTGTCGCATCTGCATGGAATAGCAACGCAGCAAAGTCGTAGCTGAGGAAGACGCCTCCATTGAACGTATGCACGTCCCCCAGATTCCCACCCCCGAGGGGTATCTGAAAATACGTCCTTACATTCGCGCGAGGCCATAACTCACTACGGGCTTGGTCAAAGTCCACTTGCGATTGAGCCGCATCAGCTAGCGCACTCGAGAGATCTTTGTCGAATTTTGCGGCGCGAGCGCACACCTCGGTGAAGGTGAAGTCTGAGGAGGTGCCCGTCTGTGCCGAGGATCTGGGCCGTGGAATGGCGGGCGCGAGGCTCTGTTGAATAGTCTGAGAGGCAACATAACTCTCCACGCTCCGATGAGTTTGTTTCGAGCAACCACCACATAACAAGACAGTTGCCAAAGTCAGAGCAAATACTGGACGCCAAGCTTGCGATGCTAGAGTGTTTTGCGGGCGTTCCCCAGCCATTACTCGATATAAAACTAAGAAGTTCAGCATGAGCCACCGTCTTGGGAGCCACCTCGGAGTTGGCCGAGCAAGAGATCCAATTGCAATACCTATCGTCAATATACTCAAGAATTTGGGTATGACTGTGACGTTTGTCACATAAAGTCGACCGCCGCCGGATTCAGGCTTCACGCATGACAGGCGTCTCCATGGGTTAACAAGCGAGGTGCGAACTAGGTTCAGCCCGGTTGAGTGGATATCTGCGCAGAGGTTCCCTGGATATGGATCTATCTCTGCTCACCTTCATCCCTCCTCCAATTTATCATCTGACTTTTGGCAGTTGAAATATAGTCGACAGCAGACTTCTGTTCAACCTTTATCGCGGAACAAACTCCGTGAGCGTTTCCAAGACGAGATCCAGCGCGTGTTCCCAATGCGGCATCTTCACGCCGAACGTCTGCTCCAGGCGTTGGCAGGATAGGCGCGAGTTCGCCGGACGCTTGGCGGGTGTTGGATAATCGCCTGTTGTGATGGGAACAAGGTTTGGGATCGTGATTCCGAACCTTGAAGCGGCTTGGGTCAGCAAGGTCCTGGCAAACCCGAACCAGGAGGTTTCTCCGCTGCTGGTCAGGTTGTAGATTCCACTTCGTTCCTGAAGTCCAGCGCCTCCCGGCATCAGCACCTGCGCCAGCACATTGGCTGTAGCCTGAGCAATGCATTCGCTGGGGGTCGGCGACCCGATCTGGTCATCCACGATGCGCAGCTCGGTTCGCTCCTTGGCAAGACGCAACATGGTCAAAAGAAAGTTGTGTCCGCGCGCTCCGTATACCCAACTGGTCCGAAAGATCAGATAGTCGCATCCTGCGGCCTGGATGGCCCGATCCCCAGCAAGTTTCGTCTTGCCGTAGACACTGAGCGGATTCGGCGCGTCCGTCTCGACCCAGGCGCCTTGTTTCGTGCCGTCGAAGACATAATCCGTCGAATAATGCACCAACAGGCTGCCCATCCGCTTGGCTTCCTCAGCCAGAACGCCCGGCCCCGTTGCATTGATGGCAGTGGCAAGTTCCGGTTCAGCCTCGGCCTTGTCCACCGCTGTGTACGCGGCAGCATTGACGATCAGCGCAGGTTCCACCGCCCGCACCGCGGCCCGAATCGAATCGGCGCGGGTAAAATCCACCTCGGGATACTCCACCGCGGAGACCTGGCCCAGGCAGGCCAGTTTGTGGCGCAGTTCCCAGCCGATCTGCCCAATCCTGCCAAAGATCAAAATTCTGGAATTATCCATTTGCTCCCGATGCTCCCCAAAGACCTTCGAATACCTCTGCCGCTTGAATGGGCGTGCCTGCCGCATCCTTTTGAGAGAGTACCGGTTGGCCTGCAAAGGGCCAATCGATGCCCACCTCCGGGTCGTTCCAGAGCAGCGTGCGCTCCAACTTCGGCGCATAATAATCGGTTGCCTTGTAAAGAAAATCCGCGAACTCCGAAAGCACTAGAAAACCATGAGCAAGTCCCGGCGGCAACCAGAAGATCCGCTTGTTCTCCGCCGACAGTTCCACTCCCACCCATTTACCAAACGCGGGAGAACCGCGCCGCAGATCCACTGCCACGTCAAAAACCTTGCCTCTCGCCACGCGAACGAGCTTTCCTTGTGGCTGGCCGATCTGGTAATGCAGGCCGCGAAGAACGTTGCGCGCCGAGCGGGAGTGATTGTCCTGCACAAAATGCGCGTCGATGCCGATCTTGCGCATCTCCCTCTCATTGAAGCTCTCCAGAAAGAAACCGCGTTCGTCGCCAAAGACGGCCGGATCGACGATCAGCGCTCCGGGAATGCGCGTCGATTGAACCTGCATGAAGACTATACCTCCGGCTGCTTCAAAATATCGAGCAAGTACGCTCCATAATCATTCCTGATGCCCACGGCCAATCTCTCCAGTTGCCCGGCATCGATGAACCCCATCCGGTACGCAATCTCTTCAGGACAGGCTACCTTTAGCCCCTGACGTTTTTCTATGGTCTGAACGAAGGCGCTGGCTTCCAGAAGCGAGTCGTGAGTTCCCGTGTCCAGCCATGCGATACCGCGACTCAGGACTTCGACCGATAACTCTCTCTTCTCCATATAGAGCCGATTGACGTCGGTGATCTCCAGTTCGCCGCGCGTCGACGGCCGCAAGCCGGCGGCCATATCCAGTACCTGATTGTCATAGAAGTAGAGCCCCGTCACCGCGTAGTGCGACTTGGGCTGCCTGGGCTTTTCTTCCAGACTCACGGCATGGCCGGCAGCATCCAACTGAACGACTCCGTAACGCTCGGGATCTTTGACTCGATAGGCAAAGACCGTCGCTCCGGAAACCTGCGCCGCGGCCGATCTCAGCATGGTCACAAGTTGATGACCGAAAAAGATATTGTCGCCCAGCACCAATGCGCAGTCGTCCCGTTGAACGAATGGACGGCCCAGTATGAAGGCCTGAGCAAGTCCCTCGGGCTTCGGTTGAACGGCATACTGGAATACCATCCCCCACGCAGAGCCATCCCCCAGCAATTGCTGGAATCGCGGAGTATCCTGCGGAGTGGAGATAATCAGCACCTCGCGAATCCCGGCCAGCATCAGCACACTGAGCGGGTAATAGATCATCGGCTTGTCGTATACCGGGAGCAGTTGCTTGGATACCGCATGTGTGATCGGATACAGGCGAGTCCCTGATCCACCGGCAAGAATAATGCCCTTGCGTGCGTTCATTTGCTCATGGCTCCCGTGGCGTTCGAGGATGTGTACTGCTGCCTGATCCATTCCCGGTACGAGCCGCTGGTCACATGCTCAACCCATTGCGAATTCTCCAAGTACCACTGAATCGTCTTGTGCAATCCGCTGGCGAAGGTCTCTCGCGGTTGCCAGCCAAGCTCGCGCTCGATCTTGGCGATATCCATGGCATAGCGGCGGTCGTGCCCCGGACGATCCTTGACGAAGGCGACCAGATCTGCATAGGGCGTGCGCGCCGGAACAAAATCGTCCAGAATCTCGCAGACCTGCCGCACGACCTCCAGATTCGACATCTCCTGGCGGCCGCCAATATTGTAAGTTTGCCCCGGAATTCCCCGCTCCAGCACGGTGCGGATTCCATCGCAGTGGTCCATCACATAGAGCCAATCGCGCACGTTCCGACCGTCGCCATAGACCGGAAGCGGCAGACCCTTCAGGGCATTGAGCACCATCAGCGGAATCAGTTTTTCGGGAAACTGGCGAGGGCCGTAGTTATTGGAACAATTCGTGGTCAGTACGGGCAGACCGTAGGTATGATGATAGGCCCTCACGAGATGGTCTGAAGCCGCCTTGGAGGCCGAATACGGGCTGTTGGGAGCATAAGGCGTCTCTTCAGTGAAAGCCGGAGCGGACGGCGTTAAGGAACCATAGACTTCATCGGTGGAAACATGCAGGAAGCGAAATGCGCTTCGTTGATCTGCGGGCAATCCCGACCAGTATCCCCGCGCGGCCTCCAGCAGTTGAAAAGTCCCTTCGATATTGGTGCGAATGAATTCGGCGGGGCCTAGAATGGAACGATCCACGTGGCTTTCCGCGGCAAAATGCACGATCGCCCGATAGCGTTCCTCATCGAGAAGGCGGCGGACCAACGCGCCATCCAAGATATCGCCGCGCACGAAGCGGTACCGGGGATCTTGCTCGACTGATGCCAGGTTCTCCAGGTTTCCGGCATACGTCAGCTTGTCCAAGACGGTTACAGTCGCCCGTTGCTCGGCCAACCACTGCAACACAAAATTGGAGCCGATGAAACCGGCTCCCCCGGTGACAAATATGGGTGAATTCAACGACATCGAATCTTGCCTTTCAAGCTTAGACACGCGCAGCATCTCAGTTGAGCAATGAGCGCCCCATCCCGAACTTCAGCGCAGGCTCCACGCAGAGCGTATCCGATCAGTCAAGCCACTATCCCGTTTTGGGGGAGTCATGGATGCGCATCACTTCCGATAAGCATGCATCTCGCATGAGGGCCGATCCGGCCGGACGTTCTTCAACGGGAACACCCTTTCCCCAGCCAGCATCTCAATCGCTTGCAATCGATAGCGCTGCGTTTACACGCCGATCATCAGCTCCCTTACAGTATAAACGCCGGATCAAAAAAAGACCGCAGCCTCGCTTCAGGCTCATCTTGCACTGGGAAGAGAGTCCCGTTTGACGAATCTCCCTCAATTGGCGCTTAATTCCAACGGACGACGAGAAAAGCAGATCGTTCCGTTTCATCGACGGGAGGGAATATGTGTTGTTGTTGCTTCCATCTTCGACCCCAGCGACAAAGACGACGCCGCGGCGGGCTTGGGGCCCGGCACTAGACAGTGCGCAACCGGGTCCAGATGGCGAAGGCACCGTCGATTCCACGCCCTGTCCTGCCACTGCTGGAAACACGGGTTGCCCTTTTCGCACCTGCAATCTACAAAACATGAAGCCCCAAGGCTCAGGAAAACGGCTATCTTGCCGGAAACTCGAACTGAATCGTTCGAGCCAAACTTTCGCTGAGCGAATACGGCGGGGTGAAGCCCGACTGGGCGGCAAGGTCTGCACTAAACTGGGTGCTCTCACAGAACTTGCGGACCCGAATTGCGCTGATGGGAAGCCTTCGCCCCGAGAGGCGTGCCAGCACGTCCATCAGATGGCCGCCGGCAAGTGCGACCGGCCTGGGGATTCGGGGCGTTATTCCGGGCCTTCCCAAACAGCGCCTGATGTGCTCGACCAGATCTCTCGTGTTCATATCGGGCCCGTCCACGTAATTGAAGATGTGCATGCCCGGTCCCTGCGAGAGGGTGTGAATCAGGAACGCGGCCACGTTGCCGACATACGCCAGGGACTTCACATTATTTCCCGATCCCACTATAAGAAAGCGCCCCGACGCGATCTGGTGCAGAAGGTCATAGACGTTTCCCCGATTCCCTTCTCCGAAAACGACGGTTGGGCGAAGGATCGCCAGGGTGCGGGACGGATCTTCGGCGGCCCAGGCGCGATAGTCGCCCTCGGCTTCCGGCTTGGTCTTGCCGTAAGCTTTGAACGGGGCGAAGGGGCTGCTCTCGTCTACCGAATAGGGGTGGAACCCATCGACGGCGACGCTGCTAGCAAAGACGATCTTCTGGATTCCGGCATGGCGGGCGGCAAGGCAGACCTGCGATGCGCCTTCCACGTTGGTCTCGTGATAGCGGGAAAGCGGGCGCACATCGTCGCGGTGTTCGGCGGCGAGATTGACGAGCGAGCGCCGGGCCTGCAAGCTGATCGGAATCGACCGAACCAGTTATCGCTACGAGCCGCAGCCGGATCGCAACGCGGAATTGCGCCAGGAGTTGGTGAAGCTGGCCCGGCAGAAGCCACGCTATGGTTATCGGCGTCTGCACGCGGTGCTGGAGCGGCGCGGCCAGGCGGTGAACGTGAAGCGGGTCTACGTCTTTATGCCGAAGAAGGCTTGGCGGTGCGCCGGCGCAGACGCAAGCGTCTGGTGCGGGAACGGGCCGAAGCACCGCGGCTGGCGCGTGCCAACGAGGAGCGGGCGATGGACTTCATCGTGGATGGTCTGGCCAACGGACGCATGGTGCGCATCCTGAGCGTGGTCTATGCGTTTACCCGCGAGTGCTTGGCGCTGGAGGCGGATACTAGTCTGGGCAGCGGCCGGGTGACCCGCGTGCTGGACCGGCTGATCGAAGAGCGCGGCCAGCCGGAGAGTGTGCGTTCCGACAACGGCCCTGAGTTTACTTCGCGGCAGATGCCAGGCTGGGCCGAAGAGCGCAAGATCAGCCTGGTCCACATCCAGCCGGGCCGCCCCATGCAGAACGGCCATGTGGAGAGCTTCCACGGCCGGCTGCGCGACGAATGCTTGAACGTAAACTGGTTCCGCACGCTGAACGATGTGCGCTGGACCGTCGATCGATGGTGCCAGGATTACAACTGCGAACGCCCGCACAGTTCCCTGGCTTACAAGACGCCAGAGGAGTTCGCGGCATCCCAGGGCTATGGAGATGTGGAAAGCAAAGAACGCTTCCCACATCCCCACAGCCCCGACTACTACGACGACGGGCTATACTCGTCACCAAACCAAAAACCGGGAAACTCCAGCTATCGCTGGATGAGAAAAACGGGGCAGGTCAATTCTCGATTGCTGGCTGGCTGTCTTGGCCGGAGGCAAGAGTTAATTATCCGCCTCTATTTCGGACGCACTGCAACTCCGTAAGTAGCTGATGCCATCCCTCTAGTCCGATCTCGCGTGAAAAGTATGTATGGTAGATCCGATGGCAGCGCTCCCTCCTTTGCTGCATAGCCAACGGATCCTTCAACAACGCGCGCATGGCTGAGGCCACTTCCGGAATGTTGTTTGGAGTCAGGACCCATCCCACCTGATATTGCTCGATCCACTGTGCAATGTCAGAGCCGCACTCTCCACAAAACAGTACGGGGCGGCCAATCGCCAAAGCGCCGAAAAACTTTGAGGGAACAACTGTTCCCGTCCATTCGTCCCGCAAGCTGACCACATGAACGTCGGCACTGGCAAGACGGTCCGACAGATTCTCCGCTGCAGCAAACGGCACAAAGCTGATGTTGGAATCCTCGGGACGGACCGCCTCACGCAACGCATTCACTCGATTTCCGCGAACGCTGAAAGCAAAGTGCACGTGGCCGCCCCGCAACAGACGCGCCAGCTCCAAGATTGCCTCGTAGCTATGGGCCCGACCGAAGGTGCCGGAATACAAGAGCCCAAGCGGCGAGTTGCCGAACACCGCCTCACGCTCGACTACGGGAATCGGCAATGCATGAGACGGTTCTTCGAGCGCCCAGGGAACGATGGTAGCCATTCGCAGAGAAGATTTGTAACGAAGAAGCAGTTTGCGCATGCACGGTCCTATATCGACCAACAGGTCGCATGCGCGGTAGGCCTTTTTTAGTAAGACATGCATCAGACGCGCAGGAAGGCTCCGGCGGCTGAGTAGACCTTCGGCGTACGCCGCCTCCGGATAGAGATCGAAACACCAATGGGCAAGAATGGTGTCTGGCTTGAAGAATCGCCAAACAATGGCAACTAAAACACTGAGAATCGGGTCTGTTCCGACTATGACGACTTCGGGCTTCCGCTCTCCCTGCATCGCCTGGAGCGACCATCGAAGAATCATCCAGGCAGCATTCAGAATTCGCCCGATACGCGAAGCCTGGCGCCAAGCGGGTCGCCAGATTCTCTCGATCTTGACGCCCTGAAACTCGCCTTCTCGCTGATAGACTATAGAATCGTCTCGACACCCCCGATTGCAGGGGAATGCGGTGACATCCCAGCCGCGCTTCGCCAATCCAGCACATAGCTCACTAAAGAGGACCGAGCTGATAACATCATCTGGGTGAAGATAATGGTAGAAGACGTATGCCTTGTGGGAACGATTAGTCATAACTCGGGATTGCAACCGCACTTTTCTTCTCTTTGGCAAGCACCTGCTGCTCGACCCAACGATAAGTGCGTTCCAGCCCTTCCGTGAGTGACCGAGATGGCGCCCAGCCTAACTTTTCCGCGATCAGGCGATTATCGGAATTGCGTCCGCGCACGCCGAGCGGTCCTGGAATGTGGTGCAAGCTCAGCCTTTTGCCAGCATTGCCCATCGTCATCTCGGCCAAGCCGTTGATGGTAATCATCTCCTCCGAGCCGATATTTACGGGCCCACAGAAGTCTGATTCCATGAATCGCCTGATACCTTCCACGCATTCATCAATGTAAAGGAATGAGCGGGTCTGCTTTCCGTCTCCCCAAATTTCGATCATTGCACCATCAGGAACCTCTGCGACTTTGCGGCAGATCGCTGCCGGCGCTTTCTCGCGTCCACCCGCCCATGTGCCTTCCGGGCCGAAGATATTGTGAAAACGTGAGATGTGGACCTCGATTCCGTAGTTGCGGGCATACGCCATGTAGAGCCACTCACTGAAAAGCTTTTCCCAACCATATTCGCTATCGGGAGCTGCCGGATAGGCAGACTCCTCGCTGCAGATCGGTTTTTCAGGTTCTTTCTGGTTATATTCCGGATAGATACAGGCAGAGGAGGAGTAAAAGAACCGCTTTGCGCCCGACTTGCGTCCCGCTTCCACGATGTTCAGATTAATGGTGGCCGAGTTGTGCATGACACAGGCATCGTGCTCGCCGGTAAAGATATATCCGGCCCCGCCCATATCAGCGGCAAGTTGGTACACGTCGTCAATGCCGTCCACCGCCTCCTTTGCCACGGTTTGATCCTGCAAGTCGCCAATCACGAATTCATGAGCGGAACTCTCGGAGAATTCCGGGGACTTCAGATCCACTCCGCGGACCCAGAAACCCTCACTCCGCAACCGTCGTACCAGATGGCCGCCGATAAAGCCGCCGGCGCGATTTACAAGAGCTTTCTTCATTTAGAACGCCTCCTCTCTTTGCACCGATCTTGGAGACCACACATTGTCTTGATATCGGCTATTATACATCCTGCCGACGCCGCTGGAGTTGCCTCCCGGAGGAGCAAACCCCAAACTTTTCTTCAAGTCGCTGAAGACCGGCAGCACGTACGCAAAGCTTATGAAGCCACATCCATGCTCCTCGCAATTCCTTTGGACGAGTCTTTCGGCCGAACGAACTGCGGGCACGACGCCAGGCCTCGACCCTACTGAAGACCCTGCGGAAGGTGTTTTGGGCGATATGAGATTGCCGAAAACGTTTCTAGCGGTGTGGTTTTGTTGCACGGGGCGAGTCGGTGATCTTTCAGATCGGAAGCCATTGTCCGGCGGCGCTTTTCAGGCCGGACTTTCCCATGTTGTCGTTTGCCTCATGCGAAAAGTGGATGATTTTGCGTGGATCGAGGTCGTTCTATCCCGGTGATGCTCCCAGCCCCATGGCGATTTGCCGGAAGGCAGCCAGGAACGGAAACGATTGCGGCAAGTGAACGACCACGCGACGCATCGAGACCATCACCCGCGCACCCAGTTTCAGGAACCGTTCCCGAAGCGTCCATACCTGCGCACGGGCGCAGTCGGTCAACGCGGCCTACAGGCGCAACTCCTGCATCAGCACATAGGCCGCGGCGGTCAGCAGCACGCGGAACTGATTGGCCCAGAAACGGCTGCAACTGGTGCGGTCGATCTCCAGTGCGTGCAACTCCTTGATCCGGTTTTCTATCTCGCCGCGTTGGCAGTAGACTTCCTCATAGAGCCACTGCGGCGTCTGCTTCATGTTGGTAATGACGAAGCGCGGGTTGTCCTTGGGTTCTTTGCCTTCCGCACGCACCACCTCGGCCTTGATGATGACGCGGCGTTCCCGCTTCCATGTTCCGGCCGCATTGTTGGCTTCGCCGTAGACGTGTTCGGTCTGATCGGTCACTCCGGCCAGCACACGGGCAACCTGCATGGCTTCGCCGGCCTTGCGCTCCAACACCGCATTGCTGGCCATTGCCACCACATATTCGACACCAGGCGAGCCATCCAAAAACGTCAGCAGTTCGGGATTTGCAAAGCCTCCATCGAGACGAACTCGGATGCGCGTCTTGGAAAACGAGTAAGAATCAACGCCATCAGCCGGCGCAGAATCCTTACCGCTCCGGCTGCCGTCGTAACATTGCCGGGACGCAACACCGCCGCGCACAGATACTGATCGGCCTCGTCGTTGAAAGTGACAAAGTCCATCATCGGAAGGTAACACGCGTTGTCGTAGTGGCTGTTGAAAAACGACAACTGCTGCGCCCCGTGCGTGGGATCGTCGGTAGGATCCAGATCGATGGTGACGCGCCGGGCGCGGCCACCCAACCACTTGGCATGACGTGAGATCACGCTCTCGGCCAACGACTCGCCCAGACGATAGAGCTGCTTGGGGCCCAGGGAGTTTTCAAAGCGCGAGAGCGTCGGCTGCGAGGCCAGATCGAGACCAACAA
>Ga0187852_1001018_pt1 | contig 27970 bp, 28 predicted proteins | sample June2016WEW_6_40_FD_134511 | JGI IMG/M metagenome (GOLD analysis project Ga0187852, IMG submission 134511) | Peatland microbial communities from SPRUCE experiment site at the Marcell Experimental Forest, Minnesota, USA - June2016WEW_6_40 | ecosystem: Environmental > Terrestrial > Soil > Wetlands...
TGAAGTTGCTGGTCTTGCGTTTAGAATCTGCTCCCCCTTCCGCGCCGGTTGTGAAAATCATACTTGCCGTGGACGCGGCGCCTCCCCGCACTTCGCAAGGAGACCTGTTCTCCCCGATTTGCCCTGACCCTGAAAAAGTCGAGTTGACGGTTGCGCGCCTGGCGAGCTTGGTTGGTGATGCGAACCTCGGCTCCCCAGAGCTTCTGGATACACATCGGCCGGAGGGATTTCGAATGCGTCGGTTTGTTCCCAGTCTGGCTTCCAGGGAAAGTTGCCGTCCACCGCGACGCTTGCCTGGGGCCCGAATCGACAAAGAACCAACGGCACATGGCCACGCACCTCGATCTTCGAGTCAAGGGCTTGAAGTACAGGCACAGACTGCCTTTCGAGTGTTCCGGCCTGCGGCGCCTGCCCGAGTTGAAACTCGCAATGGTTATCCTGTGCAGATTGCTTTCTCAGGTCTTCGCGGGCGAGTCATTGCCGCTTCGGGGCCGTGGCGCTCTTCGGGGGATTGGTGGAGGGAAGACTCTTACGACAAGGACGAATGGGATCTTGAGATTCAATCCAATGCGAAGACAGAAAGGGGCAAGCCACACGGAGTCTACCGGGTGTGCTATGACTGGACCCAAAAGGCGTGGTTCGTTCGGGGGGCCTTCGATTGAGCTATGTTGAGCTTCACGCGCGTTCTGCCTTTAGTTTTCTTGAAGGCGCATGCACCCCGGAGGAACTGGCGAGCCTGTGTGCGCGCCACCAGATGCCGGCCATGGCGCTCCTTGACCGCAATGGTGTTTATGGATCACCCCGCTTTCATCTCGCGGCACGGAAATCACGCATTAGCCCTCACATCGGTGCCGAGCTGGTATCGTCACAAGGTTGGCGTTATGCCCTGCTCGTCAAATCGCGCGCCGGCTATCAAGCCCTTTGCCGGCTGATAACCCAAATGAAATTGAGAGGAAGGAAAGAGGATGGTTATGTTCTCGATGAAGAGATGGCGCTGAAAGCGTCCGGCCTTGTTTGCCTGACCGGAGGAGACGAAGGACCGCTGGCATATGCTTTGGCAACGGGCGAAATCCGGGCGGGAATTGAGAAAGTAGACCAGCTTTGCCAGGTGTTTGGCCGGGACAACGTTTATGTCGAACTCCAGCGGCATTTCAACCGTGCAGAGGAAAGGCGAAACCAGGCGGCTATAGAAATCGCGAGGAAACTGCGCCTGCCTCTTCTGGCGACAAACGGGGTATGTTATGCACGCCCGGAACAACGTCAACTCCTCGACGCATTCACTTGCCTCAGGAACCATCGGACACTTGCCACAGCCGGGCGAATCCTTTCCCAGAACTCCGAGCGCTACCTCAAGGCGCCGGATGAGATGGCGCGCCTGTTTTCCGACCTTCCTGAGGCAGTGGAGAATACCGGGATTCTTTCCTCGCGTTTGGAATTCACCCTTAACGATTTGGGGTATCAGTTTCCGAAGTATCCAGTTCCCGCAGGCGAAACTCAAATGAGTTTCCTGCGGCGGCGTGTCCAAGATGGGATGATCGCTCGATACGGATTGCATAACGAGAAAGCTCGAAAACAGGTTGAGCGCGAACTTGCCTTAATCGAAAAGCTCGATTTGCCGGGGTATTTTCTGATTGTGTGGGATATTGTGCGCTTCTGCCGGGGACAGAATATTCTGGTGCAAGGACGCGGCTCTGCGGCCAACAGCTCGGTGTGTTATTCGCTGGGCATTACTGCGGTCGACCCTGTTGCAATGGACCTGCTTTTCGAGCGCTTTCTTTCTGAGCAGCGCGGCGAATGGCCCGACATCGACCTCGACCTTCCCAGTGGCCCCCAGCGTGAACGGGCGATTCAATACGTCTACGAGCGGTATGGAAAATTGGGCGCGGCCATGACGGCGAACGTCATCACCTATCGCGGGCGCTCCGCGGCACGCGAAATTGGCAAGGTGCTTTCCTTCCAGCCGGAAGTTCTCGATCGTATTTCAACCTTGGTAGGAGCTTGGCAGTACCCCGACCCGGGCCAGACGCTCGAGGGCCACGTTCGCGAAGCAGGCCTGGATTACCAAAACCTGCAAATCCGGAAATTCGTCGAGCTGTGCCTGATGGCCCAGGATATACCCCGCCATCTGGGGCAGCATTCCGGCGGGATGGTCGTGTGTCAGGGACAGCTCGATTCTATTGTTCCACTCGAGCCGGCCGCCATGCCTGGACGGGTGGTGGTGCAATGGGATAAAGAGGATTGCGCCGACATGGGGATCGTGAAAGTGGACCTGCTCGGCCTGGGCATGATGGCTGTTTTGGAGGATTGTATCGAGATTATCCGGGCAGATTACAAGGAGAAGATTGACCTGGCGCATTTGCCGCCCAATGATCCAACGGTCTATGCCGCGTTGCAGAAAGCGGACACGGTGGGAATGTTCCAGATCGAGAGCCGAGCGCAGATGGCTTTCTTGCCGCGGCTTCAACCAAAATGCTTTTACGATATTGTGGTTCAAGTGGGCATCATCCGCCCCGGCCCGATTGTCGGCAAAATGGTTCACCCCTACTTGAAGCGGCGGCAGGGTCGCGAATTGCCCCACTGCCTGCACCCTTCGCTCGAACCCGTACTGGCACGCACGCTCGGCGTGCCGCTTTTCCAGGAACAGTTGCTGCGCATGGCAATGATCGCCGCAGGCTTCTCGGGAGGAGAGGCGGAAGATTTGCGGCGGGCCTTTGGATTCAAACGCTCCGAGCTACGGATGAAGGACATTGAGATAAAGCTGCGCGCCGGAATGGCCAAAAAAGGGATTGAAGCGGAGACGCAAAACAAAATTGTAAAGGCGATTACTTCTTTCGCGCTGTACGGGTTTCCGGAATCGCACGCTGCAAGTTTTGCTCTGCTGGCGTATGCCAGCGCCTTCTTGAAGTGCCACTACCTTGCGGCCTTTACAGCGGCGCTCTTGAACAACCAGCCCATGGGATTCTACCAGCCGGCGACCATTGTGAAGGACGCGCAAAGGCATGGTCTGAAGATCAATCCGATTGATGTGACTCGTTCGGATTGGGTTTGCACGCTCGAAAGATACAAGCAAGGTTTTGCTTTGCGGATGGGCCTTCGCTACGCTAAGGGCTTGCGGCAAGAGACTGGACTGCAGATCGTGCAAGAGCGCCGCATTCGACCGTTCTCTTCGGTCGATGACTTGAAACTTCGTATCCCAGCAATCCAAAAATCCGAATTGGCGGTGTTAGCGGATATCGGGGCTTTGAATGTTATTGCAGCCCCATCGTCTGGATTCCATCGGAGGGATGCGTCTTGGCAGATCGAGCGGGCGGCACGGCGTGCGGGTCCGCTGCTGGAGCGGTTGCCCGAACAAACCTCTGGGGGCGAGAATTCTCCATTAGCTCCAATGAAACCGGAGGAGAGGCTGGTGGCAGATTTTCGCGGCACCGGAATGACCATCGGACTTCATCCTATGGCTTACAAACGGCCACAGTTGAGAAAAGAGGGTGTCCGATCGGCTGCCGACCTTCACCTTTTGCGTAATGGATCGACAGTCCGGATTGCCGGAGCTGTCATCGCCCGGCAGCGGCCGGGAACAGCGAAAGGGTTTGTTTTTTTGAGCCTCGAAGACGAAACAGGCATCACCAACGCGATCATCACGCCTCAATTGTTTGAGGAAGATTATGCGACTGTGGTCCAGCAACAATTCTTGCTGATTGATGGCAAGCTGCAAAACCAGGAAGGTGTAGTTTCCGTAAAAGCAGAACACGTTCGGCCGCTACCGGCAACTTTCGCAGAAATGGCCTCACACGACTTTCATTGAGGGTTCACTTTTGGGGCGGTGTTTTTAGCAGTGTAATCCTCTCGGCGGCAATCTCGCCGCTTTCGGCAAGATCCCCTTCCACCCTGATCCTTAGGCCCACTTTAAGGTCGGTGCTCTGGTTGGGCTTGCCGTCTTCATCCTTGAACTCGGTCTTATCATCGTAAGTCACATGGAAAATGATGTTGTCTTCGGTGTGAACGGTGAGTTTATTGTGGTCCAGAGTGTTGATGGTTCCTTCCAAAGTGAAATCCATTGCACGGGCCGCGCGCAGAATTGCACCCGGCTGGACCTCAGCTCGTGAGCCCCATGCGCCAATAGGCAGAAACATCACCATAGCTATTGAAAAGGAGGCAATGCGTAAGAAGAACATAGTTTATCCCCTGGGACTAGTATAACCCAAAGGAAGGCACCGGGATGGTGGGATGCGACAAATGAGATGGCCACTGGGTTCTAGCCAACGAAGTTCAGGCAGGAGCTATCTCTCTAGGCGCTATTGCGGCTCTCGTTGCCCTTTAGATCCTGACGCCACGTAATTGACGTTTGACGAGGGCTCAGCTCGGTCGGCGTGGTGAACCCTGTTTTCTCACCACACGACCACCCTTCCGGTAACTCCCGCGTCGGAGGCTACAAAATAGATGTTCGTGCTGTCGTAGTTAGTGGGCGTTTGGAACCAAATGGCGCCGGCACTAGTCATTTGAATAAAAGCGCAAAGGGGACAGCGACCGAGCAGATGTGGAACTATGCCGTTGCCCGCCGCGCTGGAAGTCACGCTCACCGCTCCGAAGATAGTGGTCGCTGGCTGGACGGCGGTAACTGTGGTGGCATTGGTTGTGACGATGCCCAGCAGGGCGTCGCCGGCGGTCGCGCCTACCGCCCCGGTTTGGTAGTAAAACCCACTGGTCGAGTTATAAAACAGGTAGCTGGTTTGGCTCGCAGGCGCAGGTCCCAGCGTGGGTGCGCTAGTAGGCACATAGTCTAAGCCTTGTGCGAAAAGCGCCCCCGACGTGATGCCAGGGACCAAGGAGCTGGATGTGGAGAGAACGAATCCCGACACCAACCCGTTACACCCGAGGGGCTGAAAGAGGGATACAGGAAGGTCGCTCATGAATGCCACATTCGCGTCGAGTAGCGTCCAGTTTTGGTCCTGGTCAGCCTCATAGCTGGTCAGGCCGTGTTGGGATTGGATTAAACCCTTGCGCGGGAGAACTGTTCTTGTTACCGCCATTTAGGAACCTCCAGGATTCAGGATTCGGGATTCAGGATTCAGGGCACCGGGTTTCGTTTTTGAATCCTGAATCCTGACTCCTGAATCCTGTATTTCTCAATTTGCGCTGTTCAAGCTCAAGCGCAAGCAGACTGCATAAACCTTAATGATTCCGTCGTTGGTCACAACTTCCGTTCCGTTTTGCCAGTAAGTTGTCCGAAGGCTGACTGCACCCGTCGCATCGCAAATGTCCCAGGCGCCGGGAAAGTTATAGAGCGAGCCCGCCTGTGAATTGGCCTGGGCTGGAGGAGCCGCCTGGCCGGGAACGAATCCCGGGGCGGGGGCACGATTGCCGTAGATCAGCCAGACGAATTGGCATTCAGCACGCGAATAGGAGTAGCCGTCGTCAGGATCAATTGGCGTGGGCACGGTGTTGCCGTTCGCGTAGAAGCCCATGAAAATCAGCTTGCTGCGCACGGCGCCAAACTTGGCGTTGTGGGAGATTTTCAGCATGCTGTCGTCCGTCAGGGGCTGGCCGGCAGCGATGGCGCTATCTGCAAGATCGAAAAAGCCGGGAATCGAACTCAATGTTAGTTGAGACATTCGTCACCATTCTGGAAACTGGAAAATGGAAGCTGGCAAACGGAGATTGGAAATGGAAATTGGAAAATGGAGAATCGAGGCTGAGGGGTGGAAATCACAGCGGGGAACGAATCCCAGGACCCATTTTCCGATTTCCGTTTTCCAGTTTCCAAAACCATTGTCCACTCTCAAAAGATTGTGTTCCCCGCCGTCCCGTCGCTGTTCTCGCCGCCCGTGCTTGCGGAGGAGATGAACATGTACTGCGCTCGCTGCTGGGTCGAAGCCTGGCTCCAGGGAGGAATATTCTGGGAGGCTGCCGCGATCTGGTAAGGAGGCGAGATACTGATGAAGCGCGTATCAAGCAGAGTGAAATCAACTGTGGCCCGGGCGTAGTTGGGCTGCCGATCGAGCACTTCGCAGACTACATTGTTCAACCCCAGCTTGCCTGATTGAAGGTCCAGGACGTTCGGGTGGCTCAGCCAAACATAGTCGCCTAACTCCACAGGCAGCGTGGCGAGCTGCGCGGTAAGTTTGTAAGTGGGCGGACCGAAAGCGTGTCGGCGAAAGATGCGATCGGAGAGCAAGCGGGAGAGCATCATGCCGCCGCGCGCCACGCGCAAGCCGGTAGACTGAATTTGCTGTTCGAAGACTTGGCGGTAGGTTTGAAGCGAGGTTTGCTGCTCGTAGCTCACTTGGTAGCCGTAAGTGCGTGCCGCCGTCGTGACGCCACCTTGCTGCACGTCCAGTTGAAAAGTGGCCAGGTTGATGATGTTCTGCCGCTGGGTCTGGGGGATTCCCATGATGTTTTTGGCGCTGAAGGCGAAGACGGGCGTCTGCTCGAGGGGCGGCTTCATGGTCTTGAGCGAGAGGTGGCCATCGGCGCGGACAATCCAATAAAGGCCCAGGGGCTTCAAGATTTGCTCTTCGATGAATTGCTTTCCATCTATAGGCCGAGTAATGACAAAATCAAACCAGACGCCTGAGAACTCCCCGTCGCGCAAGGCCAGCAAGCCCGGCACGTCGATATACAGATTGGGATTTATCAGCGTCGGGTCCTGACCCGGCAAATAAATGGCCCAGCCTTCCGGCGGTGGCAAGGGATCATAGTTTTGCTGCGATTCGTACACGGGCACGAGGCTTTGCATCACGTAATTCGAAGTGAGGAGGGCGGGATCCTGGCCCACCCCTAACTCGTTCTGAAGCACCGCAAGAATAATGTCGATAGGATTGCCGGCCACATACCGCGGGTTCTGGTCGCTTACCGCAAAGCCGTTCTCGAGCCAGGATGCTCCCACGGGCTGCTGTGCCGTGGGGCCGCTCGGCGCCCACCAAAGCGGGCCGCCCCGCAGCCAGATCTGCATTCCCTGAATGAAGCGCTGAACGTCCGCGCATTGGATGGTGATGCGTCCGTCCGCGTCCTGGCCAACCTGGGTGATCTGCATGGTTTGCAGGGTAGTGAAGTCGCCCACGGCCATGCCCGGAAATCCTTGCTTGAGCTGAATCACTCTGCCGATCAACACATCCTGAGCTGCCAGTCCCTTGAGCGTGCCGTTGGGGTCGATGCAGGAAATCGTCATGCTGCCCAGCGAGGAGGCTCCTTCCAGCTCATTCACAGATTGGCTTGCCCCCTGGGGGATTTGAAGGTAAGGAATAATGGTTGGAGTATTACCCAAAGTGAGAAGCAAGCCAGGATGCGTCGCGACAAGATAAAACCATGCTGTGGCAGTGAAGGCCGGCCAGACCTCGAACTCATAAGGTAAGTCGCGCGAGGCCAGGGAATACATCAGCAGCGAGCCATCGCCGGTGGTGGAACGCATGGTGCGCTGGCTGGTGATCAGCGTGGTGAGGTAGGCGTCGAGGCTGCCGTAGACGCCCGCAAAATAACTGGATACCCCTGAGACATTGTACAGAGTCAGCAAAGCCAGAAGCATGCTCCAACTCTGTTCTTGCGAGACGCTCAGAGGTGAGCCCGAATAGCCTCCCGGAGAATCGTTGAAAAACTTGAATCCACTGAACGGGGTTAGCTGCTGGTAAGTTTCGTTATAGGAATTAGTCGCCGAGGATAACTGTATCTGCTGATTCTGAAGCCGGAAGTTCTGATCGACGAACTCGAGACATTCGAGTGCCAAGTCGTCACGCCCGATGGCGTGGCAGAAAAGCGCAGCCCAAGTGCCCGCGGCATCGCATGCCTGGCTGGTGTCGAGGCCCGCAGGCGGGGCGGCATCAGTTCCGGCTCCCTGAGCAAAGTGGCCGGGCACGCCGTTGCTGGGGGGAATATAGAGGTTGCCAACAACGTTTGTGGCGATGGTGTTCGACGCGAGGGCAACCTGCGCTGCCGTGGCATTCAGCGCTGCGGCCTGAGCCGGAGTGAGTGTGCCGGTTTTCTGAAGCTGAATCGCTGCAGTGGGCAGCGTTGCGGCGCTGCGCTGGAAAGCAAAATAGAGGTCGATCTGGTGTTCGGTCGAGACGCGACACTGAATGCCAGGCACGAACTGATACCCGGGATTGACATAGGTGCCAAAGCCAAGGTAAAAGAGACCGCCGGTGATATCCCCGGTCCCATATGGAGCAATGCCGTACAACCCCACTCCGTAACCGCCTCCGGTGGTGGATTGAAGGGTCATAAGGAATTCGAGCATGCGCTGGAGATAGAGAGCCGGGCTGTAATCTTGGGTGAGCTGCATGTAGATGCAGTAGGCATAGCACACCCATGCCATGGCCCCGGCACGGATGTAAGCCTGATCCGCTAGGCCGTTGTAAGTGTCGTAACTGAAGGCGAGAGAATTGGCCGTTAGGACATTTCCGGCGGAGAAGTTATCGAAGTACATATCGCCCGCCGCCGTCAGCGCAACCACAAAACTATTGATCGAAGTGAGCGTGTCACCGGCGAGTGTCGAGACCACGCCGGCCACGTTCACCAGTTCGAAACGGTAGATGCCGCTCCCTGGACCGACGGCGATGGTGATCACGGTTCCGTTCAGAACCGCCGGCGCCGGAGTCCCTGAGGTTACCTGGACACTCGTCACCTTTCCCGCGGCCGTGGTGACGCCGATGGCAAAATTAAAGGTGACGGCCTGGACTTCTTTGTGCTGGAACTGGACCTGTGTGTCCGTGATATCTGGTAGTCCAGTGCCGCAGTAAGTGAAGGTGTCATTGGCAGACAACGCGTGGAAATCCACCACCAAACCGTCACCGTATGGCGGCTGCGTGGGATCGTTTATATCAGTTACTGAATCTGCGGGGTTGCTCTTCGTCCAGCGCGTCGTCGAGTGTCCGTCTTCACCATTCTCGAAGATAATCACGGGCAGATAGCCGGGGGTGTCCAGAATTTCTTCAAGCTGCTCGATGATGCGCGCCGCTGCCACAAAGTTCCCCGAGGCCGTGAACGCGATGATCGCCAGCGCGCAATCGTAGATGCAGCTGCGGTTTTGGAGGGCGGCCCCGTTGGTTATCGTGGGATCGGGGAGGTAGAGCGGGTCGGACGTGGGAACAACATAGCTGAGCGGCAAGGTGGGGAATGCCCAGTCGGCCGCGAGCGAAGTGCAAACCTGTGTGGGACCCTTCACAGGATCGTTGTACATCACGTGCACGGTTGGCGTGCCGGGATTAAGCGGATGACTCGAGCCACAGCGGGCGTGGTAATCGTCCTGTACGATAATCGGGATGTTATCTTCCTGGAGGTATTCAACGTCCGTCTTGGCGTAGATTCGCGCGAAATAATCTGTCAGCTTATAGCCAACTCCTGTATTCGAGTGGCACAGCCAGCCGGCTGGCAGGGATGCGCCCGACCAGCCCGGCGCCGGCTGTGGGACGCTGGTTGGGTAGAGCACCGCGATGATCAGTCCCGGATAGGGCACCTGCGCGCCCCAATAACCGTAAAGTCCTTGCTGGACCAGAAGCGATTGAAATTGCGAAGGTGCGGGGTATTGCCCTTCCAGCGGCCCTGACGTGTAAGGGCCAGTACCGACCGCTGATCCCTGGTAATAAAAGATGTCTGTTTGAGCGAAGAGGTCGATGCGATAGTTCGTCATCACTTGCTGGGGGTTGAACAGGTAGCCGTTGATCGTCAGCCCCGGCAGCACTGGATAAGTGACGCCGTTGATCACGCAGCCATTGGGGCTGTCAGCACACATTTGCTGGTAATAGGCGCTGATCTCGACAGCCGTGACAGGAAGCACTGGCGGTAAAAGGGGCCCGTAAGGAAGTGGGATGGGCGAGAGGTCAATAGGGCAACCGTCCGGACCAAGCTGGTCGTCCATCCCCAGCATTAATATGGTGGGCGGGATCATGACGATGGTCTCGCAAGCGGTCTGCGCAAACTGACTTAGGTCATTCTGCGAAACAATGCCGCATTCGATAAAGGGCGGGGTCGTCGGGACGCATGGGGCGCCCGGCCATGCGGTTACTGGAAAGCCGGTCTCCAGCGCGTTCGCGTCCCAACCTTGAACCAGCTTTTCCTGCTGCGCATAGAGCCAGGCGAGCGACTGGGCAACGTCGCCGTAAAGATCGCCTGGATAATATTGTGAGACCGTTGCCATTTTCTAAATCCAGGATTTAGCATCCAGGATTCGGGATTCAGCAGGAACCAAGTGAGTTCTCCGTTTGAATCCTGAATCCCGAATCCTTAATCCTTTCTACGTTCCGTAACCGCCAACGCCGTACAGCGTGACACCATACCCGCTGAGGGTTATCGCGACGTTAGCCGTTACAGAAAAGCTCGCGATGGCGATGGCGAAGTCCGGAATCTCGACTAAGTAGTAGGGCTGCTTCTGCGCTTGCGCCAAGGCTTGCGCCCAAGTTTGGTTTCCTTGAATCATAACTTCGTCCGAAGATCGGGTGATCGGGAGATCGGGTGATCGGATGAACGCAAAACCCGATACTCGAAATTCGAAACTCGAAAATCGGAAGTCCGTAACGGCGAATTTCGAGTTTCGAATTTCGATTTTCGGCCATTCATCCAGTCACCCGATCTCCCGATCACCGGATTCATGTGACCACTTGCCTGAACTTCAACTTAAAAGAATACTGTCCCGGCGCTTTATAGCCCGCCGTCCAATTGGTGTCCTCGAGCCAGTAGTTGGTAAATGCCGGCTGGGAGGCGTCCGGATAGTAGCCGAACTGCCCGCCGCTGAGCGCAAATTGCATGAACTGATTCCAAGCCTGTACGTCTGCGCCGACGGTTACCCACTCCATTTCCAACTCGAGGAAGGTGTCAATCCGTTCAAGCACGGCCTCGCGCACACCGGCGCTCGAAATGTTATCGTGCCGGACCGCGCTGTAATCGTAAGCCGGTACCTTACGTGGGGGATGCAGAAACGCCAGAGTCACTGGGCCGATTCCCGGATCGTAAATAATCTGTGGGTATGCCATAAAGTCTAAAGTGTGAAGGATAAAGTCTAGAGACCGCCCTCTTGGCCTTGCCTCCGTCCTTGCTCTTTCACGTTTTGTCCTTCCTTTTTCAGCCTTTAGCCTTCATCCTTGAACCTTTCCCTCAACCCGCCGCATACGGTGACTTCTGCACCGTTGTGGCGTTCAGCGGCACGCCACGCTGCACAGCCGTGTTCAGCGTGGTGGCGAGCCATTGGCCGGCTTGCGCATCACCTACCACCATGACAGTCAGGTTGCCGCTAGGGGGATTCAGCGCGCCGGCCGCGCCTGGGGCAAGACCGTAGGTTCCCATTTGCGGAGTGCTTCCATATCCGCCCCCACTGGAGCGGCTGGCTGACTCGCGGTTGGTGCTGGCGCTTTTGCCTCCAGGCATCGCCGCGGCCGCTGCGCCTGCCACTCCGGCAATGGCGCCCCACTCCGCCGCCGCTTCAAAATCTGTGGCCGCCGCCGCCGCCGCGTCGGGATCACCGAAGAAGATTGATTGTGCGAGAAACCAAAGACCCTGCGCCAAAGCATTAAGCGCGTTGACGCCCGCCTGCTCCGAAACGGAGGCCAGGGCGGCCTTCGCGGCCTGTTCCATCGCTTTGCCGACATTATCTCCGTAGACTGAAGCTGCGATCCCCGCCGCCGTCATGGCATCGGCGGTAGCCATGAATGCCCCGCTGGCTACCATCTGAAAGTTCTGCATGGCGCTTTGAGCCGCGTTGATCGACTGCGTCGCTTCGCTCGCCCAAGTCTGCATGCTCGGCGCCAGTTGGTTTGTCATATCCTCGGAAACCTGCCGGGCCAGACTATCGAACTCTTGAAGTGGCGCGACGATCTCCCGATTCAGGTCGACCATCGAGTTTGACCGCGTTCCCGTTGTGCCCGGCGCGCTTCCCCTGCCTTTGGATTTGTCAGTGGCCATTTTCAGTTCTCGGTTCTCAGTTATAAGTTTTCAGTTCAAAACCTAGAATTCCGCGCCCTCTCCCTGGGGAGAGGGTGTCCCGCTGCCGGCGCGTTCATCAGCCCGTCAGCTGACGGGGACGGGTGAGGGGTCGCTTCAAGGACCATCGATCCGTCACGGTCGTCGGTTCCCAGAAAGCGGTTCTTACTGAGAGCTGACGACTGACAACTGACAAACTCACCAAAAGATGTTCTTGGCCTTTCTCTCATCTGCGCGATCCGTGTCATCTGCGGATACCAGCGTCTGCGTGGCGGCTTCGTCAATTCTCCAATGTGCCACGGCCTGGAAAAGCATCTCACTCGGTGTTTTGCCGTACATCCGTCCCATCGCAGCCGCTTCCCTCAATAAGTCCCGACTCGACGCGAGGAAAGGACTCCAGATCCTGGCCGTTTGCCAGGACCTGGCCTCGCAGGTACTTCAAAATAAACTCCGCGTCCTCTCCAGGGAGCCAGTTGGGATCGAACTGCGTTGCGCCTGGCTCGAGAGAGGGCTTCGGGTCAACGAAGGCCTCACAGAGCATCTGCCGGTCCTCGTGAACAAGCAAAAGTGTTTCCTCGGCGGTCAGGTCCGTCCGCACACCGACGCCGACCAGATCCAGCTTCTCGCGTAACTCCGGAGGCCACCCGCTGCGGCGCAACGCCCAATAGAACTTTGTGGGTCGTCGAAGCATCACCGCGTAACCACTCACGGGTAATACCACGCGCCTTGCTTCTTCGAAGGCACTCTCTTCGGCCAGCTTGCGGAAGTCAGCGGCCGTTGCGATTCCGTTTCCAGTTGTCATAGCAACCTACCATCGAGAAACCCGTGATCGGGAAAAACTCTTGTCATTTCTGGTGCCCCGAGTTAGAAGTTCGTTGAAGAATTCAGCCCGCCAGTGGACGGGCGGCAGACTGTAGTCCGTCAACCGACGGACGGGGCGAGGGCCATCTGACCCAGGGCTCACGCCCTGGGCTACTCTATGCCGCCCCTGAAGGGGCTCTAAGAAGCGGTCGCACATAAGAAAAACTCTCTTGACGAACTTCTGACTCAGGACACGAGCTGTTCAAACCGTCAATTCAGCAGCCGATATAACTTCAGTTCATCCTCCCAACACTCGGCTTGAAGCGCCCGAAGGATGGCTTCTGCCGTCGCCACTGTGACGAGTTCTTCCACTACTGCGGCCTGGGGAGGCTTCGCCTGCGCCAGCCCATCGAGGCCAATGAAAATACTCAGCTCATCCACTTGGACCTTCATTGTTTCCATCCTCCCGATCCGCTGGCCGGTGTCAGGGCGAGAGCGAGCGAAGCAATCGATTGTCCCGATCGCAACGGGGAAAATCGAAGTCGACTACCGTTCACCCAATCACCCCTTCACCGAATCAACCGATCATCGGTCAGACTTGTCTCCACACCATTCCCACCTGGTCCCCCGCCGGACGGGTGGAATCCGCGATACCCTTGAACTTCACTCCGAAAGTAGTTTCTTTCCCGCGCTGGAAGGGAAGCTTGACGGCCTCTGCCTGGTAAGCTTGGTAAAGGTGTGAGACCACGAACTTGCCCGTGGCGTCTCGCCGCGGAGAGATTACTGCGACGCCGAACTTGGGCACCGGGATGATGCCTCCGAAAGTGATCTGCTCATACGCCTGTGCACCGGCAGGCTGGTTGGCGTCCGTACCCGTCGAGAAGGTGCCGGGAGGAAAGAAGCTGATCAAGTTGGCCAGATTCGACTGCTTGATGGTAACGTCAATCTCGTAGGCATCGGAGGTCATCACGACATCGACGGGCGATGCCACCTGGTCGGCTGCAATCTCTTGATACTTGGGCGTCATGGTGGAAGTGATCGCCCCCTCCGTCGCACCAGCAAAGTAAGCGCCGTAGGGCCCGACAAACAGCCAGGCAGCCCCTCCATCGCTGAGGGCCGGGCCGGGAGCGCTGGGCCAGGACGGTGCGGAGGAGCCGGAAGTCCCGGCCGCCAGGCAGAGTTCTGTATTGTTGTTCGCGTCTTTGATCATCTGGCTGAGCACGTAGGCAGTCGTTGCAGCCCAGGACCCGAGTCCGGTGGCCTGCGTGGGCGAACCGTCCGCCCCGATAACCATCCGGTTTCCGTGGGCAGGTTCAGGCACGTACAGCCACAACCGGCCCGGGCCTTGATGAATTGCTGTCGGCGATAAACTTGGAGCCATGTTCTCTCCTCAATCGGGTGATCGGGTGATCGTTCGGACAATTTGTGATTGGCGATTGGTGATTGGTGCGTGAAACGCCCAATTACAAATCAGAAATCACAAATCATAAATAATTCACCCGTTCACCCGATTCATTAGTTTTCCTCGATCTCCGCCAGGATCGACATCGTTGCTGCCATAACAAACCCGCTTTGGGCTGCGCGGCGAATTTCCTCAAAGGTATGGCGCTCGGCAAAAAGCCTAGTGAGTTTTCCGCTTGCCAATCCTGGCGAAAGTGCGCCCTGCGGAAAAGGCGGAAAAGGCAAGGGAAGATTCGTGAGCAGAAAATCGCCCGGTGTCAATTCCCAAAGCGAATCGAGAATTGCACGGAAAGCACGCACGTAATCCTGGATTAGTTCGGCCAAGGCATTGCGGTCCTGATGCGCCACTGTAACGACGCAGGTGAGCCCGATGGTCTGGTGCAGGGTAAAGTTTGCCTGTTCTTCGACGGCCAGCGTATCGGGAGTCAGCAGAAGCGCTGGGAACTGCTGCACGGGAAGCGACGCCAGATCGTACTCGGCGAAGGGCGCGTAACTCCCAGGTACGCCCGCGACAAAATCCAGCGCCGCCTGAATGTCGCGATTGATCACCGCCAGGAGTTGCCTTACCACCTGCTTCGATAAGCCCGCGTTGTAGTATGAGGTCCACATCAAAACACTTGATCCTTGCTGAAGGATTTATTCTCACCGCGTTCCGGGGCGGTGGAGCGGTCTGTCTCGCCGCCCGCCGTACCGCCCAGCGTGGGCTCGATCTCGACCGTCCTGGCAAGCTGGCTAAAGAACTTGTCGTAGAGACCTTGCTTGATCTCTGCAATTTGCAGCTCGTACGACTTCCGCCGCTGAGTGGCCTCGGACTCTTCGCCCGCTTGCAGCGAGACATTTCCTTGCAACGCGTCGGCGACGTCCGCAATGGCCCCGTCGCGATTAAGCGCCCGAAGGAAGTTCGCCTGGTCGGTCGTCAGCGCCATTGCGTCGGGATCTATGCCCCGCGCGTAAAGCGCGGAGCGGATGCGCGCCTTGCGGTCGTCGATCCAGTCCTGGATCTGGGTGTCCTGAATCGAATTGGCAGCATTCCGCACGAAACGTGGAAACGCTGTACAAACGTCATCAACGGTGCAGTAGCTCATAAGAGGATTCTGGATTCAGGATCCTGGTGTCAGGACCAGGTCGCGCCACAATCTGATCGATGCGGCTTGCCCCTGAATCCCGAATCCTGAATCCTGAATCCTTCCTTTCAGTATTCAACATAGATGTTGCACGACGTTCCCGTGCCCGACCCGACGCCAACGTAGATGTTGGTGCTGTCGGCAGCCTGATACTCGTAAAAATTGTTGCTCGAGCTCGGCTCGATCGAGACGGTGAGTGGCGTGACGGCGTTCCCTTTGCCATCGTTCAGGCCGTGGGGCACGCTATTGTTTGCGCCGGCCGTAAGTCCGATTACGGTGAGTTTGGCGTTCTTAATGAAGGGACCGGCCAAACTTTCTTCGATGAACTGCTCTGTCAGTGAAACGCTGACTGCCATAGAACCTCCGGTAGCGCGGAACTCCGTTTGGGGTCTCCGCGGGTCTTTGAACTTGTGTAGGGGATACGCTGACGGCCCCTACATTCGGATTGCCTGACTGCTTGCTACTTCGTTTTGCCCGGCGCGGTCGTGGGAGTTGCTGGAAGCCCTTTCGCGCTGGCTACCGGTGCGGGTGCTTCAACTGCACTGATCGCCTCCCGCGCGGCATATTTGAATTTCACGAAGATCTTCGCCAGTTCTTCGTCCAGCACCACTACACCGCGTTCAAACCGCTTGCCATCGTGCTCGATTGGATTCAGAATCTCGATTTTCATGTTTCCTCTGGTAGCGCGGACCGCCGGTTTTGCGGTCCGCGGTTTTTCGAACGGTTTGGGACCAGCCGCAGACTACAAAACCGGCAGTCTGCGCTAACCCTGGCTACTGGGCCGCTCTAAACGCAGTTCAGCCACAGGTACGCCGCCGCGGACGCCACGAGCTGTTGGGCGTAGTACTTCTTAACACGCAGGAAATCCGATTCCAGCGAAGCTTCGCGCCATCTCAGAACTCCGCTGCGCTTCGCCCAGAAGAAGGTGTAGCCCAGGCTGGGCACACGAAGGCCGGGCCGGGGCGGGCGGTAAAACAGCAGGGCATTATTGGCCATAAGGTAGCCCAAGTTGTCCGCTTCGCCTTCATTCGAGGTCTGGTAGATTGCGGCTGAGACCAGCACTTTGTCGACTTTGAAGACCCGCGCCAGGTCCTGCTCGTCGAGCTGGTTTCTGGCGCCGTTGGCGGTATACTTCACGCGATCCAGGATGCGGGGGTGATTGGCGAGCGCATCGACCACCGACTGGGCGAGCAAGAGATAGTTGGGGAAATCTCCGATCTGCTGCTGCACTGTGCGGCGCGCCGCCAGAACGACGCTGACCGGGTCTGAATTGACGTAATCCGACCACTTCGAAGTTCCGGAGAGAGTGAGGTTCTGGGTTATGTTGGTGGGCGTTAGGATGTTGTTGAAGAGATTGATTTCTTCGTTGAGCGCGATGATGTTGGTGAGCTTCTCGGTCTTTTCGATTTCGATCTGTGCGCTCGGGTCCGCCTGTTCGCGCTCGTCGTCAGTGATGGAGTCCTCGAGGGCGTGTCCATCGGCCATGTAGAATCCACGCGCGTCCAGATCGACTTCGATCTGCTGCGCCCGCTGGCCGGCCGCGTAAGCATCCTTATACGCGCGAAAGTGCTGCTTGGAAAACTTGAAGAACACGTCATTCTTCTTCAGGACGGGCACGACTGGCAGCACTTCCTCCGCAACAAAAGCCTGGTTGCGATAGGCGATGCTGATCTGGGTTAGCGCCTCGTCAACGTGAATCTGGTTGAGACTGGGCATTAGTTATCCTCCAAGTGGCTAGTGGCTAGTGCCTAGTGCCTAGTGTCCACGGGATGGTCGTTCTCCGCTAGGCACTAAGCACCAGGCACTGCAGTTTCTCGGCTCGGAGTTATCCAGGGCACCACCGCGAGCGGACGATCCAGGCGAACGCCCTGGCGGACGCCCGAGAAAGGTGTCAGGTGCCAGGTTTCAGGTGCCAGAGCACCCGCGACGAGCTCGTGGGGATGCCGCCGACGGGGCCCCGACCCCTGAAACCTGACACCCGACACCTTGGTTACATTTTGTAAGTAAAGGGCATCACCAGCACGCGGATCACGTCGCCGGGGTTGACGGCTGCGTCGATGGCGATGCCGACCACGTTGATGTACGTGCCGACGGCTTCGCTGACCGCTTTCACCTGGCCTTGCACGTTGGCGATGTTCACATTAGCGCCGCGCGAAATCGCTCCGGACGCCACCACCCGCGAGATCCCGAAGATGCGGGTGCGGATGTTGCGCCCCAGTCCGCTCGCCGGAACGGAATTGGTGGGCCAGGCGGCGCCGCTGGTAAGCGTGTACAGGCCGCCGGAATAGTCGGCCATGGCGTCCGGCAAAATGGATTCCTGCGCCACGCCCAAGAACGGCGCGTTGGCCCCGCTCGGCACGTTGCACCCGTCGGCAGAGACCGTGGAATCCGCTGCCAGGCAGGTGAACTTGCCGACTTGGATGTTGTAATTCAAATGGTAGCTTTGGTCGATCGCAGTGATGTCACTCATTCGTTTTTCCTCCGTAGCGCCGACCTTTAGGCCGGCATCCTGATTGTTGCTGACCCTTCGCTCCGCTCGGGGCAGGCTCTGAAGGTCAGCGCTACATGTTCGGCTCTGGTAGTCGGGAGATCGGCAGTTGATAGCTGAGAGCTGGCTGCTCGATCTCCCGATCCGCGGTTAAGGCGTCGGCACCGGGGCCGATGTGGTTCCCGTGGGGTTCACCACCGGCCTACCGGTCGCCATGTTGGACAGTACGGCGGTGATGGCAGCGGTCACGGCCTGGGTGATTTTGGCCAAGTCGTCATCGCCGATCACGCTGCTGGTTGCCTGCTCCTGCCACTGGTCGGCTAGGGCCAGTTCAGCGTGGCGAAGACCCTGTTGTGCAACAGCATGAGCTACCCCGACCGCGTTGAGCAGCGCGATATTAGCGGCGTTTTGCGCGTCGGTCAGAATCTTGGTCTGCGACGCCAAGGCCGTGTCAAACATCAACTTCACGTTCGCCGGCCAAGCCCCTCCGAGGCACGTCTCGGGCGGCGAATACGGTGTATTTACGGTTCCATCGGACATGATTTTTTCTCCTTCTCCTCCCTGTACCGTCTGGTACAGGGCTCCGCCCCGGACCGGACGGTCCGGGGCTCCGCGCGTAAGAGGCGCGGATCCCCTATTTGATCCGGTGATCGGGTGATCGCGAGATCGGGTGAACCATTTGCGATTTGTGATTTCTGATTTGCGATATCGTTCTTCGATCAGCAATCGCCAATCAGAACGTGTTCATCCGATCACCCGATTTTGTTATTCTTCTTCTTCTGCTGCTGCCTCGACGGCGGTAACAATCTCTTCCGAGTACAGCCGCCAGAGTTCCGGGTTGCGCTTGGTCACATCAGAGAGCGCCGCGCTGAGGGAGCACTTATTCTCTTTGGCGTAGGCGTTCACTTCCGCCATCAGGGCCTGTTGCGCGGTGGGCTGTTCGCCGCCGCCCGCGTGGCCATGACTGCGGAGGTCAACCACCGGCCGAGAGTGCTCGACCAGCGCGCTAAACACCGCCGCATCGGAGAGCGCCAGCTTCAGCGCCTGAGCGCGGTTTTTGGGCAGCACCTTACCCGCTTTCACGGCCGCGTCCACTCTGCGTTCGGCTTCTTGAGCTCGCAGTACGGTGGAAAAACTAACCCGCCCCGCGTCCGCCAGCTTGCCGGCTTCCAGCAGGTTCATCCGGCCGTCGTGGATGCTTTCGGAGAGGGCGGCGAAATGATCCAGCGGGGCTTCGAACCCGCGCCTCACCAGGGCGGCGATATCCACCATCGACAACCCTGGCAGCCCGATTTCAGACGCGAAAACCTCCGCCAGTTTCTTGGCGTCTTCGCCGTCGCCGTGTTTGGTTTCCCAACCTTCGGCGCCGTCCGCAACGCCGATCAATTCCTCACCGTCGAAGACTCCAATCTTGCCTTTCAGTTCCGGCTCGAGGCCATGCTTTTCGATGTGTTCGTCGGTGAGGCACTTCAATTTCAGAGTTTTTGCCATTTCCTTCTCCTTTTCTAACGGTGACGAGTGACGAGTGACGAGTGAGGAGCTTGTGGTTCCCGGCTTCTGACTTCTGGCTCCCGGCTCCCGCACTTCTGTTTTCCCGATCATCCCATCACCCGATTTTCCGAATCCTGAATCCCGAGTCCTGAATCCCGGATCCTGGTTGACAGGCGCGGGAAGGTGGAGTTGGCCCAGACTCACAAACGTCCTCGTACCGTCCACTTCACACAAGTGAATCTCGGGCATCTCTTCCAAGAACGGCTTATTCACCAGGGCCACACTAGTGAGAACAGTTCCAGCGACCTTCCCTGTCACCTTGTCCTTTGCGCCCCACCGGATGGCCGGGGAAATGTAGCGATACTCCTTCGCTGCGATAAGCTGCCGCGCCCTGTCCGTAGGCTCGTACCAGCCCCACAGGATGTGGCGGATCTGGTGATCTGGTGATCGGGTGATCGGGTGAGCAATCGGGCGATCCGGTGATCCGCTGATCGGGCGAACATTCGAATTGCTCAAGCGGGTTGTTTGTTGTTCACCCGATCTCTCGATCTTTCGATCTCCCGATCCATTGAATTTCTCCGGATCATCCAACTTCACGATCCTGCCGGCCGACAACACCGGCCCACCGGTTCCAAAAGGCACTTCCGAGGCGTGCTCGTAATCGACGTTGATTTCCCGCGTCGGCTTGTTGCGAAAGTTCTCCCGGATTTCCTTCAGATCGTCGACTCCAATCGAGAATTCCTTTTCCGCGCCTTTCCATTGGCCAGTCACGGCAATTGGAATCCGAATCAGGCCCGCGCCCGGCGGCTCAGAAAGCATCACCACGAATCGCGGCCCATCGGGATTGACGGCGGTCGAATGACGATGGTCGATTGCAGATGGATGAGTGCCGGTTGCAGCGTGTGGGTAGTCCGTCGTCGATCGTTGATTGCCGATTGTCGATGGACGCGGGTCGATTGCTGTTCTGGAATTTTGAATTCGGATTCTGGAATTCTCGCCATCTGCCCATGTGCCCATCTGCCCATCTGCCAATCTCACCATCTCCCCATCTGCCCCCTGCGCGTTCGGTTCGTCCATCCCCTCGACCCTATAGAGCGTCCTGAGCTTCTTGACCGCCGCGATCTTTCCCAGCCCTTCGTACCTGATTCCGCGATATCCGCCGTGCAACACGGCCCAGGCGACGCTCATAAGGTCGTGGTTGAGCGGTCCGTCCGCGGTATCACGCACGGGCATATGGCCTCTTCCGTCCGCATCAACGATCAAGTACTGCTTCAAGGTGGCACGTTCTGCCATAGTCAATCTCCATTTGCGATTGCCGATCGGAGCCGAATCGCAAATCACAGTTCTCAAACCTCGAATTCCAAATTTCAAATCTCAATCTCAAATCTCAAATTTCAGATCCTTGCTACCTGTAGATCACGTTAATACTCACCGGTGCGGCCGTTCCGTAACTCGAGCAGGAAAAGGTAAACTCCGTCACTTGTCCAAACCCCAGCGCCGCCGTCGGGCTTGCAGTCGAAGTCGTCACGGAGCTTGTCCCGAGTTGCTCAATGAGGGTCCAAGCGTTGAGGGTACCTGTCGTTGCCGTCACCGTTACCGGAGACCCGAAGGAAAGGTAGTTCACGCCGTCGTAGCTGGTCTTGGCTTGCACCGCGCAACTTGTGTAAGTGCCGCTCACCGTGCCAAAGGTCCAAAGAACCTGGGCCTCGTGCGCACTCGTGGTAGGAGTGGCGCTGGTGGTTGCCACGGCGCTCGTTATCGTAATCCCTGGCGTATCCGTCACTACACCCACCGGACGCGGCTGTACGTTCGCCGCCGGCGCCGCCTTCACGGAATATGCAGCCGGGATTACGCAGTAGGCAGCCAGCAGTAAGATCAGCGTCGCCATAAGCGGCAGTGCGAGGCTCGATCGCTGCCAAAAGCTGAAACCTGGGTCCTGAATCCTGTTGTTCATTTCACCAATCTCCTTCAAACGCAAATCACCAATCACAAATCACCAACTCGGTTCACGTTCCCTTACTCCACCACCCGCAGCGTCACGTCTTCCTGGTGCTTCTCCCCGATCGACGAAACGACTTGAACGGAGATCAGGTGTGTCTCCCCAGCCACTCCTCCCGTCACTTCGAACACCAACGCCGTGCCGGAAGAAGAAATCGACGGCGCGGGTGCGGCGGCGATGACCTCGGCCGTCGAATTCGCCTGGGTCAGATTACTGATGGCCGTTACCGCAGCGATGGTGGTGACGGTGTTCCCTGTTCCGAGGTGCGCGCTGAAATCGAGCGAAACCGCGAATTGTTCGTACGGAGACTTATAGATCGTCATGTTCAGTATCCGAAAATCGAATATCGAAAATCGAAACCCGTCGGGCCGGCGCAGAGCGGAGCTCTGCGGTTCAACCTTCTAATCCCTGCCAGCGGCCGAGCTTCGCTCCCGGCCAGCCGGGGTCTCCGGCTGAATGGGCGCATCGCTTTCGACCGTTTCTTGAATGCGCTCCTGCACTGGCGCGTAGCGGGTGCGCGGCGTCTTCGACTTCAGCGGCAAGCCGCACTTTTTGCGAATCCAGTTCTCCGTGTCGTTGTCCGGTTGCAGCAGGTCCACGTCGAATCTCCCTACGTCCTTGGCCACTTCGAGCAGTTCGAGCGGGTTAACCACCAGGATGTTCGAGGTGATGAGGCGAGGGTAGGGAAGCCGCCGGCCCGGCTGCGGCGTATAGTTGTAATTCACCAGGCGCCGGATGCTGGTGTTGGAGATGGTCTCGTCGATCTTGCGCGAAATTGCCTCGAGCGAGAGATAGAAGAAGTCGCGCATTGACCCGCCCAGGGCGCGCGAGCCGGTTTGCGTCGTCCCCAGGGTCAGGAAGTTTGCCAACACTGAGCGCATGATCATTTCGCTGTGGTGCTGGATCGAGGCCTGCGGGTCGCGCACGCGCCCGGACACTCCCGTCAGAGCGAAATCCCACCCATTCGGCAAGGAGAGTCCGGTGCTCTCGTGCGCGGCCAGCATTTGCACCCAGTTCTGCGACGCCTTGCGGTCTTCCGCGGAAACGTTGGCGCCCTGCTTGATGGTGGGCACGCCCAGGCCGTTCCGCTTGATCGAGATCGCGTCGATGCGGTAGATCTGGCTTTTCATGTACCAGTGTTGATAGGCCGCGCGCAGCACGGAGCGCCCGTAGAAGTACGCTCCCTCCATGTCGTTCACAAAGTAGGCGAGTTTTTCGGCGGGGACCAGCACATTAACGAAGTTGTTTCCGCGATATCCATACTGCTCCAGGAAGAGCAGCGACTCCCCGTCTTCATCGACGTGATACCGATAGAAGGTGTAAGGGAGGCGTGGCGCGAGTTTGCGCAGCCGGACTTTGTCACCATCGATGTGCCATAAGTCTTCGTGCGCGGCACAGCCGAAATCCAAACAAAGTAGCGCATTTTCTTTCACCGTTTCAAAGTTTTGAGTTACCCAGCAGCCCGTGCTGGTGGGCGATTCGAGTCCTATAAAAAGGTTGTCCCGGACTTCCTCGGCAATCTGTTTTGCCAGGGCAAAGCCCGGCTCGTTTTCTTTGAGGCCGGGCACGATCTGGTAGTCTGCGGCCCGGATGGGCAGCTTGCAGGCGAGCAATGCCGCCCTCACATCCGCATCCGAGCGCCGCATCTTTTCGTAAATCAGGAAGGCATTGCGGCCTTCTAAGACGGCGTTGTACTCGCCCAGGTCTCTGATGAAACCAGCGAAATTGGCGGTGCCGACGGCGCCGCGTAAGGAGGTTTCGGGTGCGAGGCGCCGGGAGTCAAGGACGCCACCTCCCCTCGGAGAGGTGGGGGGAGGTGCCGCCTCGGGGACTGCTCCGCCGCCCGGCGCGGCCGCGGGATTCAGTCCCACATCGTTGCCGATCGGCCCCCCGGGGAACAAAGTCACCATCGGGTAGCTTGTTTGCGGCGTTACGATCTGGCGAACTGTTTCAAACCAACTCATCGTTTTTTCATTTCCGATTGGCAATCGGTGATTGCAATTGCTCAATCACAAATCACAAATCACAAATCGCAAATTCAAAATTCCGCCGGCAGCACTGCTGGCCTAAAGCCCGGCGCTACGGCTAAAACACGGACGGCAGCGGCGCGGGCATCCACACGGACGCGCGTGGCGTTCCCACAATCGCCCCGTCGCTCAAGCTGGAAGCGACGGGCTGTTCGGCCGCGAGGTCGGCAAGGGCTTTGGCCCAGAATTCATCCGCGTGCCCCTGGTCCGTACGCTCGGCATCAAAGCGGGTGTTGCCCGAGAGCGTGACGAGCTTCTTCACCGCGCTAAAGGCGCGAGCGATTTGCGGCGCATCCGGGATAAGATCCAGCCGCTGTTCCATGCGCCGCCGGACGCGATACGCCATGTCTTCTTTTACCGCCGCCGTAAACGTCACCGGCTCGACGCGCGGACCAAATTCCTGCTGCAACGATTCCGCCAGCGGCGCGCCCATGCCCGTGGAGTCAATGCAGGCGCGCCGAATCAGATATTCCCCCGCCGACTGTGGGGGGAGGGCTTGCCGTCCCTCGGGGACCCCAAGGGGCCCCCCTACACGTCGCAAGGAGAGAATCTCCCGAGCGAAGGCAAGCTGCTCGGCGAACGGTGTATTCGAAAACGTGCGAACCATGCGCGTCACGGCGACCCGACAGGCGCCAGGTGTCAGGTTTCGGGTGTCAGGGACCAGACCCTCCGTGCTTTGCGACTGGTACCTGGAATCTGACACCTGACACCCGGCACCTGACACCTGTACTGCGTCCACCCAAAAAACCGTCCGGTCGTGGCGCCGGCCGATATCGATGCCCATGTAAAAGTCCGCAGGTAGGGGTGCATGACCATGCGATTCCACAAGCGCATGGTCACTCCCCGTGGTTGGAGGTACGGGACCTTGCGCTCCTACGTGAAAACTCGCTGATTCCCAACTGGGGCGGGGCGCCCCGAGGCCAGGAACTGAAGAGGACAGTCCGCGCTGGCCTCGGCGCTGACGCACTGGGCGATGAGTGCGGGTGGGATAAAATTTTCCGCGGTCGAGACGAACTGGCAGCAGTATTCCTGTTGCCAGGAAGTTTCGTCGTCACAACCCGCGCGGAGCAGTTGCAAGTCGATGTTGAGCCCCTGGCGGATGGCCTCGTAAATGTCCACGCAATGGGCGGACCACACCAGGCGATCGGATGATCGGGTGATCGGGTGATCGGGTGAAACAATGATCGGGTGAACAGAAGAATCTAAGTTCGAGAGCCGGAATTCGTCGCGGATTTCCAATTTCGACTGTTCTCCCGATCTCCCGATCTCCCGATCACCCGATTCCGTCAATCCTGCCGCTTTCGCCAGTTCGTAAAACTTCCCTTGCTGCCCGTTGGGCGTCGAGATGACTTCCAGGCCATACCCGCGCGTGATGGTAGGGAAGAGGGCGGTATAAATCTTGTCAGCGTCTGCATGGAAAGCGAACTCATCCAAAGTGACGTTGCCCGAGTAGCCGCGCGCGGTGTCAGGGTTGGCGGGAAGGCCGTAGATGACCGATCCGTTGGCGAAGCGGACTTCCAACTGTTTAATCAGCGTGCCTTCGAAAAAGCTCGATTCGCAGGCCCGCGCCAGAATCCCGCAAGATTTAATGTGCTCCTGGACTTTTTCCATCAGCAACCGCGATTGCCGCTCGCCTTTGGAAAGGAATATCCAGGTTGTCTTTTTCTTCAGGCATTCGAGCAGAGCGCGAATCGAGGCGGCGAAGGAATAGCCGATCTGACGAGCCTTCACCACGATCTTGAGGTGTGAATCATCCTCAACCCAGCGGCGCTGATAAGGAAGCAATTGCAGAACCGGAGCTAAGGAAGGCAGGACGGTCACATCTTCTCTTGCATCTCTCGAAGCACGACTGTCACCCTGGCAGAGGATTCCATGATCCTCCGGCTCACCACCTGGCATGGAAACGATTCCCCTCCTTGCTAAGGAGGGGTCAGGGGTGGTTGGTGGTGTCGCGGTGCTCGCACCCACCACCCCCAACCCCTCCTCCAACTGAGGAGGGAAGTCATTTTCGGGGGAGCGAAGGATGACAGGCTTCGTGTTTCTCAACCGTCGCCTCGCAGTCGGGTCCTGTCGAGTGTCGCCCGTCAACGGTCGAGTGTCGACGGTCGACTTTCGAATTTTGACTTTCGACTTTCGACTGCTTTGCGGCTTGTTACGCTTTCGCGGCATCGCCACGTCCCCCATTGAGCACCGGCTGACAAGTCAGTCCGTAGATCTGCTGAATTCTCTGCAGCATCGCCGGCCCCAGGGGTTCGCCGGACTGCTGTCGCTTGGCATCCTGCTGCAGCGTCCCAATCTCTTCCCTGAGCTTCTGCTGCGTCAGCACGAGAGTGCGCATTCTCTCTTCCGTAAATCTAAGGGCCTGCCGGGCCTTGTCCCTCTGCACGACGAGGAGTTTGTGCTTGAGGTTCAGATTGGCGCGCTCCATGCGGGCGTGCTCAGCATCCTTGGGCGTAATCGGCGGGGCGTCCTGGTAGAGGTTCAAGTAGCCGGTCAGGAACGCGGCTTTTGCCAAGCGCGCTTCCGCGGATTCGGGGTCGCCCAGGCCCGCCAGCAGCGATTCACCCGTTTCAACCAGGTAGTGCACGCGCTGGGCTTGCAGTTGCGGGTTTCCCTGAAAGTAACTCTTGACGGCGGTGAGGGTGATCCCGGGGACGCCGCATTCATTCGCCGTCTCGACGACCTCTTCAAAGGTCGAACCCTCGGTAAGCAACTTATCAACCAGTTTCTGCGCCTTCCCATCGCGCAACACGGGGTTCTTCGCAAGGCTCTCGGTGGCGGGCGCCGCATCGTCGGCCGCGGAAGCCGCTTCCCGGCCGTTCTGTTCGTTCGCTCCCTGCCGGGCCGCAGGCCCCGAATGGGTTTCGGTCGTCGAGTCGGTAGACGCCGGCGCTTGCTCGATTACCTTCCCGTTGGCGATTTCCACGGCTGTGGCGATTTGAGCGCGTTTCTTCATTGCCGGGGCTCCACGTAGATTCCCTCGTCGAACGGAAGGCGGCCATCGAAATAGTCGATCCCCTGGGCGGTGATCTTCACCAGTGGAATTTCACGTCGCGAGCGGGGCCCGCGCACATGCTCGACAGCTAACAGCCCTTTTTCGGCGAGGTAGGCGATATGAAAATTCAAGTCTTCCAAGGGTATGGGATACCCAATAATGTCCAGCTCACCTTGCAGAAGAGGCAAAGTCGCTGCTTGGGGGTAGATGAGTCCCAGGTAATAGAGGATCTTTCCCCGAATAAGTTCCTTATAACGAACACTTGCAGCCATGGTTGATTAGCTCCTTGAGTCCTGTTTCGTTTCTGCTGGGTCCGGCGCCGGCTCCTCGGACTGATCACGCAACGATCTGAATTCCGGCGAATGAGATTCACGTCTTAATTCGGGGAAAGCACTGGTTCGCACCGGCAGCCCAGACTTGGAACGTAACGCGCAAAAATCATCGGTAGCGCGGCAGCGCAAGCTGTTCATGTCATGGTGCATGGCTTTCAGGGCAATCAGGATTTCCTGGTGCTCGAAGCTCTCCTGCGACTCGTGATGCTCGACGCAGCTCGCGAGGCGCGCCAGCGCGTCCGCCTGGCCGCTTTGTGCGCCCAGGAACTTCTCGATGTATTGCCGCACCAGGCCGTAGGCTCCGTCCATCTGCAGCCGCTTGACATCCATCGACTTCTCAATCCAGTACTGCGCCAGACGGAAAAATCCCCAGCCGAAAGCGATCAGAACCAGAACGCCGGGGCCCCACCAAATCGCTACATGCTGAAAGTCCAAAGGGTTCATCGGACAAGCACCCCCGCTATGAATCCACCTGCGAAGATTTCCGCGGCGTGGTATAAGCGCGTCCGCCAGGTGCCGCGAACGGCCTTGAGCTCCGCGCGATGCGCCGCTTCGCTGCGGGCGAGTATCTGGTCCTTGTCGGCCAGAGCTGCGTTGAGCTTCGAGATCGCCCCGGCCTGTTGTTCTTCGAGCACCGAGTCGAGCTTTGTCTGCTGCTCGCAGTTCGACACTTGCTGGGCAATGACCTGGCTTTGCTGGCGGCAGGAATCAAGCTCCAGGAAAGCGCTTTCGACTTTTCTCACTCCCTGGTCCGAGAGCACCAGCGCCGCGGCGCCATTCTGTGGCACAGGCGCTCCCGGTGGCGCAGGCACTCCTGCCTGCGGCTTTTGGGATGCCCTCGCATTGCCCGGCACGAGTAGCGCAGGCACTCCTCCCGGCGGGTTTTGGCGCGCCGCCGAGTTCGCAGGCACAGGCAAAAGTGCCTGTGCTACTTGCAGCCGTGCCATCACCTGCTTCACCACTTGCTCGGTAGATTGGCTGGCCAGCTCGCTGTCGTGCGTAAGCTCTTCTTTGCGGAGCGACTCGAGACTCTGTTGCAATGCATCGGCCTGGCGCGTGAGTTGTTGCCGTTGGCCCTCGAGTTCCTTCGCCGCTTGGGCGCTCTCGGTGGCGTCCTTAAGCGCGCTCGAGGCCTGTTGCTGCAAGTGCGAAATCTGTTCCGCGCTTTGCTTCTTAATCTGCTGGGCCTCGATCGCCTGGCGCTGCCGCGCCCGGTGCTCGCACGACCAGGCAAAGAACATGATGACCACACCGGCCAGGGCGGCCGCCGGCAGGCCCGGCGCGATCCGCAAAAGGCCCTGCACCAGGCTGAGGCTTGACAGCTTGCTGGCGGCGCTGCGAAGAGCGCTCA
>Ga0187852_1001021_pt1 | contig 27919 bp, 17 predicted proteins | sample June2016WEW_6_40_FD_134511 | JGI IMG/M metagenome (GOLD analysis project Ga0187852, IMG submission 134511) | Peatland microbial communities from SPRUCE experiment site at the Marcell Experimental Forest, Minnesota, USA - June2016WEW_6_40 | ecosystem: Environmental > Terrestrial > Soil > Wetlands...
CTCGACCGCAAAGGCTGGGGTGTGGTGTTGGTCCCGCTCGAAGCGGTGCGGGTGGAGTACATCCGTCCGGCACTCCTGTTGCTGCTGGGCGGCGTCGGTTTCGTCCTGCTCATCGCCTGCGTGAATGTGGCCAATCTGCTGCTGGCGCGCGCGGTCAGCCGTGAGCGGGAAGTGGCCATGCGCATGGCGCTGGGCGCCGGGCGCTTCCGGCTGATCCGCCAGTTCCTGGCTGAGAGCACGCTGCTGGCGCTCGCCGGAGGGAGCGCCGGCCTGTTTCTCGCGTCGTGGGGGACCGGCTTGCTGATGAGAGTGGTGCCTTCGCGCATCCCCGTTCCTAACGCTGCGGACGCCGTATTGCTGCCCAAGATCCACATGGACGCGAGGGTTGTCCTCTTCACGCTGGCCGTTTCGCTTTTTACTGGAATCGTTTTCGGTCTGGTTCCCGCCTTTCAGGGCGCGAGCTGCAACGTCAATGAGTCGCTCAAAGAAGGTGGAAGAAGCTTGCTCGCCGGCCGCAAGGCACACCGCGCGCGCGCCGCGCTGGTGATTGGCGAAGCTGCCTTGGCCGTTGTGTTGGTGATCGGCGCCGGGCTGATGATCAAAAGCTTTTTGCACCTTATGGAAGCCAACCCCGGTTTTAATCCGAAACACCTGCTGACCCTGCGGATCAAATTACCCAACGACGCTAAAGACTCGAAGTACCGTGAACCAACGAAGCGGGCCTTAACGTTTCAGCAGTTTCTGAACAACATTGCGGCCTTGCCGGCGGTTCGTTCGGCGGCGCTCACTGAGATTATTCCTCTTAGCCAGGACGACATGGATATGGGACGCTTCACAGTCAAAGAGGCGCCGCCGTCAGTGCCGGGCGAGGCCCCGGCGGCGGATTTCAGAGATGTGAGCCCCAGCTACTTTGGGACGATGGGCATTCCGCTTCTTCAGGGGCGGGCCTTCACGGACCACGACAATGCCGATGGCCCGCGGGTCGCGATCGTCGACGCGACGCTGGCTCGGCGCTTCTTCCCCAACCAGAACCCGGTGGGAAAGCACTTGCAGTTCGCGGAAGTATCGCGGCCATGGGAAATCGTGGGTGTGGCCGGCGGGGTTCAAGACACGGGATTCGATCAGCAGCCGCGGCCCACCATCTACTTTCCTTATTTGCAAACTGGCGATCAAACGCTGAGCCTGGTCGTGCGCACGGATTCGGAGCCTGGCGCCATTGTCCCTGCGATCAAAAACGCAATCGGGGCAGTAGACAAAGATCAGCCCGTCTTCAATGTCAAAACCATGGACGAGATCGTCTCAGGAGTGGTGTCAGCGCAACGCTTGGCTTTCATCCTGCTCGGGACTTTTGCTTTTCTGGCGCTCGCCCTGGCAGCGGTCGGCATCTACGGGGTGACTTCCTACTCCGTCAGCCAGCGCACGCATGAGATCGGCGTTCGCATGGCCTTGGGAGCCCGACAGTCAGACGTGCTCAGCCTGGTCGTGGGACACGGGCTAAGGTTGGGTTTGATTGGAGTGGGGCTGGGTGTTGCGGGAGCGCTGGTTCTGACCCGCTTCCTGGCCAGCATGCTCTATGGTATTCGCCCCACGGACCCACTGACTTACTTGGCAGTTTCCCTGCTTTTGGCAGCGGTGGCGGCTCTGGCCAGCTACATCCCGGCGCGCCGGGCAACCAAGGTCGATCCGATGGAGGCGCTGCGTTACGAATGAATTAATCGGGTGATCGGAAGATCGGGTGATCGGGTGAACAAAAGACAAAGAAATGTATCGGGAGAGCGGGTCACCGAGAGAATCGGTGAAGAAGAAGCACGGCCGTCCAACGGTCTGCCGGACGTTTGGGCGTCGGAGAGCCATCAGACCAGTCCGGTTCTGCTATTTGTTCACCCGATCACCCGATCTCCCGATCACCCGATCGTCCAGTGAGGGCACAACGATGACCACTTTGCTCAACGACTTTCGCTACGGAATGCGCATGCTGGCCAAGAGTCCCGGCTTCACTTTCGTAGTGGTGATCACGCTGGCGCTGGGTATTGGCGCGAATACCGCCATTTTCAGCATGGTCCACGGTGTCTTGTTGCAGCGCCTGCCGTTTAGAGACCCGGGACAGCTCTACACGCTCTGGGAGCGCAACCTGAAGATGGGCTACGAGCAGAATCCTCCTGCCGCTGCGAACTTTCGCGATTGGCGCGAGCGCAACAGCGTATTTGAGCAAATAGCGGCATTCGACTCGTCCAGAACTTTCAACCTTGCAGGTGCCGGCAATCCTGAACGGGTGGATGGCGCCGCGGTATCGCCCGGCCTTTTTGAGCTCTTGGGCGTCAAGCCTATTTTGGGCCGCACGATCTCGAGCGCGGAAGATCAACCAGGCCGGGACCAGGTGGTAATGCTCAGCTACGGCCTGTGGCAGCGCCGATTCAACGCTGACCGGGCGGTGGTGGGCAAGTCGATCACCCTCGACGCCAGGAATTGTGCGGTGATTGGAGTTATGCCGCAGGGCTTCCAGTTTCCGGGAAACACCGGAACCATCCTCAACGTCTTCACTGCTCCGCCGGCTCAACTGTGGGTGCCGCTGGCGCTGACTCCGCAGGCGTGGAGCCAACGCTCATCGCACTTCCTGCAAGTGATCGCTCGCCTTAAGCCGGGGCTCACGCTCGGCCACGCGCAAGCGGAAATGAACTCCATCGAGCAGCAACTGGTCAAAGCATTTCCTCGGGCGTTCATCGGCTCGGATGTTAAGTTGGTGCCGCTCGACGCTCAGGTGGTCGGGACTTTTCGCTCAGCCTTGTGGGTTCTATTCGGCGCAGTGGGATTTGTGCTCCTGATCGGCTGCGCCAACGTCGCCAACCTGTTGCTGGCCCGCGCGGCTCGCAGGCAAAGAGAGGTGGCGATTCGTTCGGCCTTGGGCGCCGGCCGTCTGCGGCTGGTGCGCCAACTCATTACCGAAAGCCTGGTGCTTGCGATGGTAGGTGGAGCTTTGGGAGTTCTGCTCGCGGCCTGGGGCATTGATCTGCTCAAGCTCATCCTCCCCAGTAATTTTCCCAACCAGGATGCCGTCAGCATCAACACGCCCGTGCTGCTATTCACTGTTCTCGCCTCCCTTGCAACGGGGCTGATCTTCGGGCTCGCTCCGGCGCTTCAAACTTCAAGGACTGCTCTGACCAGCACTCTTAAAGAGGGCGAGCGCGGAGGAGATGGACTGCGGCACAACCGCCTGCGAAGTGTTCTCGCGGCAGCTGAGGTGTCGTTTGCGATGATCCTCCTGGTGGGCACCGGCTTGCTTCTGCGCAGCTTTGTGCGTTTGCAGGAGGTCGATCCCGGCTTCAAGCCGGACCACGTGTTGACTGCGGAAGTCTCCTTGCCCGAGGCAAAGTACCCTGACCCGCAAAAGTCCGTCTTCTTTGCACGACTTCTTCAGCAGGTCAGGAGTCTTCCAGGGGTCCAATCTGCCGGCGCCATCGGGCACCTGCCTTTATCGGGAGATATCGAAAGCTACGCCATGGAAGTCGTAAGCCGGGCGCCGCTGCCCAACGAGTACGCCAATCCCGATTGCCATGTGGTCGAGCCCGGGTATTTCGAGGCCATGAGAATCCCGCTTCTCAGAGGAAGATACTTCGACGAGCGCGATGGAGCGCAATCACCTCACGCCCTGATCGTTAATGAGGACGTGGTGCGCAACGTGTTCCCAAACGAAGACCCTATCGGCAAGCAACTGCATATGGGCTTCAACGGCTTTACCGGCACGATCGTGGGAGTGGTTGGAAACACCAAGGACTTGAGTTTGGATTTTGCTTCCACCGAGTCTGTATATACACCTTATGCGCAGGCGCCAGCGTGGAACAGCATGACGCTCACCATCCGCACTTCATCCGCCCCGCTTGCTCTGGCTCGATCGGTGCACGAACTGGTGCTGGGCATCGACCGCGACCAGCCGGTTTCGAAAGTTCGTACCATGGATGAGGTGGTGGAAGCGTCTGTGGCGTCGCCGCGCTTTCGGACTCTCTTGCTGGGGCTGTTCGGATTGACGGCTTTGCTTCTCGCAGGGCTCGGCATCTACGGCGTCATGTCCTACTCGGTCAGCCAGCGCAGGCGCGAAATCGGCATCCGCATGGCGCTCGGTGCGGAGCGGCCCGAGGTCATCAAGATGGTTCTGCGGCACGGCTTGGCGCTGACCCTGGCAGGCGTGGGAGCAGGTTTGGCCGGCGCGCTCGGCTTGACGCATCTTCTATCGAGCATGCTTTATGAGGTCCGGCCCACCGATCCTCTGACGTTCGTGGGCGTGACCGTCGTATTGACGGCTTGCGCGCTACTCGCCAGTTACATACCGGCCCGACGCGCCACTCGAGTCGATCCGATAGAGGCGCTGCGATATGAATGATGGAATCGGGTGATCGGGAGATCGGGTGATCGAGTGAATAATTTGTGATTTGTGATTTCTGATTTGCGATTGGGCCTTTCAATCACCAATCACCAATCGCCAATCACAAATAGTTCACCCGATCCGGCCCGATGAAGGAACAGACGATGGCTACACTGTTGAACGACGTTCGTTACGGAATTCGCATGCTGGCGAAGAACCCTGGCTTCACGGCGGTTGTGGTTCTAACGCTGGCGCTGGGCATCGGAGCGAATACGGGGATCTTCTCCTTACTGGATCAGGCGATTCTGCGCGCGCTCCCGGTGAAAGACCCAAGCCGCCTGGTGCTTGTCAACGACGCCGAATACAGAAGCGGGTGGTCGAATTCGGACAACGATGCGATGGTTTATTCCTATCCCCACTACAAAGACGTTCGGGACGGGATTCCGTTGTTCCACGGAGTGATTGCGCGAGCGCGCGTTCCCCTGAGCGTCGCGACAGGGGGTGTGGCGGAAAGGGCCGGCGGCGACGTGGTGAGCGGCAACTTCTTCTCGGTCCTGGGGGTCGGCCCCGCGCTCGGGCGGGTCCTGGATCCGGAGGATGACCGCGTTCCCGGAGCCAGCCCGGTGGCGGTGCTCAGCTACGGGTATTGGCAATCCCGCTTTGGAAGGGATCCGGACGTGGTGGGCCGCAAGATCTCGCTGAATGCGTATCCTTTTACGGTTGTCGGTGTTGCGGCACCAGGCTTTGCCGGCCTCCTCAAAGGGCACAACGTGGATGTATTCGTCCCCATCGCGATGAAGCGGGAGCTGACGCCGGACTGGAATGGTCTGGTCGAGCGCGACATCATGTGGTTGAACATCTTCGCGCGCTTGAAGCCGGGGATTTCCCGCGAACAGGCGGAAGCGGCGATTCAGGGCCCCTATCATCCCATCCTCGAGGCCGAAATTCAGTCGATGAAGAACCCACGCGGCACTTTTCGTGACAGGTATTTGCGGCAACACATTTCGCTGCGGCCCGCGGCACAGGGAATCAATCTCCTCAGCCAGACTTGGGCCAAGCCCCTTCTGGTGCTCGCCGGTTGTGTGGGACTCGTGTTGTTAATTACCTGCGCCAACGTCGCCGGCCTGATGATCGCCAAAGCGGCGGGGCGGCAGAGGGAAGTAGCGATCAGGCTGGCGCTGGGGGCGCGCCGGGGGGCCATTATTCGCCAACTCGTGACCGAAACCTTGCTGCTGGGCGCGGCAGGCGGGCTGGTGGGCTTGGAGGTCGCTTGGGCCTGTTGCCGATTGCTAATTCATCTATTGCCACAGGATACCGCGGCGGCGTTCTCTTCCGCACTCGATGGCCGGGTTCTGGCCTTTAATCTCGGCGTGTCGGTAGTTGCCGGCCTGATTTGCGGGCTGCTTCCCGCCGGCCAGGCCCTGCGCGTGGATACGGCTCCGACGCTCAAGGAATCCTCCGTTGGCATCGCGGGCCGCCATGCCCAAGCGCACTGGCGCAGCGCCCTGGTGGTCGCGCAACTCGCGCTCTCGATCGTGCTGGTGGTGACGGCCGGCTTGTTTGCGGTGAGCCTGAAGAATCTTCTCGAGAAATCCCCGGGTTTTCAGCCCCAGAACCTGCTTTCCTTTTCGGTACGCCCCGAACTCAGCGGCTACAACGGCGCCAGGGAATTGGCATTCGACCAGGAACTCGAGCGGCGGCTCAAAGCGCTGCCAGGGGTTGTTTCCGTGGGCGCGGCTCGCGGTGGAGTGTTTAGTGGTTCGGACCGAGGCGGCAACGTAACCGTAGAAGGGTACCACGCGCGCCCCGACGAGGACCTGGAATGCGCGATGGACGCCGTCAGCGCGGGATTCTTGAGTACCCTCAAAATTCCATTGCTCTCGGGACGCGATTTCACGGAGGCTGATGGAAGCGGCGCCCCTAAGGTCGCCATCGTCAACCAACAGTTTGCGCGGTTCTTCTTTCCCGGCGGAAATGCTTTGGGCCGCCACCTTGCCTTCGGAGCGGGCGACGTAAAGCTCGACATCGAAATAGTGGGCGTGGTGCGCGACAGTTTTCACGATAACCTGCGCGAGAAGGTGGCCCGCTTTATCTACATCCCTTACCTGCAGGATACCCACGCCGGCGTAGGTTCGTTGGCCTACTACCTGCGTGCGGCCGGCAACCCGGTTGCCTTGACAGGCAACGTTAGGCAAACCATCCGCGATATGGATTCTAATGTGCCCTTGAACGAAGTGCGGACCGTGAAGTCTGCAATCCAGCAGTCGATTTACGGCGACAGGATGGTGGCGTGGCTGGGTGTGGCCTTTGGCGCGTTGGCCGCAGCCCTCGCTGCCATCGGCCTATATGGTTTGATCTCATACACCGTGGCGCGGCGCACTAGCGAGATCGGATTGCGCATGGCGCTCGGAGCGTCGCGCCCTGCCATTCTGTGGCTCGTTTTCCGCCAGAGCCTGACGCTGATCGCGACCGGCGTTGCGCTCGGGCTGGTGCTGGCGCTCGCCGCCACGCGCCTCGTGTCCAGCATGCTCTACGGTCTCGAATCCACGAGCCCGCTCATTGCCGCGGGGGCGACGCTGTTACTCGCCGCGGTGGCCGCACTGGCCACGTACTTCCCAGCCCGGCGCGCGACCAGGGTGGAGCCGATTATCGCGCTGAGGTATGAATGAGGTTATCGGGAGATCGGGTAATCGGGAGATCGGGTGAACAATCTGTGATTTGTGATTTCTGATTTGCGATTAGGCCTTTCAATCGCCAATCACAAATAGTTCTCCCGATCACTCGATCCTCGCCATGTGGAGAAATCATGAGCCCTCTGTTCCAAGACGTTCGCTACGGAATTCGCATGCTGGCGAAGAATCCCGGTTTCACCCTCGCGGCGGTGCTGACGCTGGCGCTGGGAATCGGCGCCAACACGGCGGTCTTCAGCGTGGTCAACACCGTCCTACTCAAGCCGCTGCCTTACGTCCAACCCGACCGGCTGATGCACGTGGAGTCGATGTGGATGCGAGGCGGACCGCACCCCAACTATCTCTCTTACCCCGACTTTTTCGACTTCCGTGCGCAGAACCATGTTTTCGAGCACCTCGTGACCTCCCGCGACACGAACTTAGCGCTTACCGGCGTCGGATCGCCCGTGCAGCTCGACGGCGAAATGGTTACGTGGGATCTGTTTCCTGCACTCGGGATTCAGCCTCAGTTGGGGCGCGGCTTCTTGCAGTCAGAGGAAGCAGCAGGCTCACACGTGGCGGTGCTGAGTCACGCACTTTGGCAAAGGCAGTTCGGCGGCGATCGCGGCATTCTGGGACGGACGATCACACTCGATAGGAAATCCTACACGGTGGTTGGTGTGGCGCCGCCCGGCTTCGCCTTTCCGGTGAACGAACCCAATATCCAGCTCTGGACCACCATCGCGCCGGATCGGGAAGCGCCACCAGGCGATCAGCCCGTCAGCGAGCAGCGTGGCGCTCATATCGTGACGGCGCTCGGACGCCTCAAGTGCGGCATCAGCATCGAGCAGGCCCGCGCCGACCTCAACGTAATTGCGGCAGCACTTGCCAAAAAGTATCCAGACTCCAACGCCAATGACCCGCAAGCCTCGGTTCAGCCGGAGCTTCAAACCTTGGTGGGTGAATCGCGGACACCTCTGCTGATTCTGCTCGGCGCAGTGGGCTTGGTGCTCCTGATCGCTTGCGGAAATATCGCCAACCTGCTTCTTGCCCGAACCTCGGTACGCGAGCAGGAAATGGCAGTGCGTGCCGCGATGGGCGCCAGTCGCGGGCGGGTGGTCCGGCAGTTACTGACTGAGAGTTTGCTGCTGGCCGTTCTCGGGGGGGCAGCCGGAACGATGCTGGCGGAATACGTATTGGGTGTGGTCCTACCCCTCGGCGGCCGAAGCATTCCACGCTTGGCTCAAGCCAGCGTTGACTCAACGGTACTTGGATTTTCGCTGCTCCTCGCTCTGCTCACTGTTGCCTTTTTCGGTTTGGCTCCAGCACTGCATGCATCCAAAGTCAATTTTGCTTCTTCCCTAAAAGAGGGAAGCAGGAGCAGCATCGGCAAGCACGATCGGGTTCGCGGCGTGCTCGTGGTCGCTCAGGTGACACTCGGCCTCGTTCTGGTGACGGGTGCCGGATTATTGATGGCGAGTTTCCTGCGCTTGGAAAGAAGCGAACTGGGCTTCAAGCCGGATCATCTGCTGACTTTCTGGTTCAATTTGCCGGAACCGCAGTACAACGCCAGTCAAGAATTGGCCTTCTACGACCGGTTGCTGGAGCGCATGCGCGCTTTACCCGGCGTCGAATCAGCCGCGGGAGCGTGGCCGGTGCCGCTGGGCGGCGACAACGCCACGGTCGGGTTCAATATCGAAGAACGTCCGGCAGGGCCGGCAGATCGCCCCTCCGCCCGCATGGCCCTCATCACTCCGGGCTACTTTTCAACCGCAGGCATTCCCCTGCTTAAAGGCAGGGTGTTCGATGAGCATGACGATCTGAGCGCGCCGAAGGTGCTGATTGTCAACAAGGCCTTCGCAAGCAAGTACTTTCCACATGAGGAAGTGATCGGCAAACGTATCACGCCCGGCGCTACAGGTCCCGGCGAGAGCAAAGAGAGCTTGCATGAAATTGTGGGCCTGGTAGGCGATGCCAAGCTGTTTGCATCGGACGCCGAGCCTGAGCCCATTTACTACTTCCCCTACAAGCAGCTTGCCTGGCAGCCGCCCGTGGTGATGCTTCGCACGAGCGTACCGCCTCGCACCCTGGAATCCGCGATTGGCAAAGAAATGGGAACCTTGGACCCCATGGTTCCCGTATTTCAGATTAGGACCATGGATGAAATGCTGTCCACTCAGGTGACGGAGCCGCGTTTCCACACCCTGCTGCTGGGCTGCTTTGCCGGCGTCGCGCTGCTTTTGACCATGGTGGGTCTCTATGGCGTCATGGCGTATTCCGTGTCGCGACGCACGCGTGAGATCGGAGTGCGAATTGCTCTGGGCGCCCCCCGTTCCACAGTGCTCGCGATGGTCCTCAAGAGCGCCCTCGCGCTGCTGGCGGCTGGGCTCGGGCTGGGGCTTGTCGCTTCGCTTGCCGCGGACCGCTTGCTCCAGAGCATGTTGTTCGGCATTTCGTCGCTGAACCCGCTAGTGCTGGGCCTGTCGGGCCTGCTGGTTGCCTTGGCAGGCTTGCTTGCTGCCTACTTGCCCGCGCGCCGGGCGGCAAATGTCGATCCTATGCTGGCGTTGCGGTACGAGTGAGGCTATCGGGTGATCGGGAGATCGGCTGATCGGGTGAACAAAGGACGAACCGGCGAATTGGGTGATCGGCGGATCAGATGAACAAGAAATCGGGACGCGATTTTCTCGCGAACAGGTGCTCGCAGAGTGAAACCACCGTTCTGCTTTTTGCTCACCCGATCACCCGATCTCCCGATCACCCGATTCGCGCCATGAGGTGCGAACTATGACTGTTCCACTACACGATTTGCGTTATGGCTTTCGCATGCTGGCTAAGAATCCCGGCTTCGCGGCGGTCGCCGTGATCTCGCTGGCGCTGGGAATCGGGGCCAACACGACGGTCTTCAGCATTGTTGATACTCATATACTCAAGCCCCCTGCGGTGAAGGATCCTGCGCGCCTGGTCTCAGTTTTCTCGGACTGGCCCAGTTCCGAGTTTCACACCTCGTCATTTCCTGATTTTCTCGACATTCGCCACGAGGCGGGCGCTTTTTCCGATGTGGTAGCCTACGATGTGCGCGGGGGCTACGTCAGCGGCAAGGGGCAGGGAAAAGAAATAAGCGTCGAGGTGGTCTCGCAAAACTACTTCGCCGCGTTGGGAGTAAAGCCCCTGCTGGGTCGCGTTTTTTTGCCGCAACCTGGCCAGGCAGCCGCCGAAGGTCATGCCGTCGTACTTAGCTACTCGCTCTGGCAAAAGTATTTCGGCGGTGACCCTTCTCTGCCCGGCAAGACGACGCTCCTTGACGGCAAAGAATTCAACGTGATCGGCATCGCGCGCCGGGAATTCTGCGGGCTGCGACAGGGATGGATGCCTGACATCTGGGTCACCACGGATGGCTGGGCCACCATGGTTCCTAGTGAAGAACGAGGGTACCGAGATCGAAGCGACCGCGGGTTTCAACTGGCCGGCCTCTTACGTCCTGCCGCCCAACTTGGTGAAGCGCAGGCCCAATTGCAGGCTATTGCGAAGCGCCTGGCTTTAGCCTTTCCGGCCACCAATCGGGATGTGAACTTTGTTGCTCGCCCCGCCTTGAGACTGTCGCCGGAAGATGCACGGGCCGGCGGTCTGCTGATGGCGATGGTGGGTCTGGTCCTCCTTATCTCCTGCGCCAATGTTGCCATTCTGCTGCTGGCGCAACGGGAGCGCAGGCAGCGAGAAATCGCGATGCGCCGTGCCTTGGGCGCCGGGGCCCGCCGCTTGGTAAGTCAACTTCTCGTTGAAGGCCTTCCGTTGGCAGTGGCGGGCGGCGCACTGGGAACCTTGTTGGCGGCATGGCTCATGAAGCTTGCGCCCGCACTCATTCCAGACGCCTCCCAGGTCGAACTCGCGCTTGATGGCCGAGTGCTTCTGTTCACAGCGGTCAGCGCCCTTCTAACTGTCTTCCTCTTCGGATTGGTCCCGAGCTTCCGGGCTTCAAAACTCGGCGTGGCGGCGGTCATCAAGGGCGATGACCCGCGGTTTGCAGGAGCCAAAGGCCGCTTGCCGTTGCGCAGCATACTTGTATCCGGGGAAATCGCGCTTTCCGTGGTGCTGCTGGTGGGATCGGCCCTGCTGTTGCGAAGTCTGAGGTACACCCAACACATCAACCCCGGATTTGACCCGAACAAGAATGTCCTCATGCTGTCCGTGGCGCCGCCTCAGTTCTATGGATACAACGACGCACAAGCGGCTGCTATCTATCCCGAGTTGGCGGCTCGCGCGGAAACCGTCCCCGGCGTAATACGCGCAAGCTATGCCCGGCGACCTCCCCTGGCGACGTACGAGGGAGGAGAAAAGCAGGCTGTCGTGATTCCGGGGATCCAGCCGCCTCCCGGCACCGATCACTTCGCGATTCGCTTCAATACCGTCGGGCCGACGTTCTTTGCCACCATCGGAGCGCGCCTGGAGGAGGGACGGGAATTCAACCAGTTCGATCTGCCCTCTGCGGCGCCGGTCGTCATGATCAATGACGCGATGGCGCGCAAATTCTGGCCTGGCCAAAGCCCCCTGGGCAAAGCACTTCAGATCGATAAAAATGAGCGTCAGATCGTTGGCGTGGTTGAGGCAGGAAGGTACAACGCGATTCATGAGGAGGTCCAACCGTACGTGTTCCTGCCTTTCACTCAGGTTTCCTCGTTTGAGTGCCTCTTGTTCGTGGAAACGGCTGGCGACCCGCGGGCACTGATTCCCGCAATCGTCAAAGAGGCGAGTTCCGCCGCTAAGAATCTTCCCATTGTCAGCGCCGTAACGTTGAGGGAGCACATGAACGAGGTTATGGCCGATGACCTCGCGATGGCTAACCTGCTCGGGAGCCTGAGCGTCCTTGGAATGTTTTTGGCCGCCGTCGGGCTGTACGCGGCGGTGGCTTATCTCGTCACTCGGCGCACGCACGAGCTTGGTATCCGCATGGCGTTAGGCGCCAGGCGTGGTGACGTGCTGAAGCTGGTGCTGGCTCAGGGCCTGCGCCTGAGCGCGGCGGGCGCAGCCGTGGGCTTGGTGGGGGCGTTTGCGGCCTCCCGCCTGATGTCCGGATTCATATATGGCGTTACCGCTACGGATCCGTTGAGTTATGCCGCCAGCACACTTCTTGCTATCAGTGTGGCACTGCTGGCCTGTTACATCCCCGCACGCCGGGCGACCAAGGTGGATCCCCTAGTCGCGCTGAGGTACGAGTAAGGTAATCGGGTGATCAGAAGATCGGGTAAACAATTTGTGATTTGTGATTTCTGATATGTGATTGGACGTGGGGATAGCCAATCGCAAATCACCAATCGCCCATCGCAAATTGTTCACCCGATCACCCGATCTCCCGATCACCCGATCCTGCGATGAGGTAAAACGATGAGCGCTCTGCTTCAGGACGTTCGCTACGCAATACGCATGCTGGCCAAGGCCCCCGGCTTTACGGCGGTGGCGGTAATTGCGCTGGCGCTCGGCATTGGCGCCAACACCGTCATGTTCAGTTCCGTTAATGGCATGCTGCTTCACCCCTTTGCCTTCAAAGACCAGCATCGCATCGTCGATGTGTGGGAAACGGCGCCAAAGCAGAATGAATACCAGATCAAAGTGGCGCCGGCAAATTTGCGAGATTGGCAGGAGCAAAATAGAGGTTTCGAAATGCTCGCCGCCAGCCACGGATGGAACGTTAACCTGACCGGCATTGGTGTTGCAGAGCGTGTCGAGGGGTATCAGGTGACCTCGGGCTTCTTCTCTCTGCTGGGAATGCCGCCCCAGATCGGACGCGCCATCACTGCGGAGGATTTTAAGCCCGGCCATGCATCAGTCGTGGTCCTCAGCAACGGGTTTTGGCAACGGCACCTTGGCGCTGATCCCGGCATCGTCGGCAGAACCCTGCACTTGAACGGGCAGGCGTTCACTGTCATCGGCATTATGCCGGCGGACTTCGATTATACCGTGGGCAGCGAGGCTTGGGCGCCGCTTGACCTTAGCCCCGCTGAGAACTCCGACCGAGCCGACCACTATTTGGAGGTGATCGGCCGCTTAAGGTCCGGAACGACTCTGGCGCAAGCAGAGGCCGATCTCCAGACCATCTCCGGCCGCTTGGCGCAACAGTTCCCGGAGACGAATGCGGGGCACAGCGTGAGGGTGCTGGGGCTGGTCGAGGACCTGACGTACGGCACTCGCCAGTTCCTATCGGTGCTCATGGGCTCCGCTGTATTCGTTCTGCTTCTTGCCTGCGCGAACGTGGCAAATCTCCAATTGGCCCGAGCCACGGCGCGAGGAAGAGAATTGGCGGTGCGCCGCGCTCTGGGCGCCAGCCGCTGGCAAATCATGCGTCAGTTGCTTGCCGAGAGTGTAACCCTGGCCCTGCTTGGCGGGGCGGCGGGAGTGCTCTTCGGCGGTTGGGGAAGCCAGATGTTGCAGCGCACCATACCGCCCTTTATCCTTGCCCACATCCCCGGCATCAAGAATCAGCAAATTGATTCCACTGTGCTGGCTTTCACGCTCGTGGTTGCACTCGTTACCGGAATTCTGGCTGGGCTTGCGCCGGCTTTGCACGTCTCAGACCCCGACCCTAATGAGGTCCTTAAGGAGGGGTCTCGCGGCTCAAGCAGCGGCCCGGTGCGGCAGCGGTTGCGCGCGCTGCTGGTGGTCAGCGAGATCGCGCTGGCGCTGGTCTTGCTTGTGGGCGCCGGGTTGATGGTGAAGGGATTTGGTGCGCTGCTGAATCGGTACCCGGGCTACGACCGCAACAACGTGCTCACATTTCGCCTCTCTCTCGCCCCTGCAACTCCTCTCCTTCCCAGTGCAAAACCAGTAAATGCCGAGCCGTTATCACGCTCAGGCCAAACTCAACAGCCCGGCGATACGTCAAATGATCAGGAGGATGCGCGCGTGATGGAGTTCTACAGGCAGGTTATCGAGAAGTTGCGGGGCCTGCCCGGTGTAGAATCGGCGGCAACGGCCACCAGTCTTCCCTCAGGCTGGTCCTGGAACTGGAACGAATATACGGCGGAGGGGCAGCCTCCCGCCGCCCCCGGCGAGATGCGGACATCCGTGATGCAGTCCGTTTCCCCGGACTTTTTCCGCGCTTTACGCATAGCTCTAATGAGGGGCAGGCTTCTCACCGGTCAGGACGGCCCGAGTGCGCCGCCAAGTGTTGTCGTGAGCCAAAGCATGGCTAATCGGATTTGGAGAGGTCAGGATCCGGTGGGCAAGCGCATTAAGTTCGGCCGGGCAGAAAGCAACGAACCATGGAAGACTGTGGTTGGCGTGGTTGGCGATATCCAGAGATCGCCATTCGATCCCAATCCCGATCCCACCGCGTACTTCTCATTCGCCCAACTGCCCATGGCGGAATCGTGCGTCGTGGTGCGGGCGTCGGGCGATCCGCTTGCCCTGGCTGCGGCCGTGCGAGCCCAAGTGCGCAGCGTGAGTGCGGACGATCCTCCCTACGACATGCGGACGCTGGCGCAGCTCGTCTCTGACGATGTCAGCGGTGTGGCGGCCTCGGCGCGTATGATGTTTGCTTTTGGCATTGTAGCTCTTCTGCTTTCTGCTTCGGGAATCTATGCGCTCATGAGTTATTCCGTCACCCAACGCACTCATGAAATCGGCGTGCGCATGGCGCTTGGAGCAGAGCGCGTTTCCGTATTGAAACTGGTCGTGGGCTATGCAATCAAGCTGACGGTCATCGGTCTGGCAATTGGGGTGCCCGCGGCGCTGGCGCTTACGCGTGCTCTCTCGAGCTTGCTCTTCGGCGTGGTGCGTCTCGACATTCCCATTTTCGCTTCGTTCACACTTTTGCTGGCGCTGGTCGCAGCTGCGGCGGCATATATTCCCGCCCATCGTGCGACGCGGGTGGATCCGATGGTGGCGTTGAGGTATGAATAGAGGCCAGGCGCCAAGTGGCAAGCTAAAGGAGATAGGGAATAGAGCGAAAGGATGTTTTTCGAACCAACTCATTGAAAGGCAGTCCGCCGGCTCGCTTTGAGCTGACGGCTGCTAGCTTAGAAAAGGAGACAAAGATGGACTCGAACTCGGAAGTCAAAGCGACCGCTCCACGCAACCCGGAGCGAAGTAAATCTAATGGTTCCGAACTGATTATGCTGGAAGGTGTAACCAAAGTCTTTTACACCGAAGAAGTGGAAACCCACGCTCTTTCGGGCATCCACCTGTGGATCAAGAAGGGCGAATACCTTTCCATCGCAGGCCCTTCGGGCTGTGGGAAGTCCACCCTTCTTTCAATTCTGGGGCTGCTCGATTCGCCCTCGGAGGGGAAGTACACTCTGAACGGCACGGGGGTGGAAGACCTCTCGCTCTCACAGCGCACCCGGATTCGCAACCGCGAAATCGGGTTTATTTTTCAGGCCTTCAATCTCATCGGCGACTTGAACGTTTATGAAAACGTGGAGTTGCCGTTGACTTATCGCGGCATGCCTTCCTCGGAGCGCAAACAGCGTGTTCAGGAAGCGCTCGAGCGGGTGGGAATGTCCCATCGCATGAAGCATTATCCCTCGCAACTCTCCGGAGGTCAGCAACAGCGTGTCGCCGTAGCTCGCGCCCTGGCCGGGAAACCCTCCATTCTGCTGGCGGACGAGCCTACCGGCAACCTGGACTCGAAGAACGGCGAGGCGGTGATGGATTTGCTGCGTGAACTTCACCGCGAGGGCGCCACCATCTGCATGGTCACCCACGATCCGCGTTACGCGGAGTTTGCCGACCGGACCATCCACCTCTTCGATGGTCAGATCGTGGAAGAAACACAGTAATCGGGTGGTCGGGTGATCCGGTGATCGGGTGAACAAGAAGCCGATTCGTTTCGTGGCGCACTCGTTGTGTGCGCCAGGTGGCCGACCGACTGCGGATCGTCGGTTGTCCGCCTCAAGCGATCCGCGGAAGGCGCTACCGCTGTGAGTCCACAGTACGAGCCTGGGCGCGTTTTTTGTTCGCCCCGTCACCCGATCACCCGATTGCTCAACGTCCCGCTCATCGGAATGGTGGCGCGGCGTTGCGGTGCGAATAGGAAATAGTAAGTTATGAATAGTAAACTGCAAAACAGGCCGGGCCCTCGCGCTTCACAATCCACTCTTCGTGCAAATGGGTTTTCCCTCGCCCTGGGGAGAGGGTGGCCCGCAACCGGCGTTTTCATCAGTCCATCAGCTGACGGAGCCGGGTGAGGGGGGGGCGTCGAGTTCGACTTTCTGCTTTCAAATTTAGAAATTATAGGGGATTGACGACGCGGAGGAATTTGAATTGGTGGAAGCCCACATCAGCGGTGCGAATCTCCCGTACACCGTGCTCTCGCATGAGCGCGGCAATGTGAAGGTCGTGCAGCCTGTTTCCAGAGATGCGTGGATATTCGAGGGTGAGTTCACGAACCACTTCGGCGTGCCGCTCCGTTTCCAGAAGAATTCCAAACGATGGGGATGTGCCCAGACTCTCGATGAAATCCCAAGCTTCCGCAAACGTCAGGGGGTGGGCGAAGACAAACCGATGCGTGGCAACGCGGAGGAATTCGTACACGACCGACCACGTTATAAACCATGCTTCTCGGCCGGCTCCCCATTCCGCGAGCGAAGTTCGCATCCGCGGGTGGAAGGGGGAGTTCTCATTTCTCGCGTAGAGCAGAAGGTTTGTGTCGACAACGAACAAGCTCAGCCCTTCCTTTTAACGCCACCGTACAGCCTAGCGTCACGCCCGGCTTCCAAGAAGTCGTACAACTCTTCGCGATTGGCGATGTTTACGCTGGCTGGCCCCATCTTGGAGGTCGGAAAGCGAAAGGGGCGCTTGGACTTGCGGGTCGCTCGCAGGCTCTGGACAAGGGATTCGGTTACGAGAGCAGAAATCGTTTCCCTGCGGTCTGCGGCGCGGCGCTTTAAATCCCGGAAGAGCGGGTCAGGAATGACTAGTGTGGTTTTCATATGGAAAACCATATCGCCTGTATGGAAATATGTCAAGAACAGCGGCTAGCGCCTGACGGCGGGAAGCACCCATAGCCATCAGGCCCAGTAACCAGTGGCTTGAGTCAGAAGTTGGTTGAAGAATTTAGCCCGTCAGCCGACGGGCGGCAGCGAGTAGCCCACGGCGTAAGCCGTGGGTCGTGAGAGCCCAACCCTCACCCCTGTCCCCTCTCCCGTCCCGCGGGAGAGGGGTGCCGAAGGCGGGGTGAGGGCCGTCTAACCCAGGGCTTACGCCCTGGGCTACTCTATGCCGCCCCTTGCGGGGCTCTAAAGGACGGTCGAGCTTGAAGAAGACTTTGTTAACGATCGTCTGACTCAGGACACTAGCCTCCGTTCAAACAAGGAGACACTGATGAACACTCTGCTTCACGATTTGCGCTACGGCTGGCGAATGCTGGCGAAGAATCCTGGCTTCACGGCGGTGGCGGTGCTGACGCTGGCGCTGGGCATCGGCGCCACGACCGCCATCTTCAGCGTGGTCTACGGCGTGCTCCTTCGCAGCCTGCCTTATCCCCAGCCCGAGCAGCTCGTGAGCATCAAGGAGGTAGCCGCCGACGGCCACCTCATGCAGTTTACAGATCCGAACTTCGACGACTTGCGTGCCGCGAACCGAAGTTTCGTGGCTATGGCGAAGTTATCGAGCTGGGAGGTGACGGTTTCCAGCGGCTCCGTATCAGCGCGGGTGGCTGTCGCGAGCGTTTCGCGCGACTTCTTCCACATCATGGGCGTGGCGCCGATGCTAGGCCGCACCTTCTCCGAGGAGGAGTTGCACGAGGGGGGCAGGCCGGCAGCAATCGCAAGCTACGGCTATTGGCAGCAGCACCTGGGCAGCACGACTGATCTCTCCCAGCTTAAGCTCAGAATGGAAAACCGGAGCGTCGCCGTAGTGGGGGTGATGCCGCCCGGGTTCGGCTTTCCCGGTCCGAGCGACCTCTGGACTCCGGCGGAGCTCTGGGGCGAAACGCCCAGCCGCACCTCGCACAATTGGGCGATGGCAGTGGCACGGCTGCGAGACGGGGTGAGCCTGGCGCGGGCTCGCCGTGAACTTTCCACCCTCGCCCACGGCCTCTACCAGCAGTATAAGCCCGAGATCGATATGAGGGACGCCAGCGTGATGCCGCTGCGCACCGCGCTTACCTCCGCCGTCCGCCCGGCACTGGTGATTTTGCTGGCGTGCGTCGGTTTTCTGTTGCTGGTGGCGTGCGCCAACGTGGCAAACCTCCTGCTGGCGCGGGCGGCCGAGCGTCAACGGGAACTGGCGGTGCGCTCCGCACTGGGCGCGGGACGAGCACGATTAATCCGGCAGTTCCTGGCAGAATCGCTCTTGCTATCGCTCACCGGCAGCGCGCTGGGCGTGCTGCTGGCAGTTTGGGGCGTCGACACCCTGCTGGGGCTCGCACCAGTCAGCTTGCCGCGACTCGACGAAGTCTCGATCAATCTGCCGGTGTTGGCGTTCGCCCTAGGGCTTTGCGTTATGGTGGCGGTCGGATTGGGAGTGCTGACGGCGCTTCGCGCGACGTCAACCGATCCGCAGGCGGCGTTGGCTGAAGGAAGTCGCGGAGCTACCGGCTCGATCGCTTCACAGCGCCTGGCCCGCGGTCTGGTTGGAGCCCAGGTGGCCGTGACGCTTGTCCTGCTCGCCGGCGCCGCATTGCTCGGTCGAAGCCTGCTCCGCGTGCTTTCCGTCAATCCTGGCTTCCGCACCGCGAACATCGTAACCATGGAACTCGAGGTGCCGGGCTCGCAGCCCACCAATACGGCTGAGATCAAGGAAATGATTAAGGATCGAAAGCCGGCAACTTTTATGAGCCACCTCTTCGACCGCCTGCGCTCGATTCCTGGCGTCGAGGAAGTCGGTGGGGTCTCGAATCTGCCTCTCGGGGAAGCGGGGGATTGCGCCGATGGCAAGTTTCTCCTGCTCGACCGCGAGCCTCAACTCGACCCGGCTAAGCCTGAAGACCAGGCGCGCTTCGAGCAGTTCTGGACAACCACTCCAGGTGGCAGCGCGGATTACTGCGTCGCAAGCGAAGGTTATTTCAAAGCCCTCGCCATTCCGCTGCTTAGCGGACGCTTGTTTGACGAGCGCGACGGCCCCGATGCGCCTCAGGCTGCGGTGATCAGCCAATCGATGGCGCGCGCCACTTGGCCCAATCGGGACCCCCTGGGGCGGACCATCGAGTTTGGCAACATGGATGGCGACATGCGCCTGCTCACCGTGGTGGGTGTGGTCGCCGACGTTCATTTCCGGAGCCTCGAGAAGTCTCCAGAGCCCACCGTGTACGTCAACTACCGTCAACGTCTGCGTGCCGGGCGCGACTTCAACCTCGTGATGCGCGCGGCTACACCGCCCGATTCGTTGGTGGCGAGCGTGCGTCGTGCGGCGCAGGAAGTGGCGCCCGACGTCGCGCCACGATTCCAGACTTTCCAGGATGTCTTCTCCGCGTCGCTTGCCACACGCCGCTTTAACCTCACGTTGGTCGGCATCTTTGCCGCCACCGCGTTGTTGCTGGCCGTGGCCGGCATCTATGGCGTGATGGCCTATTCGGTGGTGAGGCGCACGCACGAGATCGGGGTTCGAATGGCGCTGGGGGCGAGCGCGCCGCATGTGCTGCGCCTTGTACTCAGTCAGGGAATGCTGACCACGGTGATTGGCCTGGCGATCGGAATTGCCGGCGCTCTTGTGCTGACCCGCGCCATGCAATCACTGCTCTTCGGGGTGAGCGCAACCGATCCGCTCACGCTTGTTGGAGTCGCGCTGGTGCTCGGTCTTGCGGCGCTCCTGGCCACGTACGTTCCCGCTCGCCGTGCCACCCAAGTCGATCCGATTGTGGCACTGCGGCACGAATAAAGCGATCGGGAGATCGGGAGATCGGGTGATCGGGTGAGCAAAAAGAGCGTCGCGGCGGTTCGTTGATTTGTCCGCCGGTTACGAGACCAAACTGCGGTGTTGCTCTTTGTTCACCCGATCACCCGATCTCCTGATCGCCCGATATGAGGTGAGGTGCCGCAAGTGGCGCTATCAGCTCTGGTTGGCGACTCAGGAAAAGGAGTATGCTACTCCCGATGCTCCAGCGGCCGTGCGGTGCGAATGAAGCTCTCAGCCGTCAGCTCTCAGTATCGGCATTCTCTTAGTGCTTCGCTCTTGATGAACTGCTTGCTGATAGCTGAGAGCTGAAAGCTGATACCTACTGATAACTGACAACCGACGACTGACTACTTACGTGAGGACAACGCAATGATAAGTTTAAGGAATCTCGAAAAGTATTATCCCGTGGGCCCGGGCAGATATTACGTGCTGCGGCGCATCAACATGGATGTCGCGGAGGGAGAATTCGTGACCATCATGGGGCCGTCAGGAGCAGGCAAATCGACGCTGCTGAGTATCGTTGGCATGCTGGATGGCGACTGGGAGGGTGAGTACTTCCTGATGGAGCGCCCGGTCCACAAAATGAATTTGAAACAGCGGGCGGAAATTGGGAAACAAACAGTTGGCTTCGTATTCCAGCAGTATCACCTTTTGGACGGCCTTACGGTCGCAGAGAATCTTGATATTCCCCTTTCTTACAGGAATGTCAAGTCTGCGGAGCGCCAGGCGCTGGTTGCCGATGCGCTCGACCGGTTTCACATTGTGGGCAAGAAGGATCTCTTCCCCAATCAGCTTTCCGGTGGCCAGCAGCAATTGGTGGCCGTGGCCCGAGCTGTAATTGCCAGCCCGAAACTGATCCTCGCCGACGAGCCGACAGGAAATCTGCACTCCGACCAAGGCCGTGAAATCATGGAACTCTTCACCAAGCTCAATAAGGAAGGAACGACCATCATTCAGGTGACCCACTCGGAAACGAACGCCACTTACAGTCACCGCATCATTAATCTGGCGGACGGGTGGATCGTGAAGGAGTAAGGAATCGGGTGATCCGGTGATCGGATGAACACAAACGAACATGCGGTCAGCGGATTGCCGGCTGCTCTTTGTTCACCCGATCACCCGATCTTCCGATCACCCGATTGGACCATACTCTCAACTGACCGAATATGACTACTTCACAGACATCCAAGATTCTCATCGCTGACGACCTGCCCGACGTGCTGGAAGCGCTTCGCATGCTGCTCAAAGGCGAAGGTTACATTACCGAATCGGCGACTTCCCCGGCCGGCATCCTGGCGGCGCTCGACACCCAGGATTTCGACCTGGTGCTGATGGACCTGAACTTCGCGCGCGATACCACTTCCGGCCAGGAAGGCCTGGACCTGCTGAGAAAACTCCAGGCGATGGACAGCACTTTGCCCGTGGTGGTGATGACCGCCTGGGGCAGTGTCGGCGTAGCCGTAGAGGCCATGCGGCGCGGGGCGCGGGACTTTATCCAAAAACCCTGGGACAACGCCCGCTTGCTCGCCATCCTTCGCACCCAGATCGATCTCAGCCGGGCCCTGCGGCGGGGGCTTCGCCTGGAGGCTGAGAACCGCTTGCTGCGCGCCGAGGGGCGACCCACCCTGATCGCCGAATCAGCCGTCATGCGCCCGGTGCTGGAACTGATTTCCCGCGTCGGCCCTTCGGATGCCAATGTTTTGATTACCGGCGAGCACGGTACCGGAAAAGAGGTAGTTGCCCAGACTCTCCATTCGCTCTCGGCCCGCGCTGCAAAGCCGATGGTGACCGTAAACGTCGGCGGCCTTTCCGAAGGCGTGTTTGAAAGCGAGTTGTTTGGTCACGTGAAAGGTGCTTTTACTGATGCCAAGACAGACCGCGTCGGCCGATTCGAGCTTGCCGACGGCGGGACGCTGTTCCTGGATGAAATTGCCAATGTCCCCATCAATTTACAAGCCAAGCTCTTGCGCGTGCTCGAGACGGGGCAGATGGAGCGAGTGGGTTCCTCGAAGACCCGGCGCGTCGACGTGCGCGTGCTCTCGGCAACCAACGCGGACGTTACTCAGGAAGTCGAGGCCGGCCGCTTCCGGGAAGACCTTCTCTTCCGGCTTAACACCATTGAGATTCGTCTTCCCGCTTTGCGTGAACGGCGTGAGGATATCCCGCTTCTGGCCAATTACTTCCTGCGGCGCTATGCCGAGCGTTATCGGAAACCCCTCACCGCGTTTGACCCGGCGGCGATCCAATTCCTCCTCGATTACGCCTGGCCAGGTAACGTGCGCGAACTCGAGCACGCGGTCGAGCGGGCCGTCCTGATGGCGCAAGATGACGTAGTTCGCCCCAGTGATTTTGGCTTGCGCACGGAGCGCGAAGGCGCCTCGCGCCTGGAAGAATTGAGCCTCGAAGAAGTGGAGTGCATGCTCATCAAGAAAGCGGTGGCGCGATACGGGGGGAACGTCAGCCAGGCAGCCTCCGCGCTCGGCTTGAGCCGCAGCGGCCTTTATCGCCGCTTGAGGAAGTACGGCCTCTAGGATTGTCGATTGACGATTGCCAATTGCCGAGGGTCGCATCATATGGTGATGGACCAACCCCCTCACCTGTCCGTCGGCTGACGGACACCCTCTCCCCCAAGGGGGTGAGGGAATAAGCTCGGGTTATTTCTCCCCTCGCCCCCTTGGGGGAGAGGGGCCGGGGGTGAGGGGGCGATGCTGTCTAATTCTGCAACCCTCAGTAACTCTGGGCGGTTTATCCAGGCGCACTTAATCGACAGTCGACAATCAGCAATCGGCATTGAGCATGGCGATTGATCCCGAAGAGATCGAACTCGGCACGGGGGTGCGGCCGCTGCGCTCGCGGCGCCGTCTGGCGCTTGAAAATCGCCTGACGCTCATGGCCCTGGCTGCAGGCTTCCCCGCCATGCTCCTGGCCCTCATCCTGTTGTGGACGGCGTCTTACTCGTCCCAAACACGCTGGACTTTAACCCTCGTTCTAGTCGTGGTCTGGTTAGGGTTTTCCTTCGGCTTGCGCGGGAAAGTGATTCACCCCCTACAAACTCTTTCCAATCTACTCTCCGCACTGCGGGAGGAGGATTACTCGATTCGTGCCCGAGGCACCCGGTCGCGCTCCGCTTTGGGCGAGGTCTTCACGGAAGTGAACGCGCTCAGCGAAATGCTGCGCGATCAGAGGCTTTCTTCCCTTGAAGCCATCGCGCTTCTGCGCAAGGTCATGGAAGAAATCGACGTGGCCATATTCACCTTCGACGAAGAGCAGCGGCTCCGACTTTTGAACCGCGCCGGTGAACGTTTGCTGGCGCAGCCTGCGGAACGAATCCTGGGGCGGACGGCTTTGGAATTAGGCCTGGGCGCATGTCTCGAAGGCGAGACGGTGCGGACCATGACGATGTCTTTCCCGGGGGAGGCCGGACGCTGGGGAATCCGCCGCAGCACCTTTCGCGAGCATGGCCGGCCGCACCAGTTGCTGGTGCTGACGAATCTTAGCCAGGCACTGCGTGAAGAAGAGCGGCAAGCCTGGCAGCGCCTCATCCGCGTTTTGGGGCACGAGCTGAATAACTCGCTGGCCCCCATCAAGTCCATGGCGGGCACGCTGGGCAGCCTATTGACCCGCCAGCCGCGGCCGGCGGACTGGGACGATGACGCACGCCGGGGGTTGAGTGTTATCGAAGGGCGAGCTGAGTCACTCAGCCGATTCATGGAAGGCTATTCCCGCCTGGCGCGTTTACCCTCGCCGAAATTGCAGCCGGCGGACCTGGGGGCCCTGGCGCGACGTGTCGTGGGGCTCGAAAGACGACTGCCGGTGACCTTGGTTGCGGGGCCGCAGTTAACGCTCCAGGTTGACCCGGACCAACTCGAGCAGATGCTGATCAACCTGGTTCGGAATGCGGTGGATGCGTCGCTCGAAACCGGCGGCGGCGTGAGTCTCGGCTGGAGGCGAAATGGAGAATACGTCGAATTGCTAATCGACGATGAAGGTCCGGGCCTGTCCAACACCGCAAACCTCTTTGTGCCCTTCTTCACCACGAAGGCTGTGGGCACGGGCATTGGACTCGTCCTCAGCCGCCAGATCGCCGAGGCGCACGGCGGCTCTCTGACGCTTCAAAACCGGTCCACCGGCCGAGGATGCGAGGCAAGGGTGAGATTGCCGGTGTGACAGCCAGGATTCAGGATTCGGGATTCGGGATTCAGGCGGAAAAGAGGATCAAGTGAATGGCCCTCCCCCGCGCAGCCTGTGTGGGTACCCGGTTTCGCATGTCATTCCGAGGAGCCGCAGGCGACGAGGAATCTCGCACTGCCTCGAAAATACTCAGGGCAAGATTCCTCGTTTCGCTCGGAATGACAGCCTGTATGGGGTTTTCACACGGGCTCGTGGGGAGAGGGTGTGAACGCCCAAGGGCCACGAGTGTTCACCCGATCACCGGATCTCCCGATCACCCGATCCCTCGATGCCTGCCGCAGGCTCGAAGCTTTAGGGTCTGCGCCGACGCCCGATTCCATCGTATAATCACACGATGAGAATCTTCGGGAAAAGCTTAGCCGAATACGTTCGATTCGAAAGCGGTTTTCTGATACTGGTTCTGGTCGTCGGGGTGGCGAGGTTAACGGCATCTCTTCTCGGTGTGCCCGACTCCCAGGTAAAGTTTCTCAGCTTGACCGTCTGTTTCCTGCTGGGGATGGTTTACTACGCGGTCAAAGTCCACACCGCTGGGTTTGGAAGCTACAAGCAATTGCTGCCCATCTACGCCCTGCTGGTTATCATCGGGAACGCGATCATCATCACCGGAATCCTGATCGCGATCGAGACCGGGAAGGACAACATCTTCAGCGCCCCCGAGTTCTCGCCCGGCAAAACCAGCGGCAGAACCTGGGGTCACATCGGCGCTCACGCTGTAGCGACAGTCATTCTGCCGGTTGTGCTCTGGGCGCTCGGTTCCTTGATCATGCTGGTCACCAAGAAGCTAACCCCCCGCCGGCAGTGAGATGGATAGCGCAAACCTTCTTCTTAGGTCAACGGCTCTTATTCGGCAAAATCCACGGGGAAGGGAAGCCCGCACTTGGCCGCGATTTGAGATTCGAGATTTCAGATTTGAAAGGCGCAACCGTCGATTAAGGGGTGCGGTGGTAGAAGGGCAGCGCCGCTACTTCGGCGAGCGCGCCGGAAGGAAATTCAAGTTTTGTTCCAGGCTCCGCGACTTCGTGGCGGAGGTAAGCCAAGGCGATCGTCTTGCCGAGCGTGGGCGAAACGCAGGAACTGGTAATTTCGCCGATCTCTCTGCCCTCACGCGCCAGCTTCTCGCCAGTGGCCGGCGGAGTTTCCGAATCCACGACGAGTCCCATTAACACCCAATTCACATGCCCACGGCTTCGGGCGCGCTCCACGATTTCCTGGCCGACGTAACACCCTTTGGTGAAGCTGACAGCGTTCCACAATTCTGCTTCGTTGGGGATGGTATCCTCGCCCAGTTCCTGGCCGTAGCGCGGGATTCCCGCTTCGATTCGCAGCGTCTCGAGGGCTTGCGTCCCGCAAGCGAGCATGCCATAGGTGGGCGCCTGTCCGCAGGCGGCGCCCCAGATCGCCGGCAATCCCTTCGCCCCCGTCCAGAGTTCGTACCCTTCCTCGCCCGTGGCGCTCGCGCACACCACGTGCACGAGGAAGCCGGCGTAGTTGGTCGAGAAATGGTCGTACTCCTGCATTGCAGGAACCGTGATGTGCAAGGTTTTCTCAAGCAAGGGGCGCGCCCGTGGCCCTTGAAAGGCCAGAGCGTAAACGTCCAGAGGCTCGAATTCTACCTGGTCGGCGATTACATAACGCTTCAGGCCTTCGAGCGCCTTGTCGCGCAGGTCGGCGTCCGTGTCGACGAAGAACCGGTCTTCGGCGCAGTAAAGACGCATGTCCGCTCGAATGTGCCCCTGCGGGGTCAGCAGCGTCGCGTACGTCCCCTGGCCCGGCGTCAGCCGCTTGATGTCATTCGAGACCATGCGGTGCAGGAACTTGGCATGGTCGCGGCCTTTCATGGCGAACCTGCTGCGAAAGGAAAAATCAAACAGGCCGGAAGCTTCGCGCACCGCCTTGTGCTCCGCAACTGGCTCAGTGAAATGGGAAGGAACGAGGGCGCCATGATATTCGCCCAGTGTGGCGCCTTGCGAGCGGTGATAATCGGCGAGAGGAGAGGAGAGGAGAGTAGTGTCCATCGGCTGTAGGGTCTGGAAGCTCAGTATTTGAAATTTGAGATTTGAAATTTGAGAATCAAGATTCGAGAACCAAGAATCAAGAATTTGAGAATCAAGATTCGAGAACCAAGAATCAAAAAAGCCAGCAATTAAGAATTAAGAACGAAGAATCGACTTACGACTTTGGATTTTGACATCCTGTAATTTCAAATCTTCAATCTCGAATCTCCAGTCTCAAATCTTCAATCTCAAATCTCCAATTTCCATTTTCCATTTTCTATTTTCTCGTTTCGAGCGCGGTGCCGAGTTGCACCAGCGTACTGACATGCGAAACCATTTCCGACTCGCTGTTTTCGGCAAGGTCGGCCAGCGTCACCTTGCTTAGAACCTGATCGACCAGCACCTGCAAGGTGCGCCAGAGGGTTCGGATGGAACACTCTCTCAGTTTCTTGCACGACACTTCCAGGCCCGAGTGTTCGATGCAGAAGCGCGGGTCAAACAATCTCCCACCGAGTGCGGCGAGGACCTCGCCCACGATTACTTTCCCAGCCGGACGGGCCAGCGCGTACCCTCCCACTTGTCCGCGAACGCTCCGCACGAAGCCGTTCTGGCGCAGGATCCGCATCAGCTTGGCAACGTAGGATGCGGACAGCCCCTCGTCTTCGCTGATTTGATTGATGGTTAAATAGCCGGCGTCGGCGAGCGTGGCCACACGCATCAGGCAGCGCAAGCCGTATTCTTCCTGGTAAGACAGTTTCACGATCAAGCCTTGGCCTCGGTAGCGCAGAGGTGGGCGCGTTTTGCACTCCTCTGCGGCCCACGTTGGGATATCACGCCCGCGGACGAGACGGCTCGGTGCGCACAAGAAAAGCCGCAGAGGAATCCGTCGGCTGACGGATACCTCTGCGCTACCCGTTCAGAAGAACCCCAATTGCAGCTTGGCGGCTTCCGACATCATATCTTTATCCCAGGGCGGCTCCCACACCACGTCAACTTTGACGCTCTGAACGCCGGGAAGGACGGAGATCTTGTCTTCCACCTCACCCGGCAGCGAGCCCGCCGCAGGGCAGCCCGGAGCGGTCAGCGTCATCTTCACAATCGCATGGCCACTCGTGTCGACCTTGGCCTCGTAAATCAGGCCCAGGTCGTAGATATTCACCGGAATCTCGGGATCGTAGCAGCTGCGCAACGCCTCGATCATCTTGTCCTGAAGGGCAATCGCCTGCGAAATCGTGAGAGGGGTCTCTTCATCCATGATTCAAGTCACTCCGTGCTGGCCGGTTTCTTTTCTCCATTCAGGGCGCTGCGGAGCGTGTGCCAGACCAAGGTGGCGCACTTGACGCGGACGGGAAACTCGCAAACTCCGGAGAAAGCTGCCAGCTTCCCCAGCGCCGGAGTCTCACCCTCCAGGTGGGTTTTTCCGGTGACCAGGTTGTGAAAGGTATCGAACAGCGCCTCCGCCTGGGCGCGAGTCTTCCCCTTCAGTATCTCCGTTAAGATCGAAGCCGAAGCCGTCGAGATGGCGCAACCGGTGCCTTCGAAGCTGATGTCGGCAATCCGGTCGTCCTGGAGTTTCAAATAGACCGTGAACCGGTCGCCGCAAAGGGGATTGTAACCATCGGCGTGCCGGTCGGCGTCCTTCATGGTATGACAATTACGCGGCCGCCTGCTGTGGTCGAGAATAACTTCCTGATAAAGGCCTTCGAGGTCTGCCATAAGACTGTCCATTTTTGATCCCCGCAGGGGATCGACACAGTAGCCGGGGGCAACGCCCCATAAGCGTTCACTTAACGCCTCAACTGGTCAAGTGGTGGCAATTTGGGTCTCGTTCGCCACTAAATTCAGGCCCGGAGGGCCGACAGGGAGTAGCCCACGGC
>Ga0187852_1001023_pt1 | contig 27902 bp, 15 predicted proteins | sample June2016WEW_6_40_FD_134511 | JGI IMG/M metagenome (GOLD analysis project Ga0187852, IMG submission 134511) | Peatland microbial communities from SPRUCE experiment site at the Marcell Experimental Forest, Minnesota, USA - June2016WEW_6_40 | ecosystem: Environmental > Terrestrial > Soil > Wetlands...
AGCCTCAATTGCAGCTTCTGGAACCCTCCTTAGCGCCGGTACAAAAGCGCGCATAAAAGCTTGTGGCCAAAAGCACGCAATGATACCCAATGTACCGAGAAAAACTGCACCAAACCCGTTCAAAGACAGCTGAAGGGGATCGAGGTGAGCAAGCCGATTGGAATGCCAGTGGAGTCCAGTCTCGTGAAACAGTAAGATCCCTATTGCGAAGATCATAATCACGGCGAAATACGGTCGAGGTTCCGGTCCCGGACGCGACTCCGGCGGTGTACTCCAACGCATCACATCGTTGACCGCGGCAGGAGCCACTAGAAGAAGAACCATGATCACCAGAAGTCCGACAAGGACAAATATCGGAATCACGCGATACACCTCCTCAGAAGTCTGCGCACCAGTCGTATCTATACTCGCCAGAGATTTCGAAGGAGGCCCTGGAACGGGCTCAATCGATCCGCGGCGTCCCCCTGCGCAGCAGGATGCCGGCGACGCCCAGGACCGCGATGATCGCCAGCACGATGGCGAAGTAATAGGCGATGGGATGCGCCCATCCCGGCGAGTAGGCCAGGTCCTGCCCAATCCAGAGCAGCAGAATGACGGCGATCACCGCAAACTGACCGGCGATGACCAGCAAGGTGTGGCCCAGGTCGCGCCGCTTGTCCAGCGCCTCCACCTGGTCGGGAGTCAGGTTGCGCTCTTCGGGTGGAAGCAGGGAATTTGCCATCTCGTCTCTCCAGTACTATGGTGCGTGCCGCGCCAGATTTTTGATGGCCTCCTGGCTCAGCCGCTCACACTCTCGATTCAATCACAACTCGCGCGGGCCGTGCCAGTCGAATGGCGCGGGAGCACGCTCCGCCGCTTCTGCCGCCTTGTGCGTTTCCTACACTGGCATATTGACCTCCGGCCAATAGCGGAAATTGCGCAACGTGGCTTTGCCGGAGCCGCAAGCGTAGACGGCGGGCCGTACATCAAGAAAGCCGCCCAGCACTTTGTGGTGCATCCCCGAGATCTCGGCGGATTCCTGGGTGCGCTGCCAGGGCTTGCCGGGTACACGGAAGTAGAAATCCACTTCCTGGCGATCGTTAACGATGCGCAGTGTAGCGCGCGTCGCGCCCTTCTCCTGGTATGTCTGTATCAAGTTATTGGCGAGCCGCGCATCGATGCCCTCAGGGCCCAATGAAATCCCGGTGGCGTGTTCCGGGTTGTAAAAGAGCATCAGCCCCGACTCGCATCCCGGCTCGACTTCGACATCGGCTTCGACAGTGTAGGAGTGGCCGCCAACGGCAGTCGTGAGCGCCGGCGAATCCGCAAGGGAGCTGCCGCGGGCCATGAGCGTGAGTGAGCCCTTTCCGGTGGTAAAGCGCGTCGGATCGTACTCGTGCCAGAAGCCCCACTGCAGGCCGAGTTCCGGGCTGGTGAAGTCGTCGGAGGGATCAACGAAGGGCTGTTGGATCGTGCCTGGGATGGGCATTGGAATGGCTGAATCCGCTGTAATGCCCGCCGGCACGCGGAACCAGCCGTCGGCGGTCCATTCAACCGGCAGCAACAACAGTTGACGGCCCAGAGCGCGATAGCCGCTTTCATACGCATGCACAGTCATGTACCACTTGCCGCCAGGAGTGTCGACGAGGCGGCCGTGGCCAAGGCTCAACCAGCGATCTTCGCGGGACGCGGTATGCACCACCGGGTTGTACGGTGAAAGCTCCCAGGGGCCTTCCGCGTGCCGGCTGCGAGCGCTGATCACGGAGTGGCTGGTCGCCGGCCCCGCTGTGCCGCCTTCGGCTACGTTCAGGTAGTAGTAGCCGTTGTGCTGGAGCAGCTTCGGACCTTCCAGGCAGGTGCATTCCATCCGCGTGGCGGCGGGTACCGGCCAGGGTTTAAACACCGTCCGTGGCGGTGATTTGACGGCCAGGCCGTCCGCGGTCAGCTCCGCCATCTGGCCGCCGGCAAGGTAAAGAAAGCGTCGGCCATTCTCGGCGATGTGCGCCGGGTCAATCGCAATGATCCCGAGGTCGATGGGCTCGCTCCAGGGGCCAGTCGGATGATCGGCATGGACCACCTGGATTCGTCCGGCGGCTGGGAAATAGATGTAGAAATGCCCTTCATACTCGCACAGGTAAGGAGCCCAAACCGTGCCGTAGTAGCGATGCAGGGCCGCTGCAACCGGGCGCCAGTTGATCAGGTCTCGCGAGTGCCATATCAGCAGGCCGGGCGCGTAGTCGAAGCTCGAGTGAGTGAGATAGAAGTCATCCCCGGCGCGGATGGGACTGCCGTCGGGGTGGTCTCCGCCCATGATCGGGTTGTGGTACATGCCCGTGACCGCCTGAGCCAGGGCCATGTGGGTTTCAGGAGCAACAGCTAAAGCAGCGGAGACAACAGAAGCATTCCAGACAAAACGGCGGCGTGTGATCATCGCGGGACAAGTCTATCTTCATGCTCGTGCCGGAGTAAAGCGATCTTCTATCCTGGGTGAGGCGCCTCGCCGCAGGGTCCGGGAATGAGGTAGTTCCTGGATTATCGGCCATCCGAAAACTGACCCACCACCGAAAATCGCGCTACTTGGGCGGGTAGCCGACCGATTGCGCGTACAGGGGCTGCCGACCTTCGGGTAGTTTCAAAGCCGCGGCCGCGGCTGCTGTCTTCTGCGAGCTGTGGAAGGAGTAGAACCACGCGTTTAGCCCCTCGGAGGCCGCAAACAGATACACGTTCTGGCCGATGAAGCCCGTGTCGACCTGGGCCCAGCCGTCCTTGGCCGCGGCTACGTAAACAATAGTTGCGGCCGCGTGGTCTGCGGGCGGCGCGCCGATCCTGGCGCGGATGTCTCCGCCCAGAACCGGGCGCAGGCGGTTTGCCTCCGCCTCGTAGACGTAGACTCCGCTGGCGAGAACCACGTCCAGTTCGATGTCCTGGCTGTTCATGGCCGAGGGCGCGGTTCGGCCCAGCCCCGGCTTCACGTCGCGCGGCCGGTTGACGCCAAAGGCCGCCCACAGCAGGTTGGAGAGCGTTTGCAGCGGGAGCGGCTGGTCCAGGAAGGCGCGCGTGGTTTGGCGCTTGGCAAGGGCCTGCATCAGGGGCATGCCGGCGGCGATCTGCGGCTGGGGCAACTGGATGGGCTTCAACTCCCCGGCCAGAACGGGCGTGGCGCCCGGAGAGTGACAGGCCACAAGCTGCGCGCCCCACGCCAGGGTGATGAGTGCAAGCAGGACGACAGGCCGCCGGAGAGCGAAACGGATTGGGATGTGCATGGTCCCTCCTCGAAGGATGCGGCTGGGCACGCCTGCCTCCGAAGGTGTGCGGAACTGGGAAAAGGAATACGGCGATCTGTTCATTGAGACGAAAAGACGCGAGCCTGGGACGCGGCACAGGGAGAGCCCGCGCCAGGCGCCCCGCTCACTCCGACAAAAACGCCAGCGTTTGCAGTTGCGTGATCTCGAAGGGCTTGCGGCAGCGGACATTGACGCAGGCCAGCTTGTCGTCGCGGCGCACCATGTACGACTGCGCCTTGGCGAAGCGGGCGCGGTCCCGCTCGTCGGCGTTGCGGGGCAATTGCGCCCGTTTCCGCCGCATCACCCAGGTGACCTTGTACTCGCCCGCCTGCCCGCACTTGGGGCAGGTGAGGGTATGCGTCCGCTGTTCCGTCGTCTCGTTGAAAAAATCTCGCTCTTCCATCGCTCTCCGGCCCTCCACCCCACAGACAAAGACCCGTCCGCGGGGACCCCCGGATCTTCCACTCCGGCGGAATTTATTCCATACTCATCCTTGCTATGACGAAACGCAAGCCAGCCCGGTTCTCGGCCGCCAAGGCGGTCAAGGCCAACGCCCGTGAGCGCGTCGGCCAACCCCGGCCCGCGCGCATGATCTCCACCGGGCCCCGCACCGGCCGCGACGTCAAGCACAAGCCCAAGCTCGAAGAGATCATCCGGCAGGAGGAATAGCTTCGGCGAAGGCCCCGGACCGTGGGGCGCGTTGACTCTGATCTTGTTTCTACTAATGTTGCACGCTGTAGGGTCCGGGCAATTGCGGTTCGGCCGGCTTGTCTGCCATCTCCGGCACGGTGTGGACGTTGGTTCTCTTCGAGTAAATGCGAAACTGCACTACCAGGTCCAGCAGAACCGGGACCGGCTTGCCGTCCAGCACCGCCGGCTCGAAGGTGGCCTTGCGAATTGCCTCCACGGCGTTCTCGTCCAGCCCGAAACCGATGGGCCGGGCCACGGCGATCTCGCCCGCTTTGCCGTCGGCTCCGACGACGGTGTGATAGAGGGCCATTCCGGCCACGGCATTGGCCTGTGCGTACTCGTTCGACTCCGGCTCGAACTTCGACACCAGCACGGCTTTCTTGTCCACCGTGCTTAGCCGCTGCACGGCAGGATCCTTGGGCCGGTAATCGGTTTTGGCCGCCACCGCCTGGTAGTAGAGCTTCCAGAAGTCGGGCATGGCGGCGATCATGCGTTCGTCCAGTCCCTGGGCGAAGATCTGATCGAGCGCATCCTTCAGGAGTTTTGTCGCGTGCGCCGGCGAGGTGGTGGTGGTTACGCTCTTGGGGTCGGCCGGGCGCTCGGCCTCGGGTGCGGCGGCAATCTCCGCCTTGACCTGGTCGGCCTCGCTTAGTTCCTTCGCCTCGGGGGCAGCCTGTGGCGCCGGCTGGGCTGCCGTTGCGGCTGGCCCCGCGGAGTTTGCCGTCGCGGCTTCCTGCGCAGCCTGAGTTCCTGGCGCGGCCGGGGTCGCGGGCTTGGCTTTCTTATCCTTGTCGGCCTTGGGTTCTTTCTTCTTCTTGGGTGTCACCACGATCTCGCGGTCGATGGTGATTCTGACCACCTTCTTCTTAGGCGTGATTTTCACCCGGTCCAGGGCATTGGTGGGATCCTCATAGGGCAGAGCGCCCAGAAAATGCAAACCGTAGCGCGCCCCTTCCAGCTCCACCTTGTGCTTGGTCAGGTGCACTTTGTCGATCTGGATGGCGCTGAGCGTGTACGAGCCCTGCGGCGAGTGGCCGATCAGCGTGCCGTGTTCGCCGAAGGCAAGGGTATTGTCCAGGTACCCGCCGCGCAGGTAAAGCGCCTTGCCCACCAGCATCTGCTTCAACTCCTCCTCCGTGATGCTGGCCTCTTTGGGGGGCTCTGGCCCGGATGCGGATCCGGAGCCTGCCGATGCCGCAGGCATGGCGGCTGGAGCGGGTGCGCCTGCCGGGGCCTGCTCCGCCGGCGCCTGGGCTGGCGCTGGCTGCTGCGTCTCCGGCGCGGCCGGTTGCGGGGCCGGCTGGCTCTCCGTTGAGGGAGCCGTGGCCGGTTGCTGAGCCGGTTGCTGGGCCGCATCGGGAGCGTGATTTGGCACTTGTGTTGCAGCCGAGGCCGCTGGCGGCGGGGTTGCGTCAGGCTGTTGGGCCGTGCCGGGCTGCTGCGCGGGCGGCGGCTGTTGCGCGAATGCAGTCAGACTCCATGCCAGGCCCATAGCGCCCAAAAAAAACATGGCGCCAGACCGGGCCGTTGCCGCAACGGAGGATGTCTTGTGTGGGCTAACCATACGGAATAACATCGGGAAACCTTTGAGCGCCACTCTAACAGGATTTAGTTCCAGAGTAGCAAAAAGAATCATGTTTGCGCCCCCGCCTGCGGCTTCGACGCCCGCTCAGTCTCCTTTTTGGCCCGGTTCAATGCTTCAATCGCCACAGAATTCGCCGGAACAGTCCCAGAATGCGTCGTGTATCCCGCTTCGTGGGAGCCAGCCTGCGCAGCAGCAGACGCAGGTCGCGCCGGTTTACCGCCCGCATCGAGGACGAGGAGTAGTCTGCGGCCAGCATGGCCTCTTCCACCACCCCGGCCAGAAGCTCCAGGTCGCCGGAGGATGCGGCGAGGCTCCGCTCCTCTGCCTTGTCCGCAGCCTGCGCGATCCCAATCTCGGGCGCGGATGCCTGGGACAGGAAGGCTCGGGAGGCCAGCTCATAGAGGCAAACGGCCACGGCCTGGCCCAGGTTCATCGAGGGCTGGCGCGAATCAGTGGGGATCTCGACCAAAAAATGACAATATGAAAGATCTTCCCGCGTCAGTCCGTGTTTCTCCGGCCCGAAGACCAGGACCACTCGTCCTCCGCGCACCAGTTCCCGCCGCACGGCCGGAGCCAAGCCGGGCAGCGAAACCACCGGCTGCTCCGGCTTGCGATAAGTTAGGGTTCCCGTGCCCGCTACCAGTGTGCCATCAGCCACAGCGTCGGCCAGTGACGCGCTCTCCTTTGCGTTTTGGAGTAGCTCTGGGGCGCCGACAGCCGATCGCGCCTCGCGCCAGTGCGGCGCGTAGGGCGCCACCACCGTCAGCCGCGAGAAGCCGAAGTTGGCCATGGCCCGCGCCACCGCTCCTATATTGAGCGGGTTGCGCGGCGAGACGAGCACCACCTCCAGGCGGTCGCGTTGGTCTTCAGGGAGCAAGTGATGATTGTAGAGCAGGGCGCGGCAATTGCCGCCGCCTTGAAGCGGAGCGCCGCGACGATCGGCCGGGAGTTGGCGCGGGAGAACGGCGGAGGAGGCCGAAGCTGCCCAGGAAGTCCCGGCCGCCCAGCCCGCAGCCGAACAAGCCGTAGCCGAATAGCTCCAACCCGCCTCTAACCCACACAGCCTCCCGGTTCGCCCAGGGGCTGGGGCGTCTCCAGCAAGTTACCCCACCATCGCCAGCGGCCGGCTTCTGTCGGTGCGCAGGGTGGGCACGGCGGCCAGCAGACTGCGCGTGTAAGGGTGCTCCGGCGCGGTGAGCAGGCGCGCGCAGGGTCCCGTCTCCACAATCTGACCGGCGCGCATCACTGCAACGCGGCTGGCTATCTGGCCCACCACGGCCAGGTCGTGGGAGATGAACAGCATGGCCAGCCCATGCTGCCGCTGCAGGTCCTTGAGCAGATCCAGCACCTGCGCCTGCACGGTCACGTCCAAAGCGGTGGTAGGCTCGTCGGCGATCAGCAGACGGGGCCGGTTGATGAGCGCCATGGCGATGAGAATGCGCTGCCGCTGCCCGCCCGAAAACTGGTGCGGATAGTCGCCGTAGCGGCGCGCTGCCTCGGGAATCCTGACCGCCTCCAGCGCGGCGATCGCTCTTCGTTTTGCCTCTCGTCCGGTCCATGAAGGGGAATGCGCCGCTGCGCTTTCCGCCACTTGCCGGCCGATTTGCATGACCGGATTGAGCGCCGTCATCGGCTCCTGGAAGATGATGGCGATCTCGCGGCCGCGCAGCCGCCGCAGAGCCGCGGTCGGCTGCCGCAACAGGTCAATCAAGCCGCCGTGGGCGCTCTCATCCCTCTTATCCCCGGGTGCGTCATCGAAGCCGCCGGCCCCCGCGCTCCGCCACAGAATCTGCCCCGCAACCTGCGCGGCCGGCCCCAGCAGGCCCAGGATCGCCAGCGCCGTAACGCTCTTGCCCGACCCCGACTCGCCCACCAGCCCCAGCACCTCACCCTCATCGATTTGCAGGCTGACGCCGCGCACGGCCTCCGCCGCTCCAAAGCGAATCTGCAAGCCGCGAATATCCAGCAGAGCGCCCATGCAGCAATCGTAGCGCATGGGCAGCTGGAGCGTGGACGTTGCGAACTCAACGAAAGTCGGTGGAGCAGGCAAGGGCACGATTTCAGTTGCGACACTGTAGTGCAAGCTCGTGGATTTCGGCAAACCTGGGCAAAACTCCCAACATCTCAAGGCAAGCACGTGCCAGGGAGCGCTTCCCACTCTCCCACACCCCCGGCTACTGCGGCGGACAGTTATCCAGGTTTGCGAATCAGGCCCTTGTTGCATCCGGATAGAATTATGGCGAGTCACAGCCAGAACCTTGAGCCCTGACCTCTTCCGCTCATCTGGCCGTATGATGAATAAGACTGCCTGGGAAGGCAAGCGTGGCAGAATTGTTGCCGCAGAAGGTGCTGATGAAGTTGCTGGTTGGTTTCCGCTTGCAATTGATTTTTGCGCTGGGAGCCTGTGCGTTGGCCGGGGCCGGTGCAATGGCCCAGCGGAGTCCGGCTCCAGCCACGACCGGGCCTGCGCAACCCGAACCCGCGCAACCTGCGAAAGAACAAGTTGTTGCCCCCGCTCAACAGGATGAGGGGCCGCAATCGTTCACGGTGCAGCCGGGAACGCCGGAGGACGAGGAACCGGCGATGGTGATCCGCACCACCACGCGGCGTGTGGTGGTGGATGTGGTGGTGACGGGGCCGGATGGGAAGCCTGTTCCAGGCCTGACGGAGCAGGATTTCACGGTTTTCGAGGACCGGAAGCCGCAATCGGTGCGCGCCTTTGAGGTTCACACCCCGGAGGAAGACCGCAGCCTGTTGCCGCCTGCCCCGCCCGCGTTGCCTAGCCATACTTTTGTGAACCTGGAGCAGACGCCGGCCAGCGGTCCGCCGGTGGTGGTGCTGCTGGACTACCTGAATACGCCGGTTACGGATCAGGCCTATGCCCACGAACAGATCGTTCATTTTCTGGAGCGGAAGCCGGCCTCGATGGAGGTGGCGATCTTTGCGCTGGGCGACAACCTGAGCTTGTTGCAGGGCTTTACCACGGATACAAACAGGCTGTTGGCAGCGATGCGCTCGAAGGCGGCGGGGCCGCGCATGACCGCGGCCAGCGAACAGGTGCTGAAAGCTCAAACCACTCTGGATGCATTTCTGGACATGGGACGATTCCTGGCGACGCTGAGCGGCCGCAAGAACCTGCTGTGGTTTTCTGAATCCTTTGACATGATGGTTCTGCCCGGCGCGCGCAACGTGGCCGAAGGGGCGATGTTCGTCGAGTCTTCAACAGGCAGCCCGAATCCAGGGCCGGGGCCGGTGGTGACCTCCGCAAACCTGATTCCGTCCCCGGGCATGGTGGCCGGTTCGGAGGCGTCGGCGTCCGGCTTCAGCCGCGGAATCGGCGACCTGTCGGTGCTGGGGGAACAGATGCGCAAGGTGGCCACGGCGCTGGCGGTCAGCCAGACGGCGGTGTATCCCATCGATGTGCGTGGGCTGGCGGTTGATCCGGGATCGTCGGCGGCTGCGGCAGGCGGGTCGCCGTTGACGGCGAATCCAAGAGGAATTACGGGAACGCCGGGAATGCCGGCCGCGCCCGGCAGCGCTCCGGCGGCCGTGCAAAGCCAAAACGATTTCATGCAATCGCTCAACGGCGCGCATGCCACCATGACGGAAATTGCCGAGGCGACCGGCGGACATGCATTTGTGAATAGCAATGGGATTGCCGCGGCCGCCGGCCAGGCGGTCAGCGACGGCGCAGCCTACTACACGCTGGTCTACGCGCCCTCCAATCTGAACTTTGACGGTGGGCTGCGCGCGATACATGTGGCTCTGGATAAACCGGGCTGCAACCTGGCCTATCGCAGCGCGTACTACGCGGTCGATCCGGCGATGGTGACACCCGATGCGGTCCAGAACAACAGCCTGGCGGCGGCCATGGTGCATGGAGGGCCACAGGCACAGGGTCTGCTGTTCAAGGCGCAGATCGATCCCGACGGAGCGCCGGCGATGGCGGCCCCAGACTCGCCAATGGCGGTCAAGGCGGCCATCAACGGGACCAGGAAATCCAGGAAGCCGCAGCACCTCTCTGGCATGGTGCAGCCGTACCACATTCGCCTGGCGATCCTGGCCCAGCAACTGCAGATGACCGCATTGCCCGATGGGCGGCGCCGTGTGGCACTGGAGATCGCCGTCTACGCGTATGCGGCCGATGGGCAAAAGCTGGGCGGAACAACGCAGAAACTGGAAGCAGCGATGCCGCCCCTGGTCTACGCCCAGGCTATTCAGAACGGAATGTTTCACAACCTGCGCGTCGAGTTGCCGGTGGAGGCCGCGAGCCTGCGGCTTGCGATTCTTGACCCAGGGAACCATCAGACCGGTTCGTTGGAAGTTGCGCTGCCGTTGCCGCCCAGCCAGGAGGCTGAGGCGGCCGATCCTGCAACGCGGGCGGAGCCGGGTGCGGTGACGAAATAGGCAGATTCGTCAGTTCTGCCTGGGCAGCAGGATATCCGTCACCGTGTATGGCGGAACCGTGACGGTGAACTCATTGCCCGTAGCTGTAAACGGAGACGGAGCCAGCGGCGCTCCCGCGCTGTATTGCGCGCTCCCATAATCGAATCGCTTCCCGGATGCGCCGACGGATCCGTTTCTGAATATTACCTTCACCTCCGCGGGAGCCTTCGGGTCCTTGTTGACCAGCATGAGCCCTACATAACCGTCGCGCCGATAGGTGGCGTGCGCGCCGACCAGCGACGAGTTGGAGCTTGCCTCCAGGAATGCATCGCCGGGGGAGTGAGCCACGATGTGCAGCATCTGCAAGCCATAAAAGGCGGGACCGAATTTCTTGCGGTCCACCGACAGCATCGTATCGCCATACATCTCGCTCCAGCCGATGTTCACCGAGCCGGATTCGATCAGTATCGCGTAGGTGTCAGCAATCCATAGCGCCCTGACCTCCGGATGCTCGACCTTCACCCAGGTTGCGATTGCCGCCGGCGCAAAGGCTAGCTTGGGATGATGATCCTGGGGGCAATACTTGCCATAGTCGGCGACCATGCCGTTGATGATGGTGAAGAAGTTGGACTTCGTATCTGTGAGCAGGCCGGCTTCATCCAAGGTCTTCCAGTCGGGCGGAAGCAGCGGGCCCAAGGTCCATTCCAGCGTGACAAAATCCAGGTTTGCGCAGGCGCCTTTCAAGACCTCCTTATTCCATTCCACCCCCCACAAAACCGCCGCCCACGCTGTAGGGTCTGAGTGCTCGCCGGTCGAGTCCCAATAGCTTTTTGTTCTGAGGCTGGGATCCGGAGGGGTGGTGAACGCGGCGCCAATCTGAATGGAGGGATCTACCGCCTTCATGGCCTGGACGAATGCCTTCAGATTCCCGGCATAGGACGCTGGAGAGAGTTTGGGGTCGTTCTTCAGCTTGCCAAAATCCTTGGGCCCGGTTGGCGCGGCGGCATGGAGATCGGGATTGCCTGTGTGGTCTCCGCCGTAGTAGCCGTTGTTATAAACCTCGTCGCCGATCTGCCAGAGCTTGAAGCCGAAGGGACGGGGATGCTGGATGCGGAGAAAGTTCAGGCCATCGTCGCTGGCCAGCGGAGCCTGGCCGCGCAGCGAGGCCCAATAGCCGACCGTATGCCAATCCTCGCCGGTCGAGTCTTTGCCCAGGGCGCGTGTGTCGGCCGCATCTCCATTGGCGTAGGCCACCCATGCCGCCGCCTCGGCCGTCTCTCCGCCTCCGGCGCCGTCTGAGTTCGCTCCGTAATTGACGATAATCACGGCCTGGCCGAGCTTCTCAGCGAAGAGCGCGAAACTGCCGAAGTTGCTTTCCGGGGCAAAGTAGCCCGCCTCAGCGCCCTTATAGCGGGTCGTAGTCTTGGTGGACCAGTGATAGAGATCCGCCACTCCGTGGTTGCCCGGATAACGCGCCGCGGAAATCCCAGCCGCGCGCAGGTAAGGCGCCCCAGCCGGGTTAAAGGAGTTGGCATCGGAGGCGGGAGCGGGAACACCGAGAGACGTGTCGGTCAGGGGATTCACGGCCTTGCCGAGATCAATGGAAACATTCGCGCGGTTTTGCCCGGGCGCCGAAATACTGAGCAGCATGCAGAGAATGCTTAACCGCGCAGGAAAGCTCCAATAGCGCTTCCCCGGCCGTCCACTCAATCGTCTCCTCTGGTCGTGAATCATCGTCTTCTCCTTCCTTCTCAAGAACCTGGCGGGCGCGCCGCCTGTGTGACCGGAAAAGCATACCAAAGCCGGGGTCGTCCTTGCAGTTCATACATTTTGACGCTCCCATAGGGCGGGTTATTCTGTTGCGGCGAACGCGATCCGTTCCGCCGCCGGGCAGCGCCGATCTATGCTTGGGATGCTGGAAGTTCGCGCGCCTGTCAGCTGTGCAGGCCTTGGCCCGTATATCGATCGGGAAGGATGCCGGCGGCGCGACTTCACCATATCTGAAAGACCAGCGCTCGATTCGCGCCCGGCCTGGGAAACAACTTCGCGGTAGCGGTTCGGGCAACCTGCGAAAGCATCTTGCTCATCCCAGGAAAACAGGTGCGCGCTGCCGCTTCAGGATTGCGGCTTATTGCGATTCGTCGAGGACCTCGATACCCGAGACCGTGGCGTTGTTCACAATCGGCTGAAAGGTAATGTTGAGCTTGCCTTGCGCGGTGGGTCTCAGGTGGTAAAAGGTTTTTGTCAGGGCATGAAGACCGCCCGCTTCCTTGTAGATGTCGAAGTCATCGAGCAGAGTGTTTCCGTTGCACAGGACGCGAAACACTCTGCTTCCCACGCCTCCGATTCCCGACGCGCTGGGCCCGAAGTAAAACTCGGCAAAGTGAAGGATCAGGGTGTAGCGATCACGCGTGTCAACCGGAATGGCGTATGTGAAGTGCCCATACCGCTCCGCTGCGAAAAGGTCGGGATCGGGTGTCCCCGCGATTTTCGTTCGCTTCGTCTCAGTGTATCCGTCCATGTAGTAGTCGTCAGGACGCCAGAACTGGCCGCTGTGGTCAGTGTAGGAAGTCGGCTGGGTAACCAGGCGGATGGGAAGCTGTTGGTTGGGTTTCCCGGGCAGAATCTCAATCGCACTCAGCGTCGCCAAGGCACGCTCGGCGGTAAAGCCAAGGCGCAGGAATCCGTCACTTCCTGGGCTGATGTCGCGAAACACACGCTCGTCGGCGATGTTCGGCCCCTGGGCATCTATGTTGACATCGAAGCCGGACATGAGCGGTTGCCCGTTTAGCGAGACGGAAAATGAAGACGGGCCTCTGGAATCCGGCTCTATGGAGACGAAGTAGAGGTGTAGTTCGTATACGCCAGGCCGCAGTGGAATGTCGTAGTAGAAGCCTCCGTTGCGCCAATGCTCGAAGAGCATCGGATTGCTCGTTCGCGCTACCACGCTGTCCAGACGTTCCCACTTCCCGCCAAAAGAGACATACTGGTCGGGCTGCCAGACGTTTCCGGCGCTGTCGATCCGCGGCTTTCCGTCGTAGCCAGCGAGAATTCGCAAGGGTACTTGCGCGTAGGCTGCGGCGTTCGAGGGAGCGGCTTGCTGTGCATTCGAAGCCGCGGCGCCAACGTTTTCTTTTTTTGCGCTGTAAGCCCGGAAGAACAGGTATCCGCCGAGAATCGTCAAGGCGAATGCCGCGATCGCGACTACATAATGCCAAGGATAATACCAAGGCCGCGTGTCCGGCTGTGCGAGGGCTGTTTCGCTCTCGAGCTTTGCCGGGCCAGAAGACTGGCTCGTGAAAACAGGGACGTAGGTTCCGGGTGGAATCGACAGATGGATGGGGTGATCTTTCCCCTCGCCCGCGTAATACTCCTTCAGTCGTTTTCGCAGGCGGTGGGCTTCTACGCGCACAATCGCGTCCTCGCCTGCATTGAATGTGTCCTTTGAGCGTCCGAAGACTTCGGTTGCGATGCCGTACTCGTGCAGCTTGTCCGTTTCACCCTGGAAATGCTTTTCCCCGATATAGGTGATTAGCCGATGCAGCCGGGAAGAATTCACTAACGCCGCCGACACAACCTCTAGTTCCCGGCGCTCGTCTTCCATGGAGGCGGATGGAGGGTGATTCGATACTGGCTGGGTGGTGTTAGACACCGACCATCTCCTGTGTGGTGTGATCATAGCCGTCCCAAGTACGCAATTGCAACAGCACCGCTGAGCCATCCCGCGAATTTGGTCTATTCCGTTACTTTTCATAAATATACACATCGTGTAACGGTTCGATGTACGTGCCTGTACACGAATGTTCAGGTTTAACCTTGACCTCCGTTGCAGCAGGGCTTATCCCTGCTCGTGACTTCAAATCTTTGCTTGCCGAGCGAACGCAAGTCCAGGTAGAGGCGTCCGGGGTTACGGTGCCGGGGATTGCTCCGAGGTTTGATTGGCGCAGTCGCGACGTTTCAGTCTGCGCACATGATTCACGATCAGCAAGCACCGGCGGACGATGTCGCCGGCACGTGCGAAGTTGTGCTCCTGGGTTGCGGTAGTTGCCGGTTGTGGCGCTGCTGCGGTGAACCGGCTTGCAGCCACCGGAGGACGGAGTAAGCGGCAAAGGATAGCAATGCACATACGGAGCCCGAGGCGGGATTTTTCCATAGCCTGCGGGTAAACCATTGATTTATTGGAGGAACCGGGCAACCGGGCACCACAGATTTGGAGGCACATCTTGTCAATATCTACGAACCGGTCTTTCTTTGCATCGTCGCGGCGATCGCTGAAAACGTTTCCGTACTGGGTACTCGGGGGGGCGGCCCTGCTCTTGCTGGCTGCCGCGGCCCACGCGCAGACAACCTCATCCATCTCCGGCACAGTTCGCGATGCCTCCGACGCGGTGATTCCCGGCGCCAAGGTAACGCTCATCAACGAAGCCAGCAAGGCGACCCGTCACACCACCAGCAATGACGAGGGGTTCTTCAATTTTCTTGCCGTGCAGCCGGGCGCCACCTACAGCATCCAGGTGACCATGACCGGCTTCGAGTCCTGGAAGGTGACGGGCATTGAGGTCCATCCTGGCGACAGCCTGACCGTGCCCAAAATCAAGCTGAAGATCGGCCAAGTTGTGGTATCGGTGGTGGTTACGGCTGAGAAAGCGGGCGTTACCCTCAACTCCGGCGAACACAGCACCCTGATCACCTCAGCCGATATCGCCCGTCTTTCCACCACCGGCCGCGATGCCCTGGAATTGGTGAGCATGCTGCCCGGATTTACCCTCAATGCGGGTACAGGCCTGAACAACACGGGCGTCGACTACAACACCACCAGCTTTGGCTCGGCGGGTCTTGGCAGTTACGGCGCCAACGGCGCGGCCCCGCAGCAGGGGCTTGTCAATATCTCCGCCGATGGAGCCCAGGTGATCGATCCCGGCGACATGGGAGCGACAACCGCCAACATCAACATGGACCAGGTGCAGGAGGTCAAGGTGCAAACCGCGAACTTTGGCGCCGATGAGGCCAAGGGGCCGATCGTCATTTCCGCGGTGGGCAAGTCGGGCGGGGCTGACTTTCACGGTTCTCTTTACGGCTACGTCCGGAATCACATGTTCAACTCCAACGACTGGCTGTCGAACAACCAAACCCCCGTAGTCGCCAAGGCTCCAATGAGGTATTTCTATCCCGGAGGCACACTGGGCGGGCCGGTCAAAATACCCGGCACCCATTTCAATGACAGCAAACGCCTCACGTTCTGGGTGGGGTATGAGTATTACGGCCAAAAGAATAATGCAAACGGAACATTCGGGGGGCCGATGTACGGATTCATTCCCACCCCGGCCATGTTGAGCGGGGACTTTTCCGAAGCCTCGATCGCCAGCGCCTTCAATGTGTCCGCCGCCGACCTTGCCGCGGGTTGCCCCGAGGACTGGAGCCAGACGCCCGCGTATTCAAACATCGGGGGCGACTGCTTCTCGCCCGCGGGTGGGGTCGATCAGAATGGGAACAAGATTCCCGCTTCAGGGCAACTGAACAGCATCAATCCCGCAATGGCCACCTTCACCAAATTCTATCCGGCAATCAACCGCGTTCCCAAAACCGCAAACGGCTACGCGTCGGATGGCTACAACTGGGCCGAGAACGTCATGGCGACCTATAACGGCTACCAGTTTCACGGCCGAGTAGATGAAAACTTCTCGGACAGCCTCAAGTTATATGGGACTTATAACTGGGAGAAGGTGAACACCGAACAACCGCTGAACAACATTTACTATAATCCCCCCGATACCATTCCCTATCCCACGCCGCTCGATTCGTATACGTACTCTGACTACGCATCTATCAACCTTACGAAGGTCGTAAGCAGCACCATGACAAATGAAATTGTTGCCGCGGGACTGTATTTCAATGAACCGCAGCAATTCGCGAATCGTTCATTGGCATTGGATGCCGGAACGCCGTGGGCCGCCGCCGGATACTCCGGCGGGGCGCTGAAAAACGGAATTAACCAGTTGCCGCGGATTTACTCCTGGGAGAATATCGGCGTCCCCAACTTTTCCTTCGGGTATGTGCCTCCAAGTAGCGAATATCTGCGGAAGGCGTCGTGGAATGTAGGCGACAATTTCACCAAAATCTATCGCACGCACGCCATCAAGGCCGGCGTCTATGCGGAACAGATGAGAAACGGGAATGTAGTACTCGGCAGCCAGGCAAACGGTAATATTCTCTTCGATCGTTACGAAGGGTGCCTCCCGAATCAGCAGACGCCCAGCGTGGATCCGGTAACGGGTGCGCCGGTGACACCGAAGGCAACTTCGAGCCTTGGAAACACCACCGCCAACTTTCTGGCCGGCTGCACCGGCGGTTACACGCAGGACTCCGCCGATCCCAGCGGCACTATGCACTTCAACACCCTTGAGTTTTACGCCACGGACGAGTGGAAGGTGAATTCAAAGCTGACGCTCACCTACGGCATCCGGTTTGCCCATCTACCTCCGTGGACCGATACCCACGGCGTCGGCGCCGCGGTCTGGGATCCCACCAAATACAATCCGATTCAGCCTGGCGTGTGGGATCAGAATATGACTCAGGACGCCAGGACGTGGCCAGGCATCTCATGGCATCAGTTGGATTCCACCATCCCCGTTGCCGGGGTTGGAAGCCGCGCTCTCTTCTATGAGCCGCGTGTCGGCCTCGCTTACGACCTCTATGGAAATGGGAAAAGCGTTTTCCGTGGCGGCTTCGGTGTCTACCGGTCGCGCGACTCGGCTAATGTGACCGGCGGAGCGGTGCAGACGGCCCAGAATCTGATCCATTACTCCATAGCCACCAGCTTCCAGAACAGTTGCACGCTGGACCAACTGTTCAACTCGGCCCCCATCGGCACCACGCCTACAGGCTCGCAGGTTCTCACCTGCGGATTCTATACCGGGAGTCCGGCGTTTGTGACCAGCCCTCAGAAATTCACGACAACCGGAGCGGTCGGAAGCATCTCTGCGGACGATCCGAAGGACAACGAGCAGCCGGTTACCTACAACTATAACTTCACGCTGGACCAGCAGGCGCCTTTCGGCACCCAGTTCGAGATCTCGTATGTCGGGAACCAGAGCACGCACCTTGCGACGCAGGCCAGTCTGCAGAACCATAACGCGATACCCCTGGGCGCTTTCTTCGGTCCCGATCCTCTTACCGGCACAACCAACCCCACTTCGAACATCCCCAGCAGCATCGTGAACGACTACCGTCCGTATCCCAATTATCAGTCGGTAAACGTTCCCGAGCACACCAACTGGGCAAATTACAACGCGATGCAGGTGTCACTGAACAAGCAGCGCGGTTCTCTCGTGCTGGGAATCAACTACACGTGGTCCAAGGCCATGGCGGTTCGCGGCAACTGGGATACGGGCGGCACTGCGGATCCGGTGAACCCCCACCACGACTACGGCCTCGTGTCCTACGACCGGCCGCAAGTCCTCAACTTCTCCTTCTCCTACCAGGAGGGCAAGAAGTTCAAGGGCAACCGCGAGTTGGGCTGGCTGTTGAACACCTGGGAGCTTTCGGGCATCACAAGATGGACGAGCGGCCCGGACCTCGCCATCGTCAGCTCGACGAACTTCGGTTTCTCCGCGTCCGCTGGTTACGTCACGGGCACAGCCCCTTCGCTGACCGCGATCGGCATTCCCATAGGCGCGGCTGAATGGCTGGGCAGTTCGGACTACAACCTGCAGCCGACCGTAACCTGCGATCCGCGGGCCAACCTTCATTCACAACTTCTGTCCGGCCAAGTGTCGAAACAGTATGTCAATGGAAACTGCTTCGCCATGCCGGCACAGGGAACGCAAGGGTGGTGGAATCTTCCCGACGTGCGTGGACCTGCCTACTTCGACTCCGATCTCTCCCTCTATAAGGACATTCCGTTGAACGACCGGGAAAACCTACAGTTCCGGATGTCGGGCTTCAACTTCCTTAACCACCCCCTCTCGTCGTTCATCGGCAATACCCAGGCGTTGAACCTGACCTTTGCAGACCCCGCATGCAACACAAAAACCGGTGCAGGGTGCCTTTACTCGCAACAGGCCGCATTTGCCAGCCTGACGATGAACAATCCAGGTTTCGGATACACACCGTATAAGTTCGGCTTGCGCTATGTTGAGTTTGCCTTGAAGTACAACTTCTAAGCACCTGGGAGGGGCGGCCCTTCGGCTCCCCTCCCGCGTACTTCATGAAGGCGCGATGGCGGCAACGACGAAGGAAGAGCAGGAAGCTGGAACAAGGAACTTAGCAACATGCGGCAAACCGCAGTATTTTTGGAGGCTTGAAATGTTAAGGAATGATTGGATGAACGGTTGGACCCGGCAGAACGCGTGGCTGACGATGCTCATTCTCGGTTTGATTGGGATCGTCTTGACTGGAACGGGGCACGCTGCCGCCAATGCGCATCAAGTGGTGGTCTCCAGCGAATCCACAGCGGCGACAGGATTAACCTATGCTGATGGTCAAGCTGCTCAAGAAGCGGGCGTTGTTCTCGATGCCTGTGGCAACATCTATGCGCTTGCCTCGGGTGTCTCATCCGGACAAACAGAGAATGGAGGCCTGATCACCGAAATCCCCGCTGGCGGAGGAGCTCCCACAGCCGTCTTCGCCGCACAAAATGATAATTGGGCAACCCGTGAGATATGGATCGATGCGTCGAAGAGCAACATCTATATCGTCGATGGGGAATACAATCAAATCCGCATCCCGATTGTCAATTGCGCTCTGAATGCCAGTGGCGCATATACGATCAGCATCGGAAACCTGGGAGCGATCAGCTGGTGGTATACTTCTTCCGCGATTGCTGCCGACTCTTCCGGCAATATCTTCATTGCGACGAACAACGCTTGTTGCACGTCTTCAAACGAATTGCTCGAAGAGAATGCATGGTCGGGCAGTGGCGCAACGTTGATTGCCTCGCTATCCTCGCCAATCGTTTCGATGACCGTCGATACGAACAATAACATCTATTACGCCTCCGGCGGCGGGCTCTATGAGTTGCCGGTAACCACTGCGGGCACAAGCTCAACTCTAGGCGTATACAGCGCTACTCCCGTAGCCTTCGGAAGCGGATACACCAGCGTGGTGGGAGTCAGCCTTGACGCGGCGGGGAACCTCTATGTTGCCGACCAGGGGACGAGCGCGCAATATGCCATCAACGGCTGGTGGCCGCCGCTGTACTTGTCCTCGATCCTCTGGGTGATCCCCAATGAAAACGGGACGTTGAACCCGGCGGATCAGTACATCATTACCGCGGGCTCGGGCACCACCTATCCCCTCACTCTGTCCAGCGCCGTGGCCATCGACGCGTTTGGAAATCTCTACTACTCCAACGGCGGTTCATCGGTCTATAAGATCGCGCAGGGCAGTGCGAATTTGGGATCGACGGCCGTGGGCGCCAACGGAACAGGCACCCTGAACGTGGTCTTCAACGCGGACGAGACGCCGGCCGCCTTCTCGCTGGTTACCGGCGCGGGAATCTTTTCCAACGCCGGAACAGGAAGCTGTTCAGCGAGTTCTTACGCGCCAGGCAATAGTTGCACCGTGAATCTGAACTTTGCGCCCACCACACCCGGCGTGGCCTACGGAGCAGCCGTGATCACGGATGCCAGCAACAACGTACTGGCGACTGCCGACATCTCCGGTACCGGAGCCGGCGCCGGACTTACCGTCGATCCGGGCGTGCTCCCGCCGCCCTTTGGCAGCGGCTATACGGCACCGACTGGCGTGGCCATCGACAATCTGGGCAACGTCTTCTTTGCCGACTCCAGTCAAAACGCGATTCTGGAAATCCCGGCCGGCAAGACGGCGGCGGTTGCGCTGGGCAGCGGTCTCAGCGGTCCCACAGGCGTAGCGGTTGATGGGGCAGGCAACTTGTTTGTTGCGGATACCGGCAACAATCAGATCGTTGAGATCCCAGTGGTCAATGGAGCGCTCAGCACCGCGGCGCAGACAATTCTGATCTCCAGCAGTACTACCGTCGCCGGCGCCAAACTGAGCAAGCCCGCCGGAATCGCCGTCGATAGCGTAGGCAACCTCTATATTGCCGATTCAGGCAACAAGCGCGTTGTCGATCTTCCCTATGTAGGCAGTTCGGATATCTCTTTTGCGCATACCCTCGGCTCCGGCATGAGCAGTCCTTCGGCCATCACCGTGGATGCTTCCGGGGATGTTTATGTTGCCGACGCGGGCAATGGCGACGTGTACGAACTGACCGCTCCGTTGAGCGTGGGCTTGCAGGTGACAGTGGCCTCGGGTTACAGCACGCCATCGGCCTTGGCTGTAGACGCATCGGGCGCGCTCTTCGTCGTCGATCAGGGCAATGCAAAGATCTGGCGAGTTCCCAACATCTCTGGTACTTTGGTTCCCACCAAGGCCATCAATGTCGTCGGCCAACTCGATTCGACAGGAACGGCGATTGTCAAGGCTCCCTACGGCGTCGCCATCGACCCTATCGGCAATCTCTATGTAAGCGACAACGTAAACGCCGTTGCTTACATGGTCAATCGCATTGAGGGTACGCAGTCGTTCGGGTTCTGGAATCCCGGTTCAACAAGTTCATCTCTGGCCTACTACCTTGAGAACTCCGGAAACCAGGCGTTGACGCTCGGTAGTCCGTTCTATGCGCTTACAGGAGATACGGCTGACTTCACCGCTCTCTCCTCGGAGACAAATGCTTGCGCCAGCGGCGCGTCGGTGATCTCAGGATCAAGTTGCAACCTGGAAGCAACCTTTACGCCTGCCGCGCTTGCAGTGTATTCCGAGACCTACGCGCTGAGCAGCACAGCCGCCAACGCGAGCACTCAACAGGTCACATTCACCGGTACGGGCTTTGTTACGGCAGCTACGACGACAAACCTGGCGATCACCTCCCCGACGGGCGCCATCTCCTATGACCAGCCTGTGACGCTTCAAGCTACAGTAGCTTCAGTGGATTCTTCCAACGGCACGCCTTCTGGCAATGTGCAATTCCTCGTGGATGGCATCGTCGAGCAATCTGTCGTGTTGAACAGCAATGGCGTGGCAAGCTATACCATCGCTGGCGGGAGTCTCTCTGGAGGCAGCCATACGATGTCGGCGGCGTACCTGGGAGCAAAAACGGCTTTTATCGCTTACTCGCAGAGTAATTCCAATACGCTGAACCCCACGGTGCAGACGGTCGCCACCTCGACTGCGCTCTCCTTTACGACGGTCTATGTCAATCCACCCAGTCAGCCGGCAGGTACGGCGCTCACTTTCACCGCAACCGTGAGTTCGACCTTCGCGGGATATCTGACAGGAACCGTAGCCTTTGTCTTTACGGACGCCTCTGGTGGAACGCCCGTCACGCAAACCGGCACTCTTGCACCGGCAAGCGGCGGCACATTCCAGGCCACAACCTCTTACACTCCCACCGCTCCTCTTTCAAGCGGCTATGACGTGATCTCCGTTGTCGCCACCTATAGCGGCGATACAAACTTCACTGGATCGAGCTCGGCAAGCGCATCGTTCAATGTTGGCCCCGGAATCGGTTCTGTCGTTATCACACCGAGCGGTACAAGCCTTACCAGCGGCGGCAGCAACACCAACAATAGCTCCATCACCTTTACCAACACCAGCTACGGCGGCTGGCAAGGCGTCGTAGGCTATCAATGCCTGGCTTCTTCATTGCCGGCTAACGCAATCTGCGTGTTCTCGCCTGGGCAGGTTACGGTCATGGCCAACACAGCCACCGCTTCATATCCTCCAGCCACAACAAAGCTGGAGGTTGTGGTGAACAATCCGCCCAACTCTCCGTTGCAGAGCTCGATGCTGTGGTGGCTGGGCGGTCTCACCGGGTTGTTCCTGTTTTGGACGCGGCGGCGGTTGATGCGTGGAGCCTGGGGAACAGTAACGATGCTGATCGGGATGGTTCTGCTTGCGGTCTCGGCATGTGGACTCATGGCCTGCAATAACGGGGTTCAGTTCCCCACCCCGCCCGGCTCAAGCACGATTACCGTGGTTGCCTCCTCTGACCCCTATCTCTCCGTTTCAAATAACACCACCCAGCCCTGCGGTATTATCCCGGGAAGTAACCCTCCAGCTGAAAGCCCAACGCTGGCTCCCTGCACGCAACCGACCTTCCAGATTGCGCTCACAGTGCAGTGAGTTGTTGCAACCGGCGCGCCCGGGCAGTTAATGCTGCCCGGGCGCGCCGTCCAAGTGGAACTACCCGCGGCGGCTCTCCCCTCCTTGCCGTCCGTTTGCCGGGTACGGCCGGGATTGACGCAGTTCGATGATTCCATTCGCTGTGACCTTGAAGGGTCCGCACAGCCAGGAGCATTCTCTATATGAAGTCTCTTTTTCTTTTTTTGATTGTATGTATCTACGTAGTTTTTCTGCCCAATGGCTGTGGCAGCGGCGGCACGGGTACGCCGCCTCCAACAACCCACGTGCTCAGTGTGAACTCGACCAACCCGGCCAGCGGCGTGGCCATCACGGTGTCTCCCGCGGACAACAACGGCGCGGCCAACGGAACCACGAGCTTTACGCGCACCTATAACGCGGGGACTTCCGTCACGCTCACCGCTCCCGCCAGCTCGGGCGGCAATACCTTCGCCTCGTGGAGCGGATGCTCGAGCGCCAGCACCGTCACCTGCACGGTGGCGCTGAACGCCAATACGACAGTCACTGCCAACTATGCCCTTCCGGCGAAGACCACGCCGACGGTGACGGTGACGCCGTCCACGTCGAGTATCACCACGGCCCAGAGCCTCAGCGTGACGGTTGCCGTATCCGGCGCCAATGGCACACCTACCGGATCGGTGGTCCTTTCCAGCGGCAGCTATACTTCATCCGCCGCTACGCTCAGCTCCGGCTCGGCGACCATTACGATTCCGGCAGGATCGCTGGCAACGGGCAGCGACACCTTGACTGCTACCTATATGCCGGACTCCAATAGCTCGGCGACCTACAACAGCGCTTCCGGAACCGGGTTGGTCACCGTCACGGCGGGCAGCGTCACTACCGTTACGGTCAACATCGACGTGCTGGCCAATCGCCATCAGATCAGCCCGTTTGTCTACGGGAACAATGACCAGACGATTGCGGACATATCCGACGTGGGCTACACCTATTCGCGATGGGGCGGCAATGACGCGTCGAACTACAACTGGCAGTTGCAAACCCGCAATTCCGCCGCAGACTGGTACTTCGAAGACTACGGAGGCGCGGGCGACCAGGTGCAACTTATTACCAACACCCAAAATGCCGGCAGCCATGCTCTGACGACGATGGCAATGATGGACTGGGTGGCCGGGGAAGCCGAGAACAGCAGCAACCGCAACTGGAGCTATTCCGTCGCGATCTATGGCGCGCAGTGCTCCGTTGATCCCTACAACAGCGACGCCGGCGACGGCCTGGAAACCGACTGCAAGACCCCGGTGACCACCAACGCCATCACCGCGGCCTACTATCCGCTGGTCGACACCGCGCAGGAGTGCCCGTCGGGGACCACGGATGGAACCACCTGCATCGACCGCGAAACATGGGCCAAGGCGCTGGCCACGGCCTTCGGCAGCGGGACGTGCACGGTCCCCTACTCCACCATCGCCTCCTGCCACTTCTACGACATGGACAACGAACCTGACATCTGGAACGGCACACACCGGGATGTACACCCCGTAGCTTCGGGCTATGACGAGCTCGCCAACCTCTACGAGCAAGAAGCGACGAACTTGAAGACGTGGGATCCGGCGGCAGTGCGCTTTGGCCCGGTCTTCTGCTGCTGGTGGTTCTACTGGAACGGCGCCAACGGCAATGACAAGGCCGCTCACGGCGGCGTGGACTTCCTGCCCTGGTGGCTGAATCAGATCTACTGGTTCGACCAGATCAACGGCGCGCGCACGCTTGACGTCTTCGATATCCATGCGTATGCGGACTGCGGCCCTACCACCAATTTCACCAACGCGCAGTTGCAGGCGGCTACGGTTAAGTGCGCCGGGTATTACTGGGATCCGGCCACTGTGAACCCGGATACGGACAACACCTGGACGGCCAATGAGGAGCCCAATCCCGGCATCCCGTTCCACATTCCGCGTTTCAAGGCCATGGTCAACGCCATCTATCCCGGAACGCCCCTGTCCTATACCGAGTGGGGCGCCGGCCTGGCCGCGAACGCCGGGTCGGACTTTTCCACCGCCATCGCTGACGCCGACACCTTAGGCGTCTTTGGACGCGAGGGACTCAGCTTTGCCTCGCGCTGGGGCGGGCCGTCGCCGGGCACCGCTGAATACGAGGCCTGGAAGATGTACACCAACTACGACGGCGCGCATCATATGTTCGAGCCGCTGTCGATCTCTGCCGCCAACAACGGCAATTCTGATCTGTTCAGCAGCTACGCCGCGCTCAACTCCGGCGGCACGACGATGACCATCATGGTCCTCAACAAGGATCCCCGGAACACGGCGCAGGTCACATTCAACCTCTCCGGATTCAGCGCGTCCAGCTACGTGGCTTACACGCTGGCCTCGACCGCTTCCAGCGCGATTTCGGCCTCCAGTTCTGCTGCCTGGAGCGCTACACAGAGCTTTGCGCCGTACAGCATCACTTTGGTGGTGGTTACGGGAACGGAAACCTCCACACCCGCATCGGAGTGGCGCCTCAACCCCGACGACCTGATGATTCCCGCCTCGGGCACCGCAACCCTCAATCCCGCCATCAGCAGCGGCACCGCCCCAGTGACGCTCTCCTCGGCGGTCTTCGACGCTTACGAGGGCGCCCCGGCCTGCGGCGGCTCTCTGGCGCTCACCAACTCCACCATGACCGCCTCCCAGCCCGCAACCATCACCGTCAACTCGGGCAGCACGCCCGGCTTCTGCCACTTCACCGTGACCGGCTCCGACGGCACGGCTACTCAGACCCAGGGCGGCTGGATCGTTGTGGGCAATCCGCCGGCCACTCTCACCATCACAGGCGGCAACAACCGGACCGGCACGGCAGGCACGGCCCTCTCGAATGCCCTCACCGTCACCCTGGCGCCGGGCCAATCCGGCGGAAGCGCCACGGGAGCCGGCATCCTGTTCACCACCTCGGCCGGCACGCTGTCCAATGGAACCACGTCGGGTAAGAGCGTCATTGCCACCACCAGTTCGTCGGGCACAGCCTCGGTTACTCTGACACTACCTTCGTCCAAGGGAACTGTAACTGTCACCGCGCAGGACCAGTTCGCACTCGGCGGAGCTTCGGTCACCTTTACTGAAACTGCCAACTAATCCCACACCGGCCTACCTGTCCCTCCATGGCGGTCATCGCGCCATGGAGGTGTCGATAAGCTCTTGGTAGTCTTGAAGGAACATTAAGCTTTCAGTCACTTCCTCACGCTAGGAGGGCTTTGTGAGAAAAAGGATTCGGTTGTCGCGTTGCCGGCAATCCCCGGGCGCCTCAGTAAAGCGGCTTGCGCTTTTTTTGGTTGTCGGATTGGCCCTAGGCGCATTTTCCGCCGCTCAGAATATTTCCGAACATCCCAACTGGCCGGGTCCCGGGCAGCTCTTTGTGGGGACTTGTTATCAGCCCATCGATCGCACGCCCGAGCAGATTGATCGTGACATTGCGATCATGAAGCACGCGGGATTCAACGTTGTGCGCATAGGGGACCTGTCGTGGGACTCGATTGAACCCTCACAAGGGAGATTTGAGTTCGAGTGGTTCGACAAGGTGATGGACAAAATGCAGGCCAACGGGATCAGGGTGATCCTGGATATTCCGGGCTCGCCGGCGCCCATCTGGCTGCATCGCGCGTACCCCGGCGTCGATGTCATTAGCCAGAACGGCACGCGCCTTCCACCCGCGGAACGCTATATGGACGACATCAGCGATCTGGGTTACGTGCGTGAATTGGGAATCTTAGCGGACGCGCTGACGAAACGCTATGCCCATCATCCTGCGGTGATAGCTATCGGCTACAACAACGAAATCGGCAACGGTTTCATGTCGTATTCAGAAGCCGACCGGCAGCGGTTCACCACATGGCTCAAAAAGAAGTACGGAACCATCGACGAACTCAACCGGGCCTGGGCGACACAGCGATGGTCACGCCGGTTGAACAGCTTCGAGGACGTCGACTTGCCACTCGCGGACGGGCCCGGGCCCCCCGAGCGCTATCTCGATCTCCACCGCTATTGGTCCGATGTTTCGGTTGCCCGGCTCGAGGAACTCGATGCGATCCGCCATCGCAATATGCCGGATCTTCCATCGATCTCGAATCTGTGGGATACCGCAGGGAGGCGAGGCTTCGATTATCTCGCCACCTACAAGTCCTATGTGTCCTACGGTGCTGAGGGCTTGTACCCAGGCGACCCGGTCAGTGGCGCGTTGGGCGCGCTGATGACAAAAGGCGATCTGGCCACACCCATCTGGTTCAACGAGTTTACTGCGGGCGGCGGGGGTTACTACGGAACGCCGGGGCGAAGCCGGATGTATGCGTATCTAGGGCTTATGATGGGGGCGCAAGGAATCCTCGCATGGACGTTTAACAGTCATCTTGGCGGAGAAGAGCAGGCGCTCTTTGGGCTGGTCGACCACGACGGCTCTCCCTCCTGGAAAGTGGACGAGTTCGCGCGCATCGCTTCCGAATTCAAGCAGCTCTCGAAGTTCGGGTTCCCCCGCTACACGCATCCGGAAGTGGCCATTGCATATTCCTTCGATTCCTTCATCGATTCAAACCCCAACGGTCCCTCCAGTACGACGCGTCAATACTTCAAGCCTTCTTATACGGAGCAGGTACAGGGAGCCTTTGAGCCCCTGTTCCGCGCCAACATCGACACAGCTATCATCAACATCGGGCACGACAGCCTATCGCCTTACAAGCTGGTCATCGTGCCGGCAGACTACGTGATGGACGCGGCAAGCGCGAAGGCCCTCCGGGCCTACGTGAGCGGAGGCGGCGCCGTTCTGATGACCGCGTTTTCGGCCAAAGTTGACGAGCATGGGCAATGGTTCAGCACGCCGCTGCCGGGTCGCTTAAGCGATGTATTTGGGCTGAAGACAAACGCATTCTACGACGTTCCGGCGGCACTCAGTTTTCAGTTGGGTGGTGACTTGATCGAGACCGGAGTTCATCACTATGAAGTGCTCGAACCGTCTACGGCCACGGTAGTCGCGCGATTCACGAATACCGCGGATCATTCTCCCGCTGTCACGATCAATAAGTTCGGCAAGGGAAATGCGATCTATCTGGCGACGGAATCGAATGCGTCCGCGATTGGACCGCTGATGAACTATCTCTACACGGTTGCGGGGATTCAACCGGGCCCGAAGACTCCAGAAGGAGTTTACGCAAGGGTTGTCGATGGCCGGACTCTCTATGTGAACACGACCGGGGAAGAGAAGAGAATCCCCATCTCCTCCGCCAAGAAAGGAATCATCAGCAATCGCGTGTATGAGGGAGCTGTGGTCCTCGGTCCAGTGGAAGCAGATCTCATCCAGTGATCGATTGTCTCGCGCCGTGACCGTTTCGACTGTTTCTCGCGAGACGAACTGAGTCTCTGGGCTGCCCCGTGGCGTCATGCCATGGTAAAGATAATATGCGTCTTATCTGCCGTCTCGGGTAGCTTGCCGTAAGCTGCCTGGGCAGGCAAGCTACAAATTCGACAACAGTGATGTAACGGTAATAAGTAGATGCGCACTGAACAAGTGAAATATCGCTTGTATTATCAATACGTTATGCTGGTCGGGGCGGAGGGATTTGAACCCCCGACCCTCTGCTTCCAAAGCAGGTCAAATCGTTTGTTGAATCCTGTTGAAATTGAGTGAACTTAAGTGCTTTTGATTGAACTGTTTACCGGGCGCATGCCGATCCCTGTCGACCTTTGCGGTTCTGTGGTGCTTTGACAGTTACAAATTCGACTACAGCGATGAATCTGGCAACGCTATTCTGCGACGCGGAACAGCGTGAAAAACGCTTCAGACAAGGTCATCGAATCCGAGGCTCCTTCAAGCAGCAA
>Ga0187852_1001024_pt1 | contig 27891 bp, 22 predicted proteins | sample June2016WEW_6_40_FD_134511 | JGI IMG/M metagenome (GOLD analysis project Ga0187852, IMG submission 134511) | Peatland microbial communities from SPRUCE experiment site at the Marcell Experimental Forest, Minnesota, USA - June2016WEW_6_40 | ecosystem: Environmental > Terrestrial > Soil > Wetlands...
CGATCGTGCGCGGCCTGCAAGCCGCGGCAGGCCTGCGTGATGATGTGGACCGAACGTTCGACGGTTAGCCTGCCACTCGAGTTCGCGATCAAATCGGCCAGGGTGGAGCCCCGCAAGAGCGGCATTACGAAGAATGGCCTGCTGACACCTTCTTGTTGATAGTTTCCCCGATCAAAGATCGTCACCACGTTTGGCGCGTCCCAGCCGGCCAGCACTTTCCATTCCTTCTCGAACAGCTCCCGAGCCTTGGGATCCGGCAGGTCAAGCATGACTTTGACCGCAACATCGCACCCCATACGAGTGTCGTAAGCCTGGTAAACCTCGCTCATCCCGGTCTTACTGAGGCGGGTTTTGATCTCGTAGCGATTGCTCAGCAACTTTGGTAAAGCCATAGCTGACTCGCGCTGCTCCCGCTCCTGCGGCCGGCGCCGCCTGGAAACGTGCACAAGAAACTACTCGAGCACTATCAGGACCTCCATTTTGGGATCCACAATCTCCGAAGGCACGAAGACGCTCACGTATCTCGACTCAGTGATCCCCTGCCACAGGGGCCCGTTCTGGTTGAACCTGAAGTACTGGTTATCCAACTTAAATGGGATGTCGCCAGGCGGCGATGGATCATGCCGAAGCGTCACACCAGGAAGCGAGTTGCGGACCAGGCGCTGAATCTCCGACGGGGGTGCGACTTTCGCGAGTCTCGGAAACTTACCGATCAAGTCATCGACGCCCATGCGCGCGCTTACGGAGAGGAAGAATTGCCCTTTGAAGTATTGATCCTCGGGCACCATACCAGACCACACCAGTTTATCTTTCAACTCCAGCGGAATGGGCACGCACTTGGACTTGACGACCGCTTCCAGCAGATCCCGCACCCTATCATCAAGCTCGGTGAAGCAAACTCCCAGGTTATCGTGGTCGTAGTCGGGAAGAGTCCGAATGTCAGCCTCGATCGAAAAGGTCGACAGCGCGCCTGCCAGACGGAGCATGGAGATGAAAAGCGATTCGGGGTGAATATGACGTGCCTTCCAATGGTGCTTGAGCTCGGGCATATAAGAGTTGACGGTGTGCAGGAGCCAGTAACTCGCCACTTCCGAAGTGGTGAAGTCCGCTAATCCCGGGCCCTTTTCGCGACGCGACCTGGCGAGTGAGCCGCTCTTGGCGGTCAGCACTTCAATCTGACGCCGGACGAGCATCATGAGGTACTCACTGGAAGAAATGCTGAGGCAAGGCGCAATGAACTTCGGGCTCAGGATGTACATGCCCTTTTGATTGCGCGTGACTTGCGCAATCCGCAGCGAAGTAAACCCGTCCAGGCTTTCGCCTCCGAAGAGCAAAGTGAAATTCTTGTTGGCCACCTGCACCGGTTTCTCTTCGTCGCCGAGGTTTTCGTCGAGCACCATGCAGGTCTTGGCTAGATAGCGCGTGCTGGGGGGCGCGGCGCCGTCCTGCCCTTGCCTCGCGCCGAGCAGCGTGACGTTCTTTCCGCCCGGACGCCGCTCGGGAACTGCCAGGTAGACATCGAGAGCGCCCTGCGTGGGTGGAAAGAACTCCTCCACCGGCCGTCCAGGCGGCAATTCATCGACTTCGGGAATGTCGAACACCAGACCGTCAGGCAGCACACCTCGAATGTATCGCAGCGTAAAGACCCCGTTTTCGAGGCTTTGCTCATCGATGTTGAGGTCGGTGACGCCCCAATTTGCAAAGTGTGACGACGCAGACCGGAACTCAATCAGGCTCTCGAGATACTCAACCTGCGTCTGAAAATGCTGCGGGGTCAGGAACATCCCCTTGGACCACACAACCCGATGCGGATTCTTCATATTATTAGTGCCGATTCCCTGATCGCCGTTTCACTTCTCTACTTCTATTTCTATCCAGACTTCACAGATCCTCGCCCTGGGCCCGCAAAATGCCATAAACCTGGTCCCGCAATGGATCGTGCATTTGGCGGGCGCTTTCCAAGTCAAGGACTTCCTGAAAGACCTTGCCGCCCGACAGTCCGGTCGCCACCAGAACGAGATGATCCGGCGGACGCATGGTGCGGAACGGCGCGGAAACCGTGACCACCGGCAAGTCCCCAAACTGCGGAGACTTACGGACTTCGACCCGATAGCGCAGCCCCTCGAAAAGGGCTGTTAGCGTGGGCTGCTTGGCGAAGAGTAAATTCATGATGCAGGCCCGAAGTACAAAATCCCGGACGCTGTCCGGATCGCGGGCCTGCCGGCCGGCCAACACCTGCAGGAGCATCGAAGGTGAGTAGGTGGAGGGATAGCACAGAACCCAGGTCATCGGCGACTTTACCGTGACCGTTTTGTAGTTGTTTTCGGTGCGTACCTCGTGCAGATATTCCCACTCGTACAGTTGTATCTGCGTTGAAATCGATTCCAGCGGCGTCGGAAGCTCCCGGCGAAGATCAAACGGGCGGCCGGCAACGCGCTGGTACAACTCCCGCAGTTCGGCCAGGTTCTGGTCCGCGCCCGCGACGCTTTCACGGCCGGCTCCTTCTATGTGTTCGCCAAGCACCCGGCGAGCCCTGAAAAGCGGAGCCATCGCATCCAGGTAATCCCGCAGTTGCTTTTCGCACAACTTGGTTACGTCGTTCGTGATTGTGTGCAGCCGAAGCAGTTGTTGAACGTCCAGTACTTGACCTTGGTCGAGCGCGTTGTCCATGAAGAGTCTCCGAGGGGGACCGTTGGCAGGGCTTGAGCTTCAGCCTGCGCCTAGCCCCTTTGACGGTTATTGTAATTCATTTATAGAAAACAAGATAGTACCCCGTGGCCGCCTGTTTGCGGCAACTCCACTTCGGCTAACGATGATATCGTTGGAAGACGTACAGAAATAGCCCAATGGCCGTGAAGATAACCCCAACCCGCAGCCAAGCCTTCCGCGCCGGCGTCGTCCGCCCCCGGTTTTTGACAGATTCCCTGATTGCGAGTACCAGAAAGACCAGGCCTAAGGCGACAAAGAGTGGACCGACGAACGTGGCCGGCAATGTAACTTGATGCAAACTGTCGCTCCACCCGGTGATTCAAAGGTCAAATTCGGAAACCGGCATGGCCACCAATACCAGCCTTCCCGCCGGCACCTTGCGAGCAACTGCTCTTGGCTTCGAGGCCGCACCGAAGACGGGTTTCTTGGCGCCTTTCGCGCGTTCAAAGCACTATTTAGGTCGCCCCTCCGGAGGCAAAACCTCAAGAGCGGCTTCCAGGAACTTCTTCCGTTCCTCCTCCGTAGCAGCCTTGCGATAAAGCGGCACCGGAACGACTTCCGGAGGCTTCACACCCTTAGGACCATAGGCGATCTTCACCTTTTTAGGGTAGCGGACGCCCCTCATATGGCAGCCCAGCATCTCGAAGCCTTCCATCTCCGCCCAGTAGAAGTCCGCGTCTTCGAAGTAACATGAGATCGCCTGCGCCCCCGCCAGCGCCGCTCCCACGAAATTGGCCCGCGCGAAATGGCAGTCCACCATGATGACGCCCCGTAAATCCGCAAACTCGAAAATCGCGTCGTCCGCCACGAGCTTGTCCATCCTGGCGTTCGTGAGCGCCGCCCGCTCGAAGTTAGCTACCCGAGCAGTTGCTTCGATGAACTGGCAGTAAGAAAGATCAGCCAGTCGGAAGTTCGTGCCTTCGAGAGTGGCCCGGTTGAAGATCGCGCCAGGTGCCGTAGCCTTGGTCAGGTTCGCGCTGGCCAAGATAGCTTCGGTGAGGTCAGCTTCTACCAATTTAGCTTCCGTGAGATTCGCACCCGTCAGGTTCGCACCCACCAGCTTGGCACGCGCCAAGCTGGCTCTGGAAGCGTTGGCCCCCTCCAAACTAGCTTCAGTAAGATCGCATCCAGCGAGGTTTGCGGCTTCGAGTTCCGAGTTGGAAAAGTCAGCCAAAATAAGGTCCGCAAAGGTGAACAGCGCTTCGCGCAGGTTCGACTCGGCGAAAACAGCCTCTCGAAGCTCGGCGCGCACGAAACGCGAGCCGCATAGGTCGGCGCCTGCAAACGACGTCCCGACCAAACCCTGCCGATCCGAGGATGCCTTTCTGGTCACGATTTCCCCTCCTTCCTAACAGATTTGCCAACCTTCAGCTTTTGCCCGGAGCCCTTCCCTTTCATTTGGGCAGCAGGATCGATGTCGTGCGGGGCAATCCCCTTGTCCCTCAGTTCGCCGCGGATGTCTCGTGCCGCGCTTTCCAAGAACCGAATGAAATCGGGAAACCGCGTGTCAACGGACTCCCCCAACGAAACCACGGCAACCTCAAACTCGCCGCCGCGCTTAGGACGATTCCGGTCGAATACCAGGTATGTTTGGTTGTAATCCAAGCCGAATGGCGGGTGGTTCGGAAGGTAGATGACTTCAGGATCATCCTTTTCCGCATTTTGCAGGCGCTCAACATGCTTGGGACCTTGGCGTTTGAAAACCTTCTCGAAATCCTTCAGATCCTTCTCATACTCTTTCAGCGGCTCAAGCTGTCCCGGCCCGCTCACGCCGAAGATCGACCAGACCCACATTCCTCGCCATCCGTTGTGAATTCTGAGAAAAGCGCGATAGCTAGGCGGGAAGCGGAAATCCAGGCGCTTCTCAGCTTCCACGATGTCTTCTTCAGGCGCGGGAGGATAGGCCCTATTAGACGGGTCTGTCTCCTCAACGCGATCCAACTCATTTACGTGCGCCTCCAGGCGCGCCACTAGCGGCGCGACGACTTCCATTATCCGGTGTTCAGACAAGTTATCCTCCTGTAATGGTTTGCTCTTGTGATCAGCATTTGCAGCTCAATGGCTTATCGTCCTTCTTCTCGCATGGGGCGTTTGGACCTGCGGGGGGCGGAATGGCGACATTCTCCTTGCCTTCTTCGCTGCATGGCTCGTCACTCTCGCAGTTAATGGCGGTCGCTTTTGTGATCAGCTCTTTATATTTAAGCTTGGCCAGCATTTTCTTGGTCTGCTGACCTAGTTCCGCGTTAAAAACCTTTTCCACGGCCCGTAAGTTAGAACAGCAACGATCGGGACCTCCGGCTTGAATTTCGTGCATATGATCAATCGCGCGGCCCTTATATGCTCTTCCACGCTTGCCCGAACTATCGGCACACTTTTTCCCTTGGAAGTCCCGCTTCTGAGCCTTCTTTCGACAGCAGGTACAGGCTTTTCGAGCGTGTGTGCTGTTATTGATTGCTTTAATCTTCTCTTTCGCATACCACTTTTGGCACGCGCCCCAGTGCGACATGCAGTAGAACTTAACAGCTCCCAGCCCGTCAGGGTCAGCATCAGTGAAAGGGTCGGCGGGGTACTGATAGAAATTCAACGCGGCACAGAGCCCAAGCGGATCCTGTGAGATGTAACGGCCCAGTCGCGGATCATAGTAACGGAAGATGTTGTAGAAAAGGCTACTCTCTGAGTCACGATATTGGCCGACGAAATTAAAGGGGAGCTCCGGAGCGAGACCTGCTGGCTGATACTGGTCGCGTGCTCCTCCAAATGCATGAGAGTGTGTAGCGAGAACAAGTTCACCGCGCTCGTCAAAGACTTCGACAGGCGTGCCTATCTGGTCGTAGGCGTAGAAGAAGAACTCGGAGCCTCGCGCCTGCCCGATAAAGATCGGGATATCTGGAAGCGTGACGTAGTGAGTTCGACTGCCATTGGGCAGGGCCTCCGCTCGTAGTGAGAGCCCTTCGTACAGAAACGAAACAGTTCCTTCGCTGGTCGTCTTGCGAGTGCGGCGGTTGAAGCGGTCGTATTCATATTGCCCTGCCAGAATCCCGTTGCGAAGGACGCACCTCAGATTCCCGTCGCGGTCCCACTCGTAGCGCCAATCGTCGGTTCCGTGCCGCGCCACAAGGTTTCCGGGACTGTCGTATTCCAAGGTCTCGCCGCCGGCCGCAGTTAGTCGATCACCGCGACCGACCATGGCGCCAGGTGCAAGCGGGCAGTCTATGAGATTGCCCGTTTCATCGTACCGGTACGATTCGACGACAAGGCCGCCACCATTCCGCACCTCGACAATGCGCCCGTTAGCGTCATACGTATAACGGAAGGTACCCCAGTGCCAATCCTCCATTGCGATGAGTTGGTCCGCAAGATCGTATCCGAACCGCCGCCACGTAAGTACTTTGTCATCCGCAGACATCATACGACGCCGGGACATCCGCCCAGCCTGATCGTAATCAAATGTCTGGCGAAGGCCATTGGGGTACGTGATCTCGACAATCTCGCCCGTGGGCAGGTACCGGAACGTGTACTCTCGACCGCGATCGATCATTTTCTCTACACGATGCCGCGAGCTGCGTATGTACCGCGTCTCATCGCCTAGGCTATCCCGGATCGCCATGACGTAATTCGCACGATCCCATTCGTATTGCAGGCTGGCACCATCGTGCGTTTCAGCAACGATCTTCGCCGCGTTGTCGTAAACGAACTTCGAAAAATGCGGCGTTTCACCTGAGCCTTCGGGCGGTTTGAGGGTTACGCTCGCAAGCTGCCCGTCTGAGGTCAGCTCGAACTGCTCCACGGCGCCATCGGGAAACGTGCGGGTCTCAATGTCGTAGTAGCCCTGGTGTGTGAGGGTGATCCGGTCGCCCGCAGCGTCGATCACCGCCGCCCGCCTCCGTAAGGGGTCCAGCTCGAAACGCAGTAGCTTCCCGTCGAACCCTTTCCAGGAGATCTCCTCGCCGATATCGTTATACTCGATCTCCAGACGCTCGCCCTTCCGATTGACGACAGCGGTGCGATTGTTCTCCAGGTCATACTCGTAACGCACACGGCCGCCCAGCGGATCGGTATCGGCAATTAGGTTCCCAAGAGTATCGTACTCGAACCTCCGAACCCTGCCCAGCGGATCAGTGATCGCGGTTAGATTGAGCGCAGCATCATAATCATAGTGTTCGGCGCCTCCGCCAGGAAGGAACGCCGCTTCCGGAATATCCATCGCGCGGTACGTGTATCTGGTTACTCGGCCGCTTGCGTCCACGTCGGATACGACATTGTCCAGGAAATCGAAGGTTTGTTCGTAGAGCGTGCCTTCGGAATCGAAGAGGCGAAGATGGCTGCCATCGGGGGACAACTCCCGCCGGATCTCATATCCGGTTTCGTCAACGAATGCTTCCAGCTCACCGCGGTCGTCGTAACGGTACTGAATCATGCCGCCATTCCATTCGACGCACTCCTTGATTCGCCCTTCCTCGTCATAGCGGTATTGCTTGGTGGCTCCCGAAGGAGAAATGATTCGAACAAGGCGGCCCTTCTCGTCCAAGTTCCGAAACCAGACGTTTCCAGCCGCGTCTGGCGTGCGTAACTCCCTATGCTCTGGGTCAAAGGTGTCACCCAAGGCCACGCTGCCGTCCGCGAGGACGCCCGCGATGATACCTCCCTCGCCATCGAGAAGCCGCTCGGTCACATTCCCGTTGGCATCTACATGCGATTTAACCACGCCATTCTCGTTCGTCGTGAACAGCGTCCTTCGTCCATACGAGTCAACGACAAGTGTCCTACTCCGCACCGTGTCATATTTCAGCATCCGAGTGAGTGAGTCGCCATCGCGAAAGGAACTGATACAGCGGCCCCCGGCGTCATACAGGTAGTTCACGGCTCCGGTGTTCGCTCTGACGCGCACCAGCAGATGATTCTTGTACGAACAGCGAACTGGCTCGGTGCAATCCCCGCTCCAGCCAACCAAATCCAGATCGCCATCCTGCTCGTACAAAACGCTCATCAGCGCCCGGCCGTCATGTCCGGTGGCAACCGACAGACGCGAGAGCAGCCCCGTGTGACTGTACTCGAGGTCTACGTTCAGCATCGGGGATTCAATGCGCGCCAATCGATTGCCGACGTAATGGTAGATTAACCTGTTACGGTTCGCGTCTTGGACCATGACCAGCAGCCACCGCTGCCAATTCTCCGCGTCCGCTAAGTACGTTTCCTCTGTAAGGTCAGGATATTGCAGGACCACTCGAACCTGGTCCCGCGATAGAATCACCGGCCCCAGTTTGCCATCGCACTGCTCGACGAGAAAGACTGAATCGCCGTCGATCGGGTCAATCTTCCTCACTGACGACTCGTCGAAGGTCAAGGACGGCGCGAAGTTGTCAAGCCACCCCCAACCAACCATCCCCGGTCGGCGAACTGAGCTGACGTATCGGCGAGTCAGGCGAGCCGGAATGGGGGACACCATATGGAAGTCTGTAACTTCATGAATCACCTCCCCCGTTCCAATGTCCAACTCACATTCCACGTGTCACCCTTTCCCTCGTTATTCAGTTAGTAAAGTGTTGCCGCACGGGCACCGGTCCTAGGTTCAAGTTCCCCCCGCGGGACAGCCGCTACCGCCTCCCCCCTGCCCAATCAACACGGTCATCTCACCCTGGACGATAGTGTTTGGCGGGGGCAACGGGACGAGGGCGTGGGGTTCCATCACGATATCGCCAAGGCAGGCGGCGGGTTTGCCGCCGATAAGAGTTACGCCCTCACCGCCTCCACCGCCTGGCGTGGTAACACCAGGGCCATGCGGAGCCCCGTCACAAACCGGAGGCGGGGCATTCGGGATTGAGCAAGTATGCTGATCGGTGATGCGCCAGGCCGGCTTGCCGCCGATGAGCACCGACATGCAGGCAGCGCCCAAAAGCGTCGAGCCGTGCATTGTCGGATCACCTAATCGTGCTGCTGGGCGTCCCATAGGCTATCCTCAAAAGTGCATCCTTCGTCAGCTTCCACGAAGCTCGCCCTATGCTCGTCATTCCCGCGAAACTTGTCCTCCGCGAAGGCGGGGGAGCGGGAATCCAGCCAGTGCCGTTGACCTGGACCCCCGCTTGCGCGGGGGTGACGAAGGATTGACGTTTCATTCTTAAAGATGGGCGACGCGCTTATAAACAATCGCCTTGACAAGCTGCGTCCCGGTTAGCCAATCTGCCTACTACGAGTTACACCTTTCAATCGAAAAATCCGATCTCGCAAAATCGCCGGGGCGTCGCGAGGATCGACGTTTTGGATCCGGCTCAGCCCCGAGAATACATAGCTCTTGCCGGTTATCGGCCCACGCACCGTGACCGTGCGGCCGCCGCCGTACTCGATCTGAAGCGCCAAGCCGTTGTCGATATCCTTCTGCGTGATGGTCAGCCGGCCTTGCGCTGTTTCTCCGCAGCATCCCACGCTTCGTTATCCTCGACTTTAAATTCAAAAGGCTCGCGCGTCAACCGCTCCAACAATACCGCGCCGCCGGAAAGAGCCCACCACACAACCGCCTTCTCCACCAGAGATCCTCCCACAAACCAGGCAAGGGGCAGTGCCACCCAGATGCTGAGGCAGTAGAAGCAGGAAACCAATTTTCCTGACACGCCGCCTCCCAGCCCATGCCGGAACTTGCGCAGAAGGTCCCATGGACCATCCTCGTTCGTGACCAGGTGAGTCACCCGCCAAACCGCTAGCGCCGCCAGCAGGAAGCGGAAACCATAATGCGTCGTCAGCGCCCATGGATTTGAGAACATGGCCTTAGTTGATCTTCACCAAGCTCCCCTTAATGGTGTTGACGCCACTTGCTTCCACGTTGATCGTCACGGCCTCAGCCTTGATCGAAGTGCTGCCTTTGATGTCGATACTCATTCCACTGATTTCAATCTGGCCGCCGGATTTCATGACGATCTTGGACTGGCCAGTCTCGAGCGTGATCTGGCTGCCCGCCGTGATGGTGAGATTGGATCCCACATCCAACTTGTCGTCGGAGCCAACCTTGGTTTCGCGCTTGCCCCCAACCTCATTCTTATGATCGGAGCCGATGCTTTCCGTCAGATTACTTCCGATGCTGACCTTCTCGTCCGCGCCGATTGTTTCGTCCAGGTTTGAACCGACCTTTATAGTCTTATTACTCCCTACGGTCTGGTTGTGGTCCGTTCCGATGTTGATGGTCTGGCTGGTGCCGATGCCTACGGTTTGGCTGGTGCCGATGTTGACGGACTCGCTGACGCCGATAGTCTTGCCGCGGGTCAAACCGATGGTCAATGCCTGGAGGCCGCCTATGGTGATTTCCTGCGCGGCGCCGATGTTCACCATCTCGTTGATTCCGACGTTGCGGGTGCGGGTGAGGGCGACGGTGATCGACTCGTTGGAGCCCACCGTCTCGGTACGGTTGCTGGCGATGCTGATGGTTTCGTTCGCTCCCACGGACTCCTTACGATTGCTGCCGATGGTGATGTTTTCGTTGACGCCGACCTTTTCGGTGCGATTGTTGCCGATAGTGATTGACTCATCGTGCCCCACGCTCTCGGTGCGGTCGTTGCCGATGGTTACGCTCTCGTTGTGTTCGATCTTCTCTTGCCTGTCCTTCTGCCCGTGGACGCGGATGAGTTCGCTGCCCTTGGTGTCATCGAAGATAAACTCGTTGTAGCCTCCACCGCCTTTGGTACTGTTCGACTTGACGCCGCTGATGACACCCTCGCCGGGAAGCCCGTAGGGAGGCATTTCCCCGGCGTTGTAGACGCGGCCGGTGATGATGGGCTGGTCGGGGTCGCCCTCGAGGAAATCGACGATCACTTCCTGGCCGATGCGCGGGATAGCAATCGCGCCCCAACCCTTGCCCGCCCACGGGTACGAGACACGCATCCAGCAGGAGCTATTCTCATTGCGCTTGCCCTCGCGGTCCCAGTAGAACTGGACCTTCACTCTTCCATACTTGTCGGTAAAAATCTCTTCGCCGCTGGGGCCGACCACGACCGCCGTCTGGCAGCCTTGTACAAAGGGCGCCGGGGTGAGGCGCGGAGGCCGGAAGGGGGTCGACGCCGGAATGCACTCGAAGCTGTTGCTGTAACTAAAGTCACCACTGCCGCCGGTCGAGGCGCTGGTGTAGTCGCCGCCCTGGGTGGCCACGTGACTGACGGCGGTGAGCAAGTAGGACTGGTTGACATCGTTCCGATAGTGGCCCTTCAGATCAAAGAGATAACCAGTGGTGAACGCGCGACAATCGCTCGAGCCCCGCGCCACCACGCGCGGCATCTCCTGTTCCTGGAGTCGAATACGAGCCAGGCTGTCGCCGTCGGCCCGTTTGCGATATTCGCCAGGGTAGTCATAAATCTCATAAGTGTCCTTACCCTTCACGCTAGCCGCAAGGTTGGAACTGGGGGTCTCGAAATTGTAGTCTGTCACCGAATACTTGCCCGGGCGAACTTCCTGCTCCTGGCGCCACTCGAGAATGATGTCTTCTTCCTGCCAGGTTCCAGGAGTCAAGGCATAGCGGACGGAGGGCTGATTGGGACACGGCTTCTGCGCCGCGGGGTCGTTGGCCAGCACGAGAGTATGCTTGCCGTTCTCGTGCTCGAAAAAGTAAAAGATGCCTTCTTCCTCCATGAGCCGCGAGACGAAATTGAAATCGGTTTCGCGGTACTGCACACAGTACTCGCGCTCGACGAAGCTTCCATAGAGTTGCAGCTTGTAGTCGCTGAAATTGAGGTCCTTGAAGATTTGTTGAATAATGTCGGGCGCTTTTTTGTTCTGGAAGATGCGGCAATCGGCCGTCCGGCTCAGGAACCAAAGCCAGGGAACCATCACCGCGTGATACTGGGTGAAACCTTTCTCGTACGACCCTTGCGAGAAGCGGCTGACCACGCCATTCCAGTAGCGATCGGAGCCGTCTGCGAGAGTAACCCGCAAGGTCACACTCTTACCCACCAGATTGTCGAACGAAATAGAGCGGTTCTCCGATAAGAGGTCGAGTTCGAACTGGAACAGCCGGGAGATCGCCTCGCTTCCGTGGAAACCACGCAAGAGCAACACATCCTCGCCCAGCGGGGTATCGATTGCGATTAGCCGGTTTTGCTGAGTATAGGTAGCCACGACATCGCCTCGGTGCAGCTCATAAGAGCCGACGGTTAGGGATATTTAGGGGCGCGGAAACCCCATTGACCGCTGGTCGTTCGGCTGAACCGCCTGGAGAAGCAAGTGCCCGCTCTGCCTGCTGAATCCTTTCATCCAATTGCCTGAGTGCTTGCTCCCTCTGCTCTTTGAGTTTCCTTCTGGTATCCGCAATATCTTCCTCGGGGCTCCCTGTGACGGCCTGGCTCCAAGACTTTCCGCTCTTCAGGCGGACCGCGGCACCTGCCCAGAATGACGGCTCTTGCATCTTCAAGAAGGAATTGAGTGTTGCCGCCCCGAGCGCCCACGCCAAACCGGCCAATCTGGTTTTAAGCTCCCCATCTTTGTTCTGGGCGCTCGGTTTCCTGGCCTTGGAATCCATGAACTCGCCTGTCTGATGCAGAGCGACATCCTCGAGGGGATCTGAGGCAAATTTGAGTGCCTCCTTTGCAAGGTGATGATTCGCATGTTCGAGTGCCTTACCGGAAAACTTAATGGCGGCGAATCCTTCCTGGACTAACTTCGAAAGCCCAACCCCGATATTGGCGACTGTTGCCACTCCATTAACAACCTCCGATGTGCCCTCTAGGCGGCGCACGTTCTTGTCAAGCTCCTTGTCGATGCCATCAAATAGGGCGACCGTGCCGGCACGGAGCTTGTGCAGTTTCTCCAGGCGCTGCTGCAACAACACCGCCTGCGCCCTCGCTGACAACCCTCGATGTGCGTGCGCGCGTAGCGACCCTGGCGGGTGTGACACTCCACGGCACGTGGTGCCATCGTCAACCTCGAGTGGATTCTCCACTTGGCACATATGTCCTGGAGTGCGCTCACCTGCCATGGGGTTCGTCCCTTCGCCTCACTTTATGCAACAGGCGGAACCATATCGCGCTCACTGAACACAGCCTGCCAAGCAGGCTCTTGGAATTCGTCTGTTTTCAGCCAACCGAGCCAACCGAGCCGGGGTGCATCCGCAGACTCATCGGTCAGGGCGCACCACGGCACCTCCGGCGCTCGCAGGATCAATTGAACGTCAAATTCGAGCGCCAGGCCGACGAAATATCGCGTCAGCTCAAGCAATTCTGCGAAAGCCCTGCCATCCGGCAAGAAGTCCTTAAATCGCTCAAGGCCGATGGGTCCGACGCGGATGCGAAAACGTGCCTGCTGATTCCAAACCGCATCCCCGGCGATGGCGCCCACACCGAGTTGGTTGTGGAGCCCTTCCTGCTGAAGGTAAGAGAGGCTCGATTCATCCAGGGCGAACCATTTGCCGCGAAATTGCTCGACTTCTATAGGCAAATCGAAGTAGTCCCGCAGGATTCCCCGGAGGGCGCTGGCCGAGTGCGGCCGCTGGGCGATCAATCCGGCATAACGCAGCAGAGCGTGATCGCGAACCTCACCTAGCCTGCCGCGAAGCCCCGGGGTACCCATGCCAATCAAGTCAAACAGGTACTGAGTGAACCTATCATCCTGCTTGCCGCCTCTGGTGGAGCGCTCGAAGCCGATCACAAAATGATGCTTCTCCCAGGCTCGGTAGAACAACGAGATCATGCGATGATTGAAGAGGTCCAGGAATGCCGCCAACGCATCGTCCTTTTCGGCCTGGAGAGCGATCAAGAGTTCGGTATAGTGCGCGGGCAGGACGCCTTCCGGCCCGGTCAGTCCCATAAAAGCCACGGTCATACGGGCCGGCCGGGCATCATCCGGCGCACGCTCGATATGGTGAATTGGGCCGGGCGGAAAGCTCATAGCCAAGTGGGCGCAAAAGCGGGCGATTTCGCGGGAAGGCAAGGCCTCGCCACCCACCGCTTTACGTTCGGGATAGAGGTGGGCGAGCAGGCGCACCGCCTGAAAGAAGCTGAAGTCGTAGCCGCGGTCGAAGAGGAGCTTTTCTACAGAAGGACCTGTTCGCCCGCCCGAGGCGCCCATTGCCTGAGTACTCCTTTCCTCTGTTTTGTTGTAACTCGAAGCTCGCTAAAAGAGTTGATGGGAGAGTAGAGACCGAAGAAACGTTCTAATACGGAAGCCAGAAGATACACGCCGCTACCCACGTACTGGTCTTCATCAAACTCCGCGGACACCCGAATGCCCTGGCAGAACACCACCCCATACTCCGAGTCAACGCGAGCGATCTGGGGAGTGCTGGAAATCCCGGTGATGCCCGCGATCTGTGTTTGAACCACAGGTCCACCCGAGAATTCGTAAAGCCTGAGAATTTCCTGCAAGGCATTCAAGCCGCCATCAATGATGGAGAGATGATTCAGTCCAAGGTGGGAAATGAGCCGCCACTGCAGGCTTTCGCGCGTCGAATGCTCTTGAGCAGGCCCCGTCCCCAAGGGAGGCCGGACCGTCTCCGTGGGTTTGCGCAGACAGCGGATGCGGACGAGAGGGCCGGACTCCATCTCGAGTTCGCCGAACTCTCCGGTGAAAGGCAGCTTGGCGGGCAAGTCACGGTTTGTGCACGTGACATGCACCGTCAGAGTTTCAACCGGCGGCAAGCTGGGCTTGAAGCCGAGATCGACCAGTGTAAGGTACACGTCCGTGCCGGCGTCGCCTTTTCGGGGGGAAGCGCGGCGGCTGGAATGCCAGAACGTCTGCCCGGGGTCCCTCTGGTAACTGTGGCGAAGTGAATAGAAGGGTTGATACTCCTGGGCTTCCTGGGAATAGGGAGCCGTGGAGGTGACCCGATCGATCGAATAAACCTCTGTCGCCATCTCGTTGTGGACATCAGGAATGACGAGGTATTCAGAAACCGCGTGCGAGATTCGAATCGGCTCCGCGCACCTCTCAAAGAGATTGATGATTGGTGTGCATCCAAGTCGAAACGTATCGGCGCTGACGGTTTGCTCGAGTTGGGTCAGCCGCCCCTTAGGCTGAAATTCGTCGAGCAATATGAGGATTTCGAACCTGTCGTCAAAGCCGGTTCTAGGGACGCGCTCCAGTCCGGAAATTTCAAAGAAGAGGAATTTTTCCGGGAAACTGAAGTATTCCTGCAGCAGCCGATAACCGAGGAAGCTTCTGTCGGAATAGGGCAGCAGTCCTTCTTCCCGCCCGAATCCTACTTCGCGACACTTGCCGGGAAGGATGACCGGGGGCGTGCGGGAGCCTTTCGCGGAATTGCGCACGATGACTTTGGATGCGTTATTAAGGAGGAGCTCGTAGAGCGTGTGCGCGGTTTGACTCTCGCTACCTTCGCCGCTCAAATAGAAGCGCAGGCTGTTGAGCTGTAATTCGGCGAGTTTTGTACCGCCCGAGCACCGGAGTTCAATCCGAACCACGGCTGCGGCGTCGCCGGCCACCGGTCCCAACGACAAGGCCGACGGCAGTATGACGGATGCTGAGGCCACCTGCAACGGCCAGAGAGTGACGGGGTAGCAGGTTCGGAACCGGCACGGGACCCCGCCAACCGGCTTCGAGTACAGGGTGCCGCCCTTCTCGACTGGATATCCGGTTGTAAGTTTTCCCTGCTCCGGATCGACTTCCAGTTGCGCGATGGACATCGCAGGGATAGGACGGAGGTAGTGGGGATAAAGGATCTCCAGCAGGGCTTCAGTGATTTCGGGGAATTCGTCGTCGACTTTGCGACGCACTCGCGCCGCCAAAAAAGCGAAGGCTTCGATCAACCGTTCGACGTGTGGATCGGGGCAGGGCTTTGACTGCAGTTCGAGGCGGCTGGCTTCGTGGGGATACTTGGCTGCAAACTCCGCCGCCATCTGGCGAATGAAGGTCAGCTCGCTCTCGTAGTAAGGGAGCAGATCATCCCTCATTTATTCTTCCCCGTGACTGAAAACTTGCCGCTGTCCCCTTCCAGAACGGTGTCAAACGTGATCGACTCCGGCGCGGGCTCGATCTCGAGCAGTGCTTCCACCCGGAATTTCAGAGTCGGGTCCAACTCATTCCGGGGCTCGGCCGTTACCGAGACACTGGAGAGGCGTGGCTCGAACATTCGTATCGCATTCTCGATCGCTAAACCCAATCGTCGCTGGTCGCCGAGGCTCCGGAGGCTCAGCAGGCTGAAATCAGGCAAACCAAAAATGAGCAGCGAGCTGTTGCACTGCTCGAACTCCGGAGAAAGCGGATGTTCCATTCGCCGGGTATTGAGCAGGGCGCTGAGATCCCGCCAGACGGCCTCCTGCAAGTCGCGAACGCTCGGGGATCGTCTCGACGCGACACTCTGGCCCGACCCAGGACGGCCGCCGATAAGCCTATCCAGGACCGAGAGGCTAACTCGAGTTTGACTGCCTAGGGTAGCCATCGTGATGCAGAGAATCGCGCGTTCAGAGGGTTCCTAGCACCTCACGCCGCGGCACGGTAGGGTTCAAACCCCAGAACTTTGCCCGACGTCGTCCTTGACGGCCGGCTACCCCAGACTCGAGTACTTCCCGTCACTACAGGCGAGCGCTTGCCACGGGTCGAGCCGACACAGCCGGAGGAAGAAATTTGCGGCCTTGTCAGGGTTTGCCGTGCCAGCCTTCTCATCCTTGTAGCACCGATATAGTCTGCTCCACACTGCTCCAATTAAAGCCGGGCTTTCCCAGGTTTCGAGCTTAAACGTGTCGATCTGCTCCGCCAGTTCCTCGAGGATGGTTTGAGCGAGCTTTTCCCGCTTGGTCGACCAGCAGATTTCAGCCAGCAGCAGCTTGCGTTGAAAGCGAGCGCGCCCATTCGGCTCTGCCGCAGCCAGCCGAGTCATCTCGGCCAAGCCCTTGTCAATCTGTCCACTCCGCACCAGGTTCGCCGCATTCTGCCAGGAGCCATCCGGCAGAGTTGCCGTGTCGGCGCCAAGTAAGGACGGGCTCTCGTGCGCCACGACCGTGACTTGGTCCGGACCGGAAGCCTCGCCGGTCGGCGCCGTGGCGGCCGGCCGGTCAGGTTCATCTTGGCGCTTCTTGCGTAAGATGCCGTTTAAGACGGTCTTGATTTCTTCCAAGGTAGCGCGGCTTTCAGTCACCGGCGGCATGATGTCCGCAGCCGCTTTCTTTGCCTCTTCCGGGGTTGTGTATTGCTGGCCATTCAGGCTGATGAAAGAGCCGGTGACCTTCTCGTCGATGACCTGCTCGAGCTGTTTGACCTCTCCGCTTGCCTGCTCGAAATCTTCCCACATCAACTCATACTCGGCTCGAGGGGTAAACCTCACGGCCTCGTTGAACTGCTCGAGCGAGGTGCTTTGTTGCGGTCGCCTCGTCTCCTGAAAATGAACAAACGAGTAGTTTTCTCTGTCATCCTTGCGCGCCGTGAGCGGAATTTGGCGAATGACCTCGGCCATTTTCTCGTTGAGCCACTCGAGCGGACCGCAGCGGGAGTCTACCTCGCCGTCGGTGATCAGAGGATAGAGCCCGGCATCCCAGAAGCGCGTCGATAATTCGCGAATCAGCCACAAACCGTCGCGCAGCCCGGCAAACCCATGCAACCTGATACTGGCCTCAGTGAGCCAGATGGCAATTCGCAGGTCTTTTGACTTCCGCCCCAGCGCTGCGGAGGCCAACTCGCTCAAAACCGCCCAACCGGAGTTGCCGGACTCCACAGGCTCCCAAATCCCTTTGTCGGCTATGTCGTAAGGGTTGGGCCGCGCCTTCTTCAAGTCAACCCAGTCCTGGGTTGCCTGAAGATCCTCCCCGGCGGGCCTGTCAGGGCTGATTGGAGCCAGCAGGTCGTCGCTAATGACTCGTGGTGTTGGCATGTTCAAATTCAATCTGCCGGACTTCCAGCATGGGAAAGTCACGATCCCCGGCAGCAAAAAGGCGCTGGCCTAAGCCCAGTGCGAGCTCCTGGATGTCCGGGCGCCAGTTGGTGGCGCGGCCCAGTCTCACTCGTTCATCGCAATGGAGATGAGAATTCGCGTACAGGACAGGAAGAAACGCCTCACCTCCGTTTCCCTCGCGTAGTTCAATGCGTGCGGGAATCCAGATGAGGTCGCGGGAATGTTTCGGCGGCTCGATCGACACTAAGCTCACGGCCTCCCAGGGTATCCAGTTGTATTCCGCCTCGATGAAGGCTTCGAGGAAAGGGCCGATTAAGTCGTCACAGTCCTTGAAATCCTCGAACGCCCAGTTGCCGTTAAGCCGACCCGCGAGCGCCGGGCGGGAAGCCTCCGCCTCCTCCAACAGCAAGCGCGCCTTTCCCGGCTGCCCTTCGCGGAGGCAGTTCAATGCCTCGAAATGAAGCTCCGCATAATGAGGAGTCACCGGTTGCAGATGCGGCCGGAGCCCTTCCGAGAAGAGACGCCGCCGGGCTCGCTCGGCTTGCAGCACATTTCTATAGGGTTGCACCGCCAATTCGGAATCCGAGCTCTGTTGGCCGACGACTTCAAGTTCTTCATCGGCACGGTCAAGGTCTCCAGCGAAGCACAACAACTCAAAAAGAAATGTGCGCCTACGATAATCGGCCGGATTGGCCTTTACCTCTTGAGAGACATGTTCGATAGCTGCCGAGAGCTTGCCGGCACGCAGGAATTCTTGAGCATCCGCCATAGAACACCCCGCTACACAGGAAACGTGTCAAAAATGCCAAGCCTAGCCGCCGGCCACGGCAGCAAACTGCGCGCGCCGTATGTGTAGGAGATCGTCCACGCCTTGACCGGCGGCCGCCGACCCTTTGCGCTGAAGTGAGAACGGCTGTCAAGGGGCGTCTCACCTCGGGTGTTGCTCTATGCAGCCACTTTGTTCGCGGTCCGGTCCCAGCCACCTGTGACGTTGCCGCCACCCGACCCGTCAGCACGCTTTTGTTGGGTGTAGGTCCACTTGATAGTGCCGTAATTGAAGCTGACTTGCTCGACAGGGAACCCGTGCTCCCCTTTCGAACTGCCTGACGGGACAACGCTGGATATAATGACTTGTCCCATCTCGACTTTCATGTAGGGTAGCTTGTCACCCCCAGCGCGACATAACTCGAGGGTTACCGTCTTGACATGAGTCCCCTTGCAACACGCCTCGAGCAACTTGGCAGTCGCAGCATCCGTGAGCTTCGTTACCGTAAAATCCTCATGTTCACATCGTTCCGCAGATCCGCCCCCCGCTGAACTAGCGGTCGCCGAAACAGGCTGGTGAATGCCATGATTAAAGGAGAGGATCTCAATCTGGTCCTTGTGTTTATCGTCTGTAGACTCGCCCTTGATACCGTCGACGTTTAAGAACGCATCGAACGCCATGATTTGATCTCCTTTTTGTGATTTGTAGTTGTTGGGTTGCCCGCTAACAGATTCACTTGGCCCTGCGCGCCGTAATGACACGCGCGCACTTCCTCGAGCCGGCCCGGCCACTCCACGAGGGTGAGCCAGGGTCGACTAGTGCTCGCTGACGAAAGTCCGCGTCATATAGCAGAGTGCCCGGAAGGGCGGGGCTTTAGCCCCTGAGGCAAACTGGCTTCAGGGCCTAAACGCCCAGCCCGTCACGCTTCTGGAGGTGGCGGGGCTGAAGCCCCGCCCTTCCATAGTGCCCAGTTATGACGGCGATTTCCGTTATTGAGTACTAGTCTTTCATCTTGGAACATACGCCGTACAATTCGAGAAACTTCAGGTCGCGTCTAAGCCTTGGGTTCCGGCAGCCTGGCCACCAGCCGGAGAGACACGGTCAACTCATCCAACTGGAAATGCGGCCGCAAATAGGCGACGGCAGTGTAGCAACCGGGCTTGCCAGGGATCTCCTTCACCTCAATACGAGCCTGACGCAACGGGAATTGCGCCTTCGCTTCCTGACCGGCAGTGTCATCCAGCAAAACGTAGTTGGCAATCCAGTCGTTGAGGAATTTCTCGCAATTCTCCCTCGACATGAAGCTGCCGATCTTGTCCCGCATGATCACCTTGATGTAATGTGCGAATCGGGAGATGGCCAGCATGTATTGCAACTGCGTGGACAGCCGGGCATTAGCGGTGGCATCGGCGCTGTAATACTCCCGTGCTTTCTGGCACGACTGCGCGCCCAGGAAGGCGGCATTGTCACTTCCTTTGTAATGGCACAACGTAATGAATCCGAGCTTGGATAACTCGTTCTCCCGGCGGTCCGTTATGGCAATTTCCGTGGGACATTTCGAAGCGATATCGCCGTCCTCAGTCACGAAGGCGTGCGTCGGAAGACCTTCCACCAGCCCGCCTCCCTCCACACCACGAATGGCAGCGCACCATTCGTATCTCGAGAAAGCGTCCGTAAGCCTGGTTCCAAAAGCATAGGCCGCATTTCCCCAAAGATACTTGTTATGATCTGTGCCCGTCACCTTCTCTTCATAATTGAAGCCCTCGACAGGGACAGTGTCCTTACCATAAGGAAGTCTCAGCAGGACGTGCGGTAGCGTGAGGCCCACATAGCGGGAGTCCTCGCTTTCGCGGAACGATTTCCAGCGGATGTACAAGTCGTTGTCAAAAATCTTGGCGAGATCGCGTGGCCCCGCCAGATCCGTGAAACTCTGCCAATTGAACATTTCGGGGTTGGCGGCAGCAATAAAAGGCGCATGCGCGGCGGCCGCTACATTCGACATTTTCTCCAACAGTTCAATATCCTGAGGATGTCTTCCAAACTCGTAATCCCCGATCAGTGCAGCAAACGGCACGCCGCCCAAAGTGCCGTAACCGGGATCGTGGATCTTCTTAAACGTTTGGCTTTGGTCGAATTCCGAGGCCTTCTGCAAGTCCTTCAGCAAGTCCTTCTTGTTAACGTTCAGGACGTTGATCTTGAGCATCGTGGACGTTTCTGACTGGAAGACCAGGTAGTGTAAGCCGCGCCAGGACGCCTCGATTTTTTGCAGCTCAGGGGCGTGCATGACCTCGTTCAACTGATTCGAGATCAATTCGTCGATGGCCGCGATGCGGGTATTGAGCATCGCCTCGGTGTCCTTCGAGACCACCATCTGGCCCTTGAGGACTTCGTCGATAAGAGTCTGCAACCCGTCTATGGCCGGACGCTTTTCCTCTTCCGTCTGGGCTAGTCGTCCTTCGTCGATAATTCGATTCAGCAGGCTGCCACCCGCTTCAGCGGCCGCCGGCGTGGCCGGCTGCGCTGCGCCAACTGCCTGAGACTCCGCCATCTTGGACTCTGCCGCCATTTCAACCCTCCTTCTTCGGTTCGACTGCAGATTCACTGGCCGGCAAACCGGTTTCGGCTCGCAACTGGTTTAGCTTGTCGGTGTTTTGCAGCACTTCCTGCAATAATCGATCCAACTTATCGTTTCCCTGCAGGCTGCTGACCATGTTCGACAACTGCCTGCGCACCTCCAGCAGCTTGCGCAGCGGCTCGACTTGCTTGGCGACGTTAACCGGATCGAAGTCGTCCATGTTCTTGAAGCGAAGTTCCACGGGTATTTTGCTGTCGTCGTCGCTCAACTTGTTGTCAACTTTGAAGGTCACTCGTGGTTCCATCTTGCCGAGCACCTGATCGAAGTTGTCGCGGTCGATTTCCACGAATTTCCGGTCCTTGAGGGCTGGCAGCGGCTTTGCCGGTTGTCCGGACAGATCCGCCATGACCCCGAGAACGAAGGGAATCGCCTTCTTCTCGATTGCGCCGCCAGTCTCCACGTCGTAGGTGATATGCACGCGCGGAGGCCGAACTCGGCCTATCTTCTTTTGAATACTCTCCCTAGGCATGTTATGGGTCCTCCCCAGCGGCTACCACCGCAGTGAGCGGGTTTGTTCAACGATTAGTGTCCAATCTGTACCTAATCGTTACAAGTTTTTCACTAGAAAGTCAAGAGAAAAAGTACAAGATGTCCCTGTGATCCGGCACGCTACGGGCCGTTTCCGCACCGACTTGACCGGAAATCGGCTCTCGAGCCAACACGAATTGGCCCCGTTGGCCCCAGTCGGGTCGCAAAACAAAGCCTGGCGCGAACCTCCCCTGACATGACTGAAATTCAAATTCGATTCCCACTCGGGGCTACTTAGCTGCCTGTGCCGGGCATTTCAACCCTTGATAAAACTGCGGGTTGAAAACGTCGACGCCGCCGGGGAATTCAACGATTTCCATCTGGACGGGAGCAGGATGAATCGGTTTCCGATCCCCTCTTTCCCCGCCGGAATACCTCCATTCGACAATCCTGCCATTGAGATCTCGAGGCTCAGCGTCACCAATGATTCGGAAAATGCCCCAGATGCCCGTCCGGGAGGCAATATTAAGTTCGAGGGGTCCACCCTTAATCCATGCAGTGGCTCCGAGAGACTGCGAGCCTGCAGGAGGGGGCCACGTGAACTGCTTCTGGACCTTGGTCGTCCACGGATAATGCCTGCCGTCGATTTCGAGTTCCAGAATCGAGTCTCCGAAAGCGGGGTCCAGTTTCGGTCGCAGGATAAAAATAAGATGCGGCTGAGTGGCCCCGGCAGGGAAAAACGCGTCTGCGACTGCTTGCGCGCTGTTGAGGAAACTCAGAACTTCACCGGTTACTTGTGGTTTACTGGTGGGATCCTTCTCCGTCCATCGAGAACCCTGTTTTTCAGTCAGTTTTCCGAGCGTTTGAACCTGGAACTTCCAGATCTCGCCGCTCTGCGGCGCAAACCACGTCGTCAACTCCTCGACGCTGGTGTCCGCCTGTGACGAGGGCTGAAATGGGTACTTACTGAGCGTGCTCCTGATGCGTCCGCAGAAGGCACGCGCTTGGCCATTCAACTGGCCCAACTCGACTATTGTGTTGTTGGAGGGAATGAAGTGACTCGCAAGCTGGATGGGCTGATCGAGCAACCGCTTCACTGTTTCGTCCACTCCCTTGTCACCTAAGGGTTTGAAACCATACGCAATCTGCGCCACGATCCCCAAAGCTTTATCGCGGCTGTCACGGGCGGATTGACAGACAGTCGGATCGGGATTGCCCTCAGCGCTAGCAATCTGCCGCATCGAAACACCCAACTGCTGAAGCGATTGGATGTATGCGGTGTTCTTATCAGTTATCCATTTATCACTCCCCGGCGTCACCACGCACTGAACGGGCTGGAAAACCCGCGTGATGTCCGCGGGGCTGCTCCAGACCTCCGGCGTGCTAGTGGATGTGCCGTGCGGTGTTAGGGTATCTTTCCCGCTTCCCGTCACCCTCGAAATAATCTGGCCTACAATCGACGGTTTCTCCGCCAGCTGCGAACTCTGCTGTCCCACCGCAGCTTGGAAGTTAGTCCCGTTGGCTGTCATCTCGAGCAACGCCAGGAGCGGAGACTTGTAATCTGCCAATGTCTCCAGCTTTCCTGCCGCATCCGCTGCACTGGTGAAGCGGGTCACACTGAACCCCGCCAAGAAATTCCGCCAGTGATCGATGTAGTCGTCGATGAACTTACTTTGAATGGCTTGCGCCACCGCTGCGTCCTCGGTCCCGCCAGCGGCCGACCCCGACGCTTGCCCGGCCACACAAGGATTACCGAACGCGCCCGCGTTGACCTGTTTGGAGGCTGATTGTACATAATCCCAGCCTTCTTCCGTATAAACTCCGCTCACTTCGCCGGAACCAGTCAGAACCTCGCCATACTTGGGAGCCAGAGCGCTAAGGCGCTTCGGCGTCGTCAGCGCCGCTGGACTGCGGGCAAGTATGCTGGCATACTTTGCCTCGATGCCATTGGACTGGCCTAGGTACCGCAGTGCATGATCTCGAGCTTCGCTATCTATAACCAACGGCAGCGGATTCCCGTCACCGATCTCGTGCGCGTAGAATTCGATCTGTTTATCCGCGACCGCCTGCCAGTTCGTATCGGCGGGCCGAAGTGCCCGTGCCTCATCGTCCAGGACACGGGAGACCAAAGTATATTCAGCCTGGCATTCACTTTTTGAGATCATCAAATGCGTTCTCAACTCATCGTAAATCAATTGGTAAGAAGCGCCTGCGCCTGGGCTCCGTAGCTTTGTCACTAGCGAGCCGTTCAAATCATTGAGAAGCAGGTTTCGAAAGCGCTGGAAGTACGCGTTCCTTGCCGGTTCGAATAAGTCACTGCCGGAGTAAAGGCCCCAACGCAAAGACCAGGGCCTGTGGCCTCGCTCGTACTCGGCCAGGCGCTCGACGGGAACCCGCAGAGCGTCAAGGGAGTCAAGCTCCGCGCGGGTTGCCACTTGGCCTGTCTTCTGAGTCGCCGCGGCCTGAGTTGCCGACTTGAGATCGCGCATAAGACTGAAATTCCCCGCGAACGACCAGATGAATGCAAGGCACAACAGGCCGCAGACGCCGCAGACGGAAACGAACAGAGCGCGGCGATATCGCTCTAAACGAGGATCAGAGGGCACTAACTTGCGAGTTGGCTGGTCCGCCAAAACCACGCTGTTAAACACGTCCGAAACGAACATCCAGCGGGGCACCAGTTTACCCCGTCCCACGCCTCTCGGTGCAGTCGCGAGATTGCCCTCGCGGAAAATTCGGGTGGCGTCCCCGCTAAAAAATCGGGTGGCATCGATTCCGGGTTTCAGGATGGTTTCATCGGTGCGAGTGTTGACGGCGTCCAGTGCCGCTTCCACTTCGCGCACCCCGGTGAAATAGTAGCCCCGGAGCAACGGGCCGGGACGCAGCGAAGCAGGTCGAAACACTTCGGTCAGAAATTCCACCAGAGGCGAGCGAATGCGGTTAAACTCGCGGGGGAATTCGTAGACGTTAGGCCGTCTGGATGGGTCGGGCTCGTGAGTCAGATGCCGAGGCCGTCTGTCGGCAAGGGCCTGATAAAGGGGCCGAAAAGAAGCGACAAGCCGCTTAGGCTCCGCCTGCGCGAACACCTCCGCGGAGCGATCCGCGCCTGCCTGGCGAATGGGCAGAGTGCAGCCCAAGACCTGGCGGGCCTCCGGCTCCGGCAGCCGGCGGAAAAAATCCGGGAAATATAGAATCGAATCGCACTTCGTGAATACCTGGTAGACGGGGAACTCGACTCCAAACACCTCGCCCACCGCCCGTAACCGTTCTTGCCAGTCGCGGCTCTGACGTTCCAAACGCTGACGGTCAGACGTCGCCCCCGTCAATTCCTTCACATCGGAGAATCCGATGACGCCGCGCAGTTGCCATCTTTGATCGGATTCACCCCAAAGCCGCCGCCACAAAGGGAGCGGAGGTTTTCCCCGTAGCACACCCAGGAGTTGGGTCCAGCGGGCGAGATCGCCGCTGAAGAGCCGCCCGGAGAGTTCGACGAAGACTGCGTTCTTGGCCAGCCAGAGGTTGCAAAGCCGGGTGGCAGCGAACGGCGTGGGTCCGAACGCCTGGCCTGCGAGCAACTGCGGCTCCAGATCGGAGTTGAGGAAGGTACTGGTTTTTCCGCTCCCCTCCGGCCCGATCAGAAGGTAGAGAGGAAGGCTGAAAAGCGGTTCCTCCTGGGTGCCGGCGTAGGCAGGAGCCTTGGCCAGGGTTGCGTTAGCCTCCGCAATCAGAGCGGTCAGGGCTGCATCATCCTCATGGATCGCTGGCTTCGGATTCGGGACAGGGGGTGTGCGAGTCTTGGCCCTGGCTTGCGACAGACGGTACCAGGCGAAAAGACGCGCTGCAATGACAATAACAAACAGCATTCCCAGGCCGATCGCCGTCCACCGCAGTCCAAATTCGATGAGATCACGGTTGGAGTGCACGTGCTGGTAGAGGGCCAACACCCACACCAGAGACAGATACACGCACAAGTAGAAAAGGAGACCTTTGATAGTCATTGCAGGCCTGCTATTCTGCTAGCCCAAGGCTCTCAGCAGATCGGTGCCCATGGAAGACAAGATCAACTTCAATATCACAAAGCAAAGAAGGGTGAAACCCGCCGCCCCCAACATATACCAACGAAGATGGTTGATGCGCTGAATGCGCGGGAGTGGCGCCGCGGCCGCTTGCGGTGGAAGGTCACCCGAGGGCGAAATCTGGCGGCGCAAGGCCCGGATGTCCTCGATGCGCTTCCTCACCCTCTCCGTAATGCCCTCTAATTCGGAGCGAAGGCCGCCCGAGTACCGCCCTTCGAACCCGAGCAGGAGGCAGAGGAGATAAACCTCAAGAATGCCGGCCAACTGCTCGGAGTCGCGGCGCGAGCGAAAATCCTCGAGCTTCTCGAAAAACACCACGCCGGCGTCCCTCTGGCCAAACATCTCCTCCTGCAGAGTCTTCCTCTCCCACTCTGCGCGCACGGACTCTTCGGAGTGAAGCACAACGGAGTCCAAGTAGGCCGCGACAGCGAAGTGCGTTTCTTGCACGTCGCGGCCGTCGTAACCGCCCGACAGCGCAAGCTGTTCAATATCCTGCAACTTCGCCTTCGTTCGCCGGCGGAAAGACTCACAATCCGGGATATGTACTCTTCCCGCTTGCACGCGGACGATAGCCGTTAATAAGTCCTCATACAAGAGCGCAAGACTCGCAACCTGCTGCGGTGCGTCGCCCCCTCGCCGCGTGTTCTTCGCGTCGCGTTCTTGTGTCTCCGATTGACTCGCCATTGCTTTTGTCGTTTGACAATATCCTACACTGCCATTTTCAAGATTGCAACAGGCTTCCAAAAGTGTCGAGCAACTCCCCTCCTTAGTTAACGAGGGGCAGGGAAGGCGGATCTGAGGAATGCACCGGATCAGTCTTGTCGGGATCATGCTGATTGTGTGGGCGCTGCTGACGACAGTATGGATCGCCCTCTTGATTTACCGTAGCGTGGGGGTGACAGACGAATCGGACCAACTCTTTCTAGATCAGGCCGAGGAGTCGCTCGAGCGAGAGCAGGAGGCAGCGATCCACAAAGGGAAGAGGCTAGGCGCATACTTGTACGCTTTCGGCATCGCGTCGATCGTGATGCTTGTATCCACGGTGAGTGTGTGGATTTTGCGTGGCTTGGGAGCCTGAGCGCGGTAGCGCTGACCTTTAGCTCAGCAGAGGAACTTCACGGGCCGACCAGAAGGCCGGCGCTACAGCAAGCCGCAATCACCAGCGCTGGTGCACCAGCTCCCGGATTCTACTATCGTATAGCTCGCGCACCTTGGCCATTTGGGCGTCGGTGAGCGGGGGCAGGTCGCTCGCGCGGCAATTGTCCTCGACTTGCGCGGGACGCTTGGCGCCTGGGATGGCGCAGGAGACGGCATCGAACATCAGAATCCATCGCAAGGCCAGTTGAGCCAGCGTGGCGCCGGGCGGAACGAGACCTTTGAGAACTTCCACGGCCTCCAGCCCGATCTCATAATCCACACCGGCGAAAGTCTCTCCCCGGTCGAACGCCTCTCCGTGCCGGTTGAAGTTACGGTGGTCATCCTTAGCAAAAGTAGTGTTGCGGGTCATGCGTCCAGACAGAAGCCCGCTGGCCAGCGGCACGCGCGCCAGGATGCCCACCCGCCGCCGCTTCGCCTCCGGGAAAAACAGCTCCGCCGGGCGATGCCGAAACATGTTGAAGATGATCTGGATGGTTTGCACGCCGGGAAACTCGATGGCCTTCAGGGCCTCTTCGGCGGTCTCCACGCTTGCGCCGTAGTAGCGAATCTTGCCTGCCCGGACGAAGTCATCGAGCAGGTCGAAGAACTCCGGCCGGTAAAGGAGAACTGGGGGCGGGCAGTGCAATTGCAGCAAATCGATGCAATCGATTTCGAGATTCTTCAGGCTGTCGTCGATGAACCGGGTGAGATTTTCCTTGTTGTATCCCTCGGCAGTGTGCGGGTTAAGCCGGCGGCCGGCCTTGGTAGTGACGTAGATGGTCTCCTTGCGCTCTTTGCGTAAACGGGCCACCAGACTTTCGCTCCGGCCCATCCCGTAAACGTCCGCGGTGTCAATAAAATTGACGCCTAGGTCGACCGCGCGATGCAAGGCGGCGAGGGATTCCTTATCGTGAACTTCTCCCCACGCCGAGCCGATGGCCCAGGCTCCAAAACTGATTTCCGATACTTTCCAACCCGTACGGCCAAGTTCGCGATAGTGCATGTTCTCCCCTTTTCCGCACCACTGAGGCGCAGAGAAAGCCTTTTCCGATTACTGTCATTCTGAGCGAAGCGAAGAATCCCAGCAGTTGTAGTTTCGACGAACTGCTGAGATCCTTCGTCGCCGGAGGCTCCTCAGGATGACATCACCGGACAAGTTACGACATCGTGCTAGTATTACTATGTTAAGTCGTGTCGTTCCAAATTTGCTTGAACTTCGTTCCGCAGCAGGGACAGAGTCCGCTCCATCTCACCAGCCAAGGCTGGATCGTGCGGAGAATCTGTTCCCACG